>Ga0247668_1000151_pt1 | contig 20115 bp, 18 predicted proteins | sample CNK09_metaG_FD_182737 | JGI IMG/M metagenome (GOLD analysis project Ga0247668, IMG submission 182737) | Soil microbial communities from Purdue University Martell Research Forest, Indiana, United States - CNK09 | ecosystem: Environmental > Terrestrial > Soil > Temperate forest > Bulk soil...
TCTTGTCGTTGACGTCGACGTAGGACCCGCGGCCGTCGTTCTTGAACACGAGCCCGTCGCTGATCCGGACGAACCGATCGCGTGTTGCGTCGTAGCGAAGCGTTGGCTCGAGCTCGATCGCCGAGCTGAAGCCCTGTGGCTGAATCGCCGCGTTGCCGTGAAGCGGGATCTCGTAGCTCTGCAACTGCTTGTCGAGAGAGAACAGCTCGGCGCCCTGGACGAGCGTGTAGCCATGTGCCGCGGTCGGCTGTCCCGATGCGCTCACCGTCACGGCGGCCTTTGGCAGTTCTGTGAGGCCGTGCGGATCGCCCGCGTACACCTTCCCGCTCTTGTCGTCGTGCAAGAGCATGACGAGGCGGCCGTGCGCGTCGCGCGCGGGCGCCATTTCGTACTGCTGTCCGTTCGCGGGCGGTTGGAGCGAGTTGACCTCGATCGAGGCGATTGCCTGAGACTTTGAAAGGATGTGCCCCGTCGAGTAGTTCGAGAATGCGACGGTGACGGTGTAGAGGATCGGGATGATCTGGAATCCGATGAGGAACACCGTTCCCGGCACGAGGAACTTCGCCGGCGCCGTCCAGTTGCGCGGGAGCAGGTAGACGGCGTCGATCAGCGCGGTCGCGACGACGAGGATGCCGACGGCGATCCAGTGGCTGTGGGTGATGAGCACGTACACCGCCCAGACGGCGAGCGCGTTCGTCAAGCAGAGGAACGCGAGCTTGATCGCGTACCCGACGCCGCCCGAGAAAGCGGCGACCGCACGAGCGAGCCGGCTCGGATGAAAGACCTCCAGGGTGGCAGGAGCGTTGCGGGTGTCGGCTGCAGTGGCCATGAGCAGGAAAAGATCGAGGGGCGGGCGTAGGCCGCCCGCCCCTCGAGTCGCGCTAGCCGATCTTGTCGGCGATCGCGCGGGCAGCGCCCTTGAAGGAGCGCGCGGCCGGCATCGCGCCTGCGCCCTTCGTCGAGCGGACCCACGCCTGGCCGAGGTCACTCCAGACGCTCGACATCTGCGGGATGTTCGGCATCGGAACGCCACCCTTGCTCGCCGCGCTGAACTCGCGAAGAACCGGGTCGTTCGACTTGGCCTTGATGTTCGCCGGGGGACGGCCGTTCGCCGCGGCCAGCTCGGCCTGCGCCGACGGGGTGGCGAGGAAGTTGGTGACGAAGTCCTTCGCCGCCGAGTCGACGCCGTGCACGGTCGCGTACTTGCTGACCATCACGCCTTGGACGCCCAGGAACGGCACCGACGGGTACACGATCTTCGGCACCTGGATGATCGTGAACTTGAGGCCGCTCTTCTTGAGCGTGTCCGTGTTCCACGGCCCCGTCATCCAGAACGCGGCCTGCTTCTTCAGGAAGGCGTTCTGCGCGCCCGTGTAATCGAGCTTCGAGTTGATCAAGCCTTCCTTGTTCCACTTGTCGATCAGCGAAGCGTTCTTCAGGAAGTTCTTGTTCGCGACGCCGATGTTCGACGGATCGAGGTTGCCGGCGCTGTTCTTGCCGAAGATGTAGCCACCGAGACCCGAGAAGAACGGGTACATGTGGTACGCGTCACCGCCCGAGCCCTGCTGGAGGGCGATGCCGAACGACTGATGCGCCTTCTTCTTGTAGGCGAGCGCCTCCGACTCGAGCTGCGCGAAGGTCTTGGGGACCTTGACGAGGCCCGTGTTGACGATGAGGCCGATGTTCTCGACGGCGACGGGCATGCCGTACAGCTTCTTGACGGCCGTACCGTACGAGAACGCGTCGAGCGTGTACTTCGGGAACTGCGCCCTGACGTCGCTGCTCGGGAAGAGCGGCTCGACGAGGCCGTTCGCCGCCAGCTGGCCGGTCCAGTCGTGCGCGGCCGTGAGGACGTCGGGAGCGTCGGCCGCCGCGACGGTACCGAGGTTGTCGCGGATCGAACCGGTGTCCTTGACGACGACCTTGACGGTGACGCCCTTGCCCGCCGCCCACTGGTTCGCGAGCAGGGTGACGGCCGCCTGACGGTCCTGGTCGGTCCAGATCACGAGGGTCGTGTCCTTGTGAGACGCGATTGCCGGTAGTGCGACGATCAGCGCCGCGAGCCCCGCGGCGGCAATGCTGAGCAGCGACCAGAGCCGCTTGTGCGAGTTCTGCATCAAAAGCCCTTTCCAGTCTTGGGGAACACACCTACGGGCCAGCTGGGGGCAGGCACCAGAGCCAGGAGCATGAGCCGGTTCTCCGGCCGTTCGCTCGTGACTCTTCCTACGCCGAGACGAGTCATCTCGCTCGGACTGCTCCGGTTGATCCCCGAACGACGAGCTCGGGGTGGAACAGATACTCCTGCCGCAGGAGCGAGCGCCCGGCGAGTTGCTCGAGCAACGCTCGCACCGCGGCATTGCACATCGCCGGCACGTTCTGCCGGACGGTCGTCAATGCAGGGTCGGTGAACGCCATCATCGGCGAGTCGTCGTAGCCGATGATCGACAGATCGCGCGGGACCTTGCGGCCGCGCGACCGGGCCGCCTGGATCGCACCGAGCGCCATCAGGTCGGAGGCGCAGACGATCGCGGTCGCTCCCTGGTCGAGGAGCGCGCCCGCAGCCGCGCGGCCGCCCTCGATCGTGAACAGCGAGTGCTCGATCAGCGGGCGGCGCCCCCCGACGGCGGTGGCGAACCCTTCGACCTTGCGGATCACGGGGATGTAGTGCGCGGGTCCGGCGGCGAGACCGATGCGCTCGTGGCCGAGCTCCGACAAATGCGAGACGGCGAGCCGCATCGCGTCGTGGTCGTCGTCGGAGACGAAGACGGCGTTGAGGTCATCGACGCGCCCGTTGACGAGGACGAGCGGGATGTGCCGGTCGATCAGGCGGAGGTAGCGCTCGCTGCTCGCGTGTGTGTCCGCGTGGTGGCCGGAGACGACGATCAGCCCTGCCATGTCGCGCTCGAGGAGCATCTCGACCCAGTCGTCCTCGGAGACGCCGCCGACGGTCTGAGAGCAGAGGACGGGGGTGTACCCGCTCTGGGCCAGGCTCGTCGCGAAGCGGTGCCCGAAGGTCGCGAAGATCGGGTTGACGAGCTCGGGCAGCACGACACCGATCACGCGGCCCTGCCGGGTCGCAGCGCGGCGGTAGCCGAGATGGCGCGCGGCGGAGATGACGGCGCTGCGCGTCCCGTGCGAGACGCCGCCCTTTCCATTGAGCACCCTGCTCGCTGTGGCCTGGCTCACGCCTGCGTTCTCGGCCACATCGCCGAGCGTCACCTTCATGGCTCGGGAACCTACACCGGTTGACGCGGTTGTTGCAAATTTGCGAAGGACTTGCACAACGGTATACCGGGCATGCAGATATGCAGGCCGCCCTGGGCGTCCGCTACGCTCGGAGCAGGATGGCGACGACACGTGTGATCGAGTTGAAGACCCCCGTGCCCGGGCCGCGGACGCGCGAGGTGCTCGACCGCCTCGCGGCCAGCGTCGCCTCGCCGCTCGCGCTGACCTTCCCGGTCGTCGTCTCGGAGGCGCGGGGCGTCACGATCACCGACCTCGACGGCAACACCTTCATCGACTTCGCAGGCGGCGTCGGCTGCCTCAACGTCGGGCATTCGCACCCGCACGTCGTCCAGGCCGCGCAGGAGCAGCTCGATCGCTTCTCGCACACGGATTACACGGTCGTCCCGTACGAGGTGTACGCGACGCTGGCCGAGCGCCTGCTGGCGCTGGCGCCGTTCACGGGTCCGGCGAAGGCAGCGTTCTTCAACGCCGGCACCGAGGCCGTCGAGAACGCGGTCAAGTTCGCCCGCGCCTACACCGGCCGCCCGGCCGTGATCGGCTTCGACGGAGCGTTCCATGGCCGGACCCTGCTCTCGCTCACCCTCACCTCGAAGGTGCACCCCTACAAGGCGGGCCTTGGCCCATTCGCGCCGGAGGTCTATCGGGTGCCGTTCCCGAACGCTTACCGCGGCCCGTCGCCGGCCGAGGCGCTGGCATCGCTCCGCGCCGCCTTCAAGACCGTGGTCGCGCCAGAGAACGTGGCTGCGATCGTCTTCGAGCCGGTGCAGGGCGAGGCGGGTTTCATCCCCGCGACGCGCGAGTTCGCCCAGGGCCTGCGCGAGATCTGCGACGAGCACGGGATCGTCCTCGTCTGCGACGAGGTCCAGACCGGCTTCGCGCGCACCGGCCGGTTCTTCGCAATCGAGCACTACGACGTCGAGCCGGACCTGATCACGGTCGCCAAGTCGATCGCGATGGGGCTGCCGCTCTCGGGCGTCCTCGGCAAGGCGGAGATCATGGACGCCCCGGTGAACGGCGGCGTCGGCGGTACCTACGTCGGCAATCCGGTCGCCCAGGCTGCCGCGGTCGCAGTCCTCGACGTGATCGAGGACGAAGGCCTCGTCGAGCGGGCGGCTGCGATCGGCGAGACGATGCGGGCGCGGATGGAGGCCTGGCAGGAGCGCTGGCCCCAGGTCGGCGACGTGCGCGGGATCGGGGCGATGCTCGCGATCGAGCTGGTCGGCGAGGGCAAGGAGCCCGCAACGGCCCTGGCCTCGCAGGTCGTGACGGAGGCCCTGAACCGGGGCCTCCTGCTCCTGAAGGCAGGGGTCCACGGGAACTGCATCCGCGTGCTGGCGCCCCTCGTGATCACGGATGCGGAGCTCGACGAAGCGCTCCACGTCTGGGAATCCGCCCTCGAAGCCACGTTGTAATCAGGACGACCCGGGTACCCTCCACCGGCATGGTCGGTGAAGTCCTTTCTGACCGGTACGAAGTCGAGGAGCTCGTCGGTACCGGTGGCATGTCCAGCGTCTTCCGCGCGCATGACCGCCTGCTCGATCGCAAGGTCGCGCTGAAAGTCCTGCACCATCAGTACTCGGACGACGAGGAGTACGTCGAGCGCTTCCGGCGGGAGGCCCGGGCCGTGGCCGCGCTCTCGCACCCGAACATCGTCACGGTGATCGACCGCGGCGAGCACGACGGCCGCCAGTTCATCGTCTTCGAGTACATCGACGGCGAGAACCTGAAGACGCTGATCCAGCGCCGCGGGCCTGCGCCTGTCGTGACTGCGCTCGAGCTCGCGCTGCAGGTTGCGCGCGGTCTCTCGTTCGCGCATCAGCAGGGACTCGTGCATCGCGACGTGAAGCCGCAGAACGTGCTGCTGAACGGCGACGGCCAGGCGAAGGTGACCGACTTCGGCATCGCGCGCTCACTCGACATGCAGCACGGAATGACGCAGACGGGCACGGTGCTCGGCACCTCCGACTACATCGCGCCCGAGCAGGCGCAGGGCCAGCGCGTCGACGAGCACACCGACGTCTACTCGCTCGGCGTCGTGCTCTACGAGATGCTGACGAACGAGGTGCCGTTTCCCGGCGAGAACTTCGTCGCCGTCGCGATGCGCCACATCAACGAGGAGCCGCCGTCGATCCGTGACAAGCGCCCCGACGTCTCGCCGCGGCTCGAAGCCGCGGTGCAGCGTGCGATGGCGAAGCGGCCCGAGGATCGGTTCCAGACCATGGCCGATTTCTGTCGCGAGCTCGAGGCGATCCTCGCCGAGGCCCAGGGCGCGACGGTTGTGGCGCCGGCAGTCCCGAAGCGTGCGAAGCGCGCGAAGCAGGCGCGTGCGCCGCGCCGCCCGGGCGCGAATCCGTGGCCGATCATCCTGGCGCTCGTGACGCTGATCGCGATCGGCGGCGTGATCGCCTACCTCGTGATGCGGAACCACAACAACAACAACAACTCGACGAACTCACCGCCGGGCGGCGGCGGGAGCGGCACGCCGTCGCTGAAGGCGACCGGCGCCTACGACCCGTACGGCACCGGCGGCGAGAACGACTCGAGTGCGTACAAGGCGACCGACAACAAACCGTCGACCTACTGGGAGACCGAGCGCTACTACAACGCGCCGAGGCTGAACAAGCCCGGCGTCGGCCTCGTCCTGGATGCGAAGTCGGCGGTGCAACTGCATCAATTCGGCGTCGTCACCTCGACCCCCGGCTTCGTCGCGGTGATCCGCGCGGGCGACTCGCCGACCAGCTTCCCGGCCACGGTGTCGTCGTCGCAGACCGTCACCGGAAGCGCGACGTTCACGATCAACGGCCAGCCGCACCGCTACTACCTGCTGTGGATCACGCGGCTCGGGCCGAGCTACAACACGGCGCGCATCAACGAGGTTAAGGCCTCCTAGTTCGAAACTCTCGAATCTGGTTCGGCTGACACCGAATCAGGTTCAGATCAAAACCGCAGCTGACGCCGGCGCTCGAAGCGCTCGACGGCGAGATCGGCCAGGCGCTGCAGGAGCTCCTCGTAGCCGATGCCCGACGCTTCGAACAGGCGTGCGTACACGCTCGTAGACGTGAACCCGGGGATCGTGTTCAGCTCGTTGACGAGCACTTCGCCGTCGGCGCGCACGAACAGATCGGCGCGCGCCATGCCTTCGCAGTCGGTTGCGACGAACGCGCGCACCGCGAGCTCCTGCGCCCGCTCGAGCTGCGCCTCGCTGATGCGCGCGGGAACGACGAGGTCCATCTCGCCTTCGTCGTACTTCGCTTCGTAGTCGTACCACTCGTTGTGCGTCACGACGATCTCGCCCGGCAGTGAGGCGAACGGCTGCAGGTTTCCGAGCACGCCGACCTCGACCTCGAGGCCCGGCACGTACTGCTCGACGAGCACCTTTTCGTCGTGCTCGAACGCGAGCGCTACGCCATTGCGCAGCTCCGCTTCGTCGTGCGCCTTGGTGATGCCGACGCTCGAGCCGAGGCGCGCCGGCTTCACGAACACCGGATAGTCGAAGGGATTGCGCGGTTCGTCGCCGAGGCGCAAGGTGATGTTCGGCGTCACGGGAACGCCGTGGTCGCGCAGCACGGCCTTGAAGATGTCTTTGTCCATGCAGAGAGCCGAGCCGAGCACGCCCGCGCCGACGTAGGGCACGTTTGCGAGCTCGAGCAGCCCCTGCACCGTCCCGTCCTCACCGAACGGCCCGTGCAGAACGGGGAAGACGACATCGACGTCGGTCAGCTTCGCGGCCACCTCCTGTGACGGCAGCCGCACAAGCTCGGAACCTGATTCGGTGTCAGCCGAACCAGATTCCAGAGTTCCGAGCTGCCATCTCCCGTCACGGTCGATCTCGATCGCGATCACCTCGTTGCCGCTGCGCTCGAGCGCCCCGACGACGCTGGCCGCCGACGCGAGCGAGATCGCATTCTCGCTCGAGCGGCCGCCGAGAATCACGGCGATACGACGACTCACGGCGTCGTGGTCGTCGTGGTCGTGCCGTCGCCGCCGGGCGTGCCGCTCTGGAGCTGGCCGACCGTGATGATCACGATCTCGCCCGACTTCGCGTCCTGGCCGGCATCCGGGTTCTGTCCGATCACGATCCCGTCCTGGCTCGGATCGGTGACCGGCTGGTAGACGACGGACGGCGTCAGCCCGGCATCGGTGATCCGCTGCTCCGCGACGGTCTGATTCAGGTTGTGGACGTCCGGCACCTGCGTCGTGGCCGGCCCCTTCGAGACCGAGAGTGTGATCGTCGCGCCCTTGGAGCTCGGCTGCCCGGGCTGCGGATCCGAGGTGACGACCGTCCCCGCCGCCTGGTCGGACTGGATGTCGGCGCGCTTCACGACGAAGCCCTGGCCCTCGAGAGCGGACTTCGCGTTCAGATAGGGCTGCCCGGTCACATCCGGAACCGGGATCGGCTTCGCGCCGCGCGAGACGTTGATGCGCACGTTCGAGCCCTTGAGGACGAGCGCGAGCGGTGGCGGGAACTGCCCCGTCACGGTGTCCGCCGGCTGCGGCGAATAGACGTGGATGATCTTCGGATTGAGCCCGAGGCTCGCGAGCGCCTGGACCGCATCGGTCGAGCTACGGCCTCGCACCTCGGGCACCTGCACCTTCGGCTTGCCGGTCGAGACGGTGAGCGTGACCACCGAGCCCTTCGGGAACTTGGTGCCGCCGGACGGGTCCTCGATTGCGACCTGCCCCTTCGCGACCGTGTCGTTCGGCGCGAACAGCACCCGCGTCTTCAACCCGGCCTGCTGGACTTTCTGCACCGCGAGGTCCTTGGCGAGCAGCGTTACGTCGGGAACCGCGACCGGCCGGCTGTTGTCGAGCTGCTGCTGGATCTTGGAATAGAGGAACCAGCCGCCGATCCCGCCGGCGATGATCAGGCCGAGCGCGAGCAGCCACGGCCAGATCGAGCGGCCGCGCGGCGCCTCTTCGTAGTCGTAGTAGCTCGGCGGCCGATAGGCGGGCGGCGGAGCAACCGCGCGCGGGCGCGTGATCATCGTCGCCGCCGTCGGCGCGCCGACGGCGGAGAGCACCTGCGTCATCGCCTCCTCGGTCTCGGGCGCGACCGCGACACCGCGCGCGACGCGCGCGAGATCGGCGTCCATCTCCTCCGTCGAGCCGTATCGCTGATCGGGCTCCTTCGAGAGCGCGCGCATCACGACGGCGTCGAGATCATGCGGCACTTCGGGACGCAGCTTCGACGGCGGTTCCGGGATCTGCGACAGATGCTTCATCGCGATCTCGACCGGCGTGTCGCCGGTGAACGGCACGTTCCCGGTCAGCATCTCGTAGAGCACGATCCCGAGCGAGTAGAGATCAGAGCGCGGATCGACGAGCGCGCCGCGCGCCTGCTCCGGTGAGAGGTACTGCGCGGTGCCGACGATCGAGCCGGCCTCCGTCATCTGCGATGCGCCCGAGCGCGCGATGCCGAAGTCCGTCACCTTCAGCCGTCCGTCGCCCCCGACGACGATGTTGTGTGGCTTGATGTCGCGATGGATGATCCCGTTGCGGTGCGCGAACGAGAGCGCGCCGAGGATCTGGCGCGCGTAGTCGATCGCGATCGGGATCGGTGTCGGGCCGTTGCGGACGAGCAGCTCTTTCAGCGTGCGCCCGTCGAGATACTCCATCGCGATGTAGTAGGTGCCCTCCGCACGCCCGCGGTCGAAGATCGAGACGATGTTCGGGTGGTTCAGCCCGGCCGCGCTCTGCGCTTCGCGGCGGAAGCGCTCGACGAACTGGTCGTCGGCTGCGTGCCGGTCGTTGAGCAGCTTGAGGGCGACGCGGCGCCCGAGCTCCTGGTCCTCGGCCAGATAGACGTCCGCCATCCCGCCCGAGCCGAGCTTGCGCTTGATGACGTAGCGCTTGTCGAAGACGCGATCGATCAGGGTGTCAGTGGTGGTCATGCTGGGCCAACTTCACGGTTTCGACGCTTGGGGCAAGAGTGCCTGCATCAGCTGCTTCGCGATCGGGGCAGCGATCGCCCCGCCGAAGCCGTTCAGCTGGTGCTCGACGGCGATTGCCCCTGCAACGGTGGGGTTATCGGCGGGTGCGAAGAAGATGAACCAGGCCGTGTAAACGTTGTGTTCATTCGTTTCTGCGGTCCCCGTCTTGCCCGCCACCTTGACGCCGGGGATCTGGGCAGCCGTGCCGGTTCCCGACTGGACGACGCCCTGCATCATCAGGTTGATCGCCGCCGCGGTCTGCTGCGACGTGGCGTGCTTCCAGACCTGGGGATGGATCTTCACCACCGTGCTGCCGCCGGCACTCGTCACGCGGTCGACGAGGTGCGGGGTCATGATCGTGCCGCCGTTCGCGATCCCGGCGGCGACGAGCGCCATCTGCAGCGGGGTGACGAGCATGCGCTCCTGACCGAAGGCGAGGCGGCCCGGGTCGACGATGTTCGGCGTGTCGAAGAAGGTGTGCTTTTTGTAATCGAACAGGCCGCTCGGCGAGACCTCGCTCGGCGGCAGCTCGATCGGAGGCTTCGAGTAGAAGCCGAACTTCTTCGCTTCGTCGAGGATCCGCTTCGGGCCGAGCTTGATCCCGAGCTCGCAGAACACGGCGTTGATCGAATGGATGAACGCCTGCACGAGATCGACGTTGCCGAAGCTCTCCGGGCCATTCTGGTCGAGCGCGTTCTTGACCTGCTTGCCGTACTCCGTGCAGTAGCCGGGGTCGAAGAACGTCGACTTCGGCGTGTAGATCTTGGAGTCGAGTGCGGTCGCCGCTGTGATCGTCTTGAACGTCGACCCCGGCGCGTACAGGCCCTGCGTTGCGCGGTTGTAGAGCGCGGACGAAGAGCCAGGGCAGGCGTTCGGCGATTTGAGGATGCTCGCGTACCCGTTCGGCGACTCGATCTTGTTCGGGTCGTAGCTCGGCGTCGAGGCCATCACGTAGACCTGGCCCGTCTTCGGGTTGAGCACCACCGCGGCACCGCACTTGCCGCGGAGAGCCGTCTCGGCGATCTTCTGGGCGTTGACGTGCAGGTTGAGCACGAGGTTGTTGCCGCGAATCGTCACGCCCTTCAGCGAGTCGGTCAGCTTCTGGATGATCGTCCCGACGTTCGCGTTTCCGGCCGTCAGGTACGAGTTCTCCTCGCGCTCGATGCCGGCGCGGGAGCGGCCGATGGTCGAGTAACCGACGACCTGGGACGCCAGCCCGTGCGTCGGGTAGGTGCGGTAGTAGAACGTTTGCCCCGCCGACTTCTTCTTGAAGTTCTGGGCGAGGACCGTTTTGCCGTCGGACGCATAGATCTTCCCGCGGTCGATGCGGAACTGCGCGACGCGCTGGATCGCGTTGTCCTGCTTCGCGGCGAGCCCGCCAGGCGCCCACGTCTGCCAGTACGTCGTAGCGGCGATCAGGGCCGCGAGCAGGAGCAGAGCAACGATCGCAATGCGGGAGATCTGCCGATTCATTGGTGGGTGTTCGCCCGGTTCGAGACAAGGAGCAGGCCCGCGAGCAACACGAAGTTCGCGACGACCGACGAGCCGCCGTACGAGACGAACGGCAGCGTGATCCCGGTCAGCGGGATGATCCGCAGCACGCCGCCGACGATGATGAACGTCTGCAGCGCGAAGCCGAACGTCAGGCCGGCGGCGAGCAGCTTCGAGAACCCGTCGTCGGCCTGCAGCGCGATCTTCATGCCGCGCGCGACGAAGAGCATGAACACGAGGAGCAGTGCCGCCGCGCCGACGAGACCGAGCTCCTGCGCGAGCGCCGAGTAGATGAAGTCGCTGTTCACGTACGGGATCAGCGGGTGGCCGTCGGTCGTCGTGAACGTGCCCTTGCCGAGGCCGGTGCCGCCGAAGCCGCCGTTCGCGATCGAGTAGAGCGATTTGACGAGCTGGTAGCTCTCGCAGTCCTGGCGCAGCGCGAGCCCGCCGGTTGACGGGCAGTACACCTTGTTGGTCGTCCACGGCGTCAGCCAGATCGAGACGCGCTCGTGGACGTGCGCGATCTTCTCGTACGCGACAAAGCCGCCGGCGAGGAAGAGGGCGATGCCTGCGAACACGAACGACAGCCGCGCGGTCGCGACGTAGAGCATCGCGAGGAAGATCCCGAAGTAGAGGAGCCCCGAGCCGAGGTCGTTCGACGAGACGAGCACCAGCATGCAGCCGCCGAAGATCACGAGCAGCGGGCCGACGTCCTTCAGCCGAGCGCGTGCGAGCGCCTCGCGCTTCTCGCGCAGATAGGCGGCGAGGAAGACGATCAGGAAGATCTTCGAGAACTCGCCGGGCTGGAAGCGGAACGAGCCGACGTGCACCCAGAGGCGTGCGCCGTTGACAGACGTGCCAAGACCCGGGAAGCGCGGCAGGAAGAGCAGAGCGATCGCACCGATCCCGAAGAGGTACTTGTACTGCTCGAGCACGCGGTAGTCACGGCGCAGCCCCCAGAGCGCGAGCGCGAACAGGCCGACACCGATCACGATCCACAGCCCTTGCCTGAACGCGTCCGCGTTTCCGAGCCGGTAGATCTCGGTCACGCCGACGGCCGTCAGCAGTCCCGCCATCGGCAGGAGGTACGGGTCCGCATTCGGCACCGTCCAGCGCGTGACGAGGTGCGCGATCAAATAGAGCGCGAAGAAGAACAGCGCGTAGCTGAGCGAGCCCCAGCTGACCTCAGACTGGCGCGCGATATACACGGACGCGAAGCCGAGCCCCGTGAGAACGCCCACGACGGCCAGGTAGAAGAGCTCTCTGTTGCGGTAGCTCAGATTCAGCGCGCGAGCCCCCACCAGACGAGGACGACGATGACGGCGATCAAGGCCAGGATGACCACTAAGGCCAGGAACCGCCTACCGATGCCTGCCTGTGGAGCTTCCTGCGCAGTGTCTTCAACAGCCGTACGCGCCGCGATCGCCGCCTGGATGTCGGATGCGGGCACGACCATCGTGTCTACCGCCGACGGTGCAGACGGGGGCGGCGCAACGCCATCCTCCGGATGGAGCGTGTCCTCTTCCTCGGGAACGAACGCGAACTCGCGCGTGTGCTCATCGGGCGAGGCTGTTCCTGCGCCCGCGTCTCCGTCTTCCACGGCGAAGAGCACCGCCGTGATGTTGTCCTCACCGCCGCCGCGGTTCGCGGCCTGGATGAGCGCCTTCGACGCTGCCTCAAGGTCGCTGCGGTTCTTGCGGAGGATCTCCTCGATGTCACCGGCAGAGACCATCGACGAGAGACCGTCGCTGCAGATCAAGAAGACATCGCCCGCCTGCGCGTCGACGGCGAACGTGTCGACGTCGACATCGGGATCGGTGCCAAGCGCGCGCGTGATCACCGAGCGCTGCGGGTGCACCTGCGCTTCGCCTGGCGACAACTCGCCACGGCGGACAAGCTCGGCCACGAGCGTATGGTCGTTCGTCAGCTGCTCGAGCGTGTCGTCGCGCAAGAGGTAGGCGCGCGAATCGCCGACGTGCCCGAAGACGACGCGGCCGCCGGGCTCGACGAGCGCGGCGGTGATCGTCGTGCCCATGCCCGCGGTGGCGGCGTCCGTCGTCGCGCGCTCGTGCACGCGCCGGTTCGCTTCCTGGATCAACTCGGCGACGCGGCGCTCGCCGCCGTCGTTCGCACCGCTCTCCTCGAGCGCGCCGGCGGCCAGCGCAGACGCGACCTCGCCGGCCTGCGCGCCGCCCATGCCGTCGGCGACCGCGAAGAGCGGCGGCGCGATCACGAACGAGTCCTCGTTGATCCGGCGCTTCCGCCCCGGATCCGTTCCTGCGTGGGACGCGGCGATCCTCATGGCTCGAACCGCAGATCCGTCTCGCCGACGCGCACCACGTCGCCGGGGGTGAGCTTGCGCTCGCGCGTCAGGCGGATCCCGTTCACGAACGTGCCGTTCGTCGAGCCGATGTCCTCGACCCAGACCCCGTCGCGCCTCGGCTCGAAGCGCGCATGGCGGCCGGATGCGTACTCGTCGTCGGGCATCGACACGTCGTTGTTCACTGCGCGCCCCACGGTGAGCGGGTGCGCGTCGAGCACGAAGACCTCGCCGTCCTGGAACGTCGGGCTCGCGACCACGACGAGGCGGCCGAGCTCGCGCGCCGCCGGCTGCGGGATCAACCCCGCGGCTGCGGCCTGCTGCGGCGCGAGAATCATCGACTCCTGTGGCAGGCGCAGGTCGCGCGCGGCCGAGCGGACGATGCGCCAGATAAAGAGGTAGAGGAGGACGAGGAACGCGAGCTTCAGGGCGAGCAGCGTGGTCTCGACCTGCGCCGACGCAATCAGCACTACTGCAGCTCCCGGGAGAACGAGATCTCGGTCGAGCCGATCGTGAAGCGCGTGCCGTCCTCGAGCTTCAGCCGCTTCACGCGCTTGCCGCGCACCTCGACGCCGTTCGTCGAGTCGAGGTCGATCAGCCAGTACGTCGCGCCTTCCTGACGCAGCTCCGCATGACGGCGCGACGCATTCGGGTCGGCGACCTGGAGGTCGGCGTCCTTCGAGCGGCCGAGCACGACGCGCCGCTTCGTGATCTCGTGGCGCTCCCCATTCCAGCTCAGCACCGCGATCTCCCGCTCGATCCCGAGGTCGACCGGTGACGCAGCCTCGGTCGCCTGAGGGACCGGAACGGCCGTCGGCTTGTAGACCATGGTCGCGTTCGGCTCGAGGTCGCCTTCCGGCTCGCCCGCGCCCTTGCCGCCGCTCTGCACCATCCGCGTTGCGATCCCGAAGACGCCCACGTCGAGATCCTCATCCGTTTCGAGCTGGACGCGCGGCGGCGAGAGGAGGACGTAGTTCTCGCGGCGCGCATGCTCGCTCAGGTACTCGGCGAGCTCACCCTTGAGCTGCGTCTCGTAGCTCTCGAACTGCTCGCGGTCGCCGGGGGCGAGGTAGATCGTGTACTCGTTCGGCACGTAGACGCGCGACACGGACACGTTCCGGTGGTCGTCCATCTCCTTGATCAGCTTCCGCGCCAGCTCGACCGGCTGGACGTTCGCACGGAACGCGCGGCCGAAGACGCCCTCGAAGAGCGACTCGAGCTTGGATTCGATGTTGCGGAGAACTGACATGGGCAGGCCCCGGGTTGTTGCCCGGGAAGCGAAAGTCTAAGACTTGGCTTTGAACGCCAGTGTGCCCGCCGTCAGCCAGGCAGCTGCGATCAACGGGAGCACGGCGGCTGCGGGAGCGGTCAGCGCCGTCCCGGCGAGGAGCGCCGCGCCGAACGCGGCGGCCGGCCACGGGCCGCGATTCCGCGCGTAGGGCAGGAGTGCAGCGGCTGCAGCGAGCACCAGTGCCTCGCCGACGAGCTCCGGATGCGCGGTGAGCTGCGCCCAGAGCGCATGGGCGACCGCGGTCGGGCGCGTCGAGCCCGCCACGCCGAGGCCGAGCGGCGGGGTGGAGCCGTCGAAGGGCAGCGGCACCTTCCGCAGGCCGGCGATCACAGCCGCGAGGAGGACGGCGGCGAAGGCCTGCAGCGCGCGCCTCGCCCGGCCGCGGGCGAGCTGCGCCGCGAGCGGCAGGAGCGCGAGCGCGGTGACGGGCGCGAGCAGCGGCCCGACGGCAAGCAGCAGCCCGGCGCGGGCGTCCTTCCAGGTCAACGCGACCCAGCCTGCGGCGAGCAGGCCGTAGAGGATCCCGAGCCCGAGGGAGATGTTCGCGAGCGGGAAGAAGGCGACGGTCAGGGCGAAGAGCAAGCCGAGTCGGGGCGCGGTGAAGCCGAGCGCAGCGCCGGCGGCGGCGATCGGGAGCGGCCAGCCCTGTGGGTAGAAGGGCAGGCGCGAGGCGACCCACCCGGAAGCGACGCCCGTCAGGGCGCCGGGAAGCAGCCGGGAGCCGAGCGCCGCGGCGTTCGGACGCGCCGGCGCTGCGGGCTTGGAGCCGCGCTTCTTCCGGCGCTTCGGCAGGTCGCGAAGCTGCGCAGCGAGGCGTTCGGCGGACGGCCGCCGCTGCGGGTTGACGAGCAGCGCGCTTGCGACCGTCTCGAGCACGTGCTCCGGCAGGTCGGGGCGCAGCGTCTCGAGCCCCGGCGCTCCGCGCTGGATCAGCCGCGAGGTCTCGACCATGTCGCCGCCCCAGAAGGGATGCTCGCCGGCGAGCATCTCCCAGAGGAGGACGCCGACGCCCCAGACGTCCGCGGCGCTCGTCGCCGTCAGGCCTTGCAGGCGCTCGGGGGCGATGTAGGCGAGCGTGCCGGGGATGTCGCCGAGCGCGGTCAGCGTGTCGAACTCCGCCATCTGCGCGAGCCCGAAGTCGAGGAGCCGCACGTCGATCCGCTCGGGCTGAGTATCTAAATGCTGTGCAAGCAGCACATTCGACGGCTTCACGTCGCGGTGGACGATGCCCTTGCCGTGCGCGTGCGCGAGCGCGTCCGAGATCTGTGCTGCCACCTGCAACGCGCCGCGGTCGTCGATCTCGCCGGCGCGCATCGCTTCACGCAGCGTGCGGCCCGGGATGTACTCGTACGCGATGTAGACGTGCGACGGATCGCGCGCCAGCGAGAGGATGCGCTGGCACCGCTCGTGACGCAACGACGCGGCGGCGCGCGCCTCGCGCTCGGCGCGGTGGCCGGTCTTGCCCTCGCGGGCGACGATCTTCAGCGCGACGTCGAGACCGCTCCGTTCGTCACGCGCAAGCCAGACCTGGCCCATGCCACCTGAGCCCAACGGGCGCAACGGGCGATACCGGTCGAGGAAGAGATCGTGCGCGAGCGCCGACGAAGACACCCTCCGGGGTTACGGCCCCGCCAGGACATTTCCTCTACGAGCCGAAAGAACGCGGTAGATTCGCCCTGCTATGGACCCGCGCGACGATGACATCCAGTTCGACTTCTTTGACGAGGAGCCGGCAACGACCGAGGCTCAGTCCTCGCAGTCGCGCGTGCGCCTGCCTCGCCGCGGCGGCCGTGGCCCGCGCGGCCCGGCCGGGCCCGCCCGCGGCCTGACGCCGCTGCTGCGCCTGCTGGCGCTGATCGCGATCATCATCGCCGCGCTCGTCTTCTTCGGGCTGCTCGTCCAGTCATGCGCGTCGACGTCCAAGCACGACGCCTACAAAAGCTACATGGCGAAGGTCGGCGCGATCGCGCAAAGCTCGGCTTCCGACGGCGCTCAGGTCGCGACTGACCTGACGACGCCCGGCGTGAAGGTCACCGACCTCGCGAGCAAGCTCGACGGCGTCGCGGAGCAGGAGCGGCAGAACGTCGCCGCCGGGCAGCGCCTCAATCCGCCTGGGCAGCTGCGCCCCGAGCACGAGGACCTGATCGAGGCGCTGCAGTTGCGCGTCAGCGGCGTGCAGGGTCTCGCCGACACGTTCCGCAAGACTGCTTCCTCGAAGGCGACGACTGATGCTGCGCTGCTCGCGGCGCCGGCCGAACGGCTGCTCGCGAGCGACGTGATCTGGGACGACCTGTTCCGCGGGCCTGCGACGACTCAGATGAAGAACGACAGCATCAACGGCGTTGTCGCGCCCGAGTCGCACTTCGTCACGAACCAGGATCTGATCTCGGAGCGCTCGATGACGCTCGTGCTGCAGCGATTGCGCGGTGCATCGGTGAGCGGCGGGACGCCCACTGGGATCCACGGCACGAACATCACGGAGACGAAGGTCCTGCCGGGCGGGCAGACGCTGTCGGCGGTCAACGAGAACACCGTCACCGCGACGACGGACCTGCAATTCGTCGTCACGATCGCCGACTCCGGCGACTCCCAGGAGGTCGGCATCAAGGTGACGCTGACGATCCAGAAGGCGCAAGGCGCCATCGTGAGGACGCAGACGGTCGACCTGATCAACCCGGGCCAGACCAAGTCGGTCACGTTCAAGGACCTCGGCCAGGTGCCGTTCGCGCAGCGGACGACCGTCAACGTCGACGTTGCACCGGTCCCCGGCGAGCACAACACGGCCAACAACAAGGCCAGTTACCCGGTCATCTTCTCGCTGGGTTGATTTAGAGAGTTGAGCTAGCCTCGTCGGATGAGCCCGACGGCGACACAGGCCCTAGCCGTCGCGATCGCGGGAGTCGCGGTCGGCGCGATCGGCGTCGGCCTCGCCTGGTGGGCGTGGATCAAGGTCAAGCGCGTCCGCGACGCGCAGCGGCTGCTGCTCGGCGGCGGGCGGCGCGACCTCGTGGACTTCGCCGTCTCGCTGCAGGCGCGGATCGATGACCTCCATCGAGCAGTCGACGAGGTGGCCGCCGGCCTCGCCCGGGTCGACCGCCGGGTCGACGGAACGGTCACGAACACCTCGATCGTCCGCTACGACGCCTACGAGGACACGGGCGGTCACCAGTCGGCGTCTGTCGCCATGCTCGATTCGGCCCGCACCGGCGTTGTCGTGACCGCAATCCAGGGCCGCGATTACGCCCGGATCTACATGAAGGAGCTGGAACGGGGCCGCGCCTCGGTCGCCCTTTCTCCTGAGGAGCAAGAGGCAGTCGACCGGGCAATGGGCCGCTGACGCCCTCGGCCGGCGGCCGCTCCCGCCGGGCGGAGCCCGGCTCCGCGGCCGCCTCTCGAGAACGTCAGCCCTTGGGCTGAACGCCTGAGAGCCGCTCCGTTGGGTACATTCCGGCCAAGGTGCAGCAGGTTCTCGTTCTCAATGCGAGTTACGAGCCGCTCAATGTGTGCTCGCTGCGCCGCGCCTACGTGCTGGTCTTCAAGGGCAAGGCAGAGGTGGTCGAGGAGCTCGACCGACCACTTCGCTCGGCCACTGACACGTATCAGTGGCCACACGTCATTCGGCTCGTGCACTACGTCCGCGTTCCGCGGATGGTGCAGCGGAAGATCTCCCGCCGCGCACTCTTCGCCCGTGACGGCTGGCGCTGCGTCTATTGCGGCACCACGGCAGGGCGGCTCACGCTCGACCACGTGATCCCGCGTTCGAAGGGCGGCGACTCGACGTGGGAGAACGTCGTCACTTCGTGCGCGCCGTGCAACCTCCGCAAGGGGAACCGGCTGCCGCACGAGGTGCACATGGAGCTGCCGGCCCGTCCGCGCCCGCCGGCGCCGGTGCTCTTCATCCGCCTCGCGACGCCGAAGATCCCGCAGCGCTGGGAGCAGTACCTCGGGCCGTACGCGACCTCGACGGCAGCGGCCTAGTCGACCGGGGCGGGCGCGCGGTGCACGCGTGCCGGGATGGGCTCCCGTGCCTTGCGGTCGAGACCCCAAAGCACGAGGGCGGCGATCGGCCCCGCCAGCCACGACCACGGATGGTTGCCGTAGCCGAGGAGCAGGGCCGTCACGAGGACGAGCATGAAAGCGGGTGCGAGGCGGATCACCTCAGGTCGAACGTTCGACCGGCAGCTCCGGATACTGCTCCCACTCGGACCACGATCCCGGATAGAGCCGGCCCTCGCGCCCCGCGAGGTGCAGCCGGTGGAGCACGACGCAGGCTGTGACCCCCGAGCCGCAGTACGCGACGATGGCTCCGGCCGGAAGACTTTGTGTTGACTCATCACTAAGTGCATTCCAGGGCGCGTTCACGGCACCGGGAATGCGGCCCGGCACCCGGTCGACCGGGTTCGGCTCGCCGCGCCAGCGCGGCTCGAGCCGCGCGTCGACGACGACCAGCCGCTCACGCTCCCCCGCGAGCTCCTCGCGGGAGATCGTGTCACCCTCCTGCGGGACGGCTTCGAACACCGCCGGCTCGATCGGCTCATCGCCGCCGACGAGCGGCCCGTGCCAGGCGTCGAGGTCGAAGACCGCGCAGTCGCCGTGGCCGAAGTGGCGGAGCAGCCACCAGAGCCGCTCGGCCCCGCCGAGCGACCCGTAGGCGACCACGAACGTCTCGGCGCCGATCCCCGCGCGCGAGGCCGCGGCAGCGAACTGCTCCGCCGAGGGGAGCGGATGGCGGCCGCCCCCTCCGGGCGCCCCCGCGAGGTCGCGCTCCACGTCGAGGAACGCGGCGCCCGGGACATGCGCCTCGCGGTAGGCGCGGAGCCCGAAGCCCGGATCGTCCAGGGCCCAGCGGCAGTCGACGAAGCGGTACTCCATCTGTGACAGGAAACCACGCGGCGGCGTATCAAGGTCATGAGACGCCTACTTCCACTCGTATTGGTCGCGGCCGTGGTGCTCGCCGCCGCGGTCTTCGCCGGGGTCGGCCGGCCCCAGGCGGCCCGCGCCGACAGCGCAACCCCCGACACGGTGACGACGCTCGGTCACGGCGTCATCACGGTCGCACCCGACGAGGCCACGATCACCGCCGGGGTGCACACACAGGCAGCGTCCGCATCCGCCGCGCTCGCCCAGAACGCAAAGCTGATGAACGCCGTCGTCGCCGCGCTCAAGTCTGCCGGCGGCCAGGAGCTCCAGACCCAGCAGGTCTCGCTCTACCCGCAGACGAGCCCGCAGGGTGACATCACCTCGTACGCCGCGGACAACTCCGTGTCAGCGAAGACGAAGATCGCGGACACCGGTGCGTTGATCGACGCCGCGGTCGGTGCAGGCGCCAACAACGTCAGCGGGCCGAGCCTCGACGTGTCGGACCGCGACGCGCGCTATCGCGACGCACTCGGCCAGGCAGTTGCCGACGCCCGCCTGAAGGCAGAGGCGCTGGCCAAGGCCGGCGGCTTCGGTGTTGGCCCGGTCTCCGTGGTCACCGAGAGCGGCAGCGCTCCGACGCCGGTGTTCCAGGCGATCGGGGCGGCCGCGAAGGCCGACTCGACGCCGATCGAGCCGGGGACACAGGACATCACCGCCGACGTGACAGTGACATTCAGGATCCGCTGAGTTGAAAACGCCGGGGCTGTCCGCAGCGTGGGAACAGCCCCGGCGCTTCTTCAGACGGCTCCCGTGACCGGCGCAGTCGCAGGGGAGGGCGCGTGCGCGGGCGGTTGCCGGTGATGCGTCCCGAGGTGGCCGTGCGTGTCGGTGCCGTAGCCGCCGGGGACCGGGATGTAGAACTCGGGGTAGCCCCACATGCCGTGCTCGGAGACGTCGAGGCCTGCGGTCTCGACGTG
>Ga0247668_1000153_pt1 | contig 19983 bp, 35 predicted proteins | sample CNK09_metaG_FD_182737 | JGI IMG/M metagenome (GOLD analysis project Ga0247668, IMG submission 182737) | Soil microbial communities from Purdue University Martell Research Forest, Indiana, United States - CNK09 | ecosystem: Environmental > Terrestrial > Soil > Temperate forest > Bulk soil...
CGGATCATGAGTTACCGCATGGAGAGAACGTGATGGAACAGCTTTGCATCTTCTGCAAACACTTCAAGTGGTCGCGGGAAGAAATGTGGGGAATGGGTTCCACGCAAACCGGTCCGATGTTTGAAGGCGGAGACGCAACGTGCGCCGCTGGCAAGTTTGCTGGCGAGTGGGAAAACAAGCCGAGTGACGAAGAGGAATTCAGGAAGATCATCCTGCGCGCAAACAACTGCAATGCCTACGAACCTCCACAGGAGGAATCAAAGTGATCCTCCGCGAAGAACTGCCCATCGACTACACCCCGTATCAAGGCATCCCCGCCAACGACGAGGCCCGCGCCCGACAGCTTGATTCTCGCAATCGCCAATCGGTCGAAGCATGGTTTACGCGGGAGGACAACTTTGGCGAACACGCGGGGGCGATCTTGGCCCGCGAACACTTCAACCGCATGTGGGAGGAAATCAAGTGACTCGCGAAGAACAGGACGCAGCGCAGGACGCCGACCAGCCCGCGCTAGAGTTGGAATACAAGTATCACGCTGCCGCCGACCTGATCGCAGACATAGGCTGGGACGAATTCATCGAAGGTGTCTTGCCGATGGTGAAGGCGCTCCAATACAACCGCAATCAGAAACGGTTGGACGAGAAAGAACGGCAGATGAGAGCGGCAGGCGAAATCAATTGGTAGGACCGGCGCACCAGCGGGCTACTGGTGCAACCACTAACTGACAGGAGTTGAACCGTGAAAGCAGGAAAAATGATTGAGTCGAAATTCCTCAAGAAGGACGACGTAGAGCAGCCGGTCCTGGTGACGATCAAAGCCCTGCGACAGACCAACGTCGCAATGGACGACCAGCCCGAGGACTTGAAGTGGACGATTACGTTTCGGGAATTTCAGAAGCCGATGGTGCTGAACTCCACCAACATCCAACTTTGCACACAAGCTCTCGGCACCGACGAGACGGACGAGTGGATCGGCAAAACCATCGTGCTTTACAACGACCCCAACGTGTCGTTCGGCGGCAAGTTGACCGGCGGCATTCGCATCCGCGCCCCCAAGAAGCCCAAGCCGGTTCAGGCTGATCCTCCAGGCGGCGGCGGGGCAACCCCGCAACCGGAATTTGAGGACGACGATATTCCCTTCGTCACACGGCTGAGCATCTGGTAGTGAACATCATCGGCGACGAACAGGTAGAGGAAGCGTTGACGTTCCTCGCTGAATCCGCCAAGCCGTTCGCCGATGCGCGGGCGCTGCGGGTGGTGTCGGAAGAAAAGCTCCGCATCATCCGTAGCGACCTGTTCATGAGGTTCGCGGAGGGCAAGCGCACGGTGGCCGAGCGGGAAGCGATGGCATTCAGCCATCCCGAATACAAGGTCGCCGTGGCTGACCTAGGAAAGGCTGTCGCCACCGAGGAATTGCTGCGGTGCGAGCGGTTGGCGGCTTCAACGAGGCTGGACTGCTGGCGGACATTGGAAGCATCCAAACGAACGGGGAACGTATGACCTTCGCATCTGAGTCACTTCGCTGGTACTCCAAGGATGGCCAACCCGTACCGTTCGTCAAGGGCAAGAACGGCAAGGACCGCGCCCCCACCATCAGGGACGCCCGCGAACACGGGTATCTGCCTTCGGTAAGCAGCATTTGCCGCAGTGCAGCAGCGCCGGGACTGGAAATCTGGAAGCGTAACCAAACCGTGCTGGCCTGTCTGACCCTTCCTAGATTGCCGGACGAGCCGCTGGAAGCGTTTATAGAGCGGGCGGCTGAAGATGCGTCCAAGGAGGGGGAACAGGCCGCAGAGCGCGGCAAGGCCATCCACGGGGCGATCCAGCGGCATATCGGGGGGCAGTCGGTCGATCCCCAGTACCTCCCCCACATAGCGGCCCTGGAGCTTGCCTTGGAGGGTTTTGGGATCAAGTTGAGCAAAGGGGTGTCCGAACGGTCCTTTGCGGCTGGGACGTTCTCAGGGACTCCGGATTGGTTCGATGACCGCAACCTGATGGACTTCAAGACCAAGGAAACCATCGAACCGAACCTGAAGGCTTGGGATAACCACCTGACACAGCTTGCGGGCTACGACATGGGGCTAGCCTATCCCGAGCATGACGCGCTGGCCCCCCGTAGGCTGCTGTCGGTATTCATCGGGGCCAAGGATGCGAAGGTGCATATCCACCCTTGGAACCTTGAGGATTCACTGAGGGGTAGGGAAATGTTCACCGGGCTGCTGAAGTATGTGCGGGCGAGGGACAAGCTGTGAGCTTCGGCAGCCGCAGCCTTGATCCGGCCACTCCGGAAGAATTGTCCCGCTGGGTCAGGATGAAGCAGATGGGGTGCGTTTGCTGCTGGATGGTCGGCCGTATTCCTATGGAAATGCCGGAAATCCATCACCTGAAATCAGGCAACGTCAGGATCGGCCATCGCTTCACAATTGCTCTGTGCGCTTGGCATCACAGGGCCATCAGGGACGAGGGCAAGACCGCAAAGCAGATGGCGGAGGATCGCGGGCCTAGCCTCGCGCAAGGCAGCAGGGCGTTCCATACGCATTACGTATCAGACCAGAACTTGCTGGATTGGCAGGATCACAAGATCGATTGGCCGCTCGTCCTGATTCCGACCAGGCGCATCAGAAAGAACGGACAACTGTCGGTGAGTGGCACCAACACGGTGACGGAGGGCAAGGCCAACAAACCGACGGAGAAACGAGCCAGTAAAGGAAATACGAGTCGTCCACTGAAAGTGATTCCGAGGAGCAAATTCGTATGAAGTCGAAGCGCAGGGCCAAGCCGAGGGCGGTGATCGTGTTCGCTGTGTTTGATCGCGGCAAGTTCGTGTCAGCCGCGCCAAACATGAACGAGGCACAGGTCGATATGGCCTTCGCGGGACCGCAGGCCAAGATCATTCCGTGCCGCATCGTTCCGCTGCCCAAGGGAGGGCGCAAACATGGCAAGTGAACGAGAGAGGTTTGAGGCGTGGGCAAAAATGGTGTGCTTGCCGCCAGCGGGCAGCCCCGAAAGTCAGGCTGCGTGGTCGGCATGGAAAGCGAGAGCCGCCACCCCCGCTACGCCGAGCGAGGGACCGCTGACCGTGACGGTGCCGGTCTACCCGCCTGCCGAGTTGCTGATGAGCATGGCGCTACGTCTGGATCACGCCCTCGGCTGTCCCGGCTACTACGACGAGGGCTTGGCGAAGCGCGATGGCATCACGCACGCCCGAATGCTTGAAGTCGCGTTGCAGCAAATGAGTCAGGTCTACGAGGAAGTCTCTGGGCGCGGGTTCTACAACGAGAAGCGCAAGGACTACTACGCCTCGCTGCTCCCACCCGCCCCGGTTCAGGCCGCGCCGCAGGAACAGGAGAAGCCATGACACTACAACCGCAAACGGAATTCGAACGATTCGCGCTGGATCACTACGCCCACGCGCATTGTCATGGGTGCGGCGGCTGCCTGCTTGATCCCTCGCACTTAATTCAAGGATTCATTCCGGTCTATTGCGTCGGCTGCCGCGACAGGATCAAGGCCAACAACAAGCCGGGCGTCCCGCTGCCGTGGGTTGGCGGATACGAGTTCAACCCAACGCGATATGTGCCGAGGGCCGCGCCGCACAACGAGTCGGGAGAGGGCAAGCCATGACCCCGCAGGACAAGCCCGTGACCGAGAGCAAGGCCGCTGCCTACGACTATCTGCTGCAACAGTGCTATCAACTTATTTCCTACGGCGTCGAGCATGGCAGCATCGCGCCCACCGCTCTCGGCAGTCGCGTGCAGCATGCTGAGCGTGTGCGCGAAAAGGCAGAACTGGAAGCAAGAAAGAGGCAGCCGTGACCGAGAGGGACAGGGTGAGGGAGGCGTGGCCGCAGACGGCTGAAGAACTGGCGCACGCTGCATTGAAGGAAGCCGACCGTCTGGACGTTTCCGGTTCGGCTAAGGAAGCGTCGTTCCTGCTGACGCGCATGGCTAACTTCCTGCTCGACCGGGCGCAGCCAGAGCCGGGGAAGGTGGGGCCGGAGGTAAGCAGAGCAATAACGCAACTCAAATTGGCGCGGGACTGTATTGCTCCCGTAGGCGTTGTCCACCACATCAATAACGCGATTGACATACTGCGTATAGCACTAGGAAGGGACGAGACATGACCTACAAATGCGGCCACAGCACGACTGATCGTGAGGATGCTATAGCTGACGGCGGATGCACGTTCTGCCTTGCCGATGAAGTTAATCGGTTAAGTGAGGCTTTGGAAGTTATCAAGGAAAAGGCTGCCAATCCGGGGGATTTTTCAATGGCTGATATTTGGTCTGACGCCGCATCCGCCCTCAAGAGCACACAAGCGGCATCCCCCGCAGCCCCGGCAGTCGCACCGCCTGACGCGGTGGACAAGTGAAGATTGCGGTCTGGTTTTCCTGCGGTGCCGCCAGCGCGGTCGCAGCGAAGATGACGCTGGAACGGTTCCCCGATGCGGACGTTCGCATCGTGAACAACCCAGTAGCCGAGGAGGACGCCGACAATCGCCGCTTCCTGACGGACGTTGAGCGGTGGCTTGGTAGGCCGATTGAGATTGCCACTAACCCGAACTACCCGAACGCATCAGCCGTGGAGGTGTGGGACCACCGCTCGTTTATGAGTGGGCCACACGGTGCGCCCTGCACCATCGCGCTGAAGAAGGAGGCGCGGCAGCACTGGGAGAGCCAGCACAAACCGACGCACACCGTTCTCGGCTTCGTCGCGGAGGAGAAGCACCGACACGACCGCTTCGTGCTGACGGAGCGCGACCTGATCCCTGTCCTGATCGACGCCAAGATCAGTAAGGCCGACTGCTACCGGATCGTGCGCGAAGCGGGCCTGACGCTGCCGCGCATCTACTCGCTTGGCTACCCGAACGCCAACTGCATCGGCTGTGTGAAGGCGACCAGCCCGACCTACTGGAACCACGTTCGCCAGCAGCACCCCGAGATATTCGCGCAACGCGCCGAGCAGTCGCGGAGACTCGGCGTGCGGCTGGTGCGCGTGAAAAACGAGCGCATTTTTCTGGACGAACTGGACCCAACAGCGAAGGGGCGACCGATGAAGAACATGGACTTTGAGTGCGGGATTTTCTGCGAGGAGGCTGCGTGACCAAGGAAGTGTGTATCTGGCGCGAACACGCTGGTCCATTGTTGATGACCTCTTGCGGAACCGGAGCGCACGTTGATCTACTCAAACAACTTGGCCCCTATGCCGACTGGTGTCCGTATTGCGGCAAGCCGTTGGAGGCGGAACTAGACTGCCTATGCGTCCATGCAATCGTGCAAACGCCCGGAATGCCGACGATCCATGATCCGCGCTGTCCGCTCGCCGCAGTCGCACAGCAGGCGGCAGGAGCGCCCACGCCTGAACAGTATCTCGACTACCCGTGCGACGGTCCGTTTCGCGACAAGGCTACGGGCAAGGCGCAGCTAATCATCACTTGCCCGAGCGAGGCCGAAGTGTTCGCATGGGCCGCGATGCGGATGAAGCGCCGTGGCTAGGCGCAGGACCGTGACCGTCGCGTGGCGCTTGGAACCGACCTTGCGCCAGCGCCTACAGCGTCAGGCAGCGCGCCAGCACCGCACGGTCGCAAACCTGATCGCCCACATTCTGATCGAATGGCTCAAGCAGGCTGAGAGCGAGGAGAAAACAAAATGAGTGATGCAAAGGCGCAGGCACCCGCGAGGGGGGCGCTGACAGGCCCGCTCTACGTCAAGGCCGATCCGTGGCTGCGCGAGTTGCTGTTTCGCTGGAAGCCGTTTGAAGGAGATCAGCGGTCAAACATGGAAACGGAATTACTCGCCGCCTTGCAGCGCGTGGTCGAGGAACAGCACCGCGCCCGCTGCTACAGCGGTGACGCCACTTGCCACTATCCGGACTGCGGTTGCCACGGGAACGTAGCATGAACGACGAACTGATGAAGAAACTTGTAGACCGATTCCTGCTCTGGCCATTGCCCGCGAGCGTGTGCAGCGACCTATGCGTGACGATCCACGGGCGCACAGACCGCATCGGGACCAACTTGCTGACTGCCGTCGAAGCACGGGCAATGCTGGAGTTCGTATTGGAGCCTGTGCGATCCGCCGAGGCGCTAAAACGGCTCACGGCAATCGACCAAGAACTAGACGCGGCATCCCCCGCAGCGCCGGCAGTCGCACCGACCGTCAAGACCGATGCTGATATTCGGCGCGACGCCAAGCACGATATGTCCTGCTTCGGGGCGTTCGCCAGAGCCCGCCCAAGGAGAAAACCGTGAACGTCACGCTGTGGCTGGACCCACGCGCACTGAACAAGGAAGTCCTGTATGGGGAGAAAATCGAGAAGTTAATTTCCCGCACAGAACTTGCGGGATGGATTCCACTCGTCGCGTCCGAGGCCGCAGTCGCACAGCAGGCGGCAGGAGCGCAGCCGGTGGCGTGGCGCAGCGTGAAAGGCAGCGCATGGGACTTCTACCCGTATCCTGACGATCCCAACGGCAAGACCGAAGGTGAATGGGTGCCGCTGTTCGACCGCTCCCCCTCTCGCTCACCCGCCAGAGAGGACTGGCAGCCGATCACCAAGCCATTCTCGCTGCCGAAGGATCAGCCGTTCGTCGTGATGAACTCGGCGGGCTACTTTGGCTGCGCAACGTTTGTGGATGAGAACGGCGAGGCTTACTACGGCACGCCAGAGGAAACGACCAGCATCACCAGCGATGTAATTGCATGGGCACCGCTACCGTGGGCCGACGCGGTGTGCGGGCTGCTCAACCGATGAGCAATGTGGCGATCCAGTGGCGCACCGAAGGGCTGAGCGCGCTGCCCGCCATAGTGATCAGCGCGGCAGCAGCTAGGGCCATCATCAGTAGCGTTACCAGGCGCTTGAGCCCCGCCCAGAACCCTTCCTGAATCGTCGTGCCAAGCCTCGACCAGAACCCGAGGAACGAGTGCAGGAACTTGTGATGCTCGACGTGCTGCTCTGGGGTTACCCCGACGATCCACGGCGCACGGGTCTTGTTGAACTCTTCGATGGCCTTGCTGGCGCCCGTGTGAGCGGCCTCGACGAGTTGATCGCGTAGTTCGGGCTGGAACACAACCGCACGCTTCCTCGAACGTGAACGTCTTTCAGTAGGCTGTAGCAAGGTAAATACCCCGGTCAGTGCGGTATCCCACTTAGGCTCCGGCATCAGCCTTGATTGCAGCCACGTTTGCCTGGCCCTTGCCCCATGCCGTGACCCCTTCCATTGCCGCCAGCATGATGAACACAGACTCCGGAACGGTCGGCACTGGCACGCCGAGCAGGGGCAGGATCACGTACAGGGCGATGATCAAGTAGACGATCGACAGGCACTCCAGGGCGTGGTGATTCCGCTGGAGCCACGATTGCCCCGCCTCATCCGCCCTGATCGTCTGGTTTACCTCCGACAGGTCCGCCGAGTCCGCCTGCCGCATCGCAATAAGGGCGGCGAGGATCTTGTCCTTGTGATCGGCTTCGATCTGGGCCAGCTTGACCGCCGCATCGGGGCTAACAGCTAGGGCCTGCGACACGGCGTCCGGAGAGGGGTTATCCCCAAGTCCGAACGCCCGCCCCACAACGCTTACCAGACCGCCTACAGCGCCTCCTACGGGGCCTCCGATGGCCGCGCCAAGGGCAGGGGCGTATTTCGCTATCTGACCGCCTACGGCTTTCCAGTCCATCAGAGCAACCCCTTCCTAGCGCCATTGATGAGGAACAGGGCCATGAGCAGGAATCCGACAATCCAGAAGGCGAAGGCTGTCATCAGACCTCTCCCGTGAATATCTTGTTCAGGATGTACACCCACAGCCGTAGAACCGAATAGAACAGAGCCGTAAGGATCACCAATAAAGCCAGCGTCCACGCCAACAGCCGCAGGAAGTCCATTCACGGTTTCACGCGCCACTGGATTTGCAAACTTGCAGGCTCCTGCGCCATTGCAGCGTGGAATTTCCTGATGGCGATCTTGCTGCTCAGGACCGCGATTACCGCCTTGCCGGTAGCGGGTTCAGGCATCACGCCAGCGTTTACCCCCAACGAAACACAGCCCTCAAGCTGGCTTGCCCGGTTGGCGTTGTGGATCAGGATGCCCGTGCGGTCCTTCACTCCCATGATGTGGTAACACATTCCCCTAGGCGTATCGCCTTCCTGCGATCCCATTTCGGGGAAGATGTCGTAGAACTTCTGCGAGAAAGCCCATTCAAGGTTGTATTCACCGTCTGGGATACAAGACAGGTTTGGCAGATTGGAATCCCACGGGCGTTCCATCGTATGAAATTCAAAGTCGATGCCCGTGAGGATTCCTAGCGTTCCATCGGGGGTTGAGGGTTCGCGAACCAGCAAGAGGGATTGCATTATTCGACCGTGATACTTACTGCACCAGCGTCGAACGTGTTCACGCCTCCAGCCGTGGTGAGACGAATGGCTGTAATTGCCGCGCCGAGGTTGAGCGACCCACCACCAGCAAATGGACTAGTGCCGTCTGAACACGCGCTAGAAACGGCCCAAGTCTGGTTTCCGCCAGAAGGGTTGCTAAGGACTAGAGTCATAGTCCCTGAAGTAGTGCCAGCAGCAGCAACTGCATTGTTGAATATGAAGCCGGAGGTAAACGCTGTTGAGGTTGGCGAACTCGTTATGCGACCACAAGCGCCGATGTATGAAGCAGATGCATAGGTCGGGCCAACGCCTGAACCTAACTGGATAATCAGGTCTGACGTTCCATTAGTGCTTACGCCTTCAAAGCCAATGATGATTCTTTTTGCGATGGAAGCGATGCCGGTTAGATCAACCGTAGTTCCGGAAGTAGTAACACTCCTGCCAGTTGCGCGGTTAACCGGACTGCCATCCGCAGGGAGAAAAGACAGAACTCTCACCACTCCGGACGCATATCCACGGACGATGGCGAAATCTCCCGCTGAGGTCGTCCGGGTTCCTCCAGGGATTACGAGACTCGCCCCATTCGTAAATGTAAGCGCACCGGTAAACCGGATAACTCTCTGAACACCTTCCGTAAGCGTGATTGCTGTAATAGTCGTCGTGCCGGTTACATCAACTATGTCTCCCGTGGCGGTCGTAAGGTTGATGGTAGAGGCACTGGCTACATCCGCCCCATGCGAATACACCTGAGGATTGATGAGAACAGCAGTAGAAGCATCCGGCAGGATGAAGTAGGCCGGGACGCCAGCAACGATATCGTTGACCACATTGGCGACCAGTGAACCGCCAATGGATTTCTTGATTGTCAACGCTCCAACACTATCAACGTTGAGCGTAGCTGCTGCTGTAACCGTATTCGCCGGGATGATTGCGAACCGTTGCCCAGCGAGATAAGCGGTCAGTGTCGGAGTAGCCGCTGCGGTAATCGTGTTGGTTCCGGCAACCGTTCCCAGTGAAGTGAATGTGCTGTCCTGAACCTGACTGGTTCTTGCGTAATCAGTTCTGGCCGTTGCCGCCCCTACGTTCGTATGCTTGAACGCCCCCATTGGGAGATTGGCGGTTGGAACCGTTTGTCCATCGGCTGCGATGGAGTTGGTAATCTCGTTCGCAATGTCATTGGAGTCAGCATCCATACGGCTGGAACTGATCTTGAGTCCATTCGCTGCGTCCGTGACCCAAGAATAGAGTCTCTGCATCACCCCTGACCCGTTGCGAGCCATTACTGTTCTCCTGACTGTTGAAGAGCCGACAAGATTGCCGCCCTCTTCAGTTGTTCGACGTTTGACATAGGCTCAATTTTCTCAGGTGGTGCCATCATTTTCTGCACCGGCTTGGACAGCAACGTTCGTCTAACGGCATACGGAATACCAGTCAGCGCAACACCCTTCGGGCCTTTGGCGATTGCGGCGGCAGCACCTAGAACCGCATCAAGTTTGCTCACTCCGGGCTGGATCACTCCCGGTTGAGTCAGTTTGTTCTTGAATGCCTTGGACAGATTTGCCCCCTGAAGCATTCCGCCTTTCAATGGCACTCCAGCATCCTTGGCCGACTTCAAAGAACTAGCAGAAACCTCTCCGGTCGTTTCATTCAATGCTCTCTCAACAGTCCCAATTTTACCCAAAGCCACTCTTGCATCTCTCAACCGCTGGACTAGATCAGGTTTACCGGCAGCAACAGCCTCACTCTCTATGGTCTGCATCTGTGCAGATGCATCGGCCTTAGCTGCATCAGCAGCATCCTCTGCCTTCGGATCACCGCTACGACGATAGTAGTTGCGCTGGCGCTTTTCCTCGTAGTTAGCCTTACGCCAAGCCTCTTTAGCCGCTTGTGCTTTGGGGCTGACGTTCCCAGCCTCGTCGTAAACGTCAAAATGAGGCTGTTTGGCGTCAGCCAACTCTTCAGGACTAATCTGTCCTTCGCCGGGGATACCAATATCCTTGCGAACTGCGTTAACGAGAGTCTTATTGTTCAGGATAGAGGCGGTCTGTTGCATCGCCACCTTTCCGCCTGCACCCTCAAGAATCTCCATAGCTGCTTTTGCCGGCGCGCTCTGGGCAAGTTCAGATGGAGGGATGCGATAGCCTGATTCAACGGCCTTCCGCATCGTGGCATTCTTGACCGAGTTGGCGACAGCGTTTTCAGCAGCGCTATTCCGCAACATCCCAGCGCCTTTTCCCAACACTATCGATGGCAACATTTGAACGCCGGTATTGACCGCAGCACCTAGCGCCGGACTGCCGGTCTTATCGGTAACAACCCCGCCAGCGGCATCAGACCATTCCCCTAGTTTCCTGAAAGGTGTTTCGACTGTCTGAGTTATCTGCTGCCCCAGTTTGGTCTTAGGTTCATAGGTCAGTTTGTCCTGAACCGCCTTCACCACATCGGACGAGTCAACGCCTGGAATTACAGTAGAGGCAAGACCAGCGATTCCAGCAGCAGGAGCCGCAACCATCCCCGAAAGAAAATGCCCCGCAGCATCAAGTTGTCCTTTCACATACTCACCGAAAGGCATTGCTGAATCAGCCTTGACCGCTCTTCCGCCCTGTTCAGATTCCAGCCTATGGCGGAATTCAAATTCCTCCTGCTCCGTCATTGCTGTTTGGCCTTCCATTCCTGATAGCGACGTTCCTTATCGGGATCGCTGAATGGCTGACCCCCTCCGGAAGAGGCTTGCGGAGTTGTCTGCTGCGGTCTGGCGTCAAATGACTTCATGAACTTGGCGGCAGCCGGAGTCAGGTAACGTTCAAAGTCCTGTCTCCCTGTTACCTCATATCCCTGCCGATGGGCCTGCATCTTTCCACCCATGAGGTCTAGATAGCGATCAATCGCACTATGTAGCTGAGCGGGAGAACCAGACGAACTAATATTTGCCCGCATCTCTTCTCGATCACCCAAGGCCCCAGCAGAGCCTGTAGCAGCCTTGACCAATTCGTCACTGACCAACCCACGCACAGCACCGAAGTCAGTTGGCGCAGTTTGTCCGGTCTGCCGCTGATACCAGTTTCTTGCCGTGTTTACCGCCTGAACATCGCCGTTACTCATAGCGTCAACTACTGGCAGAAGAACGCCAAGATGCTGGATGGCCGTATTGAATGCGTTAGTCGTCTGGTGATCTTTGCCAGACCCGTAACTCCTGACGATGGCATTATTGGCGTTGTAGTCCGGCGCGCTGTATTTCGGGTTGTTTTGCAGAACCTTAGCCATCAATGCCTGACCGTTCGGCATCCGCATTGCCATTGGACTAGGCGGGGGCAAGTCATATCGAGCAATCGCCGCTGCCGTCGCATCCATATTCTGATCGCCAGCACCACCAGACCCAAAAGCAAACTGAGGACTCTTGATTCGCAGGAAGTCTGTGTAACTACCCTTCGGATTCTCCGACTTCCACAGTTGATATTCCTTGACCTCTGGTGGCGTTTCGTTCGCCTTCCGCTGAACCTCAAGGTCGGAAGTAAACTGCGCCTGGTCCCGCGACCGCTTGGCTTCCAGTCCTGACTTCAGCGTCCCCTGCGGGTCATACATAAAGTTTTTCTGCATCTCCTGATCGTTCGGGAACACTTGCTGAGCAAGGTCTTGCCGGTACTTCATCTCGCGGCCCTGAATATCCGCCTGCTGTTGATCGGCCTGCTTGTTCAGCCGACTGGATGCATAGGCCTTGCCTAGTTGTGAAAGTCCCTGCAACGGGTTGAACGGCACCACATAGCGCCCCGCCGTCTGGGTTGGATTCGGTTCTTCCATTGACTGCTGCAATAGAGCATTGGCAATTGCCCGCTTGCGCTGGTTCTGGAGAATGTCGACCTGAATGTCCGGCGGGAGAACCCACGGCTGCATTGTGGGATCGTTTTCATTAGCCATTGTTCTGGTCCACTCCGCTCAGTGCGGCGGCTAACATCTGCTGATATAGACGATTGTTGGGCGCACCATAAGCTCCGTAAGCCTCAGGAGAATACGGACTGCCTGAACTTACGTCAGGACTCTGCCCACCAGCTACAGGGTTCAGGGCCGAAGGCTGTAAGACGTATTGGCCTGAATCTGCCTGTCTCTGCTGGACTGCGCTCTGCTGGTTCTGTTCCTGCTTCTGCATATTCGCGAGAGCCTTGGAAAGCGCCTTCTTGTAGTTGAAACTCGTCCCACTGCTGCCCAAAGAGCCGGTTCCAGAACCTCCAAAGCCTTGCCCGAAACCCTCAAAAGCAGAGGTTCCCGAAAGATCGCCCCCACCTTCTGTGGCCCCAGTAAAATCAATCCCACCCTGAGAGGTATTGCCGAAGGTTGACCCTACGTCGAGTGATGCACTACTCCCGCCAGTTTCAGCAGGAGAAAACACGGAGGATGGGGCAGAACCTTCACCCGCTGCCGTGTAATTTCCACCGTAGGCTCCGAACGAATCACCACCTAGACCAGCGCCTTCACTTCCAGCGCTTCCACCTTCCTCACCCGCACCGGCTAACGCAGAACCGCCAAAGATGGCGGCAAGGATCGCGGCACTTGTTCCCGCATTGGCCCCCACTGTCCCATAGGACTTGCCCTTGCCTAACCCTAGATCACGCTGACCGTAATAGTCAGCGACGTAACCAAAAGGGGTCCCCTCACCGATGGTGGATGTGTTGAAGAGATGCTTCTGGTAGTTCCCCAGCCACCCACCTGGCTTCTTGTCCTCAATCCAGTTGGGAGCAATGTCCCATGTCTTGTCATACATCCTGTTCTGGAAGTGACCCAAACGGCCCAACGTATCCTGGAACCAAGCCATTAGCCACTCCCAAACGCGCCGATTGCAACAGAACCTAACCCAAACAATCCGCCTATCCCAGCATTTTGACTAGCCAACTGCTGGTTATAGGCGTCCTGCTGTGCGTTGAAGTTCTGATACTGCATCGCAACCGTATTGGGTGTGCCGATCTGCGGGACGTTCTGGTAGCCAGCAGTCGAAACCCCGCCCAACCCATAAAGCCCACCGAGCAAGCGGCTCTGTTCCTGCCCACCAGCTACCGTTGCAGCTTGGTTGGCCTGAAGGTAAGCCCGGTCCCGATTGTCGTAGAACTGCTGCATTGAATCGTTATAGGCCTGACTACCCGGAGGAATTCCTTGGTTAGCCAGCATATCCCGCTGGGCTTTCTCAGACTGTTCCCACTGGGGATCAAGCCTCTGCGAGTATTGGCCGTAGACCGCATTGGAAACATCGTCAGGGCGCGTACCAAGGCTTCCCAGAAGTGTATTTTCTACACCCTGCATCTGCGGATTCAGTGAAGTGTTTACCCCCGTGACCTGGCCGTTACTCCCGTAGCTGTATTGGGTGTTGCCGAAGATGCCTGTCTGAGGGGGGGCGTTGATCCCCTGCACCTGTTCTTCCGTCCCAATCTGGCGATTGGTTGTGTTGGTGATGTTCGGCGCGGTCGGTTGCGTCGGTGACTTGAATGGATTTGGAAATGGCATCAGAACGCTCCGCCGGGTTCAAACATATAGTCGATTGTGAGCAACTGCATGGAAATAGTTTTAGTCGAGACTTGCATCCTCATGCCACCCGCATATCCAAGAGCCGCCACACTCTGCCAGCCCTTTTGGACCGAGAAATCCGTAGACCAAGACGAGGTGTCCCAAGGATCAACATCCCAAGTAGCACCAGTGGCACCTATTGAAGCAACAAGGCTACTTGGCGCATTGACTTGGTAATCTGTGTTTAGCGTGATCGCAGGGCTGACCGAACCTGTCGCAAGGAATACCGGCCTTACCATCGTGAAACGCTTCTGGATCGCGTTCGACTTGAACGGACTGAAGGCGGTCTGAACATCAGCAACGATATTTACAGACCCATAATCCTCCATTCCTGTATCAGCTTTGACCACTTGACCGGTAGTCCCGAAATACAGGTTTCCTCCATAGACCTCCCAGCAAAAAGCGTTAAGACCGGTTATCCGAAAGAACGAACCGGTTAACTGATGCTGAACGTATTGGTGAGTGGTGGAATTTTCCTGTAGAGGAACGTTAAACAACGTCCAATTTCCCTGAGGGTAGATGATCGCTTGCCAGCCGAAGTTTCCACGGTAGTTCTGGACTGCAATTGATACCGCCCCGCTGATCTTGTCGGAAATAGCGACTTTAGGCGCGGCTCTGCCGGTAATCAGTTCCTTTGAGAGCGGGACAAAACCATCTTCAGTGATTACTACAACGTCACTCCCGACTTTCTCAAAACATCTCCGACCGATGGGTCTGCCGATGTTGTAGACCCCAACAAGAAACCACGCAGACGTAAGGGATGGATCGGTGCCACGATAGACAAGGGCTTCACCCTCGGTGGTTAGGAATACAGCGTAGTCGTCCTGACCATCTCCGCCGTCAATGGTCCAAGTCGCCATTGCCTGAAGTTCTCCGCCCTTCCGACAGAATGACGAGAGGTCGAACTTGGAAGCCGCCCCTGCAATCGTCTGGACCGGAAGAAACCAGAAGTTGAGCGTGTTCTTTTCAATCATGAAAACGCGCTGTTTAAACACGTTCACATGAATCAGGTTTGATTGAGTCAGCCCCGATCCCGTAATGACGTTCGCGCTTACCGTAGTGCCGTCATACTTGAGCGGGTTGTCTGAGCCATTGAACATCAGCAGATAGTTAGAACCCGACACGCCGAAGTTGACGAACTGCCAGCGGTTGTTAGTGTGGCCTGAGTGGATGGACGCTCCAACCGCCCCCGACGACGAAACGTTATAGAAAGCGTTGTTAGCTGCCGCGATCAGTTTCCGGCTACCTGTAGCGGCCCATTGCATCAGGGTTTCAACTGCCCCAGTAATACCACTGACCCAAGTGGAAGAACCGTTCCTGAGTTCGACCGAACCAGGCTTCGGAATCCAGTTATCCAGAATTACAGCGTCCGTGGGCGGCATCGCAGACAAGGCATCGCGGGCGTTCCATCCGCCGATAGGGGCGGCAATCGAAACAATGTTCGATACCTTCCGCTTCTGCGGATAGATCAGCGATGGCCTAGCAGAGGTTCTGGGCATTAGATGCCGAAGCCAGAATCACTGACGTTGGAATAGTTGATGAGCCGATGAACCCTGTTGCTGCTGGAGTTCATCGATAGGTCGCGGGCGGTGGCGTACCGAGCCATAGTCCTCTCTATGGAATCCTCATACGTCCGTTCCTCTTGGGCGTAGTCCAGACCCTTCGCCCTCAGAAATCGCCACTTGAGGCCCAAGACGAAAAGGAAGTCGTCAAGAACTGGTGTATCTGTGTCAGCGGCCCATGCGCTTTGCGCGGTTCCACCCACGGATTGGCACCAGTTCTTGGTGTAATACTCCATCACGAAGTTACTGGTGGTCTGGGGGATCGGGTCTACGAAAATCTTCCCCGCCATCATCCGGTATCGATAAAGAAACCCCGTGGCCGGATAACCAGACTTCAGGAACTGCCACTCCTGCGGGGTAACCGGACCGACCAGTTCCCATTTCCGCGTCCGGTCCCATCCAGTTCGATCAACGTAATATTGAATGTCTGTGGCAAAGTCATACTGGTCCTTGCCAAAAGTCAGGCTGACTCCGGTAGCCGTAGCGGTAGCCGCAGAATCAAGCGTGATCTGGGTGGGAGAATCGACTGTCAGGATGTGATCGTTGTAGGGGATTCCACTACCTACTACTCCATAACCACCACCATTCGCCCCACCACCTACAAGACTGGCCGTGCTAGAGATGTTGGTAACCACCGCAGAGCCGTTTGTGGTGTTTCCTGTCAGCCCGCTGACGATGGTCAGCGCAAAGGTATGTTCCTTCCGCAAAGCGGGCCAGCCCTCGTTATTGGAGGTTCTGGACGACAGTTCTTTCCCCTCCCTGTTGGCGAGGGCTAGAAGCTGTCTTACGGTTTGGTCGGTGTTACCGGTTACGGATATCGGTCGCGGTAAACCCACCTCATCGCACACATTGGCGATGATGGTGAGCAAACTGTCCATTTACGCGCCTTTGACAAAGGCGAAATTCAGCCCATCACCGGAGATGCAGCAACCCTTCACCGCCGTCAGTGTCGCAATGTCGTAAGCGGCATTGGTCGAACCGCCGTTGATCGCGCCGCCGGTCGGCGGATAGATGTGCATCGTTGACGCACCGCCGTTGTAGATGAAGAAACTATCTCCAGGCGAAGCGCCCGTTGGCAACCGGACCCCGCTGTTAGCCGCCGCCGTACTGACAAACGTATTGCTATATTGGATGGCGTAGCTGTTGGCTTGTGAATTCGTGCCAGCAGCCGTTACGCCAATGTCGGTAAACCCAACAACGGCCTGCGCCGCACTTGGCGCAACGCCAGAACCTACAAGAGTAGCAACCTTGGTCATCTGACTATCTCCTTACGCTGTCTCCAGCGGTTTCACCTTCGGGGGATGACCACGACGCTTAGGGATAGCCTGAGTCTGGTCCGACTTCATTACCTTGTCGCTGATGGCCGCAATCTGGGCCTCCAGCGTTTTGATCCTGTCGTTCAGGATCGCATTCTCTACCGCGAGCCTTTCGGCCTCGGCAGTTTTCTTTGCAGAAGCCAGATACGCCTGAGCCTGCATCTTAAGAGAAGCCCCTGCCATGATCTTCTGCACCTGATTATCGGAAGCGGCGCAAAGCTGCTCAACGCTCCTGATCCCCAGATACTTCAACTCTTCCGCCTGTGCGCGGGTGATCTTCGGCCATTCCTCAATAGGAGTTCCTTCAACCTTATCGGACTGGCCCCTCTCAAAGTTGGCCCACTGCTTATGGAACCGGCCCTTGTCTGCGTCCTTGATCGGACGTTCAACCTTGTTGTAAGGATCACCCGGAGAAATGATGGAGATGAACACCTTTTCATCAAAGCACGGATGCCCTTCCATCTGGGTCCGATGATTGTTCTGGACCGGACGCCTATCGAACTTAACCCAGAGGGCTTCGTCAGGATTGGCAATATCGGTTTCTAGGCCCATGTCAGTATCCGGTGATTGGGTTGATCTGATTGGTCTGATTAGGCTGACTACCAGGATATTGCGTCTGCGGTTGGGCATACGGCTGCTGACCCATCGGCATCCGGTTAGCCATCGGCCCCTGAGGCCTACGACCAGTCAGGATTCCGACAAGATGCGCCCGATACATGGGATCGTTTGGGTTATACATCGGCTGTCTCCTTCACATACTGCACATGAACTGAGGTCCCCATAAGCGTTTCCCACGACTGCGTTTCAGTGCATAGTTTTGCACAGTCGCGCCACTCCTGCCCAAATTCTGCATTCCATAGTTTCGGGTATTCCCGATAGCATGGAAGGCCTTGGGTAAAGTGGACTAGCTTGGCTTTTGGGTTAGGCTTGTCGTACCCAACAAGGTGGTTCCATTCTGGGGCTAGATCGCCCACCGAGTCAGCCCATTCCAATCGCATGATGCCTTTGGACGACTCCACGAATTGGGGGGTTAAAACCTCGCACTGATCGCAATTAAACAACATCAGTGAAGGCCGCTCAAAGGTCCGTTCGTGCTTGACCACGCTAACGGCATCAGTCGTCGGCCTGAACAACTCCGTCACATCGGAACGGGCGAGAAAATCGCTATCCATGAACAGCGCCTGACCGCTGTAGTCGCAGAGCCACGGAACGAGGAAGCGAGAAAAGGTGAACGGCGTAAGTCCTTCACGCTTAATCGGAAGCGTAGGCAGGATCAGGGGCGTAATAGATACCGGCTTGGTCGCGTGCCGAAGAATACTCATCTGGCAAACGTTATACGCAACCGGCTGGCGATGATCAAAACCTACGAATATGCGAAATGTCACTTGGTAGCCACCAGGCGCATATCCCGCTCGGGGAAGTGATACCGCGCCTCTTCCCTCTTCACGTTCTTGAACCCGATATGTTCAAGCAGTCCGGTCATCATTTCCCACGTATATCCCCATTTGTGGGTCATTTCGGGCGTCCGAGTCCTGAACTCCCCCCAAAATGGAAGCCAGACCATGTGAAGGGCCAACGGTTCTTTCGCAATGATGGTCCGTGCGATGTAGGCAAAGACCTTGTTGATACATGGAAGCTCTAGGACGATGGTCCCGCCTGGTTTCAGCACCCGCATCCATTCCCTCAACACGGGTTCAGCTTCCCACTGGTAGAAATGTTCGATAACGTGGATGGCAACAACTACATCCGCGTAGTTGCTGTCAAAGGGGAGCCGACGCAAGTCGCAGTCAACGTCAGAGTTGGCAAAGTCGCAGTTCGTCCAGCCTTTCCATCGGTGTTTCCCACACCCGAGGTGCAAGCCGACCGGATAACTGCCTTCCATGCAGATGCCACGGTTTTGGGACTGTAGCGTTCTGAGACGTAGGCCTGTCCCGACCTCACCAGTTCCAAGGCCTTCTGCGGATTCCTCGCTGCCCATTCGATTCCTTCCTGTATGTCACCGACGTAGATCGGCAAGCCAACGTAAGCGGGATGCGGTTCAGCCACCACCAGGCACCCGGCCCTGATCGCTGAAACTGCCCTGTTGGGGTTCTTGTAAGCCTCTGTAGCCGGTAGGACGCAGATATCCGCCCATGCCAAGGCCTCCTTCCTAGAAGCCTCCGTAAGCGGCTCACAGTGGCTTCCCTTCGCATTGCAAAGGATTCTGATGCCATAATCTCTGTCCATTGAACCGATCAGCCGTTCAATTGAGTAGAGGTTAGTCCGGTGACCGAACCAGACCAGTTTAGTCCCGTTGAAATGAGGGGCTTCCTGCTCGTTATCCCAGCAGTCCCCGACTACCGTCGCCATCCTGCCCTGAGAGGCGATGATCTGGCCCATGATTTGGCTGGAACAAGTAACCCCATCAGCCAACTTCAGGAACTTCCGGTAGTGCGGAAACCGGACAAAGTGCGGATCGCAGAAGTCCACCACAATGGTCTTACCGCTATCCAACAGCGGTAGTTCATGCTCCATTGGCTTGGAGAGGATCAGAACATCAGCGGTCGAGTCGTTGACTGACCAGCCGTTTTCCTTGGCAGGGATTGAGGCGCGTAGTTTGTAAGACCCCATCTCAGGTTTGCCGGAATGGATGAATGAAACCCTCATACGGGCAACCCCATCCGCTTGCGCTCTTCCCAAATGGCTGCAATCAGTCCTGGCCCCTTGAAGTCAAACGTGGCATCCGGCAGGACTTGGGTCAGTACCTGAATTTCCTGCGCCTGTTGAGCCATTGCCCCGTTAGCGAGAAACTGGCGCTTATTTTCTCCTACAAATATCGGCCAAATCTTTCCGGCCTTTTCCCCTGAAAATCGCTTCGTCTGTCCATCTTCCGCTAGACAGGAATCCAGCCCATAAACGACGAATCGTCGGAACCCGAAAATGTACCCCATGTAGATCGCACGGGTTCCTGAAGTCGTCCCGCCGCCGATCCTGAATTTGTGGTTAAAGGCGGCGTTCTCGTCGTCGGTTCCCCACGAATGCCAAAGCATCACCTTGCAGTCAGACAAGTGATCGAACAGTTTCGTAGAACAACGTGAGGCAATCAGGTAGGTAGTGTTTTGGTTCTTCTTCTGTGTGTTCCCGATGATGGTTTCACGGGGGTCAATCGTCAGGAACAAATCTGGCTCAAGCCCGTTTTCGCACAGGAAGTCGT
>Ga0247668_1000154_pt1 | contig 19868 bp, 18 predicted proteins | sample CNK09_metaG_FD_182737 | JGI IMG/M metagenome (GOLD analysis project Ga0247668, IMG submission 182737) | Soil microbial communities from Purdue University Martell Research Forest, Indiana, United States - CNK09 | ecosystem: Environmental > Terrestrial > Soil > Temperate forest > Bulk soil...
GCGCTCGACACGCCTGTACCGACGGGCCGGGTCGGGCGGTGGGTATCTTCGTCCTCGGTGGTCTGCCGCGGGCCGTAGAGCCGCGGCAGGTGAAGTCTCATCCGCCTTCGGCACCTTCTCCCCCAGCTGAAAAGCGCTGGGGGAGAAGGGCTCTCGATGTTATGGAAGCGCAAGCTCTTGGGTGCCGACGATTTAGGTGAGAGTGTGGAGAAATGCGGGCTATCCGGCGCTGCTCACAGTCTGCCTGAACCTCCTGCCACGCCCTTTGTCGAGAGCCCTTCTCCCTCCGCGGTTTCTTGCGGAGGGAGAAGGTGCCGAAGGCGGATGAGGGAGGCGATTCACACGTACGTAATTTGCCTACGCGCGGATGAAAGATAGTCTCGAGCAGCGTCGGATAAGAGAGTACCGGCAAATTACATTCAAATGCCCCTACTGCATCGAAATCGGCACGCTCGTCGTTTGCGATTCGCCGCCGCGCTTCTGCACGGTCACATTCATGGCCGCGTCTTTTGCTTCCACCGAATCGAGACGGAAGACGAATAGCGATCCGTTGGTGCCGGTGCCCTTAGCGGCCATCGTCGTGCGCGGGGTGGTGACGACGGAAAGATCGTCCGGGGCGGCGTTCTGAACGAAGATGGCGAAGGTCCGCGGCTCGCCGCTGCGGACGCGTACGCCGGCCGAGGGAATGAACGGCTTTCCGGCGACGACAAAGGGGTAGGCCGCGTTCGTTCGGTCGTGCGAGCCGCCTTTGAGCATGAGCCAGCGGCCCGGCTCCTCGAAAAAGAACGGCTGCGAGACGGCGAAGTCGTTTCCATTCGGCACGACCACGTCGTTTCGGGCAAAGCCCCGCTTTCCGGTGTCGCCGAGAGTGACCAGGCTCTTGATCGCGTAGTGGCCCGGCGTAAGGCTGAGTGTCGCGTAATACTTGACGCCGTTCTTCAGCGAACCGCCGAGCTTTGTCAGATCGAGGGCGGCCCGCTGATAGATCGAGTCATTGACCACGCCCGTTTCGTCGAACGCATAGATGAAGATACCAAGCGTCGCTGATTGACTGCCCTTATCTGCCGCGATCAGATCGGGACCGTTCACCTCGAGGATCACCGGAACCTGCGCCCTCGGGCCCGTGGTGGGAAACGCCGCCGCGAGCCCCACGACGTGAATCGCTTCCTGCGGGATGTCGTTGAGCACCACCTCGGCGTTCGTCAGCGATCTCTCCATGCGGTTTTCGCCGCCCGGCTCGTAATAACCGGTGCGTGCCGAGACGCGTGCCCCCGGGATGCCCGTCACGCGCACGTTCAACGCGTGAAACTTTCCAGGCTGCTGCACCGGTGCCTGAAAACCGAGGATGTAGACTACTTCCTGCGACTTGAGGATGCGCCCGAAATCGGAGGAGAGATCATTCGAATTCTGGAAGACCCTCCCGCCGGTGGAGTCGGCGAGCAGGTGCAATCCTTCGTTCGATTGCGGGCTGACTCCTTTCCGCGCATCGAGGTTCGATCGCAGCCCGTGGATATCGACGGCGTCGAGGATCACATCGGATCGTTTCGCGGCATCGGTCAGCATGGTCAGCAACGAAATGCTCTTGGAGGAGCCGTAACGATTGTCGTTGTCGACATTCCAGATCTGGCCGCTCTCGACTGAGGCCCTCTCGAAGCCCTTTTCCGACTGCCCTCCCGACGCCTCGCGCCCCTGGATGAGCCGCGGGTCGAATCCCTCGGAGAGGAAGACGACATGTTTCTGTCCAGAGACGGCGCGTAGCGTGGTGGCCATCCCTGTCAGCAGCGACACCTGGCGATCGATGCTTGCGCGGTTGTTCTCGTCTTGCGAGCGGCCGGCTCCGCGGAGCATGTCTTTGAGCTCCTCGGTGACCCCAAACTTGTTGTCGGCTCCGGGAAGATCGGGCAGATCGGAAATGGAATCGAGGGGAGATACGGCAGAGATCTGAAGAGGATCGAAGCCGCGAAACGACCGCGGATCTTCAATCGCCGCGACGATGAGCCGCCGATCGGTGGTGAACGCGCTCAGCAGACGGAAGCCATGCATGATGTCGATGGTGGCCACGCCGACGAGGTCGCGTGGCCCGACCATCGTCTTGAGAAAGTTGCCGGCGGCAGCCTGGGCCCGCGTAATGGTTTCCGGCGACGAGAAGGTCAGATCGAACAACAGCAGGAAATTGCGGCGCGCCACCGGGTTCAGCGGCGAGATCGCCGTGACCGATTCCGGCGACGCGAAATCGACGACGTCGAAGGAACGGATCACCCGCGCCTTTCCCTGATCCAGAACTTCGAAATCCTTCCCCTGCAGCCCGCGGATGGGGTTGCCGGCGCGGTCGACGACGGTCACCGGAACCTCGACGTAGCTGACGGTAATGGATTCTTTGACCTGGGCCGAAGCCGCTGCTGCAAGAAGAGCGATCGCTACAAAATAGGAAGCAGTTCGCATAGTGGGTAATCGTACTCCCCCTGGGACCGCGGGCGTCTCGCCCGCGCTTGAAAGTAACAGGATGGCGGACCTTACACGCGCGCGGGACGCACGCGATCCCAGGGGACGCTGGCGGCCGGGCCTTGGGCAACCAATGCTGCCGGCCGTGCCGGCCTACGTCTTGAAGAACAGGGCGATCCCCATGGCCAGGCCGATCGCCACTACCGCGCGGCGCACGAACGTGCTTCCGAGGCGTTTGGCCACGCGGGCGCCGAGGTAGCCGCCGGCGGTGGAGGCGACGGCCATGATGCCGCCGTCCGTCCAGAGGATGGCGCGGGAGACGGCGAAATAGATCACGGCGATGCCATTGATGCTGATGGCCAGCAGGTTCTTGAGGCCATTCATCTCGTGCATGTCGGTCAGCCCGATGAGGCCGAGGGCGGCCAGCATCAGGATGCCCATGCCGCCGCCGAAGTAGCCGCCGTAGATGCCGACCAGAAACTGGAAGACGAAAACGAACGTCACCCAGCCTGCCGTCGGATTCTCGTGCGCCCGCGCCACCAGGCCGAGGCGGCGCGTGATCACTTCCTGCGCCGCCAGCAGCAGCGTTGCGCCCAGGATCAGGAACGGCACCAGGCGCGAGAACGTCTTCGTCGAGGTGTGCATCAGCAGCACCGCGCCGGCCGCGCCGCCGGTGAAGGCGGGAATGGTCAGGAGCAGCAGCCAGCGCCGGATCTTGGCCAGGTCGCTCCGGTAGCCGATCATCGCCGAGAAGGAGCCCGGCCACAGCGCGAAGGCATTCGTGGCGTTGGCTACGACCGGATTCACGCCGATCCAGACCAGCGCCGGAAACGAGATCAGCGTGCCGCCGCCGGCGATGGAATTGATCGCGCCGGCCGCGAACGCGGCCAGGGCGATGACGGCGTAGTGCAGCAGCGGTTCCGTCACGATTTCGGGATCTCGCCGGCGAGCACGTCCCGCAACGACTCGGCGATGCGCCTGATCAGCGCATCATCCGGCCCCTCCACCATCACCCGCACTTTGTTCTCCGTCCCGGAGTAGCGGACCAGGATGCGCCCCTGCCCTTCGAGCTGCGCCTGCGCGGCGGCCAGCGCGGCCTGGAACTTCGGCAGCGATTCCAGCGGCGGCTTCGAGCCGACGGGCTGGTTGACGAGAGTCTGCGGCATCGGCGTGAAGGTGCGCAGCCGCGAGAAGGGCTGGCCGGCCTGCGCCAGCAGTTCGCCGAAGACGAGCGCGGTGTGGATACCGTCGCCGGTGGTATGCACGGTCAGATCGATGATGTGGCCGGATTGTTCGCCGCCGAGGCTCGCGCCGCAGGCGATCATCAACTCCAGAACGTACTTGTCGCCGACGTTGGCGCGGCGAAGGTCGATGCCGTCCTCGCGGAGCTGCTGCTCGAAACCGAAGTTCGACATGACCGTGGTGACGACGCAGCCGGCCTTCAACGCCCCGTCGCGCTTCAGACGCTGCGCCCAGAGATAGATGATCTCGTCACCGTCGCGGATTTTCCCGGCATCGTCGACGAAGATGGCCCGGTCGGCATCGCCGTCGAAGGCCACGCCGAAGTCCGCCTTCTCCGCGACCACCACCTTTGCCAGCCCCTCGGGGTGCATGGCCCCGCATCCGTCATTGATGTTGCGCCCGTTCGGCCGATCGTTGATGACCACCACTTCGGCGCCGGCACGGCGGAAGACCTCGGGCGCGATGCGGTATGCCGCGCCGTTTCCGGTGTCGAGCACAACCTTGCGTCCGCGCAACGCATCGGGAGCGACGCCGTCGTCGAGAAAGCGCTCGTAACGCTCGATCAGGTCGGGGGAATCATCCGGCGGCTCCCACGATGTCAGAACGCCGGACCATTGCACCCGTCCAAGGTCCGTTTCGATCTCTTCCTCGACTGCGTCCGGAACCTTCATCCCGTCGTGGCCGAAGATCTTCACACCGTTGTCCTCGAACGGATTGTGGGATGCCGATATGGAGATTCCGGCGACGGCGTCCGTGACGCGGCAAAGGTAGGCCACGCCGGGCGTCGGAATCACGCCGATGAATTGGGGATCTCCCCCTTCGTGCGCGATTCCGGCCACCAGCGCGCTGGCGATCTCGGGACCTGATTCGCGCGTGTCCATGCCGAGGAGGATTCGCGGCCGCGAGGCTTGCGCCCGGAAGCGGCGCGCGAGAACGAGACCGAGCTTGAACATCGTGCCCGGGTCCAGCGGGTACTGATGGGCTTTTCCCCGGATGCCGTCAGTGCCGAAGAGAGTTCTCATGCGCTCCTTTTGGTTTCTTCTTCTCCGGTACCGGTTTTTCTTCGGGAGCGGACTCGGTGACCGTATCCGTGGTCACAGTGGCCGGCGCGGCCGGGCCGATCTCCGGACTGACGGGCACCGTGGCCTGCGTCGTCAGCGGCTCGATGACGCGGATCAGGGATGAATCGGAGACGATGGCCACGGTCTGCAGGAATGTGTCGGTGCGGCCAGTCATGATAATCCGTTCGGTGGCCACCTCCGCGACGTTCCTGACCTGCGAGGCAGGGCCGGAGATGAGAACGTGGTCGGGGACCAGCACCGGGTCGCCGGCCGTGTAGCCGGGCGGCGGCTGGCCGACCAGGAAGGGACGGATGGGGACGATTTTCTGGCGCAGCGCCTCGACGTGAAAGCGCAACTTGGTCGGCTCCATCGAGACGACGTCGATCTGCGGCGGGACGCTCATCGCCTGCGGGGTGAGCGTGATCACGGCGTCTCCCGGCGTGAGCCAGCTCACATCGAGTGTGACTTCGAGGTTTTGCGAGGAGAGCGAGCGGAGGTTCGAGACCCGGCCGCGGAGGCGGACGCTGACGGTGTCGGGGACCGGCGTGGTGATGGTGAGATCGCGCGGCATCCGCACGATCGACACCGGCGCCGCAAAGGCCCGCTCCGACACCGGCTCCCTCCGCGGCGCCGAAACGACGAACCAGACGGTGAACGCCAGAAACACGCTCAGGATCTTGAGGGGGAGGTTGTTCATGGGGTTTGGGGGTTGCTGCGTTGCTGGGTTGCTGGGTTGCTGGGTTGCGCGGTCGCGAGGTTGCGCGGTCTCGGGGTGGGAGACTGGATACGCGCAGCCCCGCGAGACCGCGAGACCGCGTAACCGCGAGACCCAGCAACCCAGCAACTCAGCAACCCAGCAACCATCATTTCCTCATCGCCCTCAACCGCTCATGCATCAACTGCAGGAGCTGTTCGCGGTCGAGATTTTCGTGCAGCACGCCCTCGGTCGCGGCGGCGATTGAGCCATTCTCCTCCGAGATCACCAGCACGAGGGCGTCGCTGTCTTCGGAGAGGCCGAGGGCGGCCCGGTGGCGCGTGCCGTGGGCCAGCTTCGGATCGGCGGACGTCGTCAGCGGCAGAAAGGCGCCGGCGGCGACGATGCGGTTGCCGCGGATGATGGCCGCGCCGTCGTGGAGCGGTCCGCCGGGGACGAAGATGCTGACCAGCAGCTCCTCCGAGACGACGGCATCGACCGGTTTGGCCGACTCCGCGTACATGCGCAGGCTCTGCGCGCGCTCGATGGCGATGAGCGCGCCGATGCGATGCGCCGAAAGCACCGCCGCCGCCCCGGCGATGGCCTCGAACGGCACCGGTGTGGTGACGCTGGCCACGAGCGACAGCAACGGATTCGACGCCATCCGCGCCAGCGCGCGGCGGATCTCGGCCTGGAACAGCACGATCACCGCGAACGGCAGATAGAAGAGGATCTCCCGCGAGATCGCCTCCAGCGCCGGCAGATCGAACGCGCGCGCCACGAAGAACGAGCTCCCGAGGACCACCAGCCCGATCGACACCTGCATCGCCCGCGTCCCACGGATCAGCGCCAGGATGCTGTAGATGACGAAGGCGACGATGGTGACGTCGATCGCATCACGCCAAGTGAACTGGAGGGAGAGAAGGCGGTCGTACCAGTTCATGCTGCGCCTCCGGCGCAGAGTTCGTTGAGTCTCGCGTTCCTTTCGTCGAGAGCCCTTCTCCCCCCGCGGTTTTTTGCGGGGGGAGAAGGTGCCGAAGGCGGATGAGGGGGGCGCATACGCGGTGTGTGCGATTTACCGACACTCCTAGATCGCCCCCTCATCCGCCTATCGGCACCCTTCGACTCGCTCCGCTCGCTCAGGGCAGGCTCTTCTCCCCCCCAAAAACCCGCGGGGGAGAAGGACTCTCGACGAAAGGGCATGGCAAGAGGTTCGAACAAACCGGACAACGCGGCGGAGTCACCGTCAACCGACAACCGACAATGCGCCGTCATCGCTTCGCCTCGATCGCCAGCAGCACCTTCAAGAAATCGACCGTGGCACGCACATCGTGTACCCGTACGATTGCCGCACCCGCGCGTTGAGCGGCGGCGACGGCGGCCAGGGAGCCGAGAGCCCGGTCGGGGCCGGAGGGGCGTCCGGTGAGGTGGCCGATGAAGGCCTTGCGCGAGGCGCCGATGACGACCGGGCCGAGCGCCGTCAGCTCGTGCGCGCGCGCCAGCAACTCCAGGTTCTGATCGAACGTCTTGGCGAAGCCGATCCCGGGGTCGACCAGGATCTTTTCTCGAGCAACACCAGCGGCGACGGCATCATCGATCATCGACGACAGCTCGCGGCGGACGTCGTTCACCACATCGTCATAGACGGCGAACTGCTGCATCGTCGACGGCTCGCCGCGCATGTGCATCAGGATCACCGGCACGCCGCTCTTCGCGACGACCGCGGCCATCCCCGCCGAGTAACGCATCGCGCTCACATCATTGACGAGGTCCGCCCCCGCCCCGATGGCCTCCTCGGCCACCGCCGCTTTGCGCGTGTCGATGGAGATCGTGACCGCGCTCCGGCGCCGGATCTGTTCGATGACGGGCAGCACGCGATCGATCTCGATCTGCGCCGCGAGAGGCTCCGCACCAGGCCGCGTCGACTCACCGCCGATGTCGATGATCGCCGCTCCATCCTCCTCCATCTGCAGCGCGGCATGGACGGCTTTCGATTGATCGAAGTGGACGCCGCCATCGGAGAAGGAGTCGGGCGTGATGTTGAGGATGCCCATCACCAGCGGAGAGGCGTTCAAAGCAAATGTTGAATGTTCAATGTTGAATGTTGAATGTTGAATGGCCATGGCACGCCGCCTCTTCATTCAACATTCAACATTCAACATTGAACATTCAACATTCAACATTTACGAATCCCTCTCCCGCCGAATGCGTGCTCCCAACGGATTCAATCGCTCCTCGATCCGCTCGTACCCCCGGTCGATCTGATGAATGTTATGAATCACGCTCTCGCCCTTGGCACACAACGCCGCCAGCAGCAGCGCCATCCCTGCGCGGATGTCGGGGCTGGAGATCTCTGCGCCGGTGAGCCGGTTGCCGCCGACGATGATGGCCCGGTGCGGGTCGCAGAGGATGATACGTGCTCCCATCTGGATCAGTTTGTCGGTGAAGAAGAGCCTCGATTCGAACATCTTCTCGAAGATCATCACCGTCCCCTCGGCCTGCGTGGCGATGACGATCATGATCGACAGCAGATCGGCGGGGAAGAGCGGCCACGGCCCGTCGTCGATCTTCGGCACCGCTGCCCCGATGTCGTAGCGGACGCGCAGCACCTGGTCCTTCGGAATGCGGATGTCCTGCCCTTCCACCTCGATCTCCAGGCCGAGCTTTTCGAGCATGTAGCGCACCGCGTACATGTGATGCGGCACCGCGTCCTCGATCACCAGCGCGCTGCGCGTCACCGCGGCCAGGCCGATGTAGGAGCCGACTTCGATGTGGTCGCTGGGGATGTGAAACTCGCCGCCGTGCAGCGACTCCACGCCGCGGATGCGCAGCGAGTTCGTGGCGATCCCTTCGATCTGCGTGCCGAGGAGGTTGAGGAAGCGGCAGAGATCCTGAACGTGCGGCTCGGCGGCGGCGTTGTAGATCACCGTATCCCCCTCGGCGAGGACCGCGGCCATGATGGCGTTTTCGGTCGCAGTCACAGAGGCCTCGTCGAGGAACATATTCGTCCCGCGCAGCGCGCGCACCGACATCCGGTACTCCTGGGCCGAGACCTCGATCTGCGCGCCGAGCGCTTCCAGCGCCAAGAGGTGGGTGTCGACGCGCCGCCGGCCGATGGCGTCGCCGCCCGGCTTGGCGATGTTGGCCGCCCCGCAGCGGGCCAGCAACGGACCGGCCAGCAGGATCGAGGCGCGGATCCTGCGCGAGAGATCGGGATCCGGATTGGAGCTGCAGTCGCCCTTGGCGTGAATCCGGACGACGTTCGGCTCGAGCTTCTCGACCGAGGCCCCGATGCCTTCCATGATCTGAAGCATCACCCGGACGTCCTGAATATCCGGCAGGTTGCGCAGGACGATGGCGTCGTCGGTGAGCAGACATGCCGCCAGGATCGGCAGCGCCGCGTTCTTGTTCCCCCCCGGCCGGATGCGCCCTTCCAGACGCCGTCCGCCTTCGACGATGAATCGTTCCATCATGTGGCGGGGGATTGTATCTTGCGGTTGCGCGGTCTCGCGGTTGCGGGGTCGCGCGGTGGGTTGCTGGGTTGCAAGGTTGCAAGGTTGCTGGGTTGCTGGGTTGCTGGGTTGTTGAGTTACGGGTTGCCGAGCCCCTTGGTTGTTTTTTGCAACCCAGCAACCCAGCAACCAAGCAACCCATTCGAACAAACACCGCGAGACCCCGCGACCGCAAGACCCCGCGACCGCAAGACCCCGCGACCGCAATCCGCGCTACCATAACCTCCGTGATCGTCGCCCCTCTCTCCTCCGGCAGCGCCGGCAATTCCTACTACTTCGAGAGCGACGGCACCTCCATCCTGGTCGATGCCGGACTGGGGCCGCGCGAGACGCGCAAACGGCTGGAGCAGGTGGGTAAGACCATCGAGAGCGTGCAGGCCATCGTCATCACCCACGAGCACTACGACCATATCCGCGGCGCGAGCGCGATCGGACGCAAGTACGGCATCCCGATCTACCTGACCCAGGGGACGCTCGACCACAGCAGCATCGACCGCGAGGTGATCAAGACCATCGTCTTTCCGAACGATTCGACGTTCACCATCGGGGAGCTGAACGTTCACGCCCGCCGCACGCTGCACGATGCCGCCGATCCAGCCTGTTTCGTGATCGAGGCCCGCGACGGCACCCGCGTCGGCGTGGCCAGCGACCTCGGGCACGCCGACGCCCCTGTGATCCGCCACCTCTCCGACTGCGACGGCCTCTTCTTCGAAGCCAATCACGACCTGGACATGCTGCGGATGGGCAGCTACCCCTGGTCGCTCAAGCGCCGGATCATGTCCCGCTTCGGCCATCTGTCAAACGACGATTCGATGTCGGCCGTGCAGCGGATGATCGGCGCCGACCTGAAGAACCTCTGCCTGATCCACCTCTCCGAGCGCAACAACCACGAGTCGATCGTCCGCGATATGGCCGGCCGCCTGTTGTCCCGCCTCGGCGTCACCACCCAGCTCGAGCTATCGATCGCCAAACAGTTCGAAGCGACGGGCGTCTACGAGATCTCCCGCCGCCGCCCCCCCCGCCCCCGCCTCCCGGCGTTGAACACGCAAATGGCGTTGTTCTAGGAGACGCGCGAGCGTGCGTAGCGCGCAAGCGCCCGGAGCGCTGGCGTCTCGCCGGCTGGCCCGGGGGCGTCTCGCCCCAGGTCTGGCAAGCCCCCCAGATGTTTGCTGGTAACCCCCGCTCACCGCAGGCCCGCGAACCTGCTGTCCTTCTCCACCGGCGCAGGCTTTAGGCCCCTTCAAGTAGGCTCTACGCCCACCTCAACAGGCTGTACGTCTCTAGGGGGTAGGCTCTACGCCCACCCAGGGAGGCTCCGAGCCTCTGGCAGTAGGCTCTACCCACGCAACGAGGCTTCGAGCCTCTGGGCACAGGCTCTACGCCCACCCCAAGAGGCCAATGTCAACGGCCATCCAACTTTCCCCCCGGGTTGGCCAGCTAAGAATCCCCCCTCTGGGCGTTAGTTTGTTGATCGATGGAGACGAAGGTTTGGTTCTTCGTCTCTGCCTCAAGGCTTTTTGTTTCCAGTAGTAGGGGCTATGGGAGCTGTGGGAAACGGCGACGGCCTCTCGCGATCCGTGAAGTAGGTAAGGCTCACGCGGCCCGTTCGTAGAGCACCGCTTCCTCGATCTCGGACTCGGTCAGCCCGTAGTCTTCGGCCAGTTCGACGACGCTCTCACCACCATCCAGACGCTCCGCGATCGCAGTTGTCGATATTCCTGTGCGAAGAACGATCGGACGGCCAAAGGCGATGGTGGGGTCGATGGCAATCGGTTTGTTCGAAGATGATTCGCCCGAAACGAATGGATAGAGCCTGACGGGGAACTTTCGCCGGTCCCATTCGACGCGCCTCAGGTGCTCCGCCAGCAGGCGCCGCATCGCAAGCTGTCCCGACGCGCTGAGGTTGAGGAGCTCTCCATACTTGTCGAGAAAGACTTCCCCGGCGTGGGCGCGCAGATCCTTGTGCAGGAGGAGTCTCTCGATCTGCAGGCTCTTCTCAGCGAAGGAGATCGCCGCGCGCATCTCCTTGATCCCGACGCCGTGATCGACCCGTAGCGACCGCAACACGTGTGCCTCGATCAGGTTGTAGAACGAAAGTTGCGTCGGCGCCGTCTTTGCGGCGTGGATAAGCGGCGAAAAACGAGCGGTTCTGCCGGGCGCCGGGTAGTTCCGGCCGATGGTCCACGACCGGAGCGTGGCCGCCGGCAGCTTGAGATAGCGCGCTGCTTCGGCGAGCGTGTAGGCGGGTTGATCGCGCAGTTCGATGTTGTGTGCACCCATGTTCAGATCGTCCGTGTCATCGGGCGACAGCGTAGGAGGTAATGATAAGGCAAAGACTCGATTCCGGCATGGCCGCGCAAGTATTCAAGGATCCATACCTCTTCGACTTCCTCGACACGGCCGATCCCCGGCGTGAGCGCGAGATCGAGCAGGCTCCGGTCGATCACATCCAGCGATTCCTCCTCGAGCTCGGCAGCGGCTTCGCCTTCGTCGGGAGGCAGGTGCAGCTGTCGTTTGCCAGCCGCGATTGCTTCCTCGACCTCCTTTTCTACCACCTCGAGCTGCGCTGCTACGTGGTCATCGAATTGAAAGCAGTCCCCTTCGATCCGGCATTCGTCGGTCAGATCAATGTCTGTCTCTCGGCGGTGGACGATCTCCTGCGCCATCCCGGCGCCAACCCGACGATCGGCCTTCTGCTCTGCCGCTCGAAGGAGCGGATCATCGCCTTGCGTGACCTGAAAAAGCCGATTGGCGTCGCCGGGTGGGAGACAAAGATCGTGGAGCAGCTCCCCGAAAACCTCCCCTTGGTAGAGGAGATCGAGGCGGAGCTCAGCCGGGAGGCTGAGCAATGAACCGCCTCGGTCGAAATGTTTACCAACCGATAAACCGTTAACTGACAACGTCTTGCTGGTGATGGAGTCCCCGAGGATGCCATCGATGAATGGGTTTCGGCCATGTCAGGCTCGCGTGGCGGACGGATATCAACCGGGAAGGCGACTAATCGAAATTGGCAACATCAGATCAGTATAATGTTCTGCAAGAGCGAAAAATCAATCCGGCGGAACGGATTTTGGTTCCGCGGGAACGTTCCGGTGGTCTGACGGAACCAAATTTCATTCCGCTGGAACGATTTTTGTTTCCGGCGGAGCCGCCGAGCGCTCCGCTAGAAACGAAATTCGTTCTGACAGAACATTATAATGTTCTGTTAGAACAGTATCCTGATCTGTCAGAACGAATTTTGGTTCTCGCAGAACAGTATCCTGATCTGTCAGAACGAATTTTGGTTCTCGCAGAACGGGGTGATGATCTGTGGGAACAGAATTTGTCTTCTGCAGAGAAGGAACCTTCGCGGCCTCGATCCACGTCGATTGATCGCACGGTCCGGCCTACGTCCGACACGAGACTGTTCTCCGCGGTTGACGGGGCCGTAACCTGCGCCGTCGTTAATGACGCGCAGAACCCGCCGGCGGCGCTCACGGCGGCACCAACTGCATAACCAACCGACAACCGACAACCGATGACGCCGAAGGCGCCGTCAATACGGCCAGACCAGCGCGGACGCAAACCGTGGGATGACCGACGCCAGCCACTCCGACTGCGCCGACACCCAGATCGTGCCGCTCCGCCGCCAGCACCGCATCGACAGCATCACCAGGTGGCCTCCACGGGTCGACTCATGCACGCCAAAACATCACCAAGTGGCCTCCATGAGTCGACTCATGCACGCTAAAACATCACCGGTGGCCTCTACAAGTCCACTCGTGCACGCTAAAACATCACCGATGGCCTCTACGAGTCGACTCATGCACGCTAAAACATCACCAGGTGGCCTCCACGAATCCACTCATGCACGCTAAAACATCACCGGTGGCCTCCACGAGTCGACTCATGCACGCTAAAACATCACCGGTGGCCTCCACGAGTCCACCCATGCACGCTAAAACATCACCAGGTGGCCTTCACGAGTCCACAAATGGCCTGACACGATCTCACTAGTGGACTCAGGGCGCGCACCGTGAGCCTGCCGGCTGGGATTCAGAGCCGCTCTACGCCACCGACGCCATCTTGAGATCACAATTTGTGATCTCAAAATCGCACACGTCGTACGCCGCGAGTACCGAGAACCGACAACGCGCCGAAGGCGCCGTCAATACGGCCACGCCAGCGCCGACGCAAACCCCGGGATGACCGACGCCAGCCACTCCGACTGCGCCGAGACCAGATCGCGCAGCTCCGACGCCAGCACCGCGTCGACCGGCTTCCCGTCCCGTTCCGCCAGCTTCTCCAGCGCCACGACCTCCATCCGCGGGATGCGCACCTCCAGATCGCAGAGCCGCAGCAGCTCCGGAAGCGCATCCACCGCATCAGGGCCGAGGGCCTCTTCGATCGCTTCCTGCTCCCAGAACCCCATGGCGAACGACACCAGCTCCGCCGAGAGCACGACGCCGCTCGGCGCCTCGTCCCCCTCCAGCTCCCCAACCTCCATCCACCCCTCGACATCCTCGACGCTCATCCCGATCGCCTTCGCCGCCGCGGCTGGTGTGTAGGTAGGGCGGGGGTGGATTAAGAGGTGGCGGATCAGGGCAGGGGTGGCGGTCATCGCGTCTCCTTTGCGTGTCTTCTCAGAACGAGCGAATATCAACTATCGACGATGGAGTCTACATCAACGATCGTTGAAGCTCAAGCGGACATGGCCGTCGAAGCAGAGATCTTCGGGAAGCGCCTGCGCCAGCTCCGTCTCGCCGCCGGCTGGACGCAGGAGCAGTTCGCCGAAGCCGCGGGGATCACGACGACCTACACGAGCGATCTCGAACGGGGGACGAAGGTGCCGAGCCTCACGATCGTCCTGCGGATCAGCCGGGCGTTCAAGATGTCGATCGCGGAGTTGCTGCGGGATTTCACGGTCGAAGGGGTACGGCGGATGAAGCTGGATTAGCTGTTGCCAAGCCTAATCTGCCTGGATTAAGCTCTTCACCTTCTGGGTTAACTACTTTCAGCGACGACGGTTTGAAATGTTTAACCCTATGCGTTAAGATTACGTGGTGCTGGGTTGGACATTCGATTTCGAACAGAGAAACTCAAGAGTGCCTGCAACGACGCACGGCTGCGTCAGAAGGTATTTGGCGAGCGTACGGCCAAAGTCGTCCGACGGCGATTGGATGAAATGCGTGCCGCGGAGTGCCTCGCCGATGTTGGGAAGCTGCCCGCAGCGCGCTGTCATGAACTCAAGGGCGATCGTGACGGGCAACTCGCAGTCGATCTTGATCATCCGCGACGGCTCGTTTTCGAGCCGTCTCCACCGCTGCCGCTTCGAGACGACGGTGGGCTCGATTGGTCGAAAGTCACGTCCGTCGTTGTCATCGAGGTCATTGACTACCACTGAACGGAGCCAGCGCATGACGAAGAACGAATATACGCCCGAAGAAGTTTCGCCACCCGGTGAGTCGCTGGTGGAAACACTGGACGCAATCGGGATGACACAGTCCGAATTGGCACAGCGAACCGGGAGGCCGCTGAAGACGATCAACGAGATTATCCAGGGGAAGGCGGCCATCACAGCCGAGACGGCGCTGCAGCTCGAGCGAGTACTCGGTGTTCCAGCGTCCTTCTGGAACAATCGCGAGGCCCAGTACCGCGAGGCGATTGCGCGGCGAGCACGAAAGGCTGAGCTCGCGAAGCATGTCGATCGGCTAGCGGAAATACCGTATAACTCAATGGTGAAGGTGGGGTGGGTCCGATCCGCAAGAGACCCTGTCGAGAAGCTGGAAAACGTACTGTCTTTTTTCGGCGTGGCCTCCGTGCCGGCACTGGACAATCTCGTCTCGGCGGCGCAGTTTCGTCGTTCGAATGCCTACATCGCCAACCGTTTCGCGATCCTTGCATGGTTGCGCCAAGGTCGGATCGTTGCGGAGAAAATCCGTTGTGCAGCTTATGACGAAGCGGAGTTCAAACGCGTGCTACAAGCCGTTCGTGCGCTTACGGTTACTCTGCCGAGTGGATTCGACTCTCAACTTGTCAAAATGTGTGCCCGTGCGGGTGTCGCGGTGGTGTTCACACGCGAGCTGCCTCGGACGCATGTCTCCGGAGCGGCGCGGTGGCTGACGCCGGAGAAAGCAATCATCCAGATTACCCTCCGCTACAAAACCGACGACCAGTTCTGGTTCACGTTTTTTCACGAGGCAGCGCATGTGTTGCTCCACGGCAAGCGCGAAGGCGTCTTCATCGACAAGAACGACCCGATGACAGACGCCGACGAAGTGATCATCGACGGCGCAACCGAATTGCACGATGAGACCATGGAACAGGAAGCGAACAAATGGGCGTCGAATATTCTCATCCCGCCATCAGAACTCACCAACCTGCGCCGGCCGCTGTCTAAGCCGGCGATCATTGCGTTCGCAAGCCGAATCGGAGTCAGCCCCGGAATCGTTGTCGGCCGACTGCAACATGACGGATTGCTGCCGTTTACTCACATGCACGACCTGAAGCGAAAACTCCTGTGGGCGGAGGATACGGCGTAAGCGAACGAGATCAAACAGTGTCTCGTTTTCGAGCCGATGATGAGGAAGCGGTCGTTCTCGAACTAATGCATCATCCGCATCGGCAATCCGGCGCTGTCGACCGGAGGATCGAACGGCATCGTTCGTGAGATCCCCTTCACGATCCGTTGTGCCGTCCACAGCGCGGCGAAGGCGTCGGCGATGTCGTCATTTGAGGCGTGTCGCGGCAACACCTGATTGCGTGCGGATTCGAACGCGAGCGGGCCGAAGGCGTTGTTGATCAGGGCGCGGCGGGTGGCGTGTCCTTCGCGTCTTCGCTTGGGAGGGATGATCGGGGCGCCGGACCAGGGGAAGACGCTGGTTCCTCGTTTTGGTCCGAGGTGACTGCGGGCGTCGAGATCGCACTGCCGAGGGCCGTGGTTTGTCAGGCCGATCGGGATGTCGATGGCGATTACCGCGGCGTCGAGAGCAGCCGTCAGGTCGGAGAACGTGAGGAAGACGTGGGCGGTGATGTTGTGGGTTTCGGTTTGTTCGACGACGGCGATCCATCCGGATGGGCAACCATCCACTCCTGCGATTTTGGGCATGAGGGGATGATATGCGGTTAGGGTCGCCGTTGACGGCGCAACGAACCGGGTGTACGAAGGGCTGTACTCAAGCTTCGAGGTCAGGGGTTCAGAACCACTGACCGAGGAGCGCTCGTTGCCGACGATCAGTATCTTCTATGGTCTCGTGATTCAGATGTTCGCGGGGGATCATCCACCGCCGCATTTTCATGTCATGTATGCGGAACATGAAGCGCTGATCGACTTGCGTGACCTTCGACTGATGCGGGGCTCGCTTCCACGCCGCGCCATGGCTCTAGTGCTGGAGTGGCTTCGGAGCATCGTGATGAACTGATGGAGGATTGGGAGCTATGCCAACGAATGCAGCCGCCGAAGCGGATCGCGCCGCTGAAGTAGTGCCCGCGGTCGAGCCGCGCGCGCCTTGGCGCGTACGGGAGATTCGCGTCGTAGAGCACGGTGTGCTGAATGTCCTCTTCGTGGACGATACGGAAGGGACGTTGGACATGCGCGCGTTGCTCAACGGCGACAAGGTGATCGGAACTGTTTTCGAGCCGTTGCGCGATGCATCGCTCTTCGCGCAGGCAGCGATCCATCTCGGGACGGTGGAATGGCCCGGCGAAATCGATCTCGCTCCCGATGCTATGTACGACGAGATCCGCGCGCATGGGGTCTGGGTTGTCGGCTGAACGCCGGGCCTTTCGGCCCGGCGCGTTTCGTCAGCGGAAAGTAGTGGTCTCGGGGGGTGCCGTCGTAGCGGCCGGACTGCATGCAGCAGTTCTTGAAAACGCCTCCCGGAATGGCAGGGGCAGGGGTCGTTGCGGCCGAGCTTTTCGAGAAGCTCTTTGTCGCCGTGGACGATTCGCACGCCGCGTTTGACGTGCGTTTCGGACGGGTAGCCTTTGCGGCGTTTGCTGCTTACTTCAAAAGCAGTGGTCCTCGTGGTGTTTGCTCATGGTGTCCTCCTTTTGTTTTTGAGAGCGGGGGAGGATCGCATAGGGAGTATGGATCGCAAGCGTGCCGAGAACGGGGGCGAGACGCCCCCGGGCCAGCCGGCGAGACGCCAGCGCTCCGGTGCGCTGGCGCTCCTTACTTCACATCGTAGCCTGCCGCGAGCAGCGCATCCCGAATCGGTTCGGGGCGATCGGTGGTGATTGTTGTGATGCCGAGGCGGGCCATGTCGAGGGCGATCGATGGGTCGTCGACGGTCCAGACGACCGGCCGGAGGTTTTCGGTGTGCAGGCGGGTGATCAGCGAGGGGGGGACGGCGAAGCTGGTGTCGATGCCGGTCAGGCTGTATTGCTTGACCAGGGCGATCAGGTCGTCTTCGACATAGGTTTTTGTCACCGTGCGGAAGCCGGGGCCTTCGTCGTAGAGGACTTTCCAACTGCCGTGGTCGTAGTCGGCTTCGAAGACAACGATGAGGAGGCAGTCGTTCTCCGGCATCTCCTGCTTCGCCAGCATGATGGTGTCGATGTCGAAGCTGATGAAGACCACCTGCGAGGCTTTGCCGGACTGGCGGACGATCTCGGCGGTCGGCGGGACGACCTGGGGGCCGTCCTTCAGCTCGATGAAGAGCTCGCAGCCGTCGGGCATGGCGTCGAGGACGTCCTCGATCAGGGGGAGGCGCGTTCCAGCCCACTTCTGCGCTTTCCAGCGGCCGGCGTCGAGGGAGCGGAGCTCGGCGGCGAAGCGGTCGCGGACGGTCCAACTGGCGTTCGTGGTGCGGTTGGTGGTGTCGTCGTGGATGACGATGACCTGGCCGTCTTTGGTGAGATGCACATCGAGCTCGCACGCCCGGCAGATCTTCCATCCCTCGGCGAAGGCGGGGAGGGTGTTCTCGGAAGGGGCATCCGGCTGCACGAATCCCTGTCCCATGCCGCGATGGGCGACGACCTGGATGATTGGTTTACTCATTGACGTAGACCGTTACCTTTCTCGTGGATCGTGGACCATCGAGCTCGACGAAGTAAATACCCTGCCACGTGCCGAGGAGCAGCTTTCCGGCGCGGTAGGGCCAGGAGAGGGAGCAGCCGATGAGGAGGGAGAGGAAGTGGGCGTCGGAGTTCCCTTCGCCATGGTCGAAGGGGACGTTCGGCACGAGCGCGCGCAGGGCGTTGGTGAGATCGGCCGGGACATCGGGATCGGCGTTCTCGTTGACGGAGATGGCGCAGGTGGTGTGGGGGACGACGATGGTGGCGATGCCGTCGCCGCCGGTGAGCGCCCCAAGCGCTTTCTCCACCTCGGCGGTGATGATGAGGATCTGCTCGCGCGCGGTGGTGCGGAGGGAGAAGGTCTGCTCGCGGAGCATGGTGAGATGGTAACTGCCTTCGGCGTTGTCTGCGCCTTCGGCGCGTTGTCGATTGTCTGCGCGCTGCGGCGCGCGTGGACGGTATCGGCCGTTTGGGGCGGTTGGGGCGAATGCGCGGCGTCGCCCCAGGCATGGACAAGAGTGTCTGTGCCAGCCACCGGCGGCCTTCGGCCACCGATAACCGATCACCGACAACGCCGAAAGCAGACAACGCGCCGAAGGCGCAGACAACGCGCGCGCAGCGGCGCAGTTATAATCGCCGCACTCGTCTGACCCCATGCCCTTCTTCTGCATCCACTGCAGGTCGGAAATCGATTCGAAATTCAAGGCGTGCCCGTATTGCGGGGAGCCGATCACCGATTTCCTCCGAAAACACCTCGAGCAGCCTCTCGACGGCAAGTACAAGATCCTTTCGCGCCTCGGCATCGGGGGGATGGGGGAGGTCTACAAGGTCCTTCACCTCCATCTGAACTCGATCCGGGTGATCAAGCTGATGCGGACCAGCATCGCCGGGGAGCCGGGGGCGGATGACCGCTTCCTGCGCGAGGCGCGGCTGGCCACGCGCATCAATCATCCCAACGTGGCCGCGCTCTATGACTTCTCCACCCTCGAGGACGGCTCGCGCTACATGGTGTGGGAGTACATCGAGGGGACGAACCTTCACGAGCTGATCGAGACGCACGGGCCGCTTTCGCCGAAGTACGCGGCCCGCCTGGCCATCGAGGCGCTGCACGGGTTGGAGGCCATCCACCGCGCGGGCATTGTCCATCGCGACATCTCCCCCGAGAACCTCATGATCGCCCGCGATGAGGAGGGGGAGCAGCATGTGAAGCTCATCGACCTCGGCATCGCCAAGCAGGGGGATGGCACCGAGGGGAACAAGACCAAGACCGGGATGTTCGTCGGCAAGTGGAAGTACTGCTCGCCGGAGCACCTGGGCATGCTCGACGCCGGCGAGCGCATCGACGGACGCGCCGACATCTACTCCTTCGGCATCGTTCTGTACGAGATGCTGACCGGCGTGCCGCCGTTCCAGGCGGAGACGCCGCATGCCTACCTGATGCTGCATTCGTCGGAGAAGCCCCGCCCGCTGCGCGAGGTGAATCCATCGATGCCGGCCTCGCCGGAGCTGGAGGCGTTGATCTTCAAGGCGCTGGAGAAGGATCGGAAGAAGCGCTTCGCCTCGGCGCGGGAGATGGCGCGCGCGCTGGAAGTGCTCGAGCCGACGCTGGATGATCACACCGGCGCTCCGCCGCCGCTGCCGAAAGCGTTCGAGGTGACCGAGGAGCCGACGAAACGGAGCACGCCGACGGTCCCGAGCGGCGGTGTGCCGTTGAAGATACCGACTGTCGATCCGAACGCATCGACGGTGCTGACGGCGAACGGCGAGCCGATGGCGCGCGAGCTGCGCAAGGTGTCGACGACGAACGTCGTGCCGGTTCCGGGGGAGCGGCGCCCGGGGATGTGGATCGCCGTCGTGCTGGCGCTCGTGGTCATCGCCGCGGCGGTGATCATGTTGCGGAAGCCGGAGCCGAAGACGACG
>Ga0247668_1000155_pt1 | contig 19676 bp, 19 predicted proteins | sample CNK09_metaG_FD_182737 | JGI IMG/M metagenome (GOLD analysis project Ga0247668, IMG submission 182737) | Soil microbial communities from Purdue University Martell Research Forest, Indiana, United States - CNK09 | ecosystem: Environmental > Terrestrial > Soil > Temperate forest > Bulk soil...
CACCGGCGCCACCGAGGCCATGCCGACCATGTGCAGCTCGCTCGATGGTGAGTGGTAGAGATAGATCATGGCCGTACCGCCGACGGCATCGGCGACGCGGCGGGCCGGCTCGTCGAGCTCTTCGAACGACGGCTGCACGGTCACGGCGTCGACGCCGAGGTTGGCCAGACACTCGGCGCGGCGGCGGCGCCACGCTTCGCGTTCCGCGGTCTGCCGTTCGTCGGTGACGTCGCGCGACAGCACCACCGAGCCGATGACGTGGTTGCGGTCGTCGCGGATCGGCGCTGCTTTCAGATTGATGACCCGGTCGTCGCCGCTGCGCGCGTCGTGGACGAGGTAGTCCGACTTGACGATCTCGCCGCGCACGGCCCGCATCGACGGAAGGTCGTCGGCTTCCAGCGGACTGCCATCGATGTAGCGGTGCCGGTTCTTTCGCAGCCGCCCTTCCGGATCGGGCGCGAAAAGCGAGACCGGCTCGCGTTGCGCCGCGGCGTTCATCCGCTCGAGCTGGCCGGCGGCGTTGTAGATGGCGGCCGACTCCGGAATCTGGTCGAGGATGGCCGTTACCTTGGCCATCTCGCGAACAGCCCGCTCATGAAGCAGCGTGTTGTTGAGCGCCAGCGTGGCGTAACGGCCGATCTCGGCAAAGAGCGAGATCTCTTCATCCGTCCACTCCCGCGGCGCCGAACATTGATGGAGCCCGAACGCCCACGGCTCGTCATCGCGCGGACGCAGAACCTGCACCATCTCGGAGCGGACCTGAAAGATCTCGGCCTGTTGGCAGTCGAGATCGGCATCGCCTTCCATGATCACGATCGGTCCGTCGGCATCGAGCAGGCGGCGAATCAGGTTCGCCGAGTGCTTCAACGACAACGACGACGGATATTGGTCATGCTGAACCGAATAGGCCGGCGCACTGACGGCGAAACGGATTTTCGCGAGCTCGGCCTGTTCGTTGACGGGATGCAGCAGCCAGGCGCGGTCGGCGCCGAACTCCTGCCGCGTGATCGAGACGATCCTCCGCAGCACTTCCTTCAGCTCGAGCGTTCCGGTGAACGATTCCAGGATGTTGGAGAGGAACCGGTATCGCTCCTCGGAGCTGAAGTGCTGCGGTCTGGCCCGGCGGTCGAGATAGCGGATCATCAGCCGCCGTACAGCGCCGTCATCGCCATTCTGCTCCGGCAACTCGAGGATGCGCGCCGCCGGCTGCTTCCGCTCCAGTTCATCGCGAATGCGCTGCCACGATGCGCCGCCGCTGACGGCGATGAGCGCGAACGTCTCCCGATCGAGAAGATCGAGTGCCTCCTGCTCCGAGCTGGCCACCACTGGCGTGAAGCTGAGCGAAGCGGCAACGTCGGCGGGAGCTTTTGCCGCCGCCTCGGAGGCCACAATCAGGACCTGGTTCGACATGGGAAGATTCGCGCGGCTGAATCGATCGCTGATGCTACCACCAAGAAGCGGGCGCTTAGAATGATGCAAATGCCGAAGCGCTCGTTTGACGAACTTGTGCAGCTCATGCAAAGACTCCGCGGCCCCGACGGCTGTCCGTGGGACCGAAAGCAGACTCTGCCAAGCCTGAAACCATTCGTGATCGAGGAGTCGTACGAGGTCGTCGACGCCATCGACCGCGATGACCGCGCCGCGCTGGTCGAGGAGCTGGGCGACTTTCTCCTGCAGGCCGTCTTCATCGCCGAGCTGACCCGCGAAGAAGGATCGTTCGACATCTACGACGCCGTCACCGCCATTCACGACAAACTGGTCCGCCGCCACCCGCACGTCTTCGGCGACGTCGAAGCCAATGACGCCGAAGAGGTTCTCGTCAACTGGGAGAAGCTGAAGAACGAGGAACGGAAAGCGGAGAACAAGAGTGTCCTCTCCGGCGTGCCGCAATCGCTTCCCGCGCTCTTGCGCGCCGCGCGGCTGACAGAAAAAGCGGCCCGTGTCGGTTTCGACTGGCGGAGGACGGAGGATGTGTTCGACAAGGTAAACGAGGAGATTGCCGAGCTCCACGAAGCCATCGCCTCCGCCGATGAAACAAAGGTGCACGACGAAGTCGGCGACCTCCTATTCACCATCGCCAACATCGCCCGCAAGCTCAACGTAAACGCGGAAGAAGCGCTCCAGTCGACCAACCGCAAATTCACCCGCCGCTTCGGCTCGATGGAATCGCGTGTCCGCGAAAGCGGCCGCAACGTGGACGATCTAACCCTGGAAGAGATGGACACCCTATGGGACGAAGCAAAGGCGGCGGAACGATGAGCGCGCAGCGGCGGAGCGCTGGCGTCTCGCTGGCTGGCCCACCCTGTCATTCTGAGCGACGCGAAGAACCCCCGGCTGGCGTCCGCGGCTCAATCACATACTCCTCACATGACGGGCGGTGGTCCCGCGCAAACCGTCCGTCCACGCCTGACCACCACCCTCGGCTCGGAGTCGTAACCGCGCGCCTCGCGGATCCGCTGCTGGGGATTCCTCGCGTCGCTCGGAATGACAGGTTATGACCCGCGGCAAACGAATCGCCCTCCTGGTAATCGCCATCTGGATCGCCCACGACCTCCTCGTTTCCCCCCGCTACGCGCTCGACGCCCGAATGACCCTCGCGGCCATCGACGAATACCGAAGCCACGTCTCCCCTCACCTCCGCGGCATCGTCCAATGCCGTTTCACCCCGACCTGCTCCTGGTACGGACACGAATCGATCCGCAAACACGGCTTCCTCATCGGCGGCGCGAAGACCTTCTGGCGCCTCGCGAAATGTGGACCATGGACGAAACTGGGGACGAGCGACCCGCCATAACTCCCAGTCTCCGCGTCTCCGCGCCTCCGCGTGCGAGGTGATGGCGCAGTCAAGTTGTTTGAATCAGTACTCACATCCTTTGAATCCGCACTCAAACTTCTTGACTCGGTACTCAAATCTTTTGAGTCCGTACTCAAAGTTTGTGAGTCCGCATGCAACGTTCGTGAGTCGGTACTCACAAGTCTTGAGTCGGTACTCATCTCGTTTGAGTCCGGACTCAAGTTTTTTGAGTCGCGACTCACATTTTTTGAGTCCGTACTCAAATTCTTTGAGTCGGTACTCAAATTTTTTGAGTCCGGACTCATATTTTTTGAGTCGCTACTCAAATGATTTGAGTCGGTACTCAAATTCTGTGAGTCCAAACGCCCCATCGAGCGGTGAAAACGTACGATTTTGGAAGAAATCGGGCTGATTCGCGGCGAGACAAGGCCGTTTTATTCCTGCCAACCCTTAAGGTCGCGTCAAACCGATCCTTCATCTTCGAGAACGACGGAACCTTGGGCGCGGAATCGGTTCCTTCCAGGCTCCCAGGGTCTCGCGGAACTCGTCGCTCCACTCGTCGGCGGGCTCGATGATCACCTTGCGGCCAGAGCGGTGAACCAACACCTCCCGCTGACCGTCAGGAAATCGGAATGCCTTGGGCAACCGAACGGCCTGACTGCCTCCGTTTCGAAAGATCTTCGCACGAGCTGTCATCGACGGCCTCAATTCGCGCGAGCCTCCACTCCCTCCGGCCACGCCAGCGCCTCCGACAGCTCCGGCAGCGACGCAGCCAGCTCCTCGCGATACGAACAGGCGACGTCTTCCAACTCACGCGTCAGCACCGCATCGACCGACGTCCCGTCCCGCCGCGCCAGAGCCCGTAGCACGTCCCGCTGATACCGCGGCACTCTCGCTCGCAGCTCCACCAGCCGGATCGCCTCCGGCAGGACGACCACCGTGTCCTTCCCCAGCGCAGCGTCGATCACGGACTGCTCCCACTTCATGGGTAACTGGAAAAAGGGTATACTGAAGTCCTTTAGTAATGCAGCTTATTGACGATGGCCATTCGAAAGGAGATTTCCGTGCGAAACAAATGCTTGCAATTCATGTCTCTTCCCATGTTGCTCGCCGTGGGCATCCTATGCAGCGGGTCTGTCGTGGCTCAGAAGCCGGTAAAGCCACCAGTGGCTCCGAAAAAGGTAGTGACACTTCCCGGAAATCCAGCAGCGCGTCAAATGGCTTCGGCTCTTTGCATCGACGCTAAAGCATTCGTGGCAAACCAAGCTGGGTCTGGAGCGCCGTCTGGTCAGCCGCAGAGGACTGCCACATCGGCGACAGCACCCAAGAAGCTGACTGCAATCATTCAACTCGCCTCGAACTGCTCGAAACCTCCTGTGACGTTGTCTTTTGAATGCAAAGCTGGAACCACGACGCTCAATGGGCAGTGTGATGGCCAGGCAAGTCGTACTGCACAGATTTGAAAGGGATGTGCGAAAATCTTGGAGGAAAATGGACGATTCTATAAAGGCGTTGACACTTCGCACGTCCGGGTAGGGTACACAGAAGGTTGCCCTCTGCGAACTTGCGGATCTCTGCAAGTTGCGGCTCCACTTCGGGTGCAGAGCGGAGTTGGGCGGAGATGTGTTAACGAGCCACACTCCCCAACGATCCAGCCTCAGAGATTGAAGACCTCCTACGGCGGAGTCGCACCTACTCCGGCGGCTCCACCGCACTCGGACACAACTCATTCAGCGCGCACTGCGCGCACTTCGGCTTCCTCGCGATGCAGATCGTCCTCCCATGCGCGATGATCCGGTGCGAGAAGTTCGTCCACTCCTTCTGGGGGATCAGCTTCATCAGGTCCTGCTCGATCTTCACCGCCTCGTCGGTGGCGGTCAGGCCGAGGCGGGCGGAGACGCGGGTGACGTGGGTGTCGACCACGATGCCGACGGCGATCTTGTAGGCGTTCGCGAGGACGACGTTCGCGGTCTTGCGGCCGACGCCGGGGAGGGCGGTCAGCTCCTCCATCGTTCTGGGAACCTCGCCGTTGTGACGCTCCACGATCGCCTTCGAGGCTGCGATCACCGCCTTGGCTTTGTTGCGGAAGAAACCGGTCTGTTTGACGTCGCGCTCCATCTCCACCTGGCTGGCCTCGGCGAACGCCTGCGGGCTCGGGTACTTGCGGAAGAGCGACTTGGTGACGATGTTGACGCGGACGTCGGTCGACTGGGCGGAGAGGATGGTGGCGATCAGCAGCTCGAAGGCGTTGGTGAAATCGAGCGCGCATTTCGCCTTGGGGTACATCTGCTTGAGGCGGACGACGATGTCGTTGGCGCGCTCCTGTTTCTTGGTGGCCATGGACGGGAATCAGATCATGACGACGGCGCTCGAAGAAACACGCTCCGCGTTGGACCACGGTCGCCGATTTACGAGATCTTTCGTTGCCCGGTCACGACAGGCTTCGGCTCGAGTCTTACGACTCGCTCCGCGTTCTCATGTTCGATCTCGATGAGATACGCGTACAGCCGGTCAAGATCTCCGCCGAACTCGGCATCGAGCTGACGTCGCGCTTCGCGAGTCTCTTCAACGATTGGATCTTCCACGATGTCAGCCTTCCATCAGTTCCTGAGGAGTATAGATCAGCGGCGGCTCGAAACCACGAGCCCTGCAGATCGAGTTAACGCGAGGGATGGTGACCGCATTCGCGATATGAGTACAGTTCCAGGTGAGGAGATAGTCAAGTCCATTTGCCGCGGCAGTCGCGATGTGAAGTGCATCCTCGTTCGCTTTTCTCGGAACGCCGGCTCCCTCGATCAGAGCCGCTGCGAGGTCGAGCGCTTCGGGCGTTACTTGCGCAAGACGCAACCCTCGTACGATTTCCATGCGTGCGAAAGCAAGGGAAGGATCGCCTCGCTGGGCCTCGCCAAGAACCACGGCGGACACGTAGAGGTCAAACCTGTCGCGCCTCAATTGCCACCATTCACGCGTCATTTCCTGATTTGCCGCAACGCGCACGCTGCTGAGACTCGGGCGAGCGACCAGATAGCTGATAACGCTGGTCTCCACGTACACACTCGGACGGTTGGTGGCCATCGGACTAGAATCAGATCATGACGACGACCATCGAAGATACACGCGTCATTCACGCTCCGCGCGGCACCACCCTCTCCTGCCTCGGATGGCAGCAGGAGGCGGCCATGCGGATGCTGATGAACAATCTCGATCCCGAGGTGGCCGAGAGGCCGGAGCAGCTCATCGTCTACGGCGGCATCGGCAAGGCGGCGCGGAACTGGGAGTGCTACGACGCCATCGTGGCCACGCTTAAACGCCTGAAGAACGACGAGACGCTGCTGATGCAGTCGGGCAAGCCGGTCGGCGTCTTCCGCACCCACGAGAACGCGCCGCGCGTGCTGATCGCCAACTCCAATCTCGTCCCTCACTGGGCCACCTGGGATGAGTTCCGCCGTCTCGACGCCCTCGGCCTGACGATGTACGGCCAGATGACCGCAGGATCATGGATCTACATCGGCACGCAGGGCATCCTGCAGGGCACCTTCGAGTGTTTCGCCTCGGTGGCCAAAACGCGCTTCGACAATTCGCTCCGAGGGAAGCTGGTCGTCACAGCCGGGCTGGGTGGGATGGGGGGCGCGCAGCCGCTGGCGGCGACGATGAACGAGGCCACGGCGCTCGTCGCCGAGGTCGATCCGACGCGCATTCAGCGGCGACTGGATAAACGGTACCTCGACGAGCAGGCGCCGTCGCTCGATGCGGCCATCAAACGTGCCATCGAGGCGCGCGACCGCGGCGAAGCGGTGTCGATCGGCGTGGTGGCGAATGCCGTGGAGCTGCTCGAGGCGCTCATCGAGCGCAACCTCGTCCCCGACATCCTTACCGATCAGACCTCGGCACACGACGAGCTGAATGGCTACGTCCCGGCGGGTTTGTCGTTCGACGCCGCGCTGGCGATGCGCGACAGCAGCCCGGAGGCGTACATCGAGCTGTCGTACGACACGATGGCCCGGCACATGCGGGCCATGCTGGAGTTGCAGCGCCGAGGGGCGATCACCTTCGACTATGGCAACAACCTTCGCGGCCAGGCGTTGAAGGCCGGCGTCAAAGATGCCTTCGACGTCGGCGGCTTCGTCCCTCTCTTCATCCGGCCGCTATTCTGCGAAGGGCGCGGACCGTTCCGCTGGGCGGCGCTGTCCGGCGATCCGAACGACCTGTTCGTCACCGACGAAGCGATCCTCGAGCTCTTCCCGCACGATGCGGCGCTGCATCGCTGGATCCGCATGGCCCAGAAGCGCGTCGAGTTTCAGGGATTGCCGGCGCGCATCTGCTGGCTCGGCTACGGCGAGCGCGACAAGGCCGGGCTGCTCTTCAACGAGCTCGTACGGACCGGCAAGGTCTCCGCGCCGATCGTCATCGGACGCGATCACCTCGACGCCGGCTCCGTCGCCTCGCCGAATCGCGAGACCGAGGGGATGAAGGATGGCTCGGACGCCATCGCCGACTGGCCGATCCTCAACGCCTTGCTGAATACCGCCGCCGGCGCGACCTGGGTCTCATTCCACCACGGCGGCGGCGTCGGCATCGGCTACTCCCTGCACGCGGGGATGGTGGTCGTCGCCGATGGCACCGACGCCGCTGACGAGCGGCTGCAGCGGGTGCTAACGACCGACCCAGGCACGGGCGTGATGCGTCACGCGGACGCGGGATACGAGATTGCGGTGGAGACGGCGAAGTCGCGGGGTGTCGACATCCCGATGATGTGAACGGCCTCTGGAGCATGTTAACGGCGTCCGCGAGGCTGTTAACGACCTCTGGGAGGCTGTTAACGACCTCCGAGAGGCTGTTAACGACCTCCGGGAGGCTGTTAACGACCTCTGGGAGGCTGTTAACGACCTTCGGGAGGCTGTTAACGACCTCCGAGAGGCTGTTAACGACCTCCGGGAGGCTGTTAACGACCTCCGGGAGGCTGTTAACGACCTCCGGGAGGCTGTTAACGACCTCCGGGAGGCTGTTAACGACCTCCGGGAGGCTGTTAACCGCTCTGGGAGCTCAAGTGTTCTTACTGCCGCTGCTTCATGCGCGCTTCGCGCTCTTCCTGGATCTTCTTCCACTGCGCTTTCTGATCGTCGGTGAAGGTGGCCGCGATCTTCTCTTCGTGGGCGGTGCGCAGCTTCGTCATCTCCGGCCGCAGCTCGTCGACCTTCGGCTGAAGGGCCTGGATCTTGGCGGTGTCGTTGGCCTGGCGCGCTTCCCGGTACTCGGTCATCGTCTTCTGGAACGATTCGAGGAACTCGGCGTGCTCTTTCTGGAACTTCGCGTCGAGCTCGTCGATCTGCTTCTTCTGCACGTCGGTCAGGTTGAGCTGCTGGCTGTAGCGTTCGGTGAAGGTCTGGTTCTGCCTTCCCTGGCCCATCGCCGCGAAGGTGAAGACGAAGCAGACGGCTACAGCCAGACACAACAGTCGGTTCTTGTTCATATGGTTTCTCCTCGTGCCGATACGCACGAAGCGGCGAGGTGTTGAATCTAGCCGGCACGGCCGGCAGCGTTGGTTGCCAAGGCTCCGCCATCAGAAGCGCAAGAACGGTTCTAACGCGCAGTCCCCTACCGCCGTCCCGTCACCAGCTCATCCGCCCCGCTCATGCGGATCTTGATCAGTTTGTCGACCGGGACCGCCTTGTATCCGCTCGCTTCCATCTTGCGGATGAAGTCGGGGGTCACGCCGAAGATGCGCATCTCGGTGAGCTGATGCGGCGTCAGGTTGGCGTAGCCCATGGCGCGCAGCTCTTCGATGTTCTTCGGCGTCACGCCCTGGATGCCGAACTCGCTCAGTTCCCGTGGGGAGAGTGAGTAGCCGAGCTTTTTGTAGGCGTCGATCTTTGCCGTCGTAATGTTGCCGATGCGAAGCTGCTCCGCTTCGTGCGGCGTCAGGTTCGTCAGCCCTGCCGCGCGCAGTTCGCGGACGTAGGCAGGCGTTACGCCGAGGATGGCCAGGTTGGCCAGCTTGCCGGCGGAGACGTCGGTGTAGCCGAGCTCGCGCATCCCGTTCACGAACGCCGCGTTCACGTTGCCGACGCGAAAGTTCACCAACTCGCGCAACGTCAGATTCGGATAGCCGAGGCGGGCGAACTCCTTCACGGCATTGGCGTCGATATGAAAGATCGCCACCTCCTCGATCTCCTTCTGTGATGGCTGGTAGCCGAGCGCGCGTAGATCGCGCACGGTCTGCGGTGAGAACTCGGTCGTGGCGAACATCAGCAGATCGTCGTCCTTGAAGGCCGTGTAGCCGAGGGCGGCCATGTCGCGCACGAACGTCTCGCTCGGGGAGAACTTGAAATTGCCCGCGCTGTTTCCGTTGGCGAAGCGGCCCTCGAAGCTGATGGTCCCGGCCGGGCGCGACATCGAGAACTGCACGTTCGCGGCTGCCGCGTTGATGTCGGCGGTGGTCAGGCCGGAGAGCGACGCCACCGACAGCTCGAAGCCCATGGTGTTGTTCCAGCCGTGATGACCGCCGGCGCGCGACTCGCGGTTGCCGCGGAAGACGGTCATCTGCAGGGTAGTGCCGTCGGCGTTCAGCTCGGCCGTCCAGACGCCGTTGCGCGAATCGCTGGCGGCATAGATGGTGAAGCAAATGGCGACGGCGACGAGGATCAGAAGCGCTGTTTTCATGGTGGTCTCCTTCGTTGAAACATTATGTACGAAATAACTCGTAGTTGTCAACGAAGAACTTCGTAGAATGCCGCGCCGAGGGCGCGGTCCTGAGACTCGCGAAGCGAGGCGAAGGATCTCCATCCACGGCTGAGTGTGTCCAATTTGGAGCAATACGGCCTACACGAACGGGGTTATCGTGTGTCCGCTACATCGGAGGTGTCGTCATCAGCGAATCGGTCAAGCATCAGAAAAAAGACTGGGTGAACATCGCGTTCCTCTCTCTCACGCCTGTAGTCGGCATCTTCGGAACCGCCGCCTGGACGTGGACTCACGGCTTCCACCTCTGGATGCCGATCCTTCTCGTGGTCATGTACGCCCTGGTCGGATTCTCGATCTGCGCCGGCTACCACCGCTTCTTCTCCCACAAGACCTACGAAGCGTCGCCCATCGTGCAGGCGCTTTTCGCTTTCTTCGGCGCCATGGCGGCGGAGAACTCGATCCTCTGGTGGTCATCGAGCCACCGCGTGCACCACAAGCATGTCGATAAGGACTGGGACCCGTACAACATCAAGCGCGGGTTCTGGTGGGCGCACATCTTCTGGATTTTCGTGAAGAACGAACAGTTCGACGATACGTTCGCCAACTCGCCCGATCTGCTGAAGAACCCGATCGTGATGTGGCAGAACCGGTGGCACAAGGCCATCCTGATCGTGGCCGGTTTCGGCATCCCGACGCTGATCGGCGCCGCGTTCGGCAATCCGATCGCCGGCCTGCTGTGGGGCGGATTCCTGCGCATCGTGGTCATCCATCACACGACGTTCTTCGTGAACTCGCTGGCGCACACGCTCGGCAAGCCGCTGTTCAACGCCGAGGTTTCGGCGCGCGACAACTGGCTGGTGGCCATGCTGACGCTCGGCGAGGGCTACCACAGCTTCCACCACCGCTTTCCCACCGACTTCCGCAACGGCATCCGCTGGTATCAGTGGGATCCGTCGAAGTGGTTGATCAGGGCCTTCAAGTCCATCGGTCTTGCTTCCGACCTCCGCACGGCGCCGATGCCGCAGATCGAACAGGCCCGCATGCAGGCGGCGCTGAAAACGGTCAAGACGCGGATCGAGTCGACCCCCGGCTCGATCGGCGACGAGATCCGCCGCCGCGCGCACGTGGCCATGGAGCATCTCGAGACGGCGCTGAAGCTCTGGCGGCAGCACGTAGAGGAGAAGGCCGAGGGGGTCTCGAAGTCGTGGCGTGAGACCCGCCGCCGCTCCCGCCAGCACGTGCAGCAGTCACGCCGCCAGTGGAAGTGGGTGGTCAGAACGTTGCGCCGGGTGCCGGAAGCCGCGTAACTGCGGCTTCGCCGCGTTGTCTGCGCTACGCGCGTTGTCTGCGCTGGCGCGCGTTGTCCTGCGGCGTGGCCGCGTGGTCGGTGGTCGAAAGCACGGTCGATAGCTGGCTCTGAAGGTCCGACAGGCGATCACCGACAACTGATCGAGGCGCGCACACAGATGTTCGGCGCAAGGGCCACGCGGCGGCGCCGCAGACAACGCGCGCAGCGCAGACAACCGACAACCGACAACGCGCGGAGCGCCGATCACCGACAACCGCTATGCGGCAGGGTAGAATCGCAGGCAAGTCCCCTCTTAATGGCTGCCATGCGCGAACAGCTCGGGCAATACAAGATCCTGGCCCCGCTCGGGGCGGGCGGGATGGGCGAGGTGTATGTCGCGCGCGATCCCTCCCTCGGGCGCAAGGTGGCCATCAAGCTGTTGCCCGTCCGTCTCTCCGGCGATAAGGAGACGCTGGCCCGTTTCACCCGCGAGGCGCGCTCGGCTTCGGCGCTCAATCATCCGAACATCGTCACGATCCACGAGGTCGGCATGGACCAGGGCTCCGGCTCGCCCTTCATCGTGATGGAGTTCATCGACGGACGCGACCTGCGCAGCCTCATCAGCAACGGACCGCTGACGAACCGCAAGACCCTCGACATCGCCGCGCAGATCGCGGATGGTCTGGCCGCCGCGCACGAGCAGGGCATCATCCATCGCGATCTCAAGCCGGAGAACGTGATGATCACGAAGGACGGCTACGTCAAGATCCTCGACTTCGGCCTGGCCAAGATCATCCGTCCCGCCGGCGAGGATGAGGATACGGCCCAGCTCGACCTCCCCGGTACGAACCCTGGGACGATCCTCGGCACGGTCGGCTACATGTCGCCGGAACAGGCGACCGGCAAGCCGCTCGACTTCCGCTCCGACCAGTTCGCACTCGGCGCGATCCTCTACGAACTGGCTACAGGCAAACCGGCCTTCGAGGCCGACAACGCCATCGATACGCTCTCGGCGATCCTTCACGCGGAGCCGCCGGCGATCACGCGTTTCAACGTGCAGGCGCCGCAGCCCTTCTGCTGGATCGTGGAACGGCTGTTATCGAAGGATGTCGAGGAGCGCTTCTCCTCGACGCGCGACCTCGCCCGCGATCTCCGCAACATCCGCGACCGCTTCGCCACGATGACGCAGTCGGAGGAAATCCCCCGGCCGCCGAAGGTGTCGCGTCAGAAGCTCACGATCGCGGCGATCATCGCGGGGGCGTTGCTTCTGGCGGGCGGGATCGTTTTCGTGGCGCGGCGCGGCATTTCGAACGCGCCCGCTGCTTCCGCCACCGCTCCATCCAGAAAATATCTGGCGGTGATGCGCTTCAAGGACCTGACCGGTGAGCCGAACGGCCAGCTCGTCGTCGACGGTCTCGCGGAAACTCTCTCCGCCCGGCTGGCGCACTTCGCCTCGGTGCAGGTGATGCGTCCGACGACGCCGGACGCGGTTGCGAACACGAATCCGCAACAGGTCGGCCGCGACCTCGGAGCCAACATCGTGCTGACCGGCTCGATGCAGCGCGCCGGCGATCGTCTCCGCGTTGCTTACGAGGTAATCGATCTGGCCCACGGAACGTCACGCTCCGGCGACCTGATCGAGGGGTCCGTCTCGGAGCTTTTCACGATCCAGGACAAGCTCGCCGACAGCATCGCCGCATCTCTTCAACTCGGCGCCCCCTCCTTCCGTCCCGCGTCGCCCGACAGCAGCGTCTCGCAGACCCGCTACCTCGAAGCCCTCGGCCACCTTCGCCGCTACGACAGCGAGGCGTCCGTCGACAGCGCCATCCACATCCTGGAAGAGCTAGCCGCGCAGAGCTCCTCGGCGTCCGTGCAGGCGGCGTTGGGGAGGGCGTACCTGGCCAAATTCGAGTTGACTCATGACGTGAAATGGGCGACTCCGGCAACGTCGGCATGTCAGCGCGCGATCACCAGCGATCCACAGAATCCGGATACGCGAGTCACTCTTGGAGAACTCAGTCGCCTGACGGGGCATCTTGACGATGCATCCCGCGACTACAACTCCGTATTGCAGCAGCAGCCGAACAACGCGGATGCGATTCTCGGTCTGGCCGAAACCTTCAAGGCCGCTGGGAAACTGAAGGAAGCAGAGGCAGCCTACAAGCGCTCGATCGAGCTTCAGCCAAATTATTGGGCAGGATACAACCGGCTCGGTGCTTTCTACTTCTCGCACGCCCATTATGAAGAGGCGGCGGAGATGTTCTCGAAGGTCGTGCAGCTGGTTCCTGACAATCAGCGCGGATACAACAACCTCGGCAGCATGTATCTGCAGATGGGCCGATATGACGATGCCTTGCGCGTTTTCCTGACTTCGATCGGGAAGGAGCCGTCGGCCCAGGCCTACTCCAATGCCGGCACCGCGAATTACTTCCTCGGCCGTTATACCGACGCCGCCAACGCCTTCGAAAAAGCAACAGAGATGGCGCCGACGATCTACCTCTACTGGGCGAACCTGGGCGATGCTTATCGCTGGATACCCAACGCCCGCGAGCGCGCAAACGTCTGCTATGACCGGGCCATTCAACTCGCTTCCGGAGAGCTGAAACTGAACCCGACGAGCACGGTCATCCGAGCGCGCATGGCTGTCTGCCTGGCAAAACGCGGCAACACGAAACGAGCAGACGAGGAGATTCGCGCTGCTCTCAGCGGGGATCCGACGAATCCGAGTTACACCTTCAAAGCGGCCATGATCGCGAACCTCGAGGGACATCCCGACAGTGCACTCACACTGCTCCAAAACGCGCTCGCTCAGGGGTACAGCCGCGCGGAAGTGGAGCATGAACAGGAATTCGCAAATCTTCGGCAGGATGGCCGGTTGCAGCAACTTCTGCAGAGAACGGCTACAATTCCGCCTGGGTCCAAACAACAATCCACATCCGGGAGATAGCCATGTCCGAAAAGAGCGTTACCGTTACCGTCGCCGGCGGCCAGATAACCGTTGATCCCCCCAGTGTCCAGGTACGGAAGGCAACTGATCAAGTGCGGTGGGTTTGCGATACGAGTGAATTCACGATCGATATGCCAGGATTTACGATCGACCATCGCCGGGAAAATGGGAAGCACCATGGCGTTTCGGGCACATTCCCCAACGTCGGAAAGATCAAGTACAACGTATCCGCCCCTGGCGCCGAAACACTTGACCCCGATGTCGACGTGATCCCGTAATCAGTTTGGGTACTCGCATCGACCCCGCCGATTTTCTTCACCTCATCCCCGGCCCGGCCGGGGAGCGTTCCACGCTCGTCTTCGAGCACGGGACGCTCACGGTCAAGCTGTATGCGCCGCGCGGCGTCGACATGCAGACGCCACACACGCGGGATGAGGCGTACATCGTCATCGGCGGGCGCGGGACCTTTGTCTGTGGCGAGGAGAGGAAGCCGTTCGAGCCGAACGACTTCCTCTTCGCGCCGGCGGGGCTGCCGCACCGCTTCGAGGACTTCTCAGACGACCTGCTGGTCTGGGTGCTGTTCTACGGTCCCGAAGGCGGCGAGCAGCCGCGCTGAATTACTTGCCGAGCTTGTTGCCGGCGTCCTTCATCGCCTCGCCCACCTTGCGGCGGGCCTTGCCGAAGCCTGCCTCGATCTTGCCGCTGGCGCGCTGATCCGCACCCTCGTCTTCCAGAACCGGATCGTTCATGGCCCGGCCCGCTCTTTCCTTCACGGTACCGCTCGCCTGATCGACTTTCCCTTTCACTTCGTCGCGATTCATACGCATGAGCAAGTCTCCTTTGCTGCTCGAATAACTCAAGAAGCCTGCCATCGCCTGCACAACGTTGCGTGCTATCATTTGCCATCGACTGACAGTTCTGCGGGAGGGCGTGATGGGGGATATCAAGCTTTTTCAGGTCTGCTATGAAGGCGAGCTGACAGTCAGGGTTTCCGACGCCATGCGGCGGCTCGGCGCCGAGGCCAACTTCGATCAGAGCTGGAACGTCTGGGTGCCCGAGGGAGGCCACGCCGAGCTCCTCGTCAGGTATCTGAGGATTGAAGTCGGCGAAGATGCCCGCGTACTGGTCGGCTGCTCCCAGTTCACGAGCGCGCGCGATTTCCTTCTCGTCCGGCACAGCCTCACGCCCGGTTCCGACTACAGCGAACTGCACGACGCCATCGCCCGCCTCGGCGTCGTCGTCGAGCTGCCGTTCGAATCGACCTTCGTCGTTCAGTCGGACGATCGCACCGACGTTCACACGCTCGGCCTGGCGCTGGGCGAGCTTTGTCCCGACGACGCGCTCTTCGTCACCGGCATCAACCACGACTGGGCGTACTGCGACGGCACCACCAGCCGTATGTACGTAGCCGAGCAGGAACCGAAGAGTCTCCAGTTCCGCAGCTTCTAGCCGGCACGGCCGGCAGCGTTGCTTGCCCAAGGCCATCTCCGCTTGATCAGTTCTGCTGCGCAAGCTTCTAAGACGCCTTTCGATATCATGTCGGTCCGCTCACCACGGACTTACCAATGTCAGTTACCGAAGACCGCCCGCGGCCCGACCTCTCGGCTCTCCGCATTGACAGAGAGGAACACGACGCCCGAGGTGTGCCGCTGGGCACGATTGCGGTCTGGATCGTCGCCCTCGGAGTAGTCATCGCGGCAGCAATCGCGATCTACAAGGTGTGGATTGTGCCCCGTCGCGCGCCGGTCGTCGACACGCTCGTGGTCAAGCCGATGGTGAACGTCACCAATCCCCCGTTGCTCACCGCCACCGGCTATCTGGTAGCCGACAGGCAATCGAAAATCACCCCGAAAATCTCCGGCAAAGTCGTGCGCCTGAACTTCGACGTCGGCGACAGGGTCAACAGCGGTCAGGTGCTGGCCGTCCTCGAGAGCACGAACCTGCAGGCACAGCTCGACGAGGCCAACGCCGCGCTCCAGCAGGCCGACCGTGAATGGAAACGGCAGGCCGCGCTCTGGAAAGACGGCGTCACCACGCGCTCCCAGCTCGATGGCGCCGAGGCGCAGCTCAAAGGGGCAAGGGCGCGCGTCGATCAGATCCGCATCAACATGCAGGACATGGTCGTCCGGGCGCCGTTCGACGGAACCATCGCCACCAAGAACACCGAGGTGGGAGAAGTGATCTCCTCGGTGATGATGGGCCAGGTCGGCGGAACGCTGCCGGCCGGCGCGATCTGCACGCTGGTCGATCTGAAAACGCTCGAAGTCGTGGCCGACGTCAACGAGTCGAGCATCGGGCAGTTGCACGAAGGGCAGGCCGCGGAGGTCAGCGTCGACGCCTTTCCGAACCGGAAGTGGAAAGGCGTGCTGCGGCAGATCATCCCCACGGCCGACCGCGCCAAGGCAACGGTGCAGGTGAAGGTGAAGATCGTCGATCCCGGCGACCGGCTCCTCCCCGAGATGAGCTCCAGCGTCTCGTTCCTGCAGAGCGAGCGCACCGATGCCGAGATGCACGAGCCGGCGAAGATCTGGATTCCGGCATCCGCCATCTCCGGCGGCAACGTGGCCATCGTCGGTGCGGACAAACACGTCACGTTGCGGCACGTCACCACCGGTGCGGTGCGCGAGCAACGGATCGAGATCACGAGCGGCGTCAATGCCGGCGAGCGTGTCGTCACCTCGGGTGTCGACAAGCTCGAAAGCGGACAGTTGATTCGGGTTGAATAGTTACGGAGGAGCGATGGCAACACTCGTCGAGATCGATAACGTCAGGAAAGTCTACAAACGCGATGCGTTCGAAGTGCCGGTGCTCAACGGTGTGACCGTAGACGTACCTCGCGGCGACTTCCTGGCTCTGATGGGACCGTCCGGCTCCGGCAAGACCACCCTGCTCAACCTCATCGCCGGCATCGACCGGCCGACGGCAGGGCGCATCTCCGTCGACGGCAAGGAGATCTCGCGCTTCTCGGAAACGCAACTGGCCAGTTGGCGGTCGCGCCACGTCGGCTTCATTTTTCAGATGTACAACCTCATCCCGGTGCTGAACGCCTTCGAGAACGTCGAGTTGCCGCTCCTGCTGACGAAGCTCTCGAAGAAGGAGCGCCGCGAGCACGTGCAGGCCGCCCTCGGCATCGTCGGCCTCGGCGACCGCGCCTTTCACTATCCCCGGCAGCTCTCCGGCGGTCAGGAGCAGCGCGTTGCCATCGCCCGCGCCATCGTCACCGACCCGACACTCCTCGTCGCCGACGAGCCGACGGGCGATCTCGATGCGCAGAACGCGGAAGAGACGCTCGATCTCCTCCAGCGCCTCAACGCCGACTTTCAGAAAACCATCGTCATGGTCACGCACGATCCGAAGGCGGCGCTGCACGCCAAGCGGACGCTGCACCTCGAGAAGGGATTGCTCGTCGAAGGCGCCCTCGGCGCCGAGACGGCGGCGCACGCATGAAATACGCGAAACTGATCCGCCGCAATCTCTTCCGCAACAAGCTGCGGGCCATCCTGACGATGCTGCTGCTGGCGGTCATCTTCTTCTTCGTGGCCACGCTGCTGGCCATCCTCGACAACTTCGAGGAATTCTCGAACGCCGGTGTGGGCTCGAACCGCATCGTCGTCCAGTCGGCCATCTCGCTGGCCACACTGCTGCCGTATTCACACGAGCAGAAAATCCGTCAGCTTCCGGGCGTGGTCGAAACGGCCAAGCTGCAATGGATCGGCGCCTACTACAAGGAAAAGTCGAACTTCTTTGCGAACTTCGCAATCGACGGCGAAAAGATGGCGGTGGTCTGGGACGACTACAAGATCGATCCGAAGCAGCGGGCTGACTTCCTGGCCGATCGCCGCGGCGCCCTGGTGGCGGAGGCGCTGATGAAGCGGTTCGGCTGGAAGATCGGTGACCGCATCACCCTGAAGAAGCAGATCTTCCCCTTCGATCCGGAACTGACGATCCGGGCCACGTTCGTCCACCCCGTCGACACCGGATCGCTCTTCTTCCCGATGGAGTACTTCGAGCACGCAAACGGCGACCACAGCGAAGTCGGCACGATATGGGTCAAGGTGAAGGACCCGAAGCAGATGGCCGCGCTCAGCCAGCAGATCGACGCCATGTTCAAGAACAGCGACTATCCGACCGAGACCTTCACCGAGAAAGAGTTCCAGCAGAACTTCATGTCGATGATGGGGAACGTGAAGCTCCTGTTCACCACTGTTTCGTCATGCGCGGTCTTCATGGTCATCCTGCTGGCGGCGATCACCATGTCGATGTCGGCGCGCGAGCGGGTCACGGAGATCGCCGTGCTGAAGGCCATCGGCTTCGAGCAGCGGCTCATTCTGGCCCTCATGCTGACGGAGTTCGTCCTCCTGACGGTCATCGGCGGCGCCGTGGGCAGCTTCGGTGCGCACTACATCTACCTGGCCGTCGATATGGGGAAAGTCACGATGGGCTTCCTGCAGAACTTCGGCATTCATGCGAAGACGCTGGCCATCTGCGTAGCGACATCCGCCGGGGTCGGTCTTCTGGCCGGCGGGCTGCCCGCACTGCGCGCTTCCAACCTGCGCGTGGTTGACGGTCTGCGGAGGGTTGTCTGATGATCCCGCTCAAGTACAACATCGGCAACCTGACCGCGCGCCGTGTCTCAACGCTGATGACGATCCTCGGCATCGGTGTCGTCATCGCCGTGATGATCTCGATGATGGCACTGCAGAATGGCGTCCATTCCGCGGTGGTCTCCTCCGGCTCGAAAGACAATCTGATGGTCATGCGCGAGGGGGCCGCCGCAGAGCTCTCGAGCTGGGTGACCAAAGACGCCTTCCGCATCATCCGCGCGATGCCCGGCATCGCCAAAGACAACGGTTCGCCGATGATCTCGGGCGAGCTGGTCATCATCTTCAAGATCCCGAAGAAAGACGATCCGAAAGGGTCGAACGTGCTCATGCGCGGCGTCACGCCGATGGCATTCACCATGCGGCCGTACGTGCAGTTGATCGAGGGCCGGATGTTCCGGCCCGGTCTGAACGAGGTGATCGTGGCGCGGCGCATCCGCGACCGGTTCGTCAACGCCGGGCTCGGCGACACCTTTCAGTTCGGCTCGCAGAAGTACAACGTGGTCGGGGTATTCGACGCGAAGGGAACGGCGTTCGACTCGGAGATGTGGTGCGACGCCGATTTTCTCGGCCAGGCCCGTAAACGGGAAGCCTATTCGTCGGTGATCGTCCGTCCGGTCGACCGAAACGCCTTCGAGTCGATCGAGGCCGGCATCAAGAATGACAACCGGCTGAAGCTCGACGTGAAGAGCGAGTACAAGTACTACGACGACCAGACCAGCGGTCTGGCCGGTATCGTGATCCTGGTGGCGATCGTGACGATCTTCATGACCATCGGCGCAATTCTCGGGACGATGAACACGATGTTCTCGGCCATCGCCTCACGCGGCCGCGAGCTGGCCACGATGCGCGCCCTCGGCTTCAAACGACGGACGATCCTGTTGTCAGTCATCATCGAGAGCGCGTTCATCTCGCTTCTCGGCGGCATCGCCGGTCTGCTGCTGGCTCTGCCGGTGAATGCGATCTCGACCGGTACGACGAATTTCGAGACGTTCTCGGAGGTGGCCTTCAACTTCCGCGTCGACGCGCGCATAGCCATCACCGGCATCGTCATCGCCCTGATCGCCGGCATCATCGGCGGCGCCCTCCCGGCCCTCACCGCGGCAAGGATGCCGATCACGAAGGCGTTGCGGGAGATATGAGGGTTGGTCGGTTGGTCGGTTGTCGGTTGTGGGTTGTGGGTTGTCGGGAGCAAACGCGGTTGCCTCCGGACTCCCGACAACTGACAACCGATAACCGATAACCGATAACCCGATCCGATAACCGCTTCTCCGAACCCCCTGCACCGTTTCTTCGTATACGCTCAGCAGCGCTCACTATGCTGCCAGTCCAACAACGACCTGAGTCACCGCGAACGCGACGAGG
>Ga0247668_1000156_pt1 | contig 19619 bp, 20 predicted proteins | sample CNK09_metaG_FD_182737 | JGI IMG/M metagenome (GOLD analysis project Ga0247668, IMG submission 182737) | Soil microbial communities from Purdue University Martell Research Forest, Indiana, United States - CNK09 | ecosystem: Environmental > Terrestrial > Soil > Temperate forest > Bulk soil...
TCGAGGCATCGGCGAGGTCGGCGCGAAGACGGTCCATCGGAACCGCGTCGCGGAACTTCAGGGTCACGGTGGCGCCGCCGGCGAAGTCGATTCCCCAGTTGACGCCGTGCTTCAGGAACATTGCCAGTCCGAGGAGCATGAAGAGAACGGAGAACGACACGGCGTAAAAACGCCAGCGTACGAAGTCGATCTTGGAATTGACGAATATCTGCATGGGTATCTCTCCTCGCCTTTCCTAAATGCTGATCTCGGTCGGGCGATCCTGCGCTTTGTACATGACGTCGAAGATCACGCGCGAGACGAAGAACGCGGTGAAGACCGACGCGAACAGGCCGATGAGCAGCGTGACGGCGAATCCCTTGATCGGCCCGGTTCCGAACTGGAAGAGGAAGAGCGCCGAGATGATCGTCGTCATATGCGTGTCGATGATGGTGCCGAAGGCGCGGGAGAAGCCGTTCTCGATGGCCGCGCGAACCACCTTGCCGTCGCGCAGCTCCTCGCGGATGCGCTCGAAGACCAGGACGTTCGAGTCGATGGCCATACCCAGCGTCAGGATGATGCCGGCGATTCCGGGCAGCGTCAGCGTGGCGTGGAAGATGGCCATCATGCCCAGCAGGATGATCAGGTTCAGCAGCAGCGCCAGCACCGCGTTGATTCCGGCGCCTTTGTAGTAGAGCAGCACGGCCAGGATCAGGGCGATGAAGCCGACCAGCGAGGCCAGGACGCCCTGGTGGATCGAATCGCGTCCGAGCGACGGCCCGACGGTGCGCTCTTCCAGCGTCGTCAGCGACGCCGGCAGCGAGCCGCTGCGCAGGACGAGCGAGAGATCGGCCGCCTGCTCCTGCGTGAAGTTGCCTTCGATGACGCCCGACTCGTTGATCTGGCTGTTGATGACCGGAGCGGAGACGACCTTGTTGTCGAGAACGATGGCCAGGCGGCGCTTGATGTTCGCGCCGGTCAGATCGCCGAACTTGCGCGCTCCGTCCGGGGTGAGCGAGAAGCCGACGTTCGGCTGTCCCAACTGCCCCTTCTGCACGCGGGCGTTTTTCAGGTCGGTGCCGGTGACCGGAACCGTCTTGCGGACGGCGTAATACTCGACGCCCGCCGCGCGGCCGAGGGCGTCTTCACGCGTGCCGGGCAGGATGTCGACCTCGGTCTTCATGTTCGGCGCGACGCCGTTGAGCGTCGCCGTCGGATCGGAGGCCGGCTCGCCTTCGACCAGGCGGAACTGGAGCTGCGCCGTCGTCTTGATGATGTCCTTCACGCGCGCCGGATCGTCGACGCCGGGGAGTTGGATGACGATGCGGTTGTTGCTCTCCGGCGCGATGTACGGCTCGGTCACGCCGAGGGCGTTGACGCGGTTGTCGATCGTCTCGACCGTATGCGTGATCGTGTCGCGCTCGATGGCCGTCAGCGACGCCGTCTTCATCTTGAACTGCATCGCCCCCTCGGGTGTGCGACCCACGTCGAACGACGGGATGTAGTCCTTGGCGATCGTCTCGTACCCGCTCGTCGGCGTGTCGGCGGGGAGCACGGCCACGAACGTCGTGTCATTCACGCGCTTCGTCGCCGGGATCGGAAGGTTGCCCTTTTTCGCCTGGGCTTTGAGCATTTCCGACGCCTGATCGGTCTCCAGGCGTACGGCATCGCCGACGTTCACGCGCATGACCAGATGCGTACCGCCCTTCAGGTCAAGGCCGCGGCGGATCGGCTCGGGGGTGTCTTTGGTCGGTACGATCGCCCAGGCAAAGCCCACCAGGACGACCAGGATCAGGATGACTCTCCACAACAGACCTCTAGTCAAGTTTCCTCCAGGAAAAAAGGGAAGCGGTTACTCCGACGCATCGCCCGTGATGATTCCGGTGACCGCGGAACGTGTAACCTTGACCTTCACATTCTCGGCGATTTTCAGGTAGACAACTTCGGCCTCAACACCCTGCACCGTCCCGTAAATCCCGCCCGAGGTCAGGACGCGGTCGCCCTTCTTGAGCGTACTGAGCATTTCGGCCGTTTTTCGCCGCTGTTTGTTCGCCGGGGCGATGACCAGGAAGTAGAAGACGAGAAAGATCGCCGCGATCGGAAGGATGTTGATGAGGAAGGCGGCCGTGCCGCCGGAGGGCGTCTGGAGAAGCAGAGCAATCGCTGTCATATCGTCTTTTCTGTCTGATTCGTTGATCGGGGGCTCTTTGTCGTCAGGCGTCAACTTCGCCGCTCACGACCCGCGAGAGGAACGCATCGCGAAAAGCCTGCAAAGAGTTGGACGCGATAGATTGCCGAATACCCCTCATCAAGTCAAGGTAAAACGAGACGTTGTGGATGGTGTTGTAAACCATGGCCGCGATTTCGCCTGTGACGTAGAGGTGTCGAAGGTAGGCCCGCGACACCGTCCGGCAGGTCAGGCAGGAGCAAAACGGATCGAGCGGATTCGGGTCATCGGCGAACCGGGCGTTCTTGATCGCCACCTTGCCGAAGCTGGTGAAGAGCGACCCGTTCCGGGCGTTTCGCGTCGGCATCACGCAGTCGAACATGTCGATCCCCGCGGCGACGCCGTCGAGGAGATCCTCGGGGGTTCCCACCCCCATCAGGTAGCGCGGCTTGTCCGCCGGGAGCAGTGGGGCGGTGAATCGCATCACGTCGAGCATTTCCTCTTTCGGCTCACCGACCGAGACGCCGCCGATGGCCACGCCGTCGAAGCCGATGGCCCCGATCTCCTCGGCGCTGCGCCTGCGCAGATCGTGATGGATGCCTCCCTGCACGATGCCGAAAAGCGCCGATGCCCCTGTTCGCGCCGCCAGCGAGCGCCTCGCCCAGCGGTGGGTCAACTCCATCGATCGCTCCACCTCGGCGTGGGACATCCCGGAGGCAGGGCATTCGTCGAAGGCCATGGCGATGTCGACCCCCATTCGCTGCTGGATGTCGATCGACGTCTCCGGCGAGAGAAAGTGCGCCGAGCCGTCGATATGGCTCCGGAACTCGACCCCCTCCTCCCGAACCTTGCGGATCGACGCCAGCGAAAAGACCTGAAACCCGCCCGAGTCCGAAAGCACGGCCCGGTCCCAGTTCATGAAGCGGTGGACGCCACCCATGCGTTCCAGCAGGTCGACCCCCGGCCGAAGCATGAGGTGGTAGGTGTTATTGAGGATGATCTCCGGCCCGAGCTGCTGGAGCTGCTCCGTCGTCAGCGCCTTCACCGACGCCAGCGTCCCCACCGGCATGAACACGGGAGTCTGGATCGTTCCATGCGCCGTCACGATCTCGCCGCGCCGCGCGGAGCCATCGGTGCCGAGAAGGCTGAATGTCAGTCTGTTCATTGCGCTTCGCGCGTTGTCTGCGGCTTCGCCGCGTTGTCTGCGCTCCGCGCGTTATCTGCGCTTCGCGCGTGCAGGTCAACATCCATATGGTCGTGAAGGCTCCACAAACGCGCGAAGCGCAAACAACGCGCGATAGCGCAGACAACGCGGCGAAGCCGCAGACAACGCGCGAAGCGCAGTTACTGCAGCTTCATCTGCTCGACGCGCACGCTGCTCGGCAGCGTCAGGACGAAGCGGCTTTGCTCCACCGGTGCGTTGATCTTCACGTTCAGGAACTCGTAGCGCGTCTTGTCGCCGTCGCCCTCGGTGTATTCGAACTGCGTCGTCAGGTAGGTCTTCCTGTCGATGAAGATCTTGATGTGGCGCACCCGCTTCGCGATGGTTTTGCTCTTCGGATCGAGATCGAGAACGTAGTACGGCTTGTCGGACGTGTTCGTGAAGGTGAAGTTGAACCAGGCGCCGAGCTCGTCGATCGCCCCGCTCGCTCCCATGTACTTGAAGATACGGTCCTGGTAGCGCTTCACCTCGATCCGCTCCGCCTTGTTTAGGTCGGGGTAGTACGTGGTCAGCATGCCGTTGGCGATCAGCATCGTGACCCGCTTCGGGGCGTCGTAGGACCAGAGGACGTTGTTCGGCTTCGAATAGACGAAACGGCCGGTCGAAACCTCCGGCCTGGCCAGCAGCGCCAGCGTTTTCTCCTGGCGGAAGTCCGCCTGAAGCGTGGTCGTTTTGTTCTGAGCAAGCTGGACCTTCTTGATGACCTCATCCAGCGAGTCCGGATTGACCTTGGCCGAGGCCGGAACCGACAATGCCGCCGCACATAGCGACAGCGCGAGAAACTTCCTGATCAACATGGGCTGACCCAACGCCCCACCTGAAAATCGTATTTCCCGGTGAGCGAGTTATACTCAGCGAAACTGAGGTTATTGATGAAAAAGAACTTGCTGGCTTTTGCAGTCATGCTGCTCGTCATCACCGCCCCATCTGCCGCGGCAGGCATCCAGTACGAGTTCCGGCAGACGACCTCTTCCGACCTCGAATCGATCCCCGCAACTGATTGCGCCGGCCGTGCCATCATCGATGGCGACCGCTCCCGCGTCGATTTCATCTCCGGTAACGAGTACCCCGCCGGAACCTACATCATCGCCACCAACGGATCGCGGTCGATGACCTTCGTCGACCCCAGCCGGAAATCGTTCGTGGAAGTGAACGCCGCCAGCGTGGCCACCTCCATCGGCGCCCGGAAGATCACCGTGGCCAACAAAAAGATCGACGTCACGAAATTGCCGGATCAGACCACCGTGGCCGGCATTCCGACCGAGCACTACCGGATGATCATGAGCTACGACATCACGGTCGCCTTCGGCAACCTGCCGCTGACCCAGACGGTGAAGACGACCATCGACAAGTGGACCACGAGCGCCTTCGGCGACATCGGCGACACCTTCCTGGCAAGCGGCGCGCTGCACACCGGCAATCCTGACCTGGACGACCTGATCTCGGCCGAGAACTCGAACATTAAAGGCTTTGCCCTCAGACAGATCGTCAACGTCACGACGATCAACAACCGCGCCCCTGTAAACGGCGAGACCCAGTTGAAGGTGAGCCGCACCGTCACGCAGACCAGGGAGTTGCTGGTGACGTCGATCCAACCGGTCGCCCAGATCGGTCTGGCCACGTTCACGGTCCCGGTGACCTTCCACAAAGCCGGTCCGGTTCACGATGACACGCAGAAAGCGCCGATGCAGGTGCTTTCGATGGAGCCCTCGGGGGAGAAGCAGTAGATCAGTGGTCAGTGGATCAGGCAGACGGCTACCGCCTGATCGACTAATCGACTAATCACCAATCCACTAATCTGGGAACCACGAGGCAGGGAGGGTGGGGCACATGGTACGATCCGGTCGATTCGTCCCCGGTACCGGTTCCAGATCGATGAAACGACAGTTCGCAATCGGTGAGTCTCTGCGACGTCTGGCCCGCCAGCCTCGAGCGTATGTGGCGGTAGTCCTGCCGCTGGCGATTCCCTTCATCCTCGCCGCCGTCAGCAACAACGACGCCCTCACCCAGCCCACCATGGCGATCTCCAGCGCCGCCATGATCGTCCCCGCGCAGATCCGCTACGACGCCCTGGCCGCGCCGACCTCGGCATCACTTCCCGAACACTCCGTCCTGCTCACGCTGGAAGACGGCGATACGCTCGATTCCGTCCTCCTGGCTGGTGGCCTTGGCCGCTCCGACGCGGCCATCCTCAACAACGAATTCGGCAAGACTGTCGATCTCCGCCGCCTCCGCCCCGGCCACCTTCTCCGCTTCCACTACGACGCCCGAGGCTCGGTCGACAGTGTCGAGATGAAAGTGACCGGCTGGGGTGAGATCGACGCCGTCCGCGGCGATACCGGCTTCGCCATCACCCCGTACGAAGCGCATCAGACGGAGATCGAAACCGCCGTTTCCGCCCAGATCGACTCCTCGCTGTGGGACGCTCTGCGCACCGCCGGCGAAGGGCCGCAGCTCGTGCAACAGCTCGTCGACGTCTTCCAGTGGGACATCGACTTTTTCGCGCTGCAGAAGGGCGACTCCTTCAGCCTGGTGACGAAGAAGAAGTTCGCCGGAGCCGATCTCGTCGGGTACGGCCCGATCGTAGCGGCGCGCTTCGTTCACGGTGGCCAGACGTACGAGGCCTTCCGCTGTGAGACGCCCGACGGCCGCGCCGGCTACTACGCCCGCAACGGGAGCCCGCTCCGCAAGCAGTTCCTGCGCGCACCGCTGCAGTTCAGCCGGATCACGTCAGGATTCTCGAAGAGCCGCTATCACCCGCTCCTTCACTACTTCCGGCCGCATCACGGCGTCGATTACGGCGCACCCGTCGGTACCCCGGTGATGACGACGGCCGACGGAGTGGTCATGGCCGCGACGTACAACCATGGCGAAGGCAACTACGTCCGCATCCGCCACGGTTCCCGTATCGAGACGTCGTATCTGCATCTTTCCCGCTTCGCCAAGGGGATCAAGCCCGGAAAGAACGTCACGCAGGGCGATGTGATCGGTTACGTCGGGATGACCGGTCTGGCCACCGGACCGCACCTCGACTACCGCATCTCCGACAACGGCACATGGCTCGATCCGCTCAAGCTCAGGTCGATCACGCCCGACCCGCTTCGCGGCGACTCGCTGACATCCTTTCGCAGCAGCGTCGCGGCCTTCAGTCCTAAACTGGCCACGCCGGCTCAGCAACTGGCCGCCTTCGCCACAAAACGGCGGGCACTTTTCTAGCAGTCATACCCTTCCATCGGACGCAGCCCAGCCCATCATGAAAAAGGTCATTGTCCGCGCGCCGGTGCGCGCCGATCTCGCTGGCGGTACTCTCGATCTCTGGCCCCTCTACCTCTTCCATCCAGGCTCGCGCACCATCAACGTCGCCATCTCGTATCACGCGGAGTCGGAAGTCGCCGAGACGGGCACGGACGCCATCGAGATCCATCTCACCGATCAGCAATACGAACAAACCTACGCCTCGCTGCACGAGCTGGCCGCCGATCCGAAAGCGGCGTTGATCCATCGCGCCCTCGAGCATTTCCGTCTCACCGGAATCCGCATCACCACCCGTACCGACGCCCCCCGCGGTTCGGGCCTCGGCGGTTCCTCCGCGCTGACGATCACTCTCGTCCGCGCGCTCTCCGAGGTCGCCGGCGCGCCGGTGGAGGGCGACGACCTCATCGCGCTCGTCCGCGACCTGGAGACACGCCTCATCCGCGTCCCCGCCGGGATCCAGGATTACTACCCACCCGTCTACGGCGGGCTCATGGCCATCCACCTCAATCCGGGGCTGGTGGTCCGCCATCAGATAGCGCTTCCGGTCGACCGCCTTGCCGAGCACATGCTGCTCCACTACACCGGCGTGGCCCATTTTTCAGGCACGAACAACTGGGACATCTACAAACGCCAGATCGACGGCAAGAAGAAGGTCCACAACGGGCTTGCCAGAATTGCCGAAAGCGCCATCGAGATGGAGAAGGCGTTGGAGAGCGGCGACCTCGAAGCGGCCGGCGTGGCCCTGAATCACGAGTGGCAGAACCGCAAAGCGCTCATCGACGGCATCTCCACGCCCGAGATCGAAGCAGCAATCGAGGCGGCGACGTGGGCCGGCGCCTGGGCCGGAAAGGTCTGTGGCGCCGGCGGCGGCGGATGCATCGTCTTCCTCCTCCCGCCCGAACGCCGCGAGGCCGTCCGCGCAGCTCTGGCCAATGTCCCGGGCCAGGTCATCGATGCCCATCCGGTCGCACACGGGCTGACCGTCGAGCGGAGCGACGACGCCCCGACCGCGCGCCGCACCCGCTTCACGATGCGCAGCTCACCCTCGCTCGAGCAGCTCTACGTCTTCGGCGGACGCGGCGCCTACCGGCCGCACCTGCTCGCCGAGGCCATCATCACGCAGAACGAGCCGCGGAGCGGCGTCCACGTCGACACCGTCAAGAGCTTCGTCGCCCCCATGCGCGCGGGCGACGGTTCGGTTCAGTGGAGCGATGCCAGGGCCATCGACCCGGAGAAGCTCGATATCCGCGCCGTCCCCGATCCGAACCACGAGGTCGACGATGCCCTGAAGCCGGAAATGCTGATGCAGGGAGCCCTGCAATCCGAGGATGCCTTCCGGCAATACGTGGCCGGAACGGCGAAACTGATCGTCTTCCACAACCCCGAATTCGGCATGTACTCGCAGCTCGGCGAATCGCGCCGCGACTTCCTCACTCGCTGCAGCGAGGAAGCGAAACACCGCATCGGCTCTGAGCAGGAGCGCCTGGAGGGCACCTTCCGCCGCCGTATCGACCAGGTGAAGGAGCTCTCCGAGCGCGACCAGCGCGAGCGCGACGCCAGCGACGAAGGCCCCTCCGACGAGCGCGGCCCCGACGTGAACGTGGCCTGGGGCCAGACCATCTACAACATCACCAGCGGCAAGCCCGCCGCCCTCACCGAGGCCCCCCACTCCCTGCGCGAGGACGACTACCTCACCAAGATCCGCCAGATCCAGCGCGCCTGGGAACGGGAGCTGGAAGTCATCCGCGACGAGATGGCGTCCAAAGCCCGCGAGATCGAAGAAATCGTGATCACCCCGACCACGAAGAACATCGAGATCACGAAGTACCTGATCCTCTGGGCCGCGGGGCTCTAGGCCGGCACGGCCTGCAGCATTGGTTGCCCAAGGCTCGGGCACCTTCTTCGTTTTCATCGTTCTGCCGCGCAGGCTCCCGGCCTCGGAATACCCCCTCGGCCGCCGTGTTAGGATGGACCCGAGTCGGGCAGTAGCGCAGCCTGGTAGCGTACCTGAATGGGGTTCAGGTGGTCGGGGGTTCAAATCCCCCCTGCCCGACCAACTCGAACCCAACCCATCCCACAATTTCGCGCCTTCCTCTGCGAAGGGCTCGGCTGCGCGGTCGTCATCAAGGACCGCAGCTCCTTCAGCGATCCAACGAGATTCATGCTCCTGTCGTGGGCGACGTCTGGAGCCGCGCGCTTTGACGCTTCGCGCCTCACCGACGATACGCGTCGTCTCGATATCGCGGCCTTGCATCCACAGCCGGACCACACTGCCGGGCCGTCTTTTGCGGCTGGCGAGATGATCGAAATGAAGGAGAGTCGTTCGTCGACGCCCTACCTAGCCATTGCTCACACAGCCCGCCAGGTTCGAACCATCAGGCGACGGGCCATCTAACTAACCAACCTGTCAGACCTAAGCCTTGGTCAGTGCTTAAGGCCATGAGCGTCGGCGTTCCGAATCACGCTCGCAGCCGCCTTCTTCGTCACTTGACTCATGATGATGTTAGAACACGTCAAGCATCTCAGACACACGGTGCGATAATCCCGACTGGTGACGGCTTGCAGTTGCAGTACTCCACAAACATTGGCGCGATCGCGACGAGGGAGTTATCCTTCATCCCGCTCGCTACATTTCGTTCAACACGCCGCGTCATGAAGCCGAACGCAAACTGGCCCTGCTTACCATTCAGCGCGGCGACACCGAACAAACCATAATTGTAAAGATCGGTGAACACTTCAGGCACACGTTCCGTTGGAACACCCAAGAACCTCTCCATTCGTAACGCGAATTCTGACCACCCCATAACCGATGGCAAACCCCTGAACGATTTCAAGAAGGCACTCAAGGAAGGGAAATCCAGTGCCAATTCGTTAACTACATATTCGGCTAACTCGTTGTTCGTCTCAGCGACAACCTTCGGAATAAATTTCGGATCAACCTTGAACGGCGCCTGCACGTCGCGCCGATCCCAGGCGTCGAGAATATTTTGAACGTGCAGCAGCAACTGGCGTGGCCGAAACAATGTGTGCCGCAAGAGATAGGAATAAGTCTCCTCGTCTATGCCGTGAGTGTCATTCCTTACCTTGTCCGGGAAGTATTCGCGCCATACCTCGTCGAATGATCTACCTTTCGTTCGGATGTGCTGCTCCAGCCGTCTCTTGATAAACTCACCTAGGTTGGCCGCGTCCCAGTGGATCGACGCCATGATTTGATCGATCTTATCGAGGTCGCGCAAGCGAGCGCGAGCACCGTGCGCGAGCTCCTTCGGGATCAATGCCTTTACGACGAGCGCGCCTTTCAGACGGGCATCCGTAGCACACTTATAGATAGCATCGATCAGGCCGGCGAAAATGAGATCTCGTGACTCAGCAGAATACTCAACCACGGAATCCAGCCCGTCGAGACAAATCAATAATCGCTTTCCCGACGCTCGAACGGCCCGGATCACTTCAGCAAGATACTCATCCAGACGGCGATCGCTAGGAAAAGCACCTATAACTTTCTGTTGACGCGCCTGGAGGCCACTGACAGGATCCGCCTCGAGCTCATCATTTTCTCGCGAGAGCTTTCCGAGTAACTGCCAGACGCGCTCCAAATGCCCCAGCAGTTTGTCGCTTGCGGCGACGTTAAAGTAGCCCGCATCAGAAAGATATCTTCTGAATTGGCCGCGGAGACGGGCACCGATTAGTTTATGCTGTATGGCCGCCTCTAAGATGTATATCGCTATGACATTTTGCCACGCGGTACGGCTGATTGCTACGACGCCGTGATTACTCGCGTCATCTAAGCGTCTAATCGCGATGTATAGCTGCGCAAATTTCAGCCCGTCAAGCTTCACCGGATATACGCCGATATAGCGTTTCTTATACGAGTCGATGTCGGCCAGCGCGCGCATGATTGCGGTTTTACCGCTTCCTTTGGCACCGGCGACGATCATCCGTTGATCCCCCAATAGGTCAGCGAATTCCGGCGTCGCAACCCAGTGACGCTGAAACTGTTCATCGAACTCTGCCGAAATGCTTCCCAGGTTTCGTGGACTGGGATTTGGTCCATCCATTTCAATCACCCCCAATCTAGGATCGATCCGCTTCGTAAATTGCTGCACCCGCAATGTATATGAACAGCAACGACGCTATGACAAAAAGGCCCCACTTCACCGCCACGGTGGCGGTAGCCTGTTTTTGAATATCGCTCAGGCTGACATAGATATTGACGCCGGCGGCTAAGGTGATAACCGTTAGCAGCAGCATCAGGATATATGAGAACGAGCGACCGACGCTTCCGTGCATTTCCTCCAGGTACATACGGATAGTTTGTACTATGAGGAAAACCGTCGCGATAGACCATTCGGGTGATCGGTACAAAAAAGCTCCGCTCGCATCGCTGATAGCTTCGAGCGTCACGTAGATTGCGATGGGCAGCGTGATGATGATGTATTCCGCGGTCAATCGAAGCAGTGTTCGCCTCATGCGTGGCGTCAGTTTGCCCAAGTTATCCCCCCCATGACGGATTGGCGCAGCCGGACCCTCTGGCTGCTTCATAGATAGGAGTGACGCGGCGGCCCAAACCCCTACCCTCCCTCCATGAGAAGACCCTATCTGTCAACCGGCCGAGGCGGCGGGCGAACCTGCTTCTGACGTGTTTCTCGCGGAGCGATTGAAGCCACGACGAACGGAGCGGGCGCGTGCGCACGTGGAGCGCGGCCACTCCGATGATCCGCGTGCTGCCGCTGCACTCCGCCGACTCACCGCGCGGCTGCAGCAGAAGAAGGGCGACGTGTTCGATACCGCGACCAAGTCGGCCGACGACGTTGAGGCACGCGTTCACGGAAAACATAACGGATCAGTCACGCGAATCACGTCAGCGCAGCCAACCCCTTGCCGTGTCAATGAACGCGATTGCTCATCCATAAGGTGCAGTCTGCGTTCGGCGTCTTACCGTATGTTGCTCGTCTTCGTATCGCGCGCGGCACGCTTGACCGCGTTTAGCGAGACCGGCGCAAGCTCGCCATAATCAAACGTCGCACACAGAATCTCGCCATCCATGCGATGGCTTAGGGCAAACTCGTTTCGCCATGTCAGCAACGTCATCAGCTACGTCACGGATCGTAGCACCCGCGGCTGCGTCACGGTAGTGCGCTTCCGGAAACACCTGCCGTCGGAAGCCAACTTCGGGACGTTCCTGGGCCACAACGCGCAGATCACGCGCGAGCCGCGCGCTAAGCTTTCCGGCGCGTGCTTTCGCCTCTGAATGGGGTTCGAAGTCAGCCATGAAGCATCTCCAGTTCACGAGTGACGCCTGAGGCTGTTTTCCTACCCCGTCTCACCCGAGGAAGGTGTCTAACGTGCGTCTAATTCACGCGCCTTCGCGCATGTGCGGACATGTCGAGACCGAGGTAAACTGCTGGCGAAAGGAGTCAGCCGCCGATGTCCCCAGACAGACGCGGGAATGGGGTTCAGGTAGTCGGGGGTTCAAATCCCCCCTGCCCGACCAAACTCGAACCCATTTCCAACAACGGCGGCGCGCCGCCGATGCTCACGGTGGGGGGCCGCTACGACCTCAAATTCGGCAAGTTCGCGACTGAGTGGCGTATCACGACGCGACACATGAGAACCCGCTACACCATCGGCGATCCCGCTCAAAAGGCAATTGTCGGGAGAATTTCATGAATGGCGATGGTTCGTCGAACGAGGAAATACTAAGAACCGGTCGGAGATATCGAACCGACCGGACAGAAGGGATTAGCGACGGCGTCTTCGCGGTTTCGCTGACGCTCCTCGTCCTCGACGTACGACCTCCTGAAGGCGGCGTGTCCCAACTCGTGCACGGGCTCGTCCTGATTGCACCAAGGCTCGGGACCTTCGCGCTGAGCTTCGCAATCGTTGCGTACTACTGGCTCGTCCACCACCTGATTTTCGCCTCACTGCGCGGCGTAAAGATCGCTCTGATCTGGGCGAACATGCTGTTCCTATTCACGATTGCCGTGTTGCCCTTCTCGACCGCGGTGCTAGGTCGTTACCCTCTCGCGCCGGTGGCGCTCGCAATTTATGGTGCCAATCTCTTCGCTTGTACGTCGACGCTGGCAGGTGCGTGGTTCGTCGCGGACCATTCTCACATCACAGAACAACCCACAGCCGGCCAACGACGCTACATTGTGCGGCGTTTCGGTGTTCAGTTGATTGTCGCGCTGCTGGGGATCGCATGCGCGTTCCTCGCTCCGGCACTCGCACTGAGCATCTTCGTCGCGCTGCCGATTGTGTTCGCGCTGACCTACCACCGACGGTACTACTGACTGTCGTCATCCGCCACGGCGCGACACGGCATAGAGGTCGAAATGGGCGTCATGCGAACGACGAGATCGTCAACCATCGACGATCTCGTCGCATGGGCAATCAATCGTTTGATCCGGTGCACGCGCTGGAACTACTCGGAGTGATGACGACGCCGGTCGAATTGAGCGCAATGTTGCAGGACGTGTCATCCTTTTCGAGATTGCACTGCTTCGATCCTTGGATCAGCGTGCCGGTGTCGCTGCCAAGGTTGTAGTTCCAATACCAATCGTCGTTCGATGTCGTCTCGGTTTCCCACGTTCCGCCGCCGGCATTTGCCCCCACGGCAAGAACCGATGCGTTTACCGGCGTCTGGGTTGGGCACCCTGCCGCCTTGTGCGAAACCTGGACATTGTAGATCGACTGACTGGTGCTGTTCGTCACGTTAAAGGTACCGCTCCACTGAGACATGACACACCTCCACTGAATGCTCGATTGGTCTCATGAAGTGCGTCAGGTCGAGCTCTCCAATGCGTACACTTCGCCGCCCCTTGGGGGCTTGAACGGATAGGACGGAAAAGGGTGAGCGTTTTTCCGGCGGTCAGCCGTTTTTTGTCAGCGGCCGGCCAGGATTGTAGCGCCTCTGTGGCACGGTTCGTACCAGGATCGACGACGAGAAGTCCGGCCCTCGTTGATCGCGTGCTCCCCTCGTTCACATCGCATCGCCGTCGACGCAGGCGATCCAGCCATCCTCGTGGGGGTGTGCATCGATGTGGTGCATTCGCCGTGCGTTCCAACTAGCGAGGACGGTACCGAGGGGTGGAGCGGCGATGGCGTGCTCTTCGTAGGCGGACGGGGTGAGGCGGGTGATCTCGAATGCGCGCACGGACGCGCCGTACTCGCGCATACAGTCTTGCGCGAAGCGGTAGATGCGCCCACCGTCGATCACCGGGCGTCCTGCGGGACGCCCGGCGGTGCGGTCACCGTTCACGATCGGACTGCACGGGTGCTCGCACCAACGGCCGGTCAGCTCCTCGGCAGACCAGAGGCGCAGCACGTCGTGCCCTTTCGGACTGGTGCAGCCGAACAACCACCAGCGGCCGTCATGCCTGAGAAGCGACGGATCGACCACCACCTCGTTCATCAACACGCGGTCCAGCGTCCACTGGCGCGGGAAGCGTGTAGCCCGGTACAGGCGGACGGACGCTGACTCGAACGTCTCCGGCAGCATGAAGTGTTCGTCTTCGTGCGCGAAGACGAACGGGTACGAGAGGTGGAACTCCTCGGCCAGCACGATGCCGTCGTAGCGCCACGTCAGACCGTCGTCGCTCACGGCGAGGCCGATCTGTCCGCGCAACAGCGGCCGGTTCAGCACCTCGAAAAACATCGACCAACGCCTGCCGTCGCGCAGCATGAACGGGTCGGCGACGAAGGCGGCGTCGACATCGTCGACGTCGTGCGCGGTGAGGACGGGATTGCGGACGCGCGGGTCGGGCCCGAGCTTCAGCGGCGTCGGACCGTGATAGATGCCGATCGACCAGCGAGAGTCGGCGCCAGCCATTCAGAGGTCCAGCCCATCGGCCGCCGGCGGCTGCGGCGCATCGGACGGCGAGAGGTATTCGGCACCGATCATCCAGCGGAACTTGGGGAAGGTGATCGGCCGCACGCCGTGAAAGAACGGCGCGTACGGATCGAACACCATGCACGTATTGGTCATGCGCATCGGCTCGAAGACCACGTCGCGGAACGTGTTGTCGCGGATGATCGCCGTCCCGCCCGAGCGAGCGCCACCTGTAGCATTCACATAGAAGAGAAACTGCAGCCAGTTCCGTCCCTGCTGCGGCGAATCGCGATGCGGCGCAACGAGCGTACCGGGATACGTGGCCGTCAGTTGAAAGCGGTTCAGCAGAAGCGGCTCGGGGCGGCCGGAGAATGCCTGCATCCGCGCCAGAGTCTCCCGAGAGCGCAGCGAGTCGATGAGCAAGCGGATGTGGGGATGTTCGTCCATGTACGCCGGATAGCCATCGTCCGCCGGCTTCCGCGCATCGGCGGCCAGCACGTTGCCCCACCGCTCGTCCGCCGCCGTTCTTCGATCGATCCACCGGAAGCCTTTGTCGTAGGACTTGTGCACGTCGAAGGGGGCGGTGAAGTATCGCCGCTTCGGCCAGTGCTCGACGAGGAAGCGATGGAAATCGGGATCGAAGATGTTCTCGATAAATGCCCATCGCTGCTCCTGAAAGTGCGGCGCGGCGCGCTCGAGTGTGGCGCTGATCCGGCAACGTGGCACGGCCGCGGGATCGATCGACGTCCGGCCGACGCGGCGCTGCAGCGCGCGTATGCTCTCGATGACCGGAAACATCCGGATCGCCGTTCGGACCGCAAGCGTCCTCATCGAGCTGTACTGCTCGGCGACATACTGCTCGGAGTAGTCAACGGCCATGGGAGCCCGCTCATTAGACGGGCGGACGCCGGACGCTGTGATCTCCGCGACGTTCACAGCAGGCCCTCTGTGGCCGTCTATCCATCAGCCACACCATGCCTGAGCTGACGGTCCTCGCGATCGCCGATCGTGACTTTCTGCCGCGTCTCGAGGTGCTCGCCGCCTCGCTGGCGAGAAACACGCCCTCGGCGCACCTGCACGCCTGCCTGGTCAACGTGGTACCGGCGGACGCCGAGCGGTTGCGGGCGGTTCATCGCCACACCGAGTTGCAATACGAAAGCGCGGTGCTCGATGCCGCGCACGTGGAAATCGGCCTCGACGGCGTCACGCCATACACGGAGAAGGCCGGCTATTGCGTCAATCGGCGCGGCCGCGCGATCCTCGATCTGCTACACGCCGGCCGCCGCCGCGTCCTCTTCGTCGATGCCGATACGATCGTCCGCCGCGACCTCGGTCCGCTCTGCGAGCTCATCGACCGGCACGATCTGGTGATTCACAAGCGGCCGGAGGCACCAGAGTTCATGCGCGTCGCCGGCGGAGTGATTGGCGTCCGGCCGACCGATGCGGCCATCGAGTTCTTCACGCGCGCGGTGGCGCGCATCGACGCGATCGGCAACCGCAAGTTCTTCAGCGACCAGCTCGCGTTTCATCTCACCATCGAAGAACTGGCCGGCCGCGTGGGCGTCGGCCATTTGCCGAAGAAATTCATCGATTGGGATTTCGATGAGCAGTCCTTCATCTGGGTCGGGAAGGGCCGGCGCAAGCACGAGAATCCACAATATCTCGCTGAGGAGCGGAGCTATGTCTGAAGAGATCACATGGGAGCGTTTGAAGCGGAGCGTGGACGAGCCGCTGTCGCTGGGAGACCGGATCGCCATCCGCGAAGAAACGTCGGACACCTTCGAACTAACGCTCTCCAAACGGCACGGCGTTACCAAATGGAAGTGCGTCACGGTGACCGGCGGTGCGATCGTCGGCGACGTCGCCGACTTCTGGCTGGCACGCATCGAGTTGGTCGACGACTGCGACGGCCCCGTCCATATCTCCGTCTCCGCCGACGCCGTTGCCGGCTCTGCCCTCTTCATCGGCAAGGACGACGGCGGTCCCCGGCGCCTCTCGACGACGTACATCGTCCGCGACTTCCCGCGGCACAGCCACATCGCACTGGAGTGGATCACCGAGTGGTAAAAGGGAATTTCGACCCCACCGCTGCGGTATCGTCGCCCGTATGGACGAGCAAGCGCAGCAGCCAACCATCCGCATCACCCTTGACGACAACGTCGCTCAAGGGGAGTACATCAACTTCGCGAACATCATTCATTCGCCGAGCGAGTTCGTGATCGACCTCGGGCGGATCGTGCCGGGGCGGGCCGATGTGAAGATCTACAGCCGCGTGATCATGACGCCGCTTCATGCCAAGCAACTGCTCGAGGCGCTGGCGCAGAACATCTCCATCTTCGAGCAGAAGTTCGGCGAGATCCGCGCGGACGGTGCCTCGGTGTTTTCGTCCAACGAACCGTCAAACTGACGACGCGAAGGATCTAGTGGCCCGGGTCAAGATCATCGGTGCCGGACTGGCCGGCTCGGAATGCGCGTTCGGGCTGGCGCGCCGAGGGCATCAGGTCGACCTGTTCGAGATGCGGCCCTCGAAGTCGACGGCGGCGCATCAGACCTCCAACCTCGCGGAGCTCGTCTGCTCGAACTCCTTCCGCTCCTCGAACATCACCAATGCCGTCGGCCTGCTGAAGGCGGAGATGGCCATGCTCGACTCGCTCGTCATCCGCTGCGGTGCGGACGCGCGGGTTCCTGCCGGCGACGCCTTCGCCGTCGATCGCGAGCGTTTTTCCGTCGCGGTCACGAGCGCTATCGGTGCAGAGCCGAACATCACCCTGCGGCGCGACGAGGTCACGTCGCTGGATCGCGGCGATTACGACTTCCTCGTCGTCGCCACCGGCCCGCTGACATCCCAGCCGCTCTTCGACGCGATCAACAACTTCCTCGGGCGCGACGGTTTGTACTTCTACGACGCCATCGCGCCGATCCTCGCCGCCGACTCGCTGGACATGTCGAAGCTGTACTGGAAGTCGCGTTACGGCAAGGGCTCTTCGACCGATTACCTGAACGCGCCCATGACGCAGGTTCAGTACGACGCATTCGTCGCCGCGCTGCTGTCCGCCGAGGTCTTCGCGCCTCATGACTTCGAAAAGGCGGCGCATTTCGAGGGATGCCTGCCGGTCGAGGAGATCGCCTCGCGCGGGATCGAAACGCTTCGCTTCGGTCCGATGAAGCCGGTCGGACTCGAGCATCCGGTCACCGGCGAGCGGCCGCACGCGGTCGTTCAACTCCGCAAGGAAGATCTGTCCGACGACTACTTCAACATCGTCGGGTTCCAGACGAAGATGCGTGTGCCGGAGCAGAAGCGCGTCATCCAGATGATCCCCGGACTCGAGAACGCGGTCTTCGCGCGCTTCGGCTCCATGCACCGCAACACCTTCATCAACGGCCCGCGGCATCTTCGCCCCACGTTTCAGGCGAAGACCGACGATCGCATCTTCTTCGCCGGCCAGATCACGGGCGTCGAAGGCTACGTCGAATCCTCCGCCGTCGGTCTCCTGGTGGCCCGCTACATCGACGCGCTGTCCCGCAACGCTCCCGCCGATCCTCTCCCGTACCACACCGCCCTCGGCGCTCTCGGCCGCCACGTGGCCGAGTCAAATCCCGATCGCTACCAGCCGTCGAATGTGACATGGGCGCTGATCGAGGACGTCATCGGGCGATGCAGGAAGATCGAGAAGAGGGACAAGCAAGTGGCCAAGGCGCTTGCCACAATCGAGCAGGAGACCTCGTGACGGAGCGAGTTGGGAGGTGTCGCTGGCATCACAAGCAGTGAGAGGATGGGTTAAGGTCCATTCCGCCGACGCTGAACCCGTGAGCAGGATCATTCGCCCGCAGGACGCCGGAGGCGTCTTTGACGGGGACCAAAACCGCCGACGGATTACATCTTCAGCTCAGCACGGAACTCCTGACCAGTGCTGTTTTTTGTCTCATCAGGGTTAGGAGTTTTTAGTGGGATGACAGGCGGGATGCCAGTCGGATGTCGTTAACAGCCTCTCGGAGGTCGTTAACAGCCTCCCGGAGGTCGTTAACAGCCTCCCGGAAGTCGTTAACAGCCTCCCGGAAGTCGTTAACAGCCTCCCGGAGGTCGTTAACAGCCTCTCGGATGTCGTTAACAGCCTCCCGGAGGTCGTTAACAGCCTCTCGGATGTCGTTAACAGCCTCCCGGAGGTCGTTAACAGCCTCCCGGAGGTCGTTAACAGCCTCCCGGAGGTCGTTAACGGCCTTTCGGAGGTCGTTAACAGCCTCCCGGAGGTCGTTAACGGCCTTGCGGAGGTCGTTAACAGCCTCTCGGAGTCCGTTAACAGCCTCCGGGAACGAGTTACTGACCCTGGGAACGAGTCAACTGCTTCTGGTGAAGCTGCTTACCGCCTCGTAGAGTCCACGATCGGCATCACGGGGTCCGCCGACTTACCAATTTTGATCGTTCCCGTTCCTTTCATTTGCCGGCGTTGGAACTAAAATTCGCCACTCCCGTCTGCGATCGTATGGATTCCGCGTGCACGCGGACGGGTTCACCGCGTGATCCGTGGACTTACCGCGTGACCTGTTCAGCCATTCCATCTAGTCTCCTTTTCTCGCCACCAGCAACAGCCGCGGATCGCCGAGGCGGAATGGATCGCCGGCCGGTGTCGAGCTGAGTTGCTCGACGATGAGACCGGCGCCGGCGAACAACTCGCGAAGCTCGCCGATGGTGAAGATCCAGGTATGCGCCGTGCGCGTTTCCCGTACAGACCCGCGTACGAACGAGTATTCGACGTCGAGCCGGCTGGCCGAGGTGTCGTACGTGGCGCTCGAGAAAAAGAGGATGTCGCCGACTTCCATCCAGCGGCGCGTCTGCAGCGTTGGAAGGAGCGACTCGGCGATCGCGCCGCTCTCGAGGACGAACGGTGCACCTGGTTTCAGAGATGCTGAAAGCGTCCGGAGGAACGCCCGTGTTCCGTCGCGATCGCAATAGCCGAAGCTGTTGCCGAAGCAGAGCGCGCCGTCGAAACGGTCGCGCCAGGGAAGCTCGCGCATATCGCCGTGATGCCATTCGATCGCCTCATCCGCACGGCGTTTCACCTCCGTCAGGCACGTCGCTGACTGATCGACGCCGGTTACGGCGTAGCCGCGCCGGGCCAGGGGGATGCTGTGCCGCCCCGCGCCGCAGGCGACGTCGAGAATCGCCT
>Ga0247668_1000158_pt1 | contig 19566 bp, 17 predicted proteins | sample CNK09_metaG_FD_182737 | JGI IMG/M metagenome (GOLD analysis project Ga0247668, IMG submission 182737) | Soil microbial communities from Purdue University Martell Research Forest, Indiana, United States - CNK09 | ecosystem: Environmental > Terrestrial > Soil > Temperate forest > Bulk soil...
TGACACCAAAGGACCCGGCATGTGCCGTGGACGCCTCAATTGCGATCGCCGCTCCAGTGGTGTCCGGACGGTTTGATGGCTGCTGATAAACCGTCGAGGCAACAAGCATGACCATTCCCTGAATCACTACAGTAATCTCTGTCATTTCGCTCCCCTCTCTACTTACGATTTGATCAGCTGCCCATCTCCATGGTGAAGCTGGAAGACCACCGCTGCGCAGCATCGCATCTGGGTGTCGCGAAGCGCATCGGGAAGCCCCGAATGATAGAATGATACAATGAAATGACACCCTACAGCAGGTCGAGCTCCTTGATATCGAGCTCCTGCTCGACCTGCTGAAAGGCGGCGTCGCCGATCGTTCCGTTCTCGCGCAGCTCGATCAGCTGCTGGCGCTCCGCGTCGGTGGCGACGCGGACCACCGCGGCATCCGCCGGGTCGACCTCGTCTTCATGCTGCTCGGCGCGGCGCAGACGCAACTCGTAGCGTCGCCGAAACAAATCCGAGCTCTCGCCGCCGCCGCATGCCGCCACGGCAGCGAGTGCTGCCCGAAGCGTCTCCACCCGCGCGAGCTGGACTTCGCGTTCGACGGTGCCGTCATCCCGTACGTCGAGCAAGACCAGCAACGGCCGGAGCGTGATCCCCTGGACCACGAGCGTCACCAGCACCACGGTGAAGGACGTGAAGAAGATGAGATCGCGATACGGGAAGCCCAGCGGCAACGCCAGCGCCGCGGCGAGCGTCACGATACCCCGCATTCCGCACCAGCCGACGATGGCCGCGGCGCGGCCGGAGAGCGCAACGACGTCCGGCCGCGTTTCGAGGTCGTTCGCTCGCAGCCGGCAGCGCCAGCGGCTCACGGCGGCGGCGCCCGATACCCATACGATGCGGGCCACGATCACCGCGGTGCAGACGGCGGCTGCGACGCCGAGGTATTTCGTCCACGCCGCACGCACGACGATCTGACGGAGCTGGAAGCCAACCAGGATGAACGCCAGCACGTTCAGAACGAAGACCGCCACTTCCCAGACTGCATACGAGGGCACGCGCACGCGTGCGGCGATCGCCTGCGCGGCCGGGCGCGCCACGGCCATCGCGAAGACGACCATGGTGAGAATCGCGGAGAGATGGAGCCGATCCGCGAGCAACCACACCGCAAACGTGCTGCAGAACTGAAAGATGACCGCGCTGGCCACGTCGTGAATGCGCTTGCTGATGAAAATGACGACGCGCGCCAGCACCAGAGCAAGGACGATGCTGCCGGCGCCCAGCGCCACCGAGGTTGCAGCGAATGACCACGTCGAGGCGAATCCGGCGGCGCTCGCCGCGATGGCAAAGCGGTAGATCAGCAGCGCGCTGGCATCGTTGAAGAGGCTTTCGCCCTCGAGGATGACCAGAAGACGATTCGGCGGCCGTAGTTGTTTGAGGACCGCCGTCGCGGCCGCGGCATCCGGCGGCGCGACGATCGCTCCGAGCGCGATGGCGGCCGTCCACGGGAGGCCGGGGACGAGCGCATGTGCCACGACGGCAACGAAGACGACCGTGAGCACGACCGCACCGATGGCGAGTCCGGCGACGGTGCGCCAGTTCTTACGCAAGTCCCTCTGCGAAGCATCGAACGCCGAATCGAGCAGCACCGGCGCCACGAAGAGCGCGAGCGCGAGCTCAGGATCGAGCACCAGTGTCGGCACGCGCGGAAACAGCGCCAGGGCCGCGCCTGCAATGGCCACGAGTGCCGGATACGGCAACGAAACGCGGCGTGCGATGGCCGCCAGAATCGCCCCGCCGAGGAGCAGCGCGATCACGATCTCGAACACGGCCATCAGCGCACCTTGTAGCGGAGCCACACGATGCCGCCGCCGCGCTTCTCGATCGAGAGAAGCGTCAGGTTGCGCGCGTGGGCGCGCCGATCCGTGACGTCGAAGAGCGACGGTGTACCGATGCTCCCGTCAGCAATGGGCGCAACGAGGATGCTCAGCTCGTCGATCAGACCCGCGGCGAGGAACGAACCGTTGATCTTTCCGCCACCCTCAAGGAGCAGCTTCCGGATGCCGAAGAGAGCACGCAGGTTCTGCAGCACCTTCGCCAGATCGATGAGTGATTTGCCGCCGAAAAGATACGACACGCCTTTGGCCTGCAGAAACGCCAGGTAGTCGTCCGAAACCGACTCGGTAAGGACCGTGATGACGTGCTCGCCGTCGATGTCGTTCGCGCGCCACCGCAGCTTGCCCGAAGGATCGATCGCGATCGCGTACGAGGTGGCGTCGTGCTCCGCGACGAAATCCTCACGCGCGATGCGTCCGCCATTCTTCCGCGAGGGGACGCGCGCCTTGCCGGCGTATGGCTCCATCGAAATGCGGCCGATGATCCAGGCATCGGCGTCGAAGGTCGCGGCGGTCCGTTCGTACTCGCGCGATGCGTTCTTTACGTCCCAGCCACGCGTGACGATCCTTCCGTCGATCGACGGCAGCATGTGGCAGATGACGTAGGGCCGTTTGGTATCGCGCATCGTTCGCTCATTCTACGGGGGGTGGATGGGGTCAGGTCTAAAGTCGAAAGTGCCAAGAATTGGCACTTTCGACTTTAGACCTGACCCCAATCCGAGGTAGGATTCAACTCCCACACGGCGACCGACCTCGGTCTTGGAATTCGCTCGTCTCCGTTGTTGTGGCCCGTCCTCTCCGACTCGAATATCCCGGTGCACTCTGGCACGTCACCAACCGTGGCGTCGAGCAGAGAGACATCTATCTCCACGATCAGGATCGTCTGCGGTTCCTGCAGTTGCTGCGGAAGGCAATTGCGGACTACCGCTGGCAACTGCTTGCCTACGTGTTGATGTCGAATCACTACCATCTCTTTTTTCGAACTCCCGATACCAATCTGTCGCTGGGGATGAAGGATCTCGACGGCGACTACGCGTCATCCTTCAACGCGCGTTACCGGCGAGTCGGTCACCTGTTTCAGGGACGGTTCAAGAGCCACCTGGTCGACAGCGAGAGCTATCTTCTGGAGGTGGCCCGCTACATCGTCCTGAATCCCGTTCGCGCCCGTATGGTGGAGTCCCCGGGACAGTGGAAGTGGAGCAGCTACGGCGCGACGGCGGGCCTTGTTGCGGTTCCGGTCTGGCTCGATCCGATTCCCATTCTCGACTACTTCAACCCATCGGATCGAACCGTCGCGATGCAGGGCTATCGCGAGTTCGTCGCCGCCGGAGTAGGCCTGGAAGCCTCGCCCTGGGAGCACCTCGTCGCACAGGCGTTTCTCGGGGGAGCCGCATTTCTTCAGACGGTGGAGGAAAGAATCCGCGGACGTGCGTGCAGTGACCAGCATCCACGCGAACAGAGAGCGTATCGCGCGACGACGATCGAGACCGTTCGACAAGCGATCGAGTCGATGGGACTCGTAGACCGCTGGCCACCGGGAGTTGGCTCCGATGCTCGCGTGCTGTTTGTGTTGCTCGCCGAGCGCCACACTAACGCGACCCGCGCCCATATCGGCCGTCACCTCGGCATCTCGGGGACAGGAGTGGCCTACCTGTCTCGTATCGGCGAAGCTCGCGTCCAGGCGGACGAAGAATTCGCCACATTTGTTCAAACGGTCGAATTGGGGTCAGGTCTAAAGTCGAAAGTGCTCAACTCTGACTGGTGACTCGGGCAACCCCTCCTGGCACTTTCGACTTTAGACCTGACCCCACCCGGGATATACTACTTGCCACTTGGAAAACTAAAACGCGTTAACCATCGACAAGGAGACTTCTCATGTTCGGTTCCCGCCGTTCTCTCTCCCTCTCCCTTGCGTTCCTCTTCCTTTTTCTGCCCGCCATCGTTTTCGCTGACGGTTCGCAACTCGGGACGATCACCGGCAAGGTCGTCGACCAGACCGGCGCGGTGCTTCCCGGTGCGACGATCGAAGTGACGAATACGGAGAAGGGGACGACGCGCACCGACGTCGCCGACTCGCAGGGGCTCTACAACATTGCCCTGCTCCAGCCTGGTCCTTACCGGGTCACGGTGTCACTGGAAGGCTTCGATCGGTTCGTGGCGCAGAACACGATCGTGCAGGTCAACAAGACCACCACGGTCGATGTGACGCTGAAGCTGAGCCGCTCCGCGGAAACGATCACGGTCCAGGGCGCCGTGCCAGTCGTCGACAAGACCAACGCCTCGCAGACGACGACACTCGAGAGTGCGCTGACGCAACAGCTTCCGACGCCCCGTAACTATCAGAATCTCGCGCTGGCAACTCCCGGCGCCGTTCTTCCGGGCGGCGCGAACGCGAACCCGAACTTCCACGGCGGCCTGCTCTCCGACAACCAGTTCCTGTTCGACGGCATCGACACCACCGATCCGACGACGGGCGGCTTCGGACAGAACTTCACGTTCGAGGCGATCCAGGAAGTGCAGGTGACGACGTCTGCCGCGTCCGCCGATTACGGACGGGCCATCGGAGGCATCATCAACGTCGTCACCAAGAGCGGCACGAACGAGTTCAAAGGGTCGCTCAAGGACATTCTGACGAACGACAACTGGAACGAGCAGAACAAGGGCGCGAACCCGGTCTCCGGTGCCACGTTTGCGCGCACGAAGCTCGACAAGATCATCCCGGTCTACTCCGCGACCATCGGCGGACCGATCTGGCGTGACCACGCCTGGTTCTTCGGTGCTTACGAGACCGACAAGACCACCTCGGCGCAGCGGCAGACGGTCGACCCGGCCCATCCGCAGAACTTCGTTTCCGTTCCGGAAGACAAGTTCTACGACGTCAAGGGAACCTGGCAGATCACGCCGTCGAACCTGTTCGTGCTCAAGGCCAATTCCTCGCCGACGAACAACATCGCCGTCGACCGGCACAACGGCGGCATCAACGCCATCCCGCGTTTCGCCGGCGACCTCGGTGCCATGAACATACAGGACCAGGCCAGCCACTCGAAGGCGCTCCAGTATTCGGGCGTGCCCACGAACAACGTCGCTCTCGAAGGCGGCGCGGCCACCTCGCTCATCCACATCGGGTTCCGGCCGTTCGTCGCCGACACACCGGTCCATCAGGACATTCGCAACGGTTTGTTCTACAACGGTCCGTCCATCATCGGCTTCCTGGAGCGGGCGCGCGAGCAGGCAAATGTCTCGAGCACGTACTACCGCACAATCGGCGGTCAAACGCACAACTTCAAGGCCGGCGTCGACTACCAGAACCTGCGATCGTCGGTCGACCAGCGATTTGGCGGAAACCAGCTCTTCATCGACAAGTCGTATGACATCACCACCGGCACCGGCGTTCCCTTCCAGCGCCGCGACTACGATCCGCCGGCGGAATCGACGTCGCACGGCAAGAACAGCGCGATCTATGCGCTCGACAAGTTCGGCGTCGGCGCCCATCTGAACCTCGACCTCGGCTTCCGCGCCGAGAAGCAGACCGGCAAGAGCGACCTCGGCACGAACGTCGTCGACACCAACACCATCTCGCCGCGGCTGTCGGGAACCTACGACCTGCGCGGCGACAGCAAGACGCTGGCGCTGGCGTCGTATGGCCGCTTCTATCAGGACGTCCTGCAGAGCTTCGACGACGCGTTCGCCGGCGTGCCCCAGAAGACGAATTACAACCTCTTCACCTTCGACCCAACGACCGGTAAGTTCACGCAGACCGGACGGGTGCAGTTCGGCGGCAACTCCACGCGCGTCGACAACATCAAGCCGACGTACATCGACGAATTCACGCTCGGCGTGGAGCAGCAGATCGGACGCGCCATGGGCGTCGGCCTCCGCGGCATCCATCGCAAGTGGGACAACCTCATCGACGACGTCTTCGAGTACGAAGGCAGCACTCCCATCCGCACGTTCGTCAATCTGCCGGATGCCAGGCGGACGTACACGGCGCTCGAGGCCACGTTCGACAAGCGGTTCAGCTCCAACTGGGCCGCGAATGTGTCGTACGTGTGGTCGCAGACCAAAGGCAATCAATTCGCGACGATCAACTCCGACCTCGGCAACTACGCGAACGAGAACTGCAAGTCCTCCAATGACACGTCGATCGGAAACAATGGGGTGATCAACTGCGGCGTAGCGGTCAACAACAATCGCAACGGTTTCGCGCCGTTCGACCGTCCGAATGTGTTCCATGCTCTTGCGTCGTACAAGTTGCCGGTCAAGGTCGTGAACCTGACCGTGTCACCGGCGCTGCTCGTCGAATCGGGCGACACCTACCAGAAGCAGGGGTCGCTCAGCGTCCTGGCACCGTCCGGCGCGGCGAACGGCAGCACGGTGACGTATTTCTACAGCGGCGCCGGCTCGAGCCGTTTGCCGACGATCTATCAACTCGACTTCGCCACCGAGGCCACGTTCCCGGTGTCGATGTTCGAGATGGGGTTGAAGGGCGAAGTGTTCAATGTCACGAACACGCAGAAGCAGATCCAGGCGAACTCGGTTGGCTGGTGCGCGGCGGCAACCGCTGCGTGCACATCGCTGCAGCAGTCATTCGGCATCGGCACGTCGCGCAACGCCTTCCAGAACCCGCGCAGCTATAGGATCACCGCGCTGGTGCGGTTCTAAGCCGGCACGGCCGGCAGCGTTGGTTGCCCAATGCAGAAACGCAAACTCGGTAAATCCAACCTCGAAGTATCCGCCCTCGGTCTCGGCTGCATGGGATTGAGTTTCGGCTTCGGTCCGGCTACGGACACGCAGGAGGCGATCGCCCTGATCCGCGCGGCAGTGGAGCGAGGCGTAACGTTTTTCGACACGGCCCAGGTTTACGGCCCTTATGTCAATGAAGAGGTGGTTGGCGAGGCGCTCGAGCCATTCCGCGGGCAGGTAGTCATCGCCACCAAGTTCGGCTTCGAGTTCGATTCCGACGGGAAGCAGGTCGGACTCAGCAGCCGGCCCGAGTACATCCGTCAGATGACCGAGGGCTCGCTGACGCGGTTGCGGGTCGAGGCGATCGATCTCTACTACCAGCACCGCGTCGATCCAAACGTGCCGATGGAGGACGTCGCGGGCACGATCAAGGAGCTCATCCAGGAAGGGAAGGTGAAGCACTTCGGGTTGTCCGAGGCGGGCGTGGGAACGATTCGGCGGGCGCATGCGGTGCAGCCGGTGACGGCACTGCAGAGCGAGTACTCGCTGTTCTGGAGAGAGCCTGAAGAGGCGATCCTGCCGACGCTCGAAGAGCTTGGGATCGGCTTCGTTCCTTTCAGCCCGTTGGGCAAAGGCTTCCTCACGGGGAAGATCGACGAGACCACGACGTTCGACAAGAACGACTTCCGCAACACCGTTCCGCGCTTCAATCCCGAGAACCGGAAGGCAAATCAAACGCTGGTCGATCTGGTGGGCACGATCGCGGCGAAGAAGAAGGTGACGCCGGCACAGATCGCGCTGGCCTGGCTGCTCGCGCAGAAACCGTGGATCGTCCCGATCCCCGGCACCACGAAGCTGCACCGGCTCGAAGAGAACCTCGGCGGCGCGACGGTCGAGCTCACGCCCGGCGATCTCCGTGAGATCGAGAACGCGGCCGCCCAGATCACCGTTCAGGGAGCGCGGTACTCCGAAGGCGCACAAAGGATGATCGATCGCTGACCGGCTGAAGGCTCACGCGGAGGCGCGGAGTGCGCGGAGAAAGAAGTTCCTCGTCATCTCCTCCGCGTCTCCGCGTGAGATCAAATCCTTACTTCGCCTCTGCCGCGGCGGTATTGATCGAGTCCCAGACCTCCGTTTTCTCGGCCGTGTCGTGCGCCGCGGCCATGGCCTTGTCGAAGTTCTCCTTCGCCTTCGTCTGATCGCCCTTGGCCACATACACCTCGCCGAGGCCGGTGTAGACGCGCCAAAGCTCCCGGCTGGAGGGGTGTGCGGCGGCGTAGTTGTTCAGGTAGGCGATCGACTCATCGTAGTTTTTCTTGTTCAACGGGACGCCGTACCCGGACGTGATCGTCTCCGCCTCGGTGGCGATCGACGCCGCGCGATCGCGCAGCTCCGCCGCCCCTTTGGCATCGCCCTTCTTCTCCAGCACTGCTGCCTTCGTGCGCAGTCCGCCGTACGTCGTTCCGAGCGTGAGGGAATGATCGGCGTACGCCAACGCGGTGTCGGGATCGCCGTTCCGCAGCTCCCAGCGCGCCGCGGCCGCCCACGCACTCGGATCCCAATGCTTTCCACCGCGTAGCGTGTCGCTGATCGAGGTCCGGATGGTGGCCTTGAGATCGACCTCGATCTTCATCGGAACGCGCAGCTTCTCCCACCGCAGCGAGGCGATGGCGGAGCTGTTGGTCATATCGTCGAACGTATAGACGAGCCGATCAACGGAGTCGGCCGACGCCTGCGGTGTCACGGTCACGCGCAGCACATCCTCGGATGGGTCGTAGTTGTACACACCCCAGTCGCCTGTGAACCTGCTGAAGATCATCGTCCACTGCGACGCCGCCGGAATTGCATACAGGGCGTACTTTCCGGCGGGCAGCATCTTCCCTTCGATCGTTACAGGGGTGGAGAACGAGATGGTCGTGTTCTCATTCGCGCCTGTGCGCCACGGTGAGTCGTACGGCACGAGGCCGTTCCAGATCTTTCGCTTGTTCACCGCGGGGCGGTGATAGGTGATGGTGACGTCGGTGACACCGATCGTCTGTCCGACGGTGGCGGCGGGACTCGGATCCGGCAGTCTGATCACCGACTGCCCGGCAGCGTTCAGCGCGGCAAGAAAGAGGGCGGTTCCGATGGCGATGTTCTTCATGCCCGCAATCTTAGAGCGAGCGCGGAGGCCCTTTTTGTATCGATCGTGTAACGTGCAGCGAACCGGTCCGGTCGTAGCGGTCATCTCCTCCGCGTCTCCGCGCCTCCGCGTGCCGGCGACCCCGCCTCCCGGGCCGCATCGCGGGGTGACCCGCCCCATTGGCGGCTCCAGGCGCGGCGCAGTTGCACGTCGGAGCCGAAGCCGGCCACCGCGGCGGCGCGCGTGACGGTGGCGCCGTATTCAAGCGATTGCCGGGCGCGCTCCAGGCGGATCAGCCGCAGGTAGTTCAATGGCGAGATGCCGGCATTGTCGATGAACAGCCGCAAGAGGTGACGCTCGGCCGCGTGGCCGACGTCGGCCAGCGAGGCCATGTCCCAGTCGCGCTGCGGCTCGGAGACGATGGCGTCCTGTACCCGGTGCACGGTGGGGTGGAGGTGGCGGCGGTGCATGTGGAATGGCGAGAGCTCGGTGTCGCGCGGGGAGCGCCGCAGGTACACCACCATATCCTCCGCGACGATGGCCGCCAGCGCCTCACCACACTCCTCGGCGATGAGGTGCAGCGCCACGTCGATCCCCGCCGTGATCCCCGCGCTCGACGCGATCGGACCGTCCACCACGAACACGCGATTGTCGATGACCTCCGCCCGCGGCGCCAGGCCCCGAAGCATCTGCAATAGCTCGTGATGCGTGGTGCAGCTTCGCGTGCCGAGCAGCCCCGCCCTCGCGGCGAGCAGGGTTCCCGAGCAGATCGTCACCAGGCGCTGCGCCGTCTCCGGGTCACGGAGCGCGTCATGCAGACGATCGTGCAACCATTGCGCGGTGACCGAGATCTCCGGCGTGACCTGCTTCACGTGCACCGTCGGTTGACCGACCAGCACCACCCAGGTCGGCGTGCTGAGCTCGTCCGGCAACGGAACAAGGTCGCCCAGCGCCAGACCGACCGACGTCGGCAGCGTTGCCGCCGGTCCCGCGAAGCCAAGACGAAAGCGCGGCGGCAGTCCGCGCGCTTCACGGTGCTGGTTGGCGAGACGAAAGGCCTCGGCCGGGCCGGCGATGTCGAGCAGCAGCGAATGCGGCACGATGACGAAGAGGACGTCGATGAGCTGGGCGCGGGTATTCATGGGCGGAGAAGCCAGTGAATATAGCGGATTGCAGGACCGCAACGTCCAAAGGCGAGCGCGTCGTCAACTCAGTTTCTGGATGCGGATCAGGTTGCCCGCGGGATCGCGGACTGCGCAGTCGCGAACGCCGTACGGCTGATCGGTCGGCTCCTGGACGACCTCGGCGTCACTGGCTTGCAGCCGCTCGAATGTACCCTCGAGGTCCTTGGTCGCCAGGAGGATGACGGCAAAGGTCCCTTTGGCCATCATCTCGGCGATGACACGGCGCTCGTCGTCTGTGATGCCGGGGGTGGCGAACGGCGGATACAGGACGATGGACGTGCCGGGCTGGCCGGCGGGGCCGACCGTGATCCAGCGCATCCCGCCGTATCCGACATCGGCGCGGATCTCGAAGCCGAGGGTGTCGCGGTAGAAGGCGAGGGAGACGTCGGGGTCGTTGTGTGGGAGGAAGCTTGCGTGAATGTTGATGTTCATGCCGATCAATCTAGGTGCGGCTCGGGAGCCTGCGCTTCTCGATTCCTGATCGGTCTGGTCACCTGTTTCGCCACGCATGACGGCATCCCCGCCGTCGCCTGTGCCGCCTCACGCCGATAGATGCTGGGAGGTACGCCGACCAGCTCGGTGAATCGGGTGCTGAAGGTGCCCAGCGACGAGCAGCCGACCTCGAAGCACACCTCGGTTACGCTGAGGTCGCCGCGACGCAGCAGCGCCATCGCGCGCTCGATGCGCCGCGTCATCAGATAGGAGTACGGTGACTCGCCGTAGGCCAGCCGGAATTGACGGCTGAGGTGCCCGGCTGACATGTCCACGCCGCGGGCGAGCGCCTCGACATCCAGCGGCTGCGCGTACTCCCGGTCGATCCGGTCGCGGACGCGTCGCAGCCGCGCGAGATCCCGCAGGTGTTGCTCTGGGGCGGGTCTGGTAGTCACCGGCGCGATCGTCCCACATTTAGAAACCAGAAACTAGAAACCAGAACAGGCCGCGCAGGCGTCAGTTTCTGGTTTCTAGTTTCTGGTTTCTGGTTTCCATGTCCGAAAGTGATTGAAAGTTGTCGCCTTGCGCCGCGACACGACATCGGGCCGCCGGTACCTTCGTCCCATGGACTTCGACGCATTCCAAGACAAGCTTCCTCGTAGTCGGCCCGATGGCCACCTTCTCGCACTGGCGTTGCCGGTCCTCATGGCGGCGGCACTCTCGTGGTGGCTCGTCTCCTCATCCACCGCACGAGCGGCGGACGACCGGAAACCGCTCGAGAGCACGGTGGATGCGAGCATCACCCCCGGCGACGACTTCTTCGCCTACGCCAACGGCGCGTGGCTCAAGGCAACCACGATCCCGGCGGGCAGCCCGCGATGGGGAGCCCGAGACGAGCTCGAAGCCCAGGCCCGACAGCGCATCGCCACGCTGCTCGATACCGCCGGCGCGGTGCGAGCCTCCTCGGCGGCGCGCAAGGTCGCCGACTTCCGCGCGGCCTATGTGAATGAAGCCGCCATCGAGGCCAGGAGTCTCGCGTCACTCAAACCGATGCTTGATGGCATCGAGAAGGTTTCGGACAAATTGGATCTCACCCGCCTGCTGGGCCGCGGTATGCGCGCCGACGTCGACCTGATGGGATTCGGCATCTACAACTCAGCCAGCGTGCTGGGCCTCTCCGTCGAGCAGAGCATCCACGGTGAGAAGACCAACGTCGCCTTCCTGGTGCAGGGAGGGCTGGGCCTGCCGGACCGCGACGACTATCTCAGCGCAGCCCCGGAGAAGGAAGCGCTTCGCGCACGCTATCGCGCATACATCGCCAGGATGCTCACGCTCGCCGGCTTCGACCGCGCCGGCGAACGCGCGAACGCGGTGCTGGCGCTGGAGACGGCGATCGCGCAAACCCACGCCACGCCCGAGGCCTCGGGAGCCGACCATAACGCCGATAACGTCTGGACACGGGCCGACTTCGTACAGCGCGCCCCCGGAATGGACTGGACCGCCTTCTTCGACGCGGCGGGCCTCGCAAAACAGGGAGAGCTCGTGGCCTGGCAGCCGACTGCCGTGACCGGGTTGGCGGCGCTGGTCGCCTCGCAGTCGCTGGATGCCTGGAAGGATTACCTGCGCTTCCACGCCATCCACGATTACGCCGACGTACTGCCGCGCGCCTTCGCCGCCGAGGCGCTGGCGATGAAGGGACCACAACCCTCCCGTGACGAACGCGCGCTCGCCGCTACGCAATCGGCCATGGGCGACGCCCTCGGCAGGATGTACGCCGAGCGCTATTTCCCCGCCGCGCAGAAGGCGCGCCTGGAGCGAATCTCCGACAACGTCCGCGCGGCGCTCATCAAGCGGGTCGAGGCGGCGACGTGGATGTCGCCGGCCACCAAAGCCAGCGCGTTGACCAAGCTGCAGACGCTGTACGTAGGGCTCGGCTACCCCGATCAATGGCAGGACGATTCGTCGCTAACCGTCGCCCCGGCCGACCCGCTGGGCAACCTCCAGCGCGTCTCGGAACGCAACTACCGCAACGCCGTCGCACGCCTCGGCCAGCCGGTGAACCTGAAGTACTGGTACATCGCGCCGCAGAAAGTCGGCGCGGTGCTCGTGTTCCAGCAGAACGCCTACGTCATGGCGGCCGCATTGCTGGAGCCTCCGAAGTACGATCACACCTCATCCGATGCCGCGGCCTACGGTTCCGTCGGCGCGCTCATCGGACACGATCTCACGCACTACATCGACACGCTCGGCGCCGACTACGACACCGAGCACCGGCTGCGCCACTGGTGGACCGCCGAGGATGCCCAGCGGTTTCAGGCGCTGACGCAGAAGCTCGTCGATCAGTTCTCCGCGTACCAGCCGCTCCCCGGCCTCTCGATCAACGGAAAGCTGACGCTCACCGAGAACATCGCCGATCTCGGCGGGCTCGCCGCCGCCTTCGACGCCTACCGCAAGACGCTCGGCAGCCGGGTGACCGATAAGGACTACGTGCGCGCGCAGGACCGGGAGTTCTTCATCGCCTACGCGCAGACCCAGCGGCGGAAGATCAGCGAGGCCGCCAACCGAAAGCAGATAACCACCAGCGACCACGCGCCGGAAGACTACCGCGCCGACACGGTTCGCAATCTCGATGCGTGGTACGACGCCTTCGACGTCCGTCCCGGCCAGCGGCTCTACCTGGAGCCCTCGGCGCGCGTGCGGGTCTGGTAGGCGTCAAGTCTTGGAGTGATGATGAGAGTAACTGTCTGTGAACTTCCTCATGAACCCGAAGCGCTGGCCGCCGCCTGGGCCGCGCTGTGCGAACACACGGTGCAACATTCGTCCGAGCTTGTACTGCTGCCGGAGCTGGCCATGGTCGATCCGCTCTGGGAAGAGCAGCTCTTCGACGATTCCCGCTGGGCAGCCGCGCAGGCACTCAGCGAGGTCTGGCGCCATCGCCTCCCCGAGTTGGGCGTCGCGCACGTCGTGGGGACCCTTCCCGCAACCATCGACGGCCGCCCTTTCAACCAGGGGTTCCTCTGGTCAGCCTCCGGCAAACCGGTACCGTTGCGCAGCAAGTTCTACCTGCCGGATGAACCGGGCACCTGGGAAGCGCGCTGGTTCGACCGAGGCGATCCCGACTTCACCGAATACCACGCCGGTGACTTGACGTTCGCCCTCAACATCTGCACCGAACTGTGGGCCGTGGAGACCTACGCCCGCTACGCCGCGAACGGGGTGCAGGCAGTCCTCTCCCCGCGCGCGACGGCATCCGCCACGACGGCCAAGTGGCTGTCGGCCGGCGTGGTGGCCGCGGTGCGCTCGGGTGCCTTCAGCCTGTCGTCCAACCGCGTGGAACCGACAGGTGCCTGCGGCGGCGTCGGCTGGATCATCGACCCGTACGGCCACATCCTGGCCCTGACCACCCCCGACGCCCCTTTCGTCACGCTCAACATCGACCTCTCCGCCTCGGCGGCCGCGCGGGAGGACTATCCGTGCTACGTGCTCAGTGGGGGAGGGCGGTGACCGCGAGTCGAGAGGAGACCGGGCCAGCCGGCGAGACGCCAGCGCTCCGACCGTAAAGCCGCTTTTCTCCTCTTCTCCTCCGCGTCTCCGCGTCTCCGCGTGAGCTCAGGGTCGGGGCCAGGTCTAAAGTCCTGATCCTCAGTGACTACCGCATCGTCACCACCCGCCCTCGCGGATCCTGAATCGGCCGCGCGTTGTCGCCGAACTTCTCTCGCAGCCTCCGGATCTGTTGCGCCGTGGCGAAGATCGGCGTCTTGAGAACGAACCAGGTGACGGTCTCGTCGCACCCGGGAGTGGTCAGAGATCCCTCGTATGAGAAGTAACTGCTGCGGTTGGCCGGCAGCAGCTCGGCGGCGTTGATGGGCCGGTCGGTCCTAGTGGTCGTGGTGCACGCCGGCGGGATGGATCCGAGGAGCATCTGGATCTGCGGATTCGGCGTCATCGTGGCGGCGACCATTACCGCCAACACGGCGTTCCGGTTGCCGCGCGCGTTCACGAAATGAATCTCCGCCGCGTAATGGCTGCCCGCAACCGTATGCTCGCTCGGCGTGTGGATGTGGAAGCGGACGAAGTTGTATGGGTTGCCACCGACCGTGATCTTGTTCGCCGAATTCGCGTTGTAGACATCGAGATCGTGGCCCTTGTGCTCGAACCTCATCGCCGGGCCGCCCGCCACAAGCATCGGGCCGTACGTGACGGTCATCACCGGCGCGGGAAAGATGGAGTCGCGCAGGTCGATCGGGGACTGTTTGACGCCGTTCGAACAGCCCTCCCACTGGCTTTTCAGCGATCCCCAGTAGAACGGACCATTGCTCGCGGAATTGTCGTAACCGAAGTGCGGCGGTGGTCCGCAAGGCTCGCCGGCCATGGCCACCAGAGACACGATGACAAGAAGGGTGAGCGCGAATGATTTCCACATGGTTGGTAAGTATGTCACTCCGCTACAATCGCCGTCATCACTAACCCAGTCTCGAAGCCGGTGGCTGAGCCTTGGCAACCAACGCTGCCGGCCGTGCCGGCCTAGAACCCTGCCGGATGCTCCTGGACGACGCCAAATGCCCGTTCGAGAGCGACTCCCACCTGGCCGATGAGGCCATCCTCGAAGAGGCGGCCGAGGAGCGTGATTCCGTGGGGCACGCGTCGCGGCGGGTTGAACCGGGGGAGGGGATGGGCCGGGTCGGGAGCCCAGTCGCTTCGCGCCTCCGAAACCTCGATGAAGCCGGCGCGCATGGTGAGCGACGGATGGCCGGTGAAATTCGTGATGGTCAACTGCTCGTCGCGTAACGACGGTACGATGAGGATGTCCACTTCCCTGAAAATACGCGCCATCTCCAGCGCCACCTTGCGCCGCAACCGGTCGGCCTGGACGAAGTCGACAGCGGAGAGGAAACGCGCCTGCCGGAACAGGTTCGGCCAGGCGTCCTTCACCTGCGCCTTGAGCGAGGCGAGTTGGCCGGTGAGCGTCAACTCCTCGAAGGACGCCGCCCCTTCCGCGAACAGCACAGGCATCAGGGAGTTGTACGGCCAATCAGGCAGCGTCACCTCTCGGAGCTCCAGCTTCAGTTTCTTCATCGTTTCCATGGCCGCGCGGTCGACGTCCGTGGCCGGGCTCTCCTTCATCCATTGCGCGATGTAGCCGACCTTGAGACCGGCGATGGGCGCCGAGGCGTCGAAATCGAAATGGCTCGGCAGGCTGGAAGGATCGCCGGCGTCGGGACCGGTGATGGCCTGGAGGACCAGCATGGCGTCCTCCACGCTCCGCGTCATCGGGCCGAGCTTGTCGAGGGACCAGCAGAGCGTCATGGCACCCGTGCGCGCCACGCGGCCGAAGGTCGGACGCAGACCGGTGACACCACAGCGCATTGCCGGGCTGACGATGCTTCCGCCGGTCTCGCTGCCGACAGAAAAGCCGACCAGCGCCGCCGCCGTGGCCGCGCCCGGGCCCGCGCTCGATCCGGAAGCCCCCTCCTCGAGCAGCCACGGGTTCATGGTCTGGCCGCCGAACCAGATGTCGTTGAGCGCCAGCGCGCCGAGGGAGAGCTTCGCGATCAGCACGGCACCGGCGTCATTCAGCCTGCGCACGACCGCGGAATCCGCCGTCGGGATGCGATTGCGAAAGGGCTCCGCGCCGTAGGTCGTGGGGATGTCTTTCGTGTCCAGCAGGTCCTTCACCCCATACGGGACGCCATGGAGCGCTCCTCGGTATTTCCCAGCGGCGATCTCGGCGTCCGCCTGTTTCGCCCGCGCCAGGGCGTGCTCTATGGTCACGGTGATGACGGCTCGGATCTTCCTGTCGAGCCGCTCGATCCTGCTGAGATAGATGTTCGTGAGCCGCTCGGATGTGAGCTGCCGCGACTCGATCCATCGGGACAATTGCGTCACCGGGGCGAAGGCGATGGCATCGTCCGCGGACGGCAACGGCGTGCCGTCGCCGGCTGACCTGACGAAGCGGTCACGCGACGGCGGCAAGGGGATGCCGGGCAGGAGAGGATTCCAGAGAGTGGCCGGGGCGTCAGTCGGTGCAATGGCCACCTTCCGCGGCCCGGTGCGGCGCTCCAGGTAGGGGGCCATCGACTCGCGCCACGAACCGGCCGCCTGTTGCCGCTCCGCCGGCGACATCGTCACCTGCACCAGCTTCTCCGCCTCCGCGAAAGTGCCCGCCGTCACGGCCGGACCCGCTCCGACTCCCGTCCCGAACGTAGGCGGCGCGCCGGGTGTCGTGACCGGAGGCGCCTGGGGATCGGCCGCCAGCGCCTCGCCGCGGGCCGCGGCTGCCACCACGAGCGCGCTGAGAGGAGCGCGAATGAGGAACTGGCGACGTGTATTCATTGGATGTTCTCCTCCGAAGTTACGCGGCAGATCGTATCGCGGCCAGTGGGTGGCCTGCGCTTGCGCCCGGAGCGCTGGCGTCTCGCCCCCGCGGTTTACCAGCGAAGTTCCGAGTCTCGCCGGGTTGGTGGAGAGAAGCCGTTGGCCAGTCAGCGAGATCCTCGGGGAAGGCCGTCCGCGCCAGCGAAGCTGGCCTAAGATCGTAGCCCCCGGCTTCGAGCCGGGGGAAAACGCGCATCCCCCAAGTTGTCAGCCCGCTTAAGCGGGCGACAGAAGAGCGGTGACCGATTGCCGCTCGGTCCTACTCCTGTCATCCTCAAGGCATGAGGGCAGCCGTCTCCATCCCCGATCCCGTCTTCAAAGCGGCCGACGAGCTCGCGCAGCGCATGGGTGTCTCGCGAAGTCACCTCTACAGCGTTGCCATCCAGCGCTTCGTACAGGATCACGACGACGAGGCGATCACCGCCAGACTGAACGAAGTCTATGACCACGAGTCACGTTCTCGTCGATCGTTGACGTACGTACCACATGAGGCGTACGCTTTAGTCCATGGGAAAGCGTCTTACCGCCTCGCACCTTCGCCAGAACATTTACCGCATTCTCGATGAAGTGATCGAAACCGGTCAGCCTGTCGAGATTGAGCGGAAGGGAAGTTTGGTGCTCATCGAGACGAAGGGGCAGGACAAGAGCATCTTCGAGATTTTGACACCGCATCCCGGCTCGATCGTCGGCGCCGCTGACGATCTCGTTCATATCGACTGGTCGCAGGAGTGGAAGCCTGATCTACCTTGACACGCATGTCGTCGCGTTCCTTTACGAAGACGCCGGCGCTTCATTGCCTCCGCTCTCGAGGTCGCTGATCGCCGAGAATGAGCTGCTGTTGTCGCCGATGGTCATGCTCGAGCTGCAATACCTGTTCGAGATCAGGCGCCTTACAGTCCCTTCTGGAACGATCATTGACACAATCCGACGTGCAGCACGTCTTCGCATCTGCGACCTTCCGTTCGCGGACGTGGCTCGCGCGGCATTACGAGAGACGTGGACTCGCGACCCGTTCGACAGGATCATCGTCGCTCACGCGCGGCTCCGCGAATTGGCGCTCATCACCAAAGATCGAGTGATTCGGGAGCAATACGAAGGTGCGATCTGGGCTCGGCCTCGATCACGGCGAGGCGTGTGACCATCTCCCGAGGTTCACATCGTTGCGCTCATAGGCTCGCGCTCGCGTCGCTCGAGATCCACCGTGCGCAGACGCCGCAGATCTCCTCGGAGTGCCGATTTCATGTCAAAGATGGTTTGCGACCCGGAGACGACGATCCGCATATGACGCAGATGTACGCAGATAAACCCGCGACTCCGAAGCAACGAATAACCCTTCGCAGATTCGGGCCACTCCCAGGCCGTCCCTGCAAGCCACTGAATCGTCGTGACTTAGGTGGGATAGAAAAACGAAGGTTTGACCCCACGCGTTGGCCCCTCGGGGTGCGGACGTGCAGGTTCACGGCGCGGCTGCCGCGCTACCTCGTCGCGGCGCTCAAGTGTCTAGCGGAGGAGAACGGCGAGAGCGCCGGCGCGCTGCTGACGCGCGAGCTGCACGGGCTGGCCTACGCGCACCGCGAGCGCCTCGGCGCGTCGATCGCGGGGTTCGCCGAGGCCGTGAACTGGCCGTGTCCGGAAGAGACGCCGCAGGGGTAGCCGGGCCGGGACGCACTTCCCCGAACGGCCAACAGGCTGCGGCATCACGCCAGCGATGAGATGATCTTGAACGGCCAAAAGTGGTAAGTCGGCGGATTCCCGGAGTCCATGAATACACTCCCGAAGTCCATGAATACACTCCCGGAGTCCATGAATACACTCCCGGAGTCCATGAATACACTCCCGGAGTCCATGAATACACTCCCAGAGTGTATGAATACACTCCCAGAGTCTATGAATACACTCCCGGAGTCTATGAATACACTCCCGGAGTCTATGAATACACTCCCGGAGTCTATGAATACACTCCCAGAGTCTATGAATACACTCCCGGAGTCTATGAATACACTCCCAGAATCTATGAATACACTCCCGGAGTCTATGAATACACTCCCGGAGTCTATGAATACACTCCCAGAGTCTATGAATACACTCCCGGAGTCTATGAATACACTCCCAGAGTCTATGAATACACTCCCGGAGTCTATGAATACACTCCCGGAGTCCGTGAATACACTCCGGGTCGTCACCGCGCATTTTCCGGAACTGGTGGCTCACCAGCTTGGACGAGTGCCTTCCGCCTCGAGACCCGACTTCGCCCTCGGTGTCCGCCGACCTATCCAGGTCTCTCCGAATCCTTCCAGCAGAGCGACTGGAAGGGTCTTCGTCTCCTCTGCACGGCGAGATCTCGCACAGACAAGAGTGTCTGTGCCATGCCACATCGCCTTCGTTCTCGGGTTCAACGCGCGGGGTTCGCTGGGCAGTGAATGAAAAAGTTGTCGGTTGTCAGGGAGTCAGGTCGAAAATCGACATCGCCCCTACAGGATCTCCTGCACCCTCTCCGGGGGCCGTCCCACCACGGCCCGGCCGCCGCGGACGACGATGGGGCGCTCGATGAGGATCGGATGCTCGGCCATGGCGCGCAGCACCTCGTCGTCGGGTGTGGCGTCGCCGAGGGCGAGTGACTTGAACTGCGGCTCGCCGCGCCGCACGATGTCAATCGGGCGAACACCGAGCAGCTTGACGATCCGGCGTAGTTCATCGACGGACAGTGGATCGCGCAGATACTCGCGGACCGGTAGCTCGACGCCGGCCTCGCGGACGAGCGCCAACGCAGCGCGGCTCTTGCTGCAGCGCGGGTTGTGGAGGAAGAGGTCAGTCATGGCGGGGGAAGGATATACGCGGGCCGAGGGATCTCGCGGAGCCACTCATCATCTCCTCCGCGTCTCCGCGTCTC
>Ga0247668_1000163_pt1 | contig 19058 bp, 29 predicted proteins | sample CNK09_metaG_FD_182737 | JGI IMG/M metagenome (GOLD analysis project Ga0247668, IMG submission 182737) | Soil microbial communities from Purdue University Martell Research Forest, Indiana, United States - CNK09 | ecosystem: Environmental > Terrestrial > Soil > Temperate forest > Bulk soil...
CTGCTGGGGCGAACTGTCCATCAGCAACCGGGTATTCCCAGTCGACAGTCCACTGGCCCGAGTCAGGTCCTTCGATCCCGTATGCCCACCACAGCCCCGTATTGAACCACTGAGGCGAGTTGGGAGCAGCAATCTGGTACGCCAGCATGACATATATTTCGTCATAGAAGGCCTTGAGGTCTGCTTCCTCCTTCAGGAGTCCGCACTTCCAAGCCCAGTAGGTCCAGTGGCCTGCAAGTCTGTAAAAGACCTGCTTCGCAGATGTCTCACCTGTGCGTGGCAGTTCGTCCTGCCTCATAGGCTTGCTGGGGCACAACCACTGGGGACAGCCCTCTTCAGGAACGAACTGCATCTCTCCGTAAGGCGTCACTCCAGCCTTACGGAAGTAATTACGTGCGAGTATGTCAGCGGCCGTCTGAGACCACCAAGCAGGTACCTCTACTTCGGGCATGTGGAAGAGGATCTCACCGTTCTTCCCCTTACGAACTGTGGAGACGGTCTTCCACTCGATCTCATCGATCGGGTGGCGTGAAGAGAAGAACCGTGAGATCTTCATAGCTATACTTGCCCCCTACTAGGTATGTGTATTAATTGGTTTGTTAGTTGCGGACGATGAAGCCCGGACTGTATTCGTCGACGCTCTGTTCGAGAGTGCCGATGTCATAGGCCCTTGTGGCGGCTGCGTGCGCTAGCCACCGATAGTATTCTGGGATCTCCTGAAGCGGGATCCCCTGCTCTAAGGACGCCAGGATCCTCTCGATCCGTTGGATCGCCTCCGAGTGTTGCTGAGTCTCATACTCACTGTCGGCCTTCTGGAGCATCTGCTGTCTCGTAATCAGACAACCCCTCCAGAAGCCTTTCAGGTGCATCGGAGAGTCAGACTCGTACCGTTGCAATTCATCGTGGATCATAACCAACTAATTCTCCTCTCACTTTGCTTTGCTATGCGTAGCCTTTAGGGAGCGGGGCTACGGCTTCTCCAGGGAGCATCTTCCGAGCCTGCACCCAGCCGGGGCAAAAGTTGCCGGATGCTTCGGGATGATGAAACAACCCTGTGAGATCGTTATATCCATCTACCCAAGCTTGGTGTTCTGCTGGGCTTGCATGGACAGGAACTGAATTGATGAGCCGGTCGTAGATTGATACGCCTCGCTCGACCGTCATACGCTGGCTTGTCTCGAGGTCGTTCCATGATAGGTGAGCACAACGAGCTGCTGACAGGGCCTTGATGCAGTTCAAGACTCCACTCAGGAGGATGGGCGGAGTATTGTCGTACTCTTCACCTCCGAACCCCAAGTAGGCTCTTACGAACGGATAGTCCGTCCCGTCGATGAACGGCAAGTGCCATTCGCCAGGTTTGAGCAACTCGGGTTGGGCGCCTTGATAAGCCTTCCAACACTCCCCGGCTAGTAGCTGGATAGAAGTGTCAGCGCCCTCATCGAGCCTCAGCCCGAAGAAGTTCATCCACCCGTCGCGAGTTGCAGTCTGGAGTGAATGGGTGTAGATGTAAGGGTCGAGCCGCCTATTGGCTGTCCCCTTCTCTTCCCACAGCAGAGCCTCTTCAGCCATGTCGCAGGCAATCAGGGCATGCCTGATCCACCTGAGACGGGCCTCGACTAGATCGTCGCCCGTGAGGTCTTCACCCCCGCCCATGCCCTTTGATCGCGCACGGAACTTGGCGGGCATAGCCAGTCCCTTGCCTGTACGGATCTCTGGGATCAGCTTTTCAGGCGGGACTGCTCTCGACGAGCGATCCGAAAGCGAGAAGGAACGCCAAGAGCATTCGTAGTCACCGTCGTAGTCACCGTCGGTGATTGAATAGAGACGGTGCCTGTTTCGTTCGGCGAGGACGAACCGGGGGAAGACAACGTATACAGAATCCAATCGGGTTTGCTCACCATACGGGGTGATAGATGACCTGACGATCTGTGCAGACGTCTTGTTGATGCACGCTTCGTCATAGATCGCCTCAGCCTGCTTCGCGATGCTTCCGTACACCACCATCTCCACATTACCTCCCGCGTGCAAGAGCCATGAACTCTTCGCGAGCCGTACCAACGTCTCTGAAGATCCCACGGATGCAGGAGGTAATCGTTCTGGCATCAGCACGCACTCCTCTGCAGGACATGCAGGTGTGCGTGGCCTCAATAATCACCATCGAGCCTTTGGAGTCTAGACCGTCGTGCATCGCATCGGCGATCTCTTCAGTGTGGGCTTCTTGCAGTCCAGGACTCTTCTTGCCGACTGCTTCAACGAGACGAGCCATCTTGGAGATGCCGATGATCCTCTTATTCGGAACGTAGCCGATGTAGGCTCTCCCCCAGAACGGCAGAAGATGGTGCTCGCACACGGCATAGTACGGAATGTCCCTCTGGATGATCATCCCGTGGATCGTTGTGTTGTCATGCACCGACTCGAATCCGGAGCCCAGAATTTCTGGCAGCGAGTACGGTTGCATGTACTCCAGTAGGTAGTTCACGAACCTCTCAGGAGTACGGACCGTCGAAGGATCTGCATCCCACTTCAGTCCGATCAGCTTCAGAGCTTCGCCCACGTGCTTGATCGCCTCATTGATGTTCTGGACCTCGATAGGCAAAGCTTTCTTGATCGCTTCGCGGATCGGGTCAGCTTCCTGTCCCTGTTCCTGTCCCTGTTTGTTGCGATCCATGTGCTCCACGATCGCATCATGGGCCTGAGCCACAATGGGGTTCACGGCTCTGTTGGGGTCGAGCATACCTGTATTCTGCCTTGGCGGAACGAGTGGATTGGGAAGTGTAACCCTTTTGGGGATACTGAGGTCGTCATCCTTGATATTGTCAGGCATGGGGCTTACCTTCCTCTAGTTAGCGGCCCTTCTCACGTCCCCAAATCAGTGCGTGCATTTGGGGCGAGACTGTTGTGTTGTACATGTCTAGGTTCGAGGTCTGTTTCTCGACCAACCACTTGTATCTACTGAGGATTGACTCTTTGAGACGCCTGTCATCGGTGACCTGATCTTGTGGAGGTGTGCCTGCAGACATGTAGAACGGGACTTTGGGGTAGGAGGCATGTATGTGACGAGCGAACTCGAAGTCTCGATCGTCGAAGACAGCAACCTTCAGTGCCAAGGTTCCAAGGTCTTCATACTGATCGATCACCTTGGTCTTTATCTTATCCGACATTCCCGATGATGGCGGCTTCGGGCTGCAAGTAATCTGGTCGACATAATGCAGCCACTCAGGGACGAACGAGCCCTGAGTCTCAACGTTGACTTTCAGCCCCATAGCTGTGGTCAACCGTATTACTAGGTTCTCTAGATCCCACATCAGGGGGTCACCGCCACTCAGAGTAACCCACGTATTTCGGGGAGCACTCTCTGACAAGTCAGAGAACTTGTCCCCTATCTCCTTCAAGGTCAGGTATGTGGCTTTCTTCTTGATGCGAGACGGAATAACCGCTTCCAGTGTGTCGCACCACGAACAGCGATACGGACAGCCTCCCGTACGGATGAAGTAGGTCACTTGACCGCACAAGGCACCTTCGCCTTGGATCGTGGGCCCGAACATCTCCATCAACGGGATCTTGTTGTTAGCCACTGAACGCTCCGTTCATTGCATCTTGCATCTGACCTAAACGCCTGAAGAAAGCCCAAGACTCCATATCATGTGGGACAGGTCTGCACCACTTTATACGGACTGCGTACATGAACTTTAGGCCTCTCCTACCTGCCTCGTGGTAAAGCGCTGCTTTGAGAGCTTCCTCGTTACCCAGATAACACGTGTCAGTTATTGCTGTTATGAAACCAGTGTAGGAGGCTACCATTTCGGGAGTATATTCTCCCTCTACGATCATGTTAGGCATCAAAGTTCATAGATCTGCTGTTGCGGGAATGTTACTGGGATGTCTTTAACCTTGCGGGCTACTATAGTGCATAGCGTATCAGTTATGGTGGAGTACAGACCTGTATCTGCTAGGTGGAACGGATGAAGACCGTGGTTGTGACACCCTTCAAAGTGCTCGATCTCAAAACCGTTTCTGGAAGAATACAGTGCTTCGTACCAAATAGGGTAGACTGCGTAGAAACCGTGGTTCGGCATGTTCATCGGAAGGTGCTGTATGATCCTGCCTCCCAGTTTTACGTGGGAGGCGAGGGTGATAGCAGCTTGTCCAATATTAAAGACATGTTCGCAAGTACCGTGATCAAGCACAAGGTCGTATACAGCAGGAGGACCTCCTGCCATGGGGTAGTTAAGGTCGACTAAGATCTCGCACCCATTGTGCTTGATGATGTCGATCACGTCTATGTGGTCGTACCCGAGACTGCTGAATGCCTTCTCAGGGTCTGGAAGCATATCGGGGTAGCCTGCTATAAGCAGGCGTTTCCCCGGAGCTGGATCTCTGTGTTTCTCGCATAGGCGAAAGAGGTAGTTGTTGACTCCCATTACGGATAGCTCGCACAACAGTTAGGGGTCTCCCACACCCTGACCTTCGACAGAGTGGCTAGCCCGTCCGATCGCTTGAGGACCTCGTCAAACATCTGGCCGTACCAGAACTGCGCAAGGCGTTCTGCTGTTGGGATGAACGGAACGATCAGCAACTTAGTCGGCCGACCTCTCTCGCCTTGTTGAAAGTAGTAATCGTAGTCCCCGCCGTGTATTCTAGAGGTGATGACTTCGAGTCTGTCGACGTCTCCACCCCACATAGCGCCGATATACTCGTCCATGTACCACAGAACCATTCCGTGATCGCAGAGTGCGTCAATCTTCTCCATCATGATGTCTTTTAGGAAGCCGAAGTCCAGGACCATATCCCGCTGTTCGGTCCCCCTAAAGAGCTCAGAGGACTCGCACCTTGCAATGATCGTGTACCTGTGCCCGTGCAGGTTAGCGCACTTCGAGCCGTGAGTCGGAACACGATGGCCGCAGTCGATACCGATCGAGCGTTCGATGCTAAATGTCATCCACGATACTGAACCCCCATTCTGTCTGTTAGAGCTACACAAGACTAATGTACTGCGATACCCAAACTCCTAATCCTCCATGTACGAAGAGGATATCGATCAGCCCTAGGATACCTAACAAGGTAAGAGCTGCTACAACGTATTGTACAGCCTTCGGCAACTGTTGCATTCCCACCCGCCCTCCTAGCCGTCCTCGTCTACCTACACTACCACTACTCGGCTGCTACCGCTTCGTTTGCGTAGACGGTCGGGTCTTTGATCCCTGCAGCTTTGAAAGCATCCTTCCTAGCACGGCAAGTAGAGCACGTACCACAGTGCAGCTCGCCACCTTCGTAGCATGACCAGGTGAGGTAGTACGGCGTGCCTAGACGAGCACCACGGTGGATGATCTCGGACTTCATCATGTGAGTCCAGGGGGCAACTAGCCTGAGCTTCTGGTACGTGCCGATCCAGAGAGCGCTCGCCATCGCGCCGATGAACTCTGGTGTGCAATCAGGATAAGCCCAGTTTGCTGCATCCTCAGCGTGCGCACCGAAGTAGATCACAACATCCCGATTGTACTCAGGATTGCGCTCCGTAGCACCTTCGGGAGCTCCGACGATCTGTCTTCCAGCCTGGGTCGGGTCGAAGTGACGACCTGCGATGAATGAGGCCAGGGTCGCCAGCATCAGTCCGTTCCTGAACGGAACGTAGGTGGGTGACACCCCGTGAGGTAGTTCGTCGTATGAGACTTGTGGAACGCCGATCTCTGGTGAGGTCAGCATCGTCTTCGGCATCTCGACTTTTAGGACCTCGTGAGGCCTACCGTAGAAGTCTGCGATCTGCTTTGCGTGGTTGATCTCAGTGATGTGCCGCTGACCGTAATCGATCGACACGCACCTCACGTTCCGTCGGGAGTGGTTGTGTACTGCTTCAGATACACACGTTGCCGAGTCCACACCTCCTGAGAGGAGAACATAAGCAAGCGGGGGCAACTCACTGGTCATACAAGTCTCCTGTCTCTTTTTAGGTATGTAGTAGGTAAGCAACACTTGTAAGAAGTAGGGAACTCCACGAGCCCTCGAGGAGCTCCCCACCCCTCTTCACTTCAATCTAGCAGCTGATCGATCGAAATACTAGATTGAAGCGAAGCTAGTGTCGCCACCGGCACCACCGGATGGCGGGAGGATCTCCTGCACGTTGGTACGCATCGAACCTTCGTACCGGCGCAGGTTGGTCTTCAGGCGTGCACGAGCTCCGATAAGGACCCCCTCGTCGGCGACCTTCTCGGGATCGAATTTCGACGTCAACAATTTCTTGTTGATATCGTCCTCCGTCTTGATCCGAGCGAGGAAACGCTTCACGCGGGGCAGACCTCCATCGTTGAAGGTCAAGTGCACCCAAAGGCGAGGCGGCTTGCCCTTCTCGTCGAACAGGTCCTGGTGCTCGTCGGTCAGTTCCCAGACAGTGGTCCACATGTTGTTACCGGACCGCTGAGACTGGCCGTACTCGAGCTCGACGAGTTCGGCATCATAGATACCGCGCGGCAGCGTCTTGTACTCGACGTTCTCACTGGTGCCAGAGAGATCGACAAGCATGCCACCACCGGCTTCCATGTCGACGCCTGCGGACTCACCACCGCCCGCGTCATCACCTTCGCCGAACTCTTCGAACTCACTCTTACTCTTTGCCATGTTTTGACTCCTGGTCACTATCAAGGCCTCGACAGGTTTTGCTCATCTGCGAGGCACCCACCCCAATTCCATTCTACTGCAGAAGGGATAGAGGATGTGGGTCCGGTTAGTCGGCTAGCCTTGGGCTTTTGCTTCTTCAAGCTCTTCAGGCGTCAGATGTTTTGGGTCTGAACGCCAAGCTCCAAGGAGACCGACTGCTCCTGTAATTGTCGGTAGGTCTGGGTTGTCGAAGTAAGGCTTTTTGTAAGTGGTAAACCTTGACTTGGCAGCATGCCTCGGTCCCGGCTGTATAAACAGCCTACGTGGGACTGAGAAGTCGCCGCCGATCTCATCGTCGTCTGTCTTCTCTCCTTTCTCTGACTCAGTATTGGCAACTGCCTGTTGCTTGGCTTGCCCGGTAACGAGCATACCAACGACGTCGACGAAACCTTGAACCTCTGCCGATAGCTTGCCTGTCATCATCGGCCCGTAGATCTCCCGCTTGGTATTCTCAGACTTGCGGAAGTGTCTCGGACACGTGAAGACGACGTTCATCGGCAGGTTCTTGAAGGCTCGCATCAGCCTATGAATCATCGTACGCTGTCTACGATAGTCGTCCCAGCCCTCTGCTGAGACTTCATCGTCGATCTTGGAAGCACCCGCACCCAGCAGTTGGATGAGGCACTGGTTCTCAGCCTCGGTGAGCGAGTCCAGGATGATCGTCCTGTACAACCGCAGACGGTCCTGATCAGGTATGTCAGGCATCATGAACGCCTGCAGCCTCTTCATATGGTCCAGAGCCCCTTCGTCGCCGCGAAGTATTCGATCTCGAAGACCGCAATGAACTTTCAAGTACTCATGAACCCTTGATAAGGTCTTATAGTCAGAGACCCTGACTGTATCGATCGTCTCGAAGTCGAACTTGCCTTCGGGGTCGAACAGAGTCAGTTCTCCGAGATCTGTCGAGACCATCAGTACATCACGCATGTACCTCGACCCAGCAGCAGTACCTGCCAAGTAGGTCTTCCCCGCTCCATAGTCACCGTAGAACAGAGCTTTCAGCCAACGAGCTGCATTGATGTTCGAGACGATAGTGAACGAGGGACCCCGTGTCGGTTCTACTGCTGTATCGTTAATAGCAGACACAACAGTCAGCTGAGGCTTCTCAGCCGCCTTCTCAGCAGGGGTGGGCTTGGTCTCTGTAGTGGTAGTGGGAGTATCGGCCATGGCTAATAGAACCTCTGCATTTCGTTCTGTTCGGGGTATCTCAAGTGCCTGCGCCAGTATGTTTCTGGAGCAGTACGAGACATTGTTTCGTCTCTGAGGATGTTCGACCAGTCCTCACCAGCATCCATCCCTATGCACGCACCTACGAACGCTTTACAATCCCACGAGCAGTCTCGAGTGGGATTGGGGTATAGAGGTGTGTTAGGGTTGATCATCTCCGAGACTTCCCAGAGGATCTTCTGATACTCGGACTTCGACTGGTCTGAGTTGCGCTCGACCTCATCTCTTCGGATGAGGGAGTCTGACTGCTGTGTCTCCTGCGTCTGGATGTACTCCAAGAAACGTCTGTTCGCATCTGGGTACTTGTTGTGATCGTTACCGAACAGGTTCCGTAGAGCTCCCAGATACAGAGCGTACGAGGTCTTCTGGCTCTTCGAGGTTGAGTAGGTGCCTGTCGAAGCCACGAACTTCGGGGGCTTCAGGATCTGCTTCTTATGTTGCTGGTAGATTGTACCTGCAATCTCCATCTCCGGATACTTATGCTGAGCTGCCCAGTGGTAGGCAGTCACTTGCGGATCCGTATCCAGATGCATCCACGCATACTGTTTTGCAGACTTGTACTCTACTGTCCACAGACGCCCGTAAGCATCTATGATGACACGATCGATAGTAACTGAATAGTAGATGACATCATACAGGTCCAGAACTTCCTGAGGACATCCTGCCTTGAGGAGATGCTCTTTAGGTATATCGATGAAGAAGTTCACTTCGACTTGCGGCTCACCATTGACTACGTATGTCTTGAGCTCTTCACGTCCCTCTAACCACACCTCATAGTAGTCCAGCATATTCAGACCTAAGTGGTATAGGTCCTCTACATCGAAGGGGAGGTCAGCTCCCGAATTCTTTGTAGCCGAATAGTAGGCCGTAAGAGCGTCGCGAGGATGATCCCAGCGCCGATGTCCATGAAAATCCTCAAACGCAAAATGCATACCAGTCCCCAGCCAAAAAGGGCCGTGACCACTACGCATTTGGAGGTTTCCGCGAGAACTGTGAGACCAATTCCACTTACGGCGACAACGTCTGTATGATATACGGTCTGAGGTGCGAATGATAGCAATTCGTTTACGCCGTTCAGGATTTTCAGTCGTACGTCGAGCTTCTGAAAATTCGTCATTGAGTCCCTGCCGGGCTCCTTCGAAGACATCGTCGTCGGGGACGAATGACTCAAAGTCGAATTCGTCATCGCTGTCGGTATCGCCGGGAGCTGCCACTTACTACACCCTTACTGAACTTGGACTTGCGATTATAATCAATATTATATTACAATCGCATTTCGGCAATCTAGGGCCATATATTGGTCCACCCATGTGCTAATTATTGGTCTCACTGTAATGTGCATGTGCATGGGCCCTAGCTCGGGCGGCTGCTCGCTTAGCCCTCTTAAGCATGATCCGTTGTACATCGAACAAGTCCTCAACATGCTGATGGGGTCCACTGGCTACCTCCTTTTCTAAAGGAGGCAGAGACGGCATGTCCGTATTCAGGTTGGTATCCCATTTAGGCTCGATGAGCGATAAAGGATACAGTATCTCGTCTATAGAGGTAATCAAGGCACACCCATCCCTGTTCACCTCCTGCCTGCGAGCGCGTGCGAGCGGTAGGATAGGGTAGCACTCGAGCGCGTGTAGCTCGTTGCGACCTATATGGCCGTAGATCAATACACCCCACATCCTGGCCATAGGCTGGATGTGCGCGTGCGCTCCTGCTAGCAGCACTACTCTACGGTATATGTACATAACACTACTCGCGTCCCCACGACCTGGATATGCGTAGCCATTCCTCGTAGCCAGGCTTACCTGGCTGTGTGCTGATCTCAGAGATGGGAGTCCCCAGTCTTCGAGGACCTGCAGGGTTACAGCCTGGGCAGTCAGCACGATCAGCCCCTGACTCTGTCTGGAAGAAGTAGACATCTCCAGGAGGCAGGTCAGGGCCTAGACCGCAAGCGAACTTTCTCTTAGAGTTCAGCTCTTCGTCATCGATACGAACATGGATCATACCTGTCCTGCTACCGCTGGTGATTGATGAACTCGTGCCATGTAGATTTGGACTCGACATAACCGTCCGCCAGCTTCTTACGCCACTCGATCTGCTCTGGAGTGAGCAGCTGCCACCAGTTGAACACACCATGGAACATAAATGTAGGTCCTGGGTAGTCTCCGCGCTCCCACGAGAACTGCCTTGCCAGATCCTCGTGAGGCCATCTGAACCCCATCTCGTGCTCTAGATGAGGACGGTAGTACTTGCACAGGCCGTCGTCCTCAGCATCTGGTAGAGGGTACTTCCACGGGTTCTTAGCTACATAGCGCATCAGGTCCATCGACCTCAGCCCTAGCCCGTTTCCCACCCTGTAGGGGTGTTCTCTGGGCAAGAAGGTCCAAGGAGCTCCTATGTAGTCGTAGTCAAGGTACTCGTCCCTCCACATGTCCGGGTTAATGATCCACCCATCCCACTCGATGTGGATCGTGTGGGTAGACTTGACCATCTGTGGCAGTGTATACCAGAAAATATGCATTGCCTCCTTGGCCGACTTGCATACAGGGATCTCGACCATCTTAACAGGGTAATCCTGGGTCCAGTCCTGAGAGGGAGGTGGGTGGCCGTTCCAAGCGTGCTTGTCAGCTGACAGGATAATTGTCTCGTAGGGCTCGATAAGCTCCAGAGTATCGTTCAGGGCCTGCTTGAACAGCTCCTTGCCTCCTAGCCCGTAGAGCATCACGAGTGTCACGTTGGGCAGATGTAAGCGAGCCATCTACGGTTCCTCTAGCAATGTGAAGTGCGAACTCATTCCTCTCTGCTTCCAAGGCCTCAATGATCCTTAGAAGGTACTTGAACCTACTGCACAGCCAGGTAGAGTTATAGTCTACCCCTCCGTGGGCATACTTGCCTCCGTTCTCCGTGTCGTATCTACTAATGAGCTCATCGAGCTCTTCACGGATATCCGGGTGTATTACGGTCGACGTCATCGTCACAGATGTCTCCAGAAGTAGCAGTACGACCCGTATGCTAGGAACAGGAAGAGCCCGATGAACTCCAGACCCAGAAAGATTTTGTACTTAAGTCTCATCGACTATCTCTCCTTCCCGGATTCGTCTGCGGCGTTCTAGGAATGCTCGGAGCGCTCTGTGTGTGCGGAATACTTCAGACATGTTTCTCGCCTTGCCGTGTAGGACAGGCATCATAGCGATCCTGTCGATCCCGTCTCTATACTGCGGATAGTAGTATGAGATAGACTGTGTCGTGGTCATTCTGTGCTGACGATCTTCTGCTTGTAGATTTGCATCAGCAGACCACGAGAACCCGTTGAAGTATGCCCACTCTGCAGGAGTCAGCTCGAAACTCTCCGCAAAGTCTATTGTGCACACAGCTATGCCTTTGGCCTCTTGGAAATACCTCGATCGCTCTACGAGCTCATGAGGAGTCATAATGCTTCCTCGGAACTCGAAGATCTCGCGATCTACTTTACAGACGTCTTGTAAGAAGGTAATGATGTGCGGGACTGCTCCAGCAAAGGGCGTGTAGATGACAAAGTGGTGGTCGTCTGTCTCCTCCAACATTTCTTGCAGGCGTTCCAGGTTGCCTCCGTAATCTGCGTCCGGGTCCAAGATCTTTGGGCAACTAAGGATTTGTCTCAGCCTTGTGAGCTTCACGAGCTCGTTTTGTGCAATGATGATATCAGAGTTCGAGAGCGTAAGCAACATGTCTGCTTCGATCTCGTTGTACATCCTCTCCTGGTCCTTAGTCATCTCAACTAGAGGACCGTCAAGAATTCTCTGCTTGGGTGGCAGCTCTGGTAGGACGTCTTTCTTCTCACGCCTCAAGAAGCGTGGGGCGATCCTTCTTGCAAAGTTACGCTCGTCTCTGAGACATAGGATCTCCCAGTGCCCCATCTCATCAAGCTGCGTCAATCCGTGCGTCTGTATGAACTTCCAGTACGAGGAGAACGTCTTCGGGTCGCACAGGTTCAGAAGACCCCATAAGTCCCAGAACCCTTTCCTCATGGGAGAACCAGACAGCAGGAACAAGTATTCGCACTTGATCCTCTTCAGTGTGGACCAAGATTCGGTCTTCCTATTCGAAGCCCGATGAGCCTCATCGTAGATAACGACCTTCCACGCGGTAGGGGCTGTCCCAGCTTTCAAGTCGTTCCGGTACGCCTGAATGGTACTCGACACAAATGAACTTGAATCCCCTGCCATCTCCTTCCATTCTTTGGCGCGCTGTTTTGCTGTACCAGATATCGGATAGGGGGTCGGTAAACCCCACTGATCGGCTTGCCTGATCCACACCGATTGTGCTGCCGGCTTCCCTAACAGGAGAGCTGGTCCAGCGAACCCGGTCTTGCGCCATGCTAGTGCTGCACTCCCTGTTTTCCCGACGCCCATCTCGTCGCCGAGAATGGCCTTCTTAGCCTCGTAAAGGAACTTGCCACCTTCGATCTGATACAGACGGGGATCGACCTGCATAGGCTTCATCCACGACGGGTCTTCTGAAGTCCACTTCAGAGTGAGCAGGCGTGCCTTTTCCCGAAGGGCTTCTCGCTCTTCGTCGGTCAGATCGGTGTATTCCTCCTTACTCACCTCAGTCATCGTAAAACCACCATAAGCATGAGGATGATAAGGAACGTGATAGCAACAACCTCATACCACATCATCGACTTCACCAGTCGTTGAAGTGGGTGTGGCGAGGGCGTCGCGGGATTTTATTGCTGCGTCGAAGGCGAGATCTCTACATTCTCGTTTGTATCTGTTTACAGTGGACTGGCTCAGGCCATATCGCTCCATGAGCTTGGTTGTTGGGAGTCCAGATCTAACAATCTCTCTGCGTTGGTTGATAGGAACTTTGTGGAAGTCCTTCCTCGAGACGGCTCCTCTAGCTCTCATGTGGTTCCGTTTAATACCCATACGCTTGTACTTAGATCGAATAGCCGTAGGAGTCCGTTTCATCTCCTGCGCTATCTGAGTAGCCGTCACTTCAGTAGTCGCTAGTTCTATCAGTCGACGCTCTTCCTCTTTGGTGAAAGGGAAGGTCATCCTATCCAGATGGAACTCACTTGTCATAACGCACTCCTAGGTGGACGTCACCATTCTTCATTGTGATGTAACGGTCCTCGGCTAGCTGTTGAAGTTGTCCTTCAGTAATCTCGAAAGTGGGTCGACCTCGGGTCATAATGAAACGCCGCCAGCCTAGGACTACGACCACAGTCGCTCCAGCATTAGCGACTTGGATCAGGTGAGAGCGCATAGGCTCCTGACGCCATGCCCTTGGGTAAGCGGGGTCGACATGAACGTGCATGACGTTGAAGTCGTCAGGGCTTTGCATCAGGATAACATGGGACCTGTAGGGCTTCATCTTTGCTGGGAGCGTACGGTACCGGGAGTCGTGTTGTGAGACAAGCCACAGACACTCGAACCCTGAGCAGGCCGACGGCCGAGTATCGTACCTCTGACAACCTCCTGGGAGGTTACCGGGCTTGCAGTGCTGACACCATTTGTTCCAGCCCTTGCCTTCAAAGTCCTTCTCAGGCTCAGGTTCGATCTGAAGCAGCTTGCAGCACAGAGCACACGTACCGCACGTCTCATCGGTGTTAGTATTGGGGTCCCTAGGCTGGATAGGTTTACGCAGATTAAGGGGCACGTGCGATGGCATTCCTCAACCTCGTCAGCAGATGGTCAAGATGTTCTCTGTCGCTGAGCATCCCTGCGCGTGAGACCGTGAGGTCGGCTACGTTGCGGGGATTATCTAGCTCGTCGTCAGTCTGCTCCAGCTCCCCCACCACTAGCCGAGTCAGCCTCCTCAGGTCCTTCAGAGACAGGTCTACGCGCACAGAGGCCTCCCATACCGCAAAGAGTCCCAGTCCAATAGCACTTCACTCCTGAGACTGGAGTATAGACGCCTCGACATATGAAGTCGCCTTCGTCTGTGCTTATGTGTGTAGCTGTGGCCACCACAGCCTTAAGAGAGGTCAATTTGTGAACGGAATCCCTTGAAAACTGGGTGTCTTGGGAGCTCAAGGGTACCAACGGGGGTGTACCTGTAAGAGATGGTTCTTCCGAGGTACTTGCTTTGGTGGTCCCAGATTTCCTGCCGTGTTTGGCTGTCAAAGCCAGTTCCAACATTAAAGCACCAGTCGGTGTTCTCGAGGTCTTCAACGACGAGTGCTCCAAGCGTATCTGCTGGGAGTTTATTAGCGATGTGACTGCTTCTAGCAGTAAACCCTCTAGCGTCTTGGGTCGCCTCGTTCGCATTTCTCAATAGCTCCTCAAATCCGACAATCTTGGCTTCACGGTCTACAAACCGCTTCAGCTTGAGCATGTACATCTCACGTAGGGTACTACGATTCTGCTTGTACGGAGAGTGTGGGTGTCTCAAGATAAGCCCTTCATACCCCCGTTCACACACCTCCTGTTCGTAGTCTCTGAGCTCGTCCAGCGTCTGGATGATCTTCTGCGGCAGCAGAGCAATATTGGTACTAGTGCCCGCCCAATACTTCTGAGAAGCATGTAGGATCTCGTATCTGTCGAAGTATCCCGTGGGCATAGTGTGCGAGTCGAAGACGTAGTAAGTCCACTCAGGGATGCCTTCTCTAGACATCACACCAGACGATGTGCGGTTGTATACGTTCTGACCGTGAGGCTGCCCCACAATCAGCTCGCCGTCCAACCCCTCGAACTCAGGCCTCGAGAGGACCGATCGTATATGCCTGTTTGGAATTGGCTTTAGCGTACGCGAGACAGCTGTACCATCTCGCACTACACACCTGATGCCGTCGAGCTTTGTCGATGCCAGGAAGACTTCTCCTGCATCGAAGAACCGTTGATAGTCTTCCCACGACGCATCGCAGGCTAACATGGGGCGGAACGGTTTCGATGTGCTCATCAGTCCCAAGCCTCCTTCATCTTCTTGGCCTCTTCAGACGTAAAGGTACCCTGAATACGGTCACCTCGTTCATTGACTCGGTTGTCGCAATGGTCGCAGCGACAGTCCTCGTCTAGGAAGTCTCCCAAACTCTCGGGCAACAATGACCCACAGTGCGCACAAAAGTCTAAGATCTCGTCCATTGGCGCTATGATTCCTGCATCGGGTTGTACAGATAAAGTTCGTCTAGATCGAAGCCAAATGTCCAAGCAACAGCCTCTTTGGCTTTCGATATCTGTGGAGGTACCCGTAGATAGTAGTGCTTGAAGGATCCATCAGGTTCAGGCGTGCGATTCACTACCTCGAGCAAGTAGATGTCTTCCATGAACCACTTGACTTGGGACAAGAAGTGCAGAGTGCCGTAACGCTCGTCGTGATCGAGTACTCTGGAATTGGAGTCCAGTAGATATGCTGCAGACCCGCTGACAGACTGTCCGAACTTATACCGATCCATCATTATACGACGGACTTCTTGATTCCGTTCCTGGTTAATCCTGAATGTCGTGATCATCTTAGGCCTATCAACGACATATTCAGGAACTAGTACTCCATGAATGGCGTAGATCTTTATACCATCTCGCCACTCGATAGAAGGACCATCCAGAGCATGCAGACGCAGAGCTGGTCTAGCTCCCTCATGTGCATCTATTACTGATAAAGCCCACGCTCTGGGCCTTGTGAAAGTCTCGTACTTGAAGGTTTTGGGTCTGTCAGTTACGAAAATGAATGCTCCGTAGTCTTGGACTCTTATCAGAGAGTGATCAGTGGCATAATCAGACTTGAGTAAGGGAATGCGCCGTCCGAAGAATTTCGGGTCGAGCTTAATCTTACTGAGATGTGGCTCGCAGAAGTCCAGAGCTATCTGTGCCAGATTCGACTCACCCTTCTTAACGTCCTTCTCCTCGAATAGCTCAGTAACAGGATTGCTAGTCAGAGACCGTATGACTGCATCTTTGATATCCTCTATACTCTGAATTCTGCCGAGCGTAGGTCTGTGCTCTCTGGTTACAGAAGTACGATTCCAGGTGTCCATTCTAACTAGAAACGTTGCTCCTAGAGCCTCAGCCAACACTTCATTGAGACCCTCGCTCAGCCGACCCATATCGGGATTTGTGACGTCAGGCAGCATTATAGGTTTGGGTTTCCTGGTAGAGAGGTTGACTTCCAACCGTACTTCGGCACGCCACCGCTTGTTCGAGTTCCGACCTCCTCCTTCCATTTTGGGAGAGGCGGGTCTACGAGGTAGAGTATGCTCGTGTAGGTCAGAAAGTATCTTGGCATAGGTAATAGCTGACTGAGGAGAAGGGCACCAGATGAACTGGGGCTCCGGCCAAACCTCGCTGAGCTTGGGCAGACGGGTCTTGAGGATGTGGTGTACAGCCCTTTCCCGGTCGATGGGCTCTGTAGAGAGGAAGTTCTGCATTATCTTCTCAGTCTTCTCCTGTAGAGCCTTGAAACTCTCAGAACGCATTAGTGGAAGCTCCCTCCCAAGCCTAGGAATACTGCAAAGGCTATGATTATTCCGATCAGGGGTACTACTGCCAGGAAGAACAGCCAGACGAACAGTTTTCCCACTCCTGACCCCTTTCGCTCTTTCTCCTGAGCTAGCTGAGTCTCTTTCAGCATATCGAGCATGGATAGTGGAGAGGGTTGCAAGAATACAGGTCTACGTCCCCGCTTCGGAGCGGAGGCAACACGAGGCCCCTGGCTAGTGTGCATCTGACGAGTTTCCAACATCCCTCTCCCTTACCAGCTAATTACCGTACGTACAAACTAGCTGGTAAGCTGCTTGACGGCCCACATGCACGACTCCTCGAGAGCAGTCAGTGCTAAGGACTTATACCGACCGTTCGGCATCCTTTCGATGAGCTCCTCGACCTCGGCATACTGGAGCTTCAGCTTATCGTGGAGTTCCTTCTCTGCGTCTGTCAGGGCCCTGTATGTAGGCCTGAACCTCGACACTTGGTGGTTGACATCTGGGGACTGCCTGTCATCAGGCTTCCCCTCGTACACGTGCGTACCCTCTTGTTGATCAGCCATACTTCTGTTCCTTCCTCTCTCTTGCGAGCTGTGAGAAGTTCATAAGGTCCTTCATGTTGCGAGACGTCTCAGCTAGAGAGGCTTCGCGTTTAGGTATCTCTTCAAGCAGCGCGTCACGCAGTAACCTAGACATGTTGATCTTGTACCTCTGAGCTGTCTCGTAAACCTCATCGGGGAGGTACACAGAGATCTTAGCCATTAGAGACGACCGCCGTAGTATTCTTCCCACATCTCTCGCCAGTACTCATTGTCTTCCTCCCAACAGCCCTCGCAGAGCGTGGCGTAGTTAGGGTCGTTAGCATCGCCCGCTTTGGCTTCGGGATCTTTGCTTATCTCTGGGTAGGCATACGCACACCCCCGATGGCCTCGCCTAACTAGGCCTATGATGGCGCAGCGTTGACAAGCACGTCCTTCGGACATAGCGATGTCCTGCGTCCTAGCCCGGATCGACTGGACTTCAGCAAGGTTGTCGAACATAGACTCACGAGCCATCTAACACCTTAGGTTGATAGTAGTGCGGCAGGGGTCGGGCCAGAGCCCTGCTGCCGTACACGCCTGAGTTCACGAGAGTATTGATTGACGCCTCACTATCCAGAAAGGAGAATCGGGAACTTTCCGGCTTTGGGGTTGTGTCATATCCCTCTCGCTCGCCTTGGGTCGACATCCCTCACGTTTTCTTCAGGCTATCTGGCATCCTTCACCTTCCACAGTCGTAATAGGTGCACCTACCACTATGGCCAAGGGCCGTGTTAACCCTACACGGTTCGCACTACACACCACCCCACCTCATCTCACTACGTAGAATGAGAGGCCTTGCACCTCTCTGCCGGCTTTGCCCACACCGCTCAGTGGTCTAGCTATTAAGGAGATTGGGTACTCCGCCCTCACAGGCAAGGTAGCCTCCCTCTTTCGAGGTAATGACCGGACTATTGCCCACGTGTCTTGACCACTCTAGGGATTCGGGCACGCAGGCTCAATAATGTTAGTCTTCGACCCGGCGGATGCGCTCCGGGGTGTATTCCCTTTGGATGATCACCTCGTAGAAGCCTTTGCCGACCTGGATAGTCTCGTGCTCGTCATGTTCGAGCAGACCGACCTCTTCGTCGACCTCAATGAAGCGTCGGAGCTGCGGTGCTTGCAGCGGGTCGGATTCAGTTCCGTGTACGAGGCTACGCTGGTTGTCTGCCCGGCCTCGGAATAGTCCAGAGTTACCAAACCCGGTCAGACCTCGGCCATCGCCTGTCTCGGCGAACATCTTGATCTTGCTCTGGCCGAAAGCATGCATGTGCCCTGTGGACTCTCCCAGGGCCAAAACGACCTTGCCGTTCTGTCTCGGGATCTCCTTGAGCTGGGGGTGCATCGATGCAGTTTCTCCGACACACTCGCGGAGCAGAACGTCGCCCTGCCGATATACGCGCATGCTAGTCTCCTTCTCTTGGTAGAGTGCAATTGTACTAATATTATAACTCAGTCCTTTAAGACAATCAAGGAAAAAATATACGTTGCCCAATGCTTTTTCTTGGTCCTTTAGGCAAAAGAAAACCACCTCGCGAGGAGGTGGCTGTCCATTATGCTTGGTCGTCGGTTTGGGGAAAAACGAAAGCTAGGACAAGTTCCCAACTCGCATTTTCTGTTATTATGCCGTGGTGTGTGTGTGGTGGGTTAGGTCTTCTGACCGGGGGACGGAGACAGAGGCGGACCGCTGTGTTGCGATAGCGTCGGCGGGTTCGCGCTCGAGTCTTCGCCCTCGGCTCCGGCTTCGCCTTCGCCCTCGCCGTCTTCGTCGTCTTCGTTGTCTTCGTTCTCGGCGACTGTACCTGCCTTGACAGCCTCGGCTATGGTCGGTACGTGCTCCTCTGCCAGCCCGAGGAACGACTTGATCTTGTCGCTCGGGTCCAACTTGCGGATCGCGTCGATCAGTCCCATGACTGCGACCACGGTCGACTCACCGACCTTGACCACGTCCGAGACCTCTTCGATCAGACCGTCGAAGTCAAAAGGCTTCTCTTCTGTCTTAGCTGTTTGTGCCATATATGCACTCCTGGTTGAAGGGAGGAGATAAGGTGCTACGCTTTGTGTGTTGTGAGGTGTCAGTGGGGGTCTTGGTGGAACACCTTTCTGTAAGAGTCACGCCAGTCCGTAGGGGCCAAGAACATGTCCTGACCTTCCTGGAGAGTCATAGTCTTGTCTTTGCAGACCGCTCTCCACACGTACGTCTCGAG
>Ga0247668_1000164_pt1 | contig 19005 bp, 17 predicted proteins | sample CNK09_metaG_FD_182737 | JGI IMG/M metagenome (GOLD analysis project Ga0247668, IMG submission 182737) | Soil microbial communities from Purdue University Martell Research Forest, Indiana, United States - CNK09 | ecosystem: Environmental > Terrestrial > Soil > Temperate forest > Bulk soil...
CTGACCTTCCATCCAATTCGCATCGACCAGCGCCAGATTCTTCGTGTCTTCCGAGCAAGCTTTGACCTTGTCGGCCGGCATGCCCGCAATCCGCCCCATCTGGGTCAAGCCTTCGAGGACATCCTCCTTCGTCAGTTGACCATTGCCGTCGAAATCCTTGATCCAGTTCATCTGATTCTTGAACAGCAGATCAATGAAGGAAAAAAATTGATCCCCAGACAAACAACGGGCCACCCCGGACGCCATGCGAGCGGCGCCATCAAGGGGATATTCGCGGAAGACGACCTTCACCTTGCCGGTGTCGACATAGTCCTTGTTCAGGAGCGGGATCACTTCCTTCTGGAAGGCCGCGCAATGCGGGCAGGTCATCGAGGCATATTCGATGATGGTGGCCTTCGCGTTGGGCGAGCCATGGACCATGTCGGTGGGCTTGATCTCGATGCTTTGGGTGCCGGTAATGGCCGCGAGTGGGCTAGCCGACCGGTCCAGCGCGAAATAGCCGGCCCCGGCGGCGGCCGCGAGAACGACGACCAGTGCACCATAGATGTATTTCTTGTTCACGGCGCTCACTCCCGAAGTTTGAGGTTCAGTCTTCCCACTCATTTGCTCAAGAAGCTTTCGTGCAGGCCCGGGCAGGTTACGCGTTCCGGCTTCCCATCTGGAAACCGCGCTTGGCGTCACGCCAAGTCTTTGAGCAAGTTCCGTCTGGGTGATACCAAGCAATTCACGCGTGCGGCTAACGAATTCTGCATCGCTCATCTCGGCGGCAAGGCTTAAGCAAAAAACGCCCAATTTGCAAACGAAAACTCAATTGCGCCAATGGCATAAGGCGTCGGCTTTGCCATTGGCAAAACTCGCTACCCGCGGGATTTCGGACGCGCGGGCTTCAGTGCAGCGCGCACTTTTGCCAATCGGGAGATGGCATCGCTAAGCGCCAGCGTTTCCGTCGAGATATCGGATTTTGGTGCTGGATGGGCTGGCGGTTCGGGCGCGCTGGCCAGGCGACCCGCGACGAGTTTCAGCCGGACAATTCGCCCCCGGCCGAGATAGGCGTTCAGCCGGTCGGTCAGCTCGCGGGTCTGATGCTGGAGAAAGACCACCGCGCCGGCCTCGCATTTCAGCGTCAGTGTTGCGCCCTCCGGCCCGTCCTGCCATTTCGCCGGCCGTGCGATGCGAGCGACCTGGCTGCCCACAATGTCCGCCCAGCGCAGCAGCAAGGTTGCGTCGGTGAATCCCGCGCGGGCAAACGCGCCGCTGGCTTCCCCGAGCGCGGTCTCGCCCGCTGGCTTCGCCCAGCCATGTCTGGGGGCGGAAGGCGCGCCCCCTTGCGACTGTGCGGATTTCACGGTTCTGCTCATGCATGGGCGTCCTGAACGCGAAAGACCATAGACGAAAAGCGCGGGCCCCCGCGAGTGCGGCCACGGCTCTGCTGGCCTGGTATGATGTGCACAAACGCGAGTTACCCTGGCGCGCCAAAGCGGGCGAGGTGATCGATCCCTACCGGGTCTGGCTTTCCGAGATCATGCTGCAGCAGACGACGGTCGCTGCGGTCGCCCGCTATTATCTGGCGTTTCTCGAACGTTGGCCGGATGTGACGCGCCTCGCCGCCGCGTCTCAGGACGAGGTACTCGGCGCCTGGGCGGGGCTTGGCTATTACAGCCGTGCCCACAATCTTCACCGTGCGGCGAGAACGATTGCGGAGGAACATGGCGGGTCCTTTCCCGCCAGCCTCGATGGTTTGCGCCGGCTTCCGGGGATCGGCGCCTATACCGCAGCCGCAATCGGGGCGATTGCATTCGGACTGCCCGCCGCTGCTATGGACGCCAACGCCGAGCGCGTGATCGCGCGGCTGTTTGCGGTGGAAGAACCGCTGCCCAGGGCGAAAACGAAGCTCGCGGCTCTAGCTGCTCCCCTGGTGCCGCAGAAGCGTCCGGGCGATTTTGCTCAGGCGCTGATGGACCTCGGCTCTTTGCTCTGTGTGCCAAAGCGTCCACTCTGCGCGGCATGCCCCTTGGCCGTGCAATGCGCGGGCCGGGCGCTGGGCATCGCCCAGAACCTCCCGCGAAAAGCGGCGGAACGGGCGCGCCCCTTGAAGCGGGGTGCCGCCTTCGTAGCGCTCGACGCCGAGGGCGCTGTCTATCTGGTTCGCCGGCCGGAAAAGGGACTCTTGGGCGGAATGCTCCAACCGCCGCTCGGCGAATGGGCCGAGGCTTTTCCGAAACGCGCTGCTGCGATCGAAGAAGCGCCCTTCGTGGGCGACTGGGTCAAAAAACCGGGGTTCGTGCGTCATGGGTTTACTCATTTCGAACTGGAGATGGAAGTTTACGTCGCGAATTTCCACGCCCGCCCGAATGGCCAGGGCGCCTGGTATTCACCCAACGAACTCAAGGGCGCTGCGTTGCCGACGCTGATGCGCAAAGTGATTTCACATGCGCTTGATGAAGGCGGACCGTTGTTCGAATTTCGAATGTCATCCAGATCAATAGCCGCGAACGGCGCGAAAGCGCCGGGACGCGCGGGAAAGCGTGTCGGTAGTTTTCGGGTCCAGCGCGGGCGCGCTCGCACCGGATGAAAAAGAACGTCAGTTCAACTCGGCGCGAACCTGCTGACGCAGCCAGTCGATGGGCACCGCGGTACCGCTGCTTTTGAAATGCCAGAAGGTCCAGCCATTGCAGGCATCGAGTCCCTGCACATGCGCCGCGATTCTGTGGATTGACCCGGTTGCGTCCGCGCAGACGAGCGTGCCGTCCGCGCGCACCTTGGCGCGATAGCGGCCGGCCGCATCCATCAGAATCGTCCCGGGCTTGAGCAGGCCGCGTTCCACCAGCGTGCCGAACGGTATGCGCGGCTCGGATTTCTTCGAGCGCGTGACTGCAATGGCGTCCGTTTCTCCGGGCTCGATCACATCAATCCGCCCCTGCGCCAGCCGGATATAGCCGGGATCGCGCTCGATGCCGATGAACCGCCGTCCCAACCGCTTGGCAACCGCACCCGTCGTGCCCGAGCCGAAAAACGGATCGAGCACACAATCGCCCGGCGATGTGGACGACAGGATCACCCGGTGCAGCAGTGATTCCGGCTTTTGAGTGGAGTGGGCTTTGGCGCCGGATTCGTCCTTCAGCCTTTCGCCACCGGAGCAGATCGGCAGATGCCAATCCGAACGCATCTGCAATTCGTCGTTCAGCGCCTTCATCGCTTCGTAATTGAAGGTATAGCTTTTCTGCTCGCGCGATTTGGCGGCCCAGATCAGGGTTTCATGCGCATTGGTGAAGCGCTTGCCGCGAAAATTCGGCATCGGGTTGGATTTGCGCCAGATCACATCATTCAGAATCCAAAAGCCGAGATCCTGCAGGATCGTCCCAACCCGGAAAATATTGTGATAGGAGCCGATCACCCAGATGGCGCCGCTGTCCTTCAGCACGCGCCGCGCGGCAGTCAGCCAGGCGCGCGTGAAGCGGTCATAATCGGCAAGGCTGGCGAATTGGTCCCAGCCATCGTCCACTGCATCGACCTTGGAATTGTCGGGACGGCGCAATTCGCCTTCGAGCTGCAGATTGTAAGGGGGATCGGCGAAGATGATGTCCGCGATGCCTTCCGGCATGGCGTTCATCAGGTCGATGCAGTCACCCTGAATGATCCGATTGGTCTCGAAAACGCGCGATTCCGCGTTTTCCGGTTTCTTGGCCATGCCCCGCTTGCCCCCAAATTACGCACAGGCGGGGCATGGTGATTCACAGGAGTCCGCGGGTCAATCGATAATTGAATCAAGAGCTTAAAATTGAGTCCTCAGGACTCACAGGACGCAATATCTGGTAGACCGGTGCAAAACTCCGGCGGTGATGGAGGCAGGGACCGAGCTGGTTCAGTGCGCTCAGATGCTCTTCGGTGCCGTAGCCCTTATTCGTCAGCCAGCCATAGCCGGGGAATTCCGCGTGCAGCGCGCGCATCATCCGGTCGCGCGTCACCTTGGCGATGATCGAGGCCGCGGCAATGGACACCGAGCGCGCATCGCCATCGATCAGCGTGTCGCAGCGGCAGGGCAGGGCCGGTGCGTCATTGCCGTCCACCAGCGCGAAATTGGGCGCAAGCTTAAGCGCGCGAACCGCCCGTGCCATCGCGAGATGCGTGGCCTGGCGGATATTCACGAGATCGATCTCATCCACGCTGGCTTCGCCGACGCCGACGACCGCACATTCCATGATGCGGCCATAGGCCTCTTCGCGGGTTTCCGGCGTCATCTGTTTGGAATCGTTCAAGCCCTTTGGAATGCGCTTGCGATCCAGGATCACAGCCGCAGCGACCACCGGCCCGGCCAAAGGCCCGCGACCAGCCTCATCCACGCCGGCAATGGGGCCCTCCATCGTCTTCAGCAGTCGGGCTTCGAAAATGTAATGCGGCATGGCCCTTCGCGATGCGCCGGCGATTCCCAGCCGGAGTCATAGCGCGGAAGACGGGGACGGACAGCAGCAAACTCCAATTGCCCACATCAAAGGGGCGGGCGGATGCGCTGGCTATAACCGCCAGGCCGAATCGTTTTCCCGTAACTTTTATTATCTCGATTCCATCGCGGATCAGCCGAACAGCGCGAGTTGATCGCCTGTCTGCTGCGGGCAGTGAAATTTCGAAACATCCAAGGGCACGCGCTTTTGGTTCAGACCAAGGCGGCGCGTGGCGATGCCGAACCGCTGCGCGATGAGGCTCGCATAAGGTCCGGTGCCGGTCATGCGCGTGCCCCAATTGGAATCGTAATCCTTGCCGTTACGCATCGACCGGATCAGCGACATCACATGCTTGGCGCGGTCGGGGACCTGCGCCTCCAGCCATTCGCGGAACAAATCCTTGATCTCCAGCGGCAAACGCAAAAGCGTGTAGCCCGCCTGAGTGACGCCGGCCTCCGCCGCCGCGGCCAGGATGGATTCCATCTCCTCGTCGTTGAGCGCGGGGATGATGGGCGCCGTCATCACAGTGGTCGGGATGCCTGCGGCTGACAGCGCGCGCAAAGCTTCCAGCCGGCGCTCGGGCGTCGCGGCGCGCGGTTCCATTATTCTTGCCAGCTTGCGATCCAGCGTGGTCACCGAAAGCGCGACCTTCGCCAGCCCCTCTGCCGCCATCGGCGCCAGAATGTCGATGTCGCGGGTGATCAGCGCCGATTTCGTCACGATGCCGACGGGATTCTTGAATTCGGCTAGCACCTGAAGAATGGAGCGCGTTACGCGCCATTCGCGCTCGATCGGCTGATAGGGATCGGTGTTGGTGCCCATCGCGATCACCTGTGGGCGATAGGACGGCTTCCTCAACTCGGCTTCGAGCAATTTCGCCGCATCCGGCTTGACCAGGATCTTGCTTTCGAAATCCAGCCCCGGCGACAGACCGAGATAGGCGTGTGTGGGCCGCGCGAAACAATAGATGCAGCCATGCTCGCAGCCGCGATAGGGATTAATCGACTGGTTGAAGGAAATATCCGGCGAGGTGTTCTTGGCGATGATGGTGCGCGTGGCATCGCGCATCACTTCAGTGCGGATCGGTGGAGGTGCTTCGTCTTCGTTGCTCCAGCCATCGTCGAATCCGACCCGCCTTTCGTTGTCGTAACGGCTTGAATCGTTCGAGCGGGCGCCGCGCCCCTTCAGGAGCCGCGGATCGGCAGCAGCGTTGAGAACTCTGGTCATCCGCCAAGCTTAATTCATTATAAGAACAAATCAAGAACAAATACTTTGGCATAGATCAAAACAATTCAGCCTGGGTTCATATACGGTCTACGAAAATGGCAGTTGGAACAGCACCCATGCGCAATACATATAGAAACACTGGTATTGCGTTTCAGGAGAATAGGATGCGTGGATTCTTTACGGTGGCCTGCGCGGCGGCGTTGATGGTGCCGCTGATGGCCACGACAGCCGGCGCTCAAACGTCCGCCCCAACTCATGAAGGCGCGGGGGTTAATTCTCCTCGAGCCGGCGTGATTTTGGCCGCCGACACGGGAGGTCCGCGTGGGTTTAGAGGCACCCCGCCGGGGGGTGGTGGTGGCTTCAGAGGGCCTCCGCGGGGTGGTTTCAGAGGCGGCGGTTTCCGCGGTGATCGGTTCCGCGGCAGTATCTTTATCGGGCCGTCCTTCGGCTACTACGATCCATTCTGGTGGCCCTATGGATACCCATACGGGTATGCCTATGGCTATTATCCTCCGCCGGTTGTCGTGCACGATTACCAGCCGCCCCCGCCGGATTATTTGATCCCGCCAGACAGCCCGCCACCCGAGCAGAGCTGGTTTCATTGCAGCAATCCCGAAGGCTACTACCCCTATGTCCGGTCTTGCGATGGGCCCTGGCAGGCTGTGCCGGTGACACCGGACAACCAGCCACCGCCACCTCCTCCGGAGCGTTAGGGTCGCGTGGGCGTTATGAGGAGGTCTGGTCCCTCCTCCAATGGCCTCCTCCTGTTGACAGGTGGGTATGCCTCGAGGGTGCGATACAGTTTTTACGGGTAGATGGAACTTTTCTTTGCCTGTGATATACTTAAAAAGTCGAAGGAGTGAAAAAACCGTGCCGTCCCAATCCGCTGCGCTGGTAGATGTCATCGAACTCCGAGAGGAAGCCGATGAAGCGCGCTATCTCGCATCCCTTTTCAAGGATAGCGACACGGTCTCCGACCTGCTGAGCTATGCCGCAGCATTGGAAGACGACGCTGATCGTTGGGAGGAAGAAGGCACCGGTTCCGGAGATGTCTTGATGGCCGATAAATTGGCGGGTTCCATGTGGCCCAAGATCTTCCTCGCCGGGTCGCGCTGACCGAATCTGTTTTTTTCTTATTCTGCCGGCTCTCCATTGTTAGGCTTCGCCCCTTCGCGCGTTAACCATGTTCGGCGCATCGGGTGTATGTGAGTCGAAACTCTGCGTTGCGACTTCGCGTAGCGTCAGCGTAGCAATGGGATATCGAATATCCTTGGGCCGAAGATGAGCTGTCGCAAAATGAAATGCGGCCAAACGCGCGTTGTTCGACGCGCATACTCATCCCATCGAATTTCATTCTCGTTCGGATAACGCGAACAGGGTGGGTTGTTGCACGCACGAAATTCGATGTTTCGGACAGCATGGAGGAAATTTAAGCTCTGAAGAAACTACAATCGGTGCAGATTGCGTATCGCAAATCGTTTCTGCAGAATTAGGAGGCAACCGCGATAGTGCACGTGAGGAACGTGCGAATGAGTGCGCGAAGAAAATGATCGCAATGACGATCAAAAATAATCGGCGAAAAAAAAGTTCAAAATATTGGTGCCCAATGCCGCGCAACGCCGATCACGGAACAAAACCCTGTTGCAAAAGTGACGGCAATGTTGGGGTGTAGCCTGGGAACGACGAAGATCTTGCGTGGGCTGTGGTCGGTCGCCTCGATCTTGCGTTAGTTGGGATTTGGCCACGAAACCGCGGCTAAGAGGGGGAACTCATGACACTGCATAGCATCAGTGAATTCTCACGGATCGAACGTCCTGCAAAGAGCATATTCGACACGGGAGCGATGTTCGATTCCGGTTTTCGGGATAACACGCTGCTTGAATGTTTCAACTGCCACTTCGAAGCGCTGCCCGCCAACAACCTCGAACGCATTCGCGCGGCGCAGCGCATACGCTACCAAGTCTATTGCATCGAACATCCGCATGAGAACTCGGACAATCCGGACGGACTGGAAATGGACGAGTTCGACGCGCATGCGGCGCAAAGTCTTCTTGTCCATCGTGCCGCCAATGCGACGCTGGGAACGGTGCGGTTGATCTTGCCGCTGGCCAATGATGCCGAACTCAGCTTCCCGGTTCAGCGGGTGCTGGACGGGGATTCATTGGCCGCGTTCAGGCAACTCCCGCTGCACAGCACCGGCGAAGTGTCACGCTTCAGCATTTCCAGAGAGTTCCGCCGTGTGATCCATTCTTGCGGAAGTGGCACCGATGCGGCGCTCGCCGGAAATTCCGCGGTGTTGATGCGGCTAGGTCTCATTCAGGCGCTCGTGCGCATGAGCATGGAGCGCGGCATTACCCATTGGTGCGCTGCCATGGAACCGACGCTGCTGCGGATGCTTTCCGCGATGGCCATTCGCTTTCGTCCGATAGGCCCATTGATCGAATATCATGGTCTGCGCCAGCCCTGTTATTGCGTGGTTGCAGACGTGCTGGAGGACGTGAAAAGGGAACGCCCCGCATTCTGGTCTGTGCTGACCGACGGCGGCGCACTTCTCGATTGATATCGGGCCGCGTTTTCGCTTCGGGCGGTTTACGTTGAAATCAAGACCTTCAAGGCCTTGGTTTTCGCGGCGTGCCCGAAGGTTTCATAGGCGTCCAGCATCTGATCGAATTTGAATCGGTGCGTGATCAGAAGTGTGGGATCGATCTTTTTGGACTGGACCGTCTTGAGCAGCATCGGCGTCGAGACCGTGTCGACCAGCCGTGTGGTGATGACAATATTCTGCGACCACAACCGCTCCAGATGAAGATCGACCTTGGATCCGTGAACGCCGATATTGGCGATGGTGCCGCCCGGCGCCACAATGTCCTCGCACAGTTCAAACGTCGCCGGTATGCCGACTGCCTCTATCGCCACATCGACGCCGCGGCCGTCCGTCATTGCCTTCACGTTCTGTGACGCATTGCCTTTGCCGCTGTTCACCGTTTTCGTCGCGCCGAAACGTCGCGCCACCTCCAGGCGATTGTCGTCGAGGTCGATCATGATGATTTCCGCCGGGGAATAGAATTGCGCCGTCAGCAAAGCGGCCAAGCCGATGGGCCCCGCGCCCACAATCGCTACCGTCACGCCCGGCGCGACCTTGCCGTTCAACACGCCGCATTCAAAACCGGTGGGCAGAATATCGCTCAACATGACGATGGCTTCTTCGTCGGCGCCCTCGGGGATGCGATAGAGGCTGGTGTCCGCATGGGGCGTGCGCACATACTCGGCTTGTGTCCCGTCGATTTCGTTGCCGAGGATCCAGCCTCCAGTCAGGCAATGGGAGTACATGCCTCTGCGGCAATATTCGCATTTGCCGCAGGACGAGATGCAGGAGATCAACACCTTGTCACCGGGCCGGAACCCCGTCACGCCCGCGCCGATGGAATCGATGATGCCGGTTCCTTCATGTCCGAGGATGCGCCCGGGCGCGCAAGTTGCGACATCGCCTTTCAGAATATGCAAATCGGTGCCGCAGATCGTTGTCTTGGACAATTTTACGATGGCGTCGCCAGCCGCTTTCAGCTCTGGCTTTGGCCTGTCCTCGAGGCGTTTGTTGCCTGGACCTAGATAGACGAGCGCTTTCATTGCAAACTCCTTCTTGAAAGGCGGATTGATAACGCCGTTCGAGAAGAGCTGGTTTGATAACGATCAAGTTTAATCGCTTTGCGCGCTAAATTTTGCGGCGGAGATGTTCTTCCAACCGCGGCATGATTTCGATGAAATTGCACGGCTTGTGGCGATAATCGAGCTGGCCTTTGAGGATCCCGTCCCAGCCATCCTTCACCGCACCGGGCGAACCGGGCAACGCGAACAGATAGGTGCCCTTGGCAACACCGGCACAACAACGGGATTGGATGGTCGAGGTGCCGATCTTGTCGTAGCTGATGCGGTGGAACACCGCCGAAAATCCGTCGATCTCTTTCTCGAATACGCTGCGGAAGGCTTCGGGCGTTACGTCTCGCCCCGTCAGGCCCGTGCCGCCCGTCGAAATGATGACATCGATTTCAGGATCGGCGATCCACGCCACCAGCCGATCCACGATGCGCTTCACATCGTCGGGCACGATGGTGCGGTCGGCGACATGGTGCCCGGCTTCACGCACCCGCGCTTCCAGCGTATCGCCCGACACATCGTTCTCGCGCGTACGCGTATCGGAGACCGTCATCAGCGCGATCCGGACCGGCATGAATTCGCGCGGCTTAGGCTCCGCCATGGGAAATTATTGCGACGTGAAAGCGGATGCGGCCTGCGTATAGGTCGGCCACTCGCCGGCGGCCGCAGCGTCAAGTCCCGTGGTGGGTTCACCCAGACGCAAACGATACATCCACATATTCGTCATCACGCGTTTGATGTAGTCGCGGGTTTCGGCGAGCGGGATGGTCTCGATGAACAGGAGCGGATCGCCGCCGTCCAATTGCTGCGACTGCCATTTCGACAGATTGCCCTCGCCGGCGTTGTAGGCTGCGGCAATGTTGAAGAGGCTGCCGTTCTGGCGCTCGAGCAAATCGCGCAAATAATTCTGGCCCAAGGTGATGCTGTAGATCGGATCGTCCAACCGGTCCTTGTTGCGCCCCGCAAGGGAAGCATCGTGTGTAATGGTGACGGCGGTCTGCGGCATGATCTGCATGACGCCGCGCGCGCCCGCTTTGGACAATGCGGCCGGCTCGAAGCGGCTTTCCTGTCGCGCAAAAGCCAGCACGACCGCTTGGTCGACTGCATATCCACCTTCGGGCTGATAGAGCGGAACCGGATAGAGGCTGGTGAGACGGATCGTGGGGGCCGCGGTTTCCGCCGCGCGCAGCTCAAGAGCAGGCGCTCCAAGATTGCGTGCAAGTGCGGCGAAGGCCGGATCGAGATCGGGCGACATCTGCCCGAAGCAGCGCGACAGCTCGGCTTCCACCGGGTCGGTATGGCCGATTTGCCAAAGCGCCACCGCCCGGTGCGCCGGCTTTTCCAGCATAAGACCGGCGAATGAAACCGTGTCGAGCGCGGGCTCGGCGAAATCGGCCTTCATGTCGCGACCCAGAAGCCGCGTCGCCAGAAGCCCGTAAAACGTATCGGGTTCCCCCGCGGCACGTTCATACAGCGTGAGAACGCGATCGGGCTGTCCGGTTTCCGTCCAGCTTCGCGCGGCCCAGAACGCGGCTGCAGCATAGGTCCGGGGCGCGCTCGAGCTTTGCATGACAGCTTCGAAATGGCGCGCGGCGGCGTCGAACTGGCGCAGCCGATACGAGGCCAAACCGGCGGTCCAGTGGGCTTGGCCGAGGCTCACGCCCTGGCGCGCGATGATCTCCCCGGCCAGCGACAGCGCTTCCTGATCCCGCATTTCACCGAGATAGGCCGTCGCGACATAGGCGGCGAGTCGGTCGATATCGGCCTGCTGCAGGCCCGAGCGGGCGGCGGCGAGCTTTCTTAACAGCGCATCGGCGGCTTCTGGCCGGTCGTCGCGGGCGAGTGTCCGCAATTGGCGGGCAATGCGCTCGGCGGCTTCCGAACCCAGCTTCATATTGTCGAAGGCAAGGCCGTCTCCGGCCGCGCCGCGCCAATGGGCGCGGGCCGGGGACGGGACGGCGGTCTTCTTGGGTGCGCGCTTGACGGCGAGCTTGTAGATCTCATCGGCGCCGACGAGATCGCCATAATCGTCCAGCCAGGATTTCAGTTCGTCGAATTTGGAATGGTAGTGGGACCCGAGATAGCGGTCCTCCAGCACGTAGCCGAGCAGGGATTGGTCTTCCAGCTTGGCTATCAGCCGGTCCGCCTTGGTGAATTGCCCCGATTTCTGGCTGGCGAAGATTTCGCCGTAGGTCTTCACGTCGTCAGGAGACAGCACCGTGTAATTGGCGACCTCATCGGCGGCCCGAGCGCTCGCGAAAGCGGCTAAACAGCAAAAACTGGCGAGCGCCATCAGGCCAAATTTTTTCAAATCGTGTCCTCCAATGCACAGCTATGGTTGCCCATGCGGGGCCGGTCAGGCAAGCCCAAGCTCTTCGATTTTATCGGAAATCGCTAAAAGATCACGCCATGCCAAGCGCTTAGCGGCCGGCTGACGGAGCAGAAAAGCGGGATGGAGGGTCGGCATCACCGGAATGGCACGGCCCAAATGCGCGCTTTGGTAAAGTTCCCACCGGCCCCGCGCCCGCATGATGCCCTCGGTTAATCCGAGCACATGGCGCACCGATACGGCCCCCAGAAGGACCAAAATTTGCGGATCGGCAAGTTCGATGTGGCGGTGCAGAAAGGGCAAGCACGCAGCGGCCTCTTCCGGCGAGGGATCGCGGTTTTGGGGCGGCCGCCAGTTCAGCACATTGGTGATGTAAACCTTGCTACGGTCGAGGCCGATGGCGGCCAGCATGCGGTCGAGCAGCTTTCCGGCCCGGCCGACGAAGGGCAGGCCCTGTTCGTCCTCGTCGCGTCCGGGCGCTTCGCCGATGAACATGATCCGCCCTTCCGGCGTGCCGTCGGCGAATACGGTGTTCTTGGCATGGCGCTTCAGCTCGCAACCATCAAAGTTCAAAAGCGCATTCTTCAATTCGCCGAGCGTGCCGCATGATGCCGCCAGAGCCCGCGCCGCCCCCGGGACGATCGCGAGCGATACCGCTTCAGCACTGGCCGCGCGCTTTCCACCTTCTCCTTGAGAGAGGGTCGGACGGACAAAGGCCGTCGGGGGAGGGGACGGGACGTTCTCCCCGCCGCGAGGCGATGCAGGCTTCGGCGCAAACCGGTTTACCGGTTCCTCGGCAATGGCCTCGTCGGCGCCGGCTTCGATCAGCCATCGCAGTGCAGCAAGCGATCGTTCGAATGTGGGATCGGACATGCCCCGATGTTACGCGATTGAGACAGGGCGCGTCAGCCATCTCTGTTGCCATTGACCGGGCAAACGGCACCTGCCTAAGACCCAGTCATGAGTGAATCGCGCGAGAGTATGGAATTCGACGTCGTGATCGTCGGCGCCGGGCCGGCCGGCCTTGCCGCTGCGATCCGGTTGAAACAGCGCGCCGCGGCCACGGGCCGGGACGTCAGCGTCTGCGTGCTGGAAAAAGGCGCCGAAGTCGGCGCCCATATCCTGTCGGGCGCCATCATCGATCCTATCGGCCTGAACGCGCTATTTCCGGATTGGAAAGCGCGCGGTGCACCCGTCGAGACGCCCGTCACCGACGACCGTTTCTATTTTCTCGGACCGGCAGGCAGCATTCGCCTGCCGCATATCCTGATGCCGCCGCTGATGAGCAATCGCGGCAATTATATCGTCAGTCTCGGGCTTCTCTGTCGTTGGCTTGCCGGACAGGCCGAAGCGCTGGGCGTCGAAATCTACCCCGGTTTCGCAGCCGCTGATGTCGAGCTTGGCGCAGCGGGCGAAATCACCGGAGTCATCACCGGCGATTTGGGCGTCGCGCGCGACGGGCATCACAAGGCGAACTACACGCGCGGCATGGTACTGCGGGGCAAATACATTTTCATCGCCGAAGGCGCGCGCGGCTCACTCGCGAAGCAGATCATCGCCCGTTACGGTCTTGCCGAAGGCCGAAGCCCCCAAACCTATGGGCTCGGCCTGAAGGAATTATGGGAGCTGCCGAAGGCGAAGCATCACCCCGGCCTTGCGATGCACAGCATGGGCTGGCCGCTGGACAATCACACCGGCGGGGGATCGTTCATCTATCATTATGGCGACAATCTCGCGGCTATCGGTTTCGTCGTCCATCTGGACTACCGCAACCCCTATCTCTCGCCCTTCGAAGAATTCCAGCGCTTCAAGACGCACCCGCTGATCCGCTCGATGCTGGAAGGGGGACGCCGTATCGCCTATGGCGCCCGCGCCATCACGGAAGGCGGGTTTCAGGCGGTGCCGAAACTCGCCTTTCCCGGCGGAACCCTGATCGGCTGCGCAGCAGGCTTCGTCAATGTGCCGCGCATCAAGGGAAGCCATAACGCTATTTTGACCGCGATCATGGCCGCGGACGCGGCCTTTGCGGCGCTCGGCAACGGCCGCAGCGGCGATCTGCTTGATACGTACGAGCAGGACTACCGCACGTCCTCCGTTCACCGGGATTTGCGGCGGGTGCGGAACGTGAAGCCGCTGTGGTCCCGTTATGGCACAGCTCTAGGCGTGCCTTTGGGCGCGCTCGATATGTGGGCCAATCAGATCTTCGGCATCAGCCCTTTTGGCACGCTGCGCGGCAAAGGCCCCGATTACGCACAGCTTGTCCCCGCCAAGCAGGCCAGGCCGATTGCCTATCCCAAGCCGGATGGCATGGTCAGCTTCGACCGGCTGTCTTCGGTTTTCCTCTCCGGGACGCGGCACGACGAGGACGAACCCATTCACCTGAAATTGAAGGATTCCGCTCTACCCATTGAGCAGAATTTGCCTGTCTATGCCGAGCCGGCGCAGCGCTACTGCCCGGCCGGCGTGTTCGAGGTAGTGACGAGCGGCGATGCGACGCCGCGCTTTGTAATCAACGCAGCGAATTGCGTGCATTGCAAGACCTGCGACATCAAGGACCCGGCGCAGAACATTGTCTGGGTCCCGCCCGAAGGAGGCGATGGTCCTGCCTATGGCACCATGTGACTGGCACCCATGTGACGGGCCGCTCAAATGCGGTTATGATTCCGGAAATTCAGAGGAAGGCTAAGCCCGTGCAGCTCAGAAAAATATTGGCTCTGGCATCCAGTTTGACTGCGCTGTTGCTTGGCGCGTGCAGCACCACGGGCCCGATGATGACGATGACGGCGCAAATCAAGGAGACGCCGCAGACGTCTCTCGCAGGCACCTATCTCGCTGCCAATTTCGCCGCCGCTCAGGGCGACGTCAAAGCCGCGACCGGATTTTATGCCCACACGTTGAAGGACGATCCGGCCAATGCCGACCTCCTTGAGCGCACATTCCTGTTTGCGGCGGAAGCCGGAGACATCGATCAGGCGATCGGCCTGACCGACCGCGTGTTGGTACTCGATCCCGACAATCGTCCGGCGCATCTGGTGCGCGAAATGGGCGCGCTCGTCAAAAAAGATTATGCCGCGGTGATCAAGGATGTCGATGAGCCCGCGTCCGGCCTGTTCGCGGCACTGACCAATCGCATCATCGATGCCTGGGCGCGTGCGGGCATGCGCGATTTCGACGGCGCCATCAACGCGCTGGATTCGCTTTCCACCCAGCGCGGTATCGATGGCTTGCGCCTCATGCACCGGGCGCTGATCCTCGATTATGCCGGCCGCGACAAGGAAGCCGACGAAGGCTACAAGCAGGCCGTCAGCATCATGGGCACGGGCCCGCGCGCGGCGGACGCTTACGGGCGGTTTCTTCAGCGTCACGGCCGCGTCGATGAGGCAAAGGCGCTCTATGAGCGCGTGCTGAAAGAAAATCCCGGTACACCGGTGGCGGAATGGGCGCTGAAGGACATCGCGGCGAAAAAGACCCCGCAGCCGCTCGTATCTTCGCCGGCGGAAGGTGTTTCCGAAGCATTGTTCGGCATTGCTGCGTCGCTGAACGATCAGCGGAGCGCCGACGTTGCGATCCTCTATCTCAATCTCACGCTGTATTTGCGCCCCGATTTCGATCTCGCCAAAGTACTGCTCGCCAGCCGCTACGAGGCGATGCAGAAATTCGACATGGCCAATGCGCTGTATGCGAAAATCGCGCCGAGTTCGCCCTATTACGGGATGACCCAGGTTCAGGCCGCGATCAATGATGGCCGCCAGGGGCAGGTGAATGCCGGCATCGCGAAGATGAAGGCGCTCTCCGCCATTCAGCCCAAGGAATCCGATGTCTGGACGGCGCTTGGCGATCTCTTCCGCAGCGCCGACCAATATTCTGACGCGGCGGCGGCCTATGACAAGGCGATCGCCGGAATGGGGCAAGGCGATCGCCGGCTGATCGGTCTTTATTACGCGCGCGGCGTGTCGCTCGAGCGTTCCAATCGCTGGGACGCAGCCGAGCGTGATTTTCGCGCGGCCTTGAAGCTCAATCCGGACCGGGCCGATGTGCTCAATTATCTCGGCTATACCTGGGTGGACAAAGGCCAGAATCTCGATGAAGCCGTGTCCATGCTGGAAAAGGCGCGTGCGCTGCGCCCGCTGGACGGCATGATCGCCGATTCCGTGGGCTGGGCCTATTACCGGCTCGGCCGCTATCCGGATGCGGCGCGTGCGTTGGAAGAGGCGGTTCAGCTCGTTCCCGGCGCGGCCGATGTGAACGACCATCTGGGCGATGCCTATTGGCGGGTCGGGCGCAAGATCGATGCCCGTTTCCAATGGCAACATGCGCTGCAATTGATGCCGGATGCCAAGCAGAAGCCCGTCATCGAACGCAAGCTTCAATTCGGCCTGGATCCGGTATCCGCTTCCGGCTCGTGACCGGGTATGTGAGTGTCTTCGCGCCGGCGAAGATCAATCTCTTCCTGCATGTCGGCGAGAAGCGCGAGGATGGCTATCACGCGCTTGAAAGCCTGGTGGCATTTGCGGAAACCGGCGACCGCCTGGAGATCGAACCGGGGGATGGGTTGTCCCTCGACATCGCCGGACCATTCGCCAACCGGCTCCTGCGCGACGACAACAATCTGGCGCTGAAAGCCGCCCGCGCTCTCCAAGGCATGAAGGGGAGCCTCGGAGCGGCCATCGCGCTGCAGAAAAACATCCCCGTTGCGGCAGGACTGGGTGGCGGCTCGGCCGATGCAGCGGCCACTCTGCGCGGGCTGAACGCGTTCTGGGATTTGGACCTCTCGGAAAGTGCGTTGCTGGAAATCGCCGCCACGCTGGGCTCGGATGTGCCGGCGTGTGTGCTGTCGCGCGCGTGCTGGATGGAAGGGCGAGGCGAGTTCGTAAAGGAAGTGCCGGCCTTGCCGAATTTCCCGATCATTTTGGTCAATCCGGGAGTCATGGTCCCGACCGGCCCGATCTTTGCCGATTTGAATGCGCGCACCGGTATCGGCGCCATGCCACCGCCAGGCGTGATGCAGAATGTGTGGGATCTGGTCGGCTATCTGGCAGACGCCGCGAATGATCTGGAAGCGCCGGCCTGCCGTTTCGCGCCGCTCATCGAGGATGCGCTGTCCGCGCTCGATCGCGAGCCGGGCTGCGTCCTCGCCCAGATGTCGGGCAGCGGCGCCACCTGCTTCGGGCTTTTCGAACAGGAGCAATTTGCCGTGGGCGCGGCCGAGCGGGTCGCCCAGGATCATCCCGAATGGTGGGTGCGCGTGACACGGATAGCATCGCCGAGGATCGGCGAACCTGTCGCCCGCTAATACGCCCGTTCCACCACGAAATCCGCGATGTCGGCGAGCGCCGATTTGATTTCGCTCTCCGCGCAAATGTCGAGCGCATCGCGTGCCGCGCGGGCATAGAGCCGCGCCCGTTCGATGGTTTCGCCGAGCGCATGGCCGCGTTCGAGGAATTCGATCGCGCGCGACAGATCGCCTTCTTCCTGCACGCCTACCTCGATGGTCTTGCGCCAGAAGCGGCGTTCATCTTCGCTGGCGCGCTGCAGCGTGAGAATGACGGGAAGCGTCACTTTCGATTCCCGGAAATCGTCACCCACCGATTTGCCCATCACGGCCTGCCGCCCGGAATAATCCAGCGCATCGTCCACCAGCTGGAAGGCGATGCCGAGATTGCGGCCGTAATCGCGCATGGCCTCGTAATGGGCCGGGGCCGCGCCAGCGGCCATGGCGCCGGCTTCGGCGGCGGCCGCGAACAGAGCGGCGGTCTTGGCCGTGATCACCTTCAGATAATCGGCTTCGGTGATGGCCAGATTCTTGGCCGAGCGCAGCTGCATCACCTCGCCCTCGGCGATGATGGCCGAGGCATTGGCTAGCACGTTCAGCACCGCGGGCGAGCCGGTTTCCACCATCAGCTGGAAGGCGCGGCTGAAAAGAAAATCGCCCACCAGGATGCTCGGCTTGTTGCCCCACAGCACGTTCGCGGCGGGCAGGCCGCGCCGGAGAGCGCTTTCATCCACCACGTCGTCGTGCAGCAGCGTCGCGGTGTGGATGAATTCGACGGCTGCGGCGAGCTTCACATGTGCGTCGCCAGCATAGCCATATTGGCGGGCGGCGGCCAAAGTAATGAGCGGCCGCAAGCGTTTGCCGCCGGAATCGACGAGATGCTGGCTGACTTGCGGGATCAGGGCGACCTCGCTGCCCATGCGGGCATGGATGACGGCGTCGACCGCAGCAAGGTCGGCACCGGTCAGCAGCGCCAGCCGCTCTACCGGATTGACACTGGATGGCAAAGGAGCGGTTTCCCGCGTATTCGTGGTCATAGCGGCGTGCCGCCTATTTTTGTTACTGCCTTTTAGGTAAAGCGGCAGGGTCGGGTCAAGGAACCTTCGATGATGGCATCGCAAATTCAGAGTGATCCACAGCAGGCATGAAAGAGCTCCTTCGCACCAACAACTTCGTCTACCTGTCCTTCGCGCAAGCCGTGCTCAAGGAGGCGGGCGTCGATGTGCTGGTGTTCGACAGTCACATGAGCGTGATGGAAGGCAGCCTCGGCGTGCTGCCGCGCCGGCTGATGGTGGCCGATGAGGATCTCGCGCGCGCCAAAAAAATTCTCGCCGACGCGGAGCCGCCGGAGCCCGCACCGGAGTCGGACTCGGCGTGAGCGGCGAGACGTCCACGCTCGACGGTTTTCTGGGCGGAAGACTTCGAATAGCGCAGCCCAAACGCGGTTTTCGCGCCGGCCATGACACGGTGCTGCTCGCCGCCGCGGTACCGGCGGAAGCTGGTTCGCGCGTGTTGGAATTGGGAGCGGGGGCGGGGGTGGCGAGCCTTTGTCTCGCGGCCCGCGTTGAGGGCGCGTCCGTCCTCGGCATCGAGATCGACCCGGATCTGGTGGCGCTCGCCAATGAGAATGCCGCCCGCAACGGCATGGGAACGCGGGTGAGGTTCGAGGCCGCGGACGCGGCGGCGATGTCCGGCGGTCCGGCATTCGATCACGTCTTTTTCAACCCGCCCTTCCATTCCCCGACCGGGCAGGAATCGCCCAATCCCGCCCGCGACCGCGCCATGCGCGATTCCACCAACGCGGTATCGGAATGGACGCGCATCGCGCTCGCTTTGACCAAACCGGGCGGAACGGTCACGGCCATTGCCGGCGCGGGGCGGGCCAGCGACCTGCTGGCGGCACGCGAGGGGGCGGTGCTGTTTCCGCTCTTTCCCCATCGCGGAGATGTGCCAAAACGCGCCATCGTCCAAATCGTCAAAGGCAGCACGGCGCCGTTTCGCGCCGCCACCGGGCTGATCCTGCATGAAGCCGACGGGCGGAACACGGAAGGCACGGAAGCCGTTCTACGCGAGGGGCGCGCGTT
>Ga0247668_1000165_pt1 | contig 18935 bp, 20 predicted proteins | sample CNK09_metaG_FD_182737 | JGI IMG/M metagenome (GOLD analysis project Ga0247668, IMG submission 182737) | Soil microbial communities from Purdue University Martell Research Forest, Indiana, United States - CNK09 | ecosystem: Environmental > Terrestrial > Soil > Temperate forest > Bulk soil...
GGTGGCTTGCTTCTCGGCCGTGGCCGCTACCATGGCGTTTGAAGTAACAAGCAGTTCGGCGGCCTTGGAAGCTTGGTCGGCCACCGCGCCCAAAGCCTTGGTCTGCCGCTCGGCCAGTTGATCTTGCCGGTCGTAGTCCTCCTGCTTATCGAGACGGCGCTGCTCGGCTTTGGACTCCGCTTCCTTCACGCGCTGGCGCCCGGTGAGCAGGGCGAGGAGGGTGGGGGAGACGACGCTCACGATCACCGAGATCGCGACGGGAACGGCGATGCGCAGGACCTCGGGGTCTAGAGTGGGACTGGGGGAAGCGAACATAGGCGGGCCTTGGGGTGAGTGTCGATATTGATATCAGCGTGGTATTCCCAGACGGCACAGTTCGAGGATCAGCAGTCCCAACAGGGGCCAGAAGATCGGCTCGCGCACCGGGCCGGGGGGACGGAAGTACTCGATCAGCCCTGCGAAGAGGCAGAGGAGAACGAAGACTAAACAAAGAGTGGATTGCATGTAGGCGATTCCCTCACGACTCCATGATACCCGAGAAAGCGGTAGGAACTACGGTCAATACTAATCAGGCTGGGTGCGCAGCGAGCCAAGCCTGGACTGCGGCGAGAGTGGCGGCATTGTCGGCGGCCGTGTCGTTCAGGATTTGGGCCAAGTCGGCGGGGATGGCTGGGTCGGACGCCAGGAGCTTCTTGATGGCTTCGATGGTCGAGATCCCGAGGGGGGCGAGCTGGAGAGCGGCGGTGATGATGGAGATGACGAGAGCGATGCCCATTATTGGACCCCCTGCGTAAGAAGGACTAAGGAAGCATTGAGAGCCGCGATGCCAGCGTCGACCACCGAGTTGGCCGTGGGCGAGAGCGTGATTCCCGCCGAGGCGATGAGCGAACGGATGGCGGCGGCGTCGGTGTTCCAGGTAGCCTCGGTCCCACGGGAGGTGATGGCGCGGACGGATTCGGACACGGTCGCGACCCTCGCACAGGCCGAAATCACGGGGCGGGCCTGCGCGACAGTGAGGGTACCGGAGGCGGCAAGGGTTTCGACCGAGGATTCAAGCGTGCGGTTGGCGCGGGCGAGGGCGCCATTGAACACAATTGTCCATTGCAGTGGAGTCTTCGGAACCGGTTGCGTCGGAACCGGAGTGCGTAGGGCGCATCCGTACCCCATGAAGACAGTGACCAGCCAGACCAGGACAAACGGAAGCGCCTTACGCTGCTGCTGTAGTGTCATCGCGTGTCCCTCACGCCATGTCCGCCGCAAGCACCCCGAGCACGTAGTCCGTATTGGCCGGGAAACTCTTGAACTTCTCCCTCACCAAACCCACGTTGAACCCCTGCCTCCCGTTCGTGGTGCGGAAGTGCAGGAACAGGGCCGCGCCGTCGTTGGGCTCGGCGCCACCCGTGTCGCCCCAAGTCGGGAGGTAGATGCCGACATTAGGCGTGATGGGAGGGAGCCAGGGGAAGTTCGGGTTGGGGACCGGGGCCGGGGCGATCTCGTCGTCACCGGGGAGGATCGGGTTGGCGGCGAAGGCTTGGGTCGAGTTGAGATAGTCGCGCAGGGCGCGGGCTTCGTCGTAGGTGGCCAGTTGCGAGACGTTGAATGAAGTGGAGGAGACGGCGGAGGAGCGGACTGGGATCTTGGGCATGCCTCAAGCGTACCACGCCAAAACAAAGGGCCTGGGCGGGTGAGCCCAGGCCCCGGGAGACCGCCGCGCTAGATAACGGCGGGATCAGTCGCACTTACTGTTAGGTTACCGCTTCCGCGCCGCAGCGGCGGGAGGGATGACCACCGGAACCACGGCGGGCTCGGTGTTGTTGATGTCGAACGTGGCCACGGCCGTGGTGAGGGTACCGAGGTTCGAGCCGAGCGCGTCCAGTTGGGCCTGCGTGATGGGCACGCCGGCGGCCACCTGGGCCTTGAGGTCCGTGACGTAGGTGGAAGCGTCGGTCGCGGCCTTGGCGAATGCGGCTTGAAGCTGGTCGAACTGGGCATTTACTTCGTCAATAGTCATAGTTGTGTTGCTCCTTGTTGAATTGGCTTACGGACCATTATACCGCCGTGTTCTACGCGGGCGGAGCGCCGGTAACGCCGGTGACGGACTGGTCGAACTGCGCGATCTGGGCTTTAGTGGCCGCGATGCGTGCGCCGAGAGCGTCGAGATCGGCGGGAGAAGCGCCAGGGGGCGTCAGGCCGAGATAGGCGGAGAGGAGGTCGAGTTTGGCGTCCATGTGATCGAGGCGTGCGTTGATCGCATCGAGCGGCGAGGGGGATTTTGAGCCGCTGAAGATGGCTCGGAGGAGTTCCTCTATGTTGCTCAGGATTGTTTTCACGTCACCTACTTTAGCGCACCGGAGGGGTTGGACGGATGAACGCCGCACCGTCGGGAATTCCGTGGGGCAGGTATTCCGACACGAGCCAATCCTCGCGCGGCATGGCGCGGCGTGCGCGGCGCGAGCCTGGGTTGGGGCGGGCTAGCGCTTGGGCTTTCTTGGAGGTCTTGGCTGAGGCGGAGTGGGCGGTGAGTTGCTGCCAACCACGAGTGTGACCCACGTCGAGGTAGCCGATGTAGCCGCCGGGGAGGATCTGGAACGGGCGGGTGATGTGGTTGCCGAAATCGAACGGGCCGGTCGTGCGGAAGCTCTCGAACCAGGATGGGTAGACGAAGTCCGACACGGCAGTGTTGACGCCATTGAACGTGATCGTGTAGTTGTAGGCGTCGGCCTCGGGCGAGTCGCACACTTCGTAGGCGTAGAAGCGGATTGGAACGCCGCGGGCGTTGTCCACCTCGGCGCACAGGGAAATATCGGGGTCACCGAGCATTTCGAGAAGCTCGTGGCTCGTGGTCGAGGAGACAGCGCTGCCCTGGGCGAGCGTGAGGCGCACGAACACCTTGCCGATGGGGAGACCGTCGGGGGTCACGTCGTGGTAGCCCAACGCGCCGGCCTGGTCGGCATCATCGAAGATGCCGAGCACCCAATGGCCGGAGGGAGGGTTGGAGCTGGGTGGGACGGCGTCGAGGCGCGCGTCCACGCCCCAGACGGGGAAGAAGTCGCGGGAAACCTGGATTTGGAGCGCCGCGACCATAGGGGCGAGGTCGGCGGCGGGGAAGAGGGTCGAGTGGTTGACGACAGAGACGTTAATCATGGATATGTGAGTTCGTACGGAAACGAGTATACGCCCTTCAGCTCGAACACGTACACGGCGTTGTCGGGGCGGGAGGTGGAGCGGGCGAATTCCACGGCAGCTTCACGCGTGACGTGCTGGTCGAGGCGGGATTGGGCGGCGGAGAGGGTGAGGTAGCGGGTGGCTGAGAGGTCGAGGCGCACGGAGCCGGTCCCAAACTCAGGGGCAAGCTCGAAGCCCACCTTCGCGCCTTCTATACCGTTGTTACCGCCGCCCCAGTCGAGTTTAAAAGACATAATTGCGCAACCTCCCCGAGGTCACCGGAGGGGGAGTGAGACATCCCCCGCCCGTCGCGCCCGAGTCCACTACCCAGAGTAGGCTAAAATCCGCGCCCAAGTCCATGCGCCAGCCGTTCGGCTGGACGTTGACCACGTCCCAGTTGAGGGAGAATTGCTCGGAGTTGATGGGCCAGAAGGGGATCACGGCGCCTACCGAGGGGGACCAGGCCAAAGAGAAAGAGGAACCGAGGGCCATCGTCCAAAAGCCCTGGAGAGCGGGGGTCCAGGTCAGGGAGAAGCCCGAACCCAAGTCGAGAGACCAGGAGGCCGTGGCGGGAGGAGTGTCCCAAGTGAGGGAGAAGCCCGTGCCCAAGTCCAAATCCCAAGGGAATGGGCCAGAGAAGGACTGCCAGGAGAGCGAGAATCCCGCGCCCAAGTCGAGCGGCCAGAGCAACTGAGTCTGCATGATCAGCTCGGTCACGGACTGGGTGACGCGGGCTGAGGCGAGACCGGTTTGTGCGATCTCGACAGCGTCTTGCGTGATGCGCGCGGCGGGTGAGGGAAGGAGGATGTCTTCGGTGGCGTCTTGGGTGATGCGGGCGCGGGTCTCGGAGTGCTCGATCACCTCGACCACGTCCTGAGTGACCCGAGCCGAAGCCAAGGCTGTCTCCGCCACTTCAAGGGCGGACTGGGTGACGCGCGTGGCCGGGGATGGGAGTTCGACTACCTCCGCCGCGTCCTGGGTGATGCGGTCGGCCATCGCACGGTCCTACGCGATGACCTTGACGCCGAACTGGGCGTTGTTCAGATTGGTCTGGGTCCAGGCGGCGGACGTGTTGGGGTCGGTCTCGTATAGTTCGTTGGTGTAGGCGTAGCTTGAGCCGAGCGTTTGAGTTGAGCCTACGAAGTTGGTCGAGCCCGAGCGGCACAGCCCCGCCACCTGCCGTAGTCCCGCGTCGTCCTTGCGCGTGAGGATGGAGTGTTTGACGGCCAGCACCGAGCCGGTGACCGTGACGGCGTTGCGCGTGTAGAGGTCGATGTCACCGGGGGTCGAATCGGCGTTGTAGTCAGTGTCGTCGTTCGACGGGTTGTCGTCCACGTTCTGCCAGTTGCTCCCAGCCGAGGGGGTGAAGTTGGTAGTGGCGCCCGCCCCGGTGGGGAAGGTGGTGAGGATGCGGCAGTCCCCGGGGAGGGCGTTGTTGACCGAGCCGGACGTGTTGAGGATAATCACGTCGTCGATCCGCATGCCGCCAGCCGAGCCGCTGAATGCTACTCTATCGCTCGACGCATTGCCAGCGTTGCGTGTGTCCACGTTGGTGGCCGAGAGGATCGAGACCCCGTTCACGCGCACGTCGTAAGCGCCGACGGTGTCGTCGATGGTGGCGAGCATTTGGATGTGGTACCAGACGCCCAGCACGGCGACCGCGGTGTCGGTAGCGAGCACGGTTCCGTTGCGGGTTACCTGAAGGCGCTTGGAGGAGTCGTAACGAAGGTCGAGATGGACGGTCGAGCCGTCGATGAATTCGAGGATCGTGATGGAGGCGATCGCGCCGACGTGGTAGACGGCGAACGCCACCATGCGGGTTTGTAGCGAGGTGAGGACTTTGATTAATGGGCGGCTCGTGCCGAGGAACGCGCTCGACCCAGAGAAGCGACCGGCGTTGTTGGTCGAAGGGGAGTAGGTGTCCCAGATTTGAGACCCGTAAGTGGTTGAGGTGTAGTAGTCGAAGCCGTCTGTGAATTCGATAGACATAGTGAGCGAACCTCCTTCCTACATCGTGGCCGTCATCGCGTTGATCGCAATGGAGAACGTGCCTCCCGAGAGCACGGTCACGGGAGTGCCGAACGGGCCATAGGCTTGGCCGTTGCCCGAGGTGGAGGCGTCGTACCAAGCCGCGCCGACGATGGTGCCCCAACCCGCCGTGGCGGTGCCGAAGTCGATGAGAGTGGCGTTCTTGAGGGTGCGGGAAGAGGAGAGGGGGAAGTTGGTCGTGTTGCGCGTCTGGCCCTGGCGGGCGTAACTGCCGCCCGTGACTTCGGTCCCACCGCCTGAGGAGAGAGGCGCGACGGTGAACAAGGCGCAGTAGAACGAGGCGGGGAAGGCGGCCGAGGTGGCGTTGAAGAAGTAGTCGAGCAACTTGTTGGCGACTGTGTCGAAGAGGAATCCGGCCATACGCTACTCCTTCTCACCGGTCGCCGTTTCCGGTTCCGGTAATGGATCGTTGCCGTGCGCCTTGGCTAAGTGCAGATGTTGGCGCCAAGCGCGCTCGATTATATCGAGCACCGCAACGTGAGCACCCGCTCCGCAAAACGACACGTTGCCGATACAAACGGCGTCCCGGGAAGCGCTGATCTCCGCCTCTCCCGGTGCGCCATACCCGGCGTTGTAACGTACGACCCGACCCGACATGATCGTCGGGTAATCGCGTCGCTCCCAACGCCCCCATGACCAGACTACCTGCGCATCCAATACGGCCATCGCATCCTCCCGCTTCTACATTCTAGTCCGCCGCCATCCATAGAGAGCACACCGGGCGGTCGCGCCCCCCAACCCCCGTCCCCGGGCCTTGGGTCGCGATACAGATGAAAGTGTGACCGTCGAAACTGAACCGGTAGCCTTGGGGCTGGTCCCCGGTGAGCACGAGACAGTCAGGGACGCGGCCGAGGATTTGGGATTCAGGCCCGTCTCGTCCAGCGGGAGGAGCCATGACCCAGGCGTTCTGGAGGAAGGTGCGGCCGTTCGAGGTGAGCAGGGGGTAGTTGAAACCGAACGCGGCGGTGCAGATACCGGCGCGGGTAAAGGCGAGGGCGGTCGAGGTGATGAAGTCCGCCCCGTCGTTTGAGACGGAGAAAGTCTGGTCCCATGCCATGCCTTGGTTGAGATTGTTGGGGCCGACGATCAGGACGGATTTAGTCGCGCCTCCGTCGAGTTGCTCTTGGGCGAGTCGCGGACAGACCGCAAGCAGGCAATTCCGCGCATTCCCCGGATCGTTCAAAACGTCGATTATCGCGAATCCGAGAGAACTGGCGATGATCCTGTAGTCTGGGACTTGCGGAGGGTGGCCTATGCGGCCCCCCAGCCCACCCCACAACTTGTAGGACACAGCCCCGCTGGGGCGACCGTAGAAGAAACTGTCGTAGACAATGGATGAGCGCGAATCCGCGAAAAGGAATTCCATACCGACTAATTCAGAAGAAGGATCGACTGATTGCCGGATGATCACCGTGATCTCTCCGCCTGGAGAAGTCATGACCCAGCCCCCTCCGCTTGCCGTCGGCTGCGGCCCGGTGAAGAAAGCCAGGGTCTCGAAGTCGAAAAAGGTGACGGCATTGTTGCCGATCGTGCCGGTCATGTCGGCCTTGAAGTTCAGGTCACCCGTGACAGAGTCGCGGCCCGTCTGAGCCACCCAGTCGAGAGAACGGTCCAAACCATCCGTATCGGGTATGAATACAATCTGTGGAGGTTGCCGGAACTGCCAAGCCCTGCCGATGGCTAGAGGAGAACAAACCGCAGATGGAGAATTGACGCCGGCCAGGAACGGGCCAATGCCAGCCGACTCGTGCCTGGCCAATATGAAGCTGCCGAATCTGTCGTTGACTTGTCCGCAGTTGCCGCCGGGAAGCGTGGTTTCGGCCCAGTTATTGGCGGCCCTGTCATACATCCAGAAGTACAAAGTCCCAGAGAAGTTGCCGTTAGACCATGGCCACCTCTCCGCATAGGCAGGCAAGCCACGAATCTGATTAAGGACTGTGCCCGCTGGCAGGTCCATATCGACACCGCCGTCAAACCTGACACCCAAGCGCATTCCCGGTCCCAGAAACGCCGTGGCAAAATTACCCGACTCAAACTGGTAGAGGCCTTGCGCGGATTTGAGAAGAAAACGCAACGGCACAATCGCGCCGACCGCCGCATAATCCGGGTTCCCATTGATGTAATAGGGGAGCGAGGACAATGCGGTGCCGGGACCGGCTGTATCAGCAAGCTCCATGTACCCTTGACCCCTGTGATAATCCGTTTGCAACACCGCCGAGCCTAGCAACATCGTTCCGCCGCCCGCTATCTTCAACGGATTGACGAAACTCCACCCGGCCGTGAAGAGCGTGTTGCGGACTGTATCGATGCAGGCGTTGCCGTCGAACCAGTCGGAGTCGATGGCGCGGGCTGAGAGGTTAGCGCGCTTGTCGGAATAGCGGACGGAGAAGGAGTTGTTATTGAGGAAGTCTGTCATGGGAGCCGCTCAATACACGTAGTTTCCCAGACCGGCGCCGGTCGGGAGTTGGGTCTGGTCGAGGACCAGGAACAGGCTCGACCATTTGCTCTGGTCAGAGATGGGGTCATGGAGGTAGTTGAGGAAGTCGACTGAGTCGACCGTGTAACCTCCGTCCAAGGCGCGGTCAGCGGAAGGGAGGACACAGTTGAACAGTTGGCCTTTGACGGTGGAAGGGGACGTGGGCGTGTCCCCCCACATAATCATGGGATCGAGGTAGAGAGGCCCGTTGGGGACGCCGTTCGAGAGACGGAGGAGCGTGCGGGGAGCGCCGAGGGAGGTGGGGATAGGGGTGGCCAGGGCTTGGGTCACGAGCCGGAGGCGGGCGAGTTCCTGGAATGGGAGGGAAGAGAGCATGAGGTGGGCGTTGTAGCAGACCGACCACGCTCCGCCAGACTCGAACGACCAGCGGAAGTTGCGGGAATCGTCCGCCCAGTCCGAACAGGACCACCAGCACTCTTCGGCCGAGCCGGGGCCGATGGGCGCGACGCAGGCCGAGGCGGGGGAGAGATTGGGGACGAATGGGATGCCGCACTGGAAGGCCGTGCCGAGAGGAAGGTCGCGACCTACAGTGGGAATCCAAAGGAGCAGTTGGCAAGGGCAGGCGTGGGCAGAGAAAGTGCGGCCCAGAGCGGCGCGGACTTGGTGGAGAAAGCCGACGCGGGTACCGTCGAACGAGGTGAGTTGGAAAGCGACCGCGTCGGGGTCGCCGCCCAAAGCGGAGTCCCAGATGTTGAGCTTGGCGGCGAGGCCTTGGGGGGAAGAGAGGGTGTAAGAGAAGCCGTTGGTGATCGTGGTGAAAGCCATGAGCGGGGAGAGGAGCGTGTGGAGAGAAGCGCGGAAGGCGGCGTTGGTGGACGCCCCGACGCCCGAGGGGGAGTAGACGATGGGGAAGGCGCGGGCGATGCTCACAGGCTGCACACGCGGCAAGCCGTGCGCGGCTCCACGCCTCCAATAATCTTCCTGCCGGACGCGAACTCTTTCGCCATCTCGCACAGAGAAGCGGGCCATGTGTCGCGGGTTGGGGAGCGGAAAGTATGGCCCGTGCGGTCTTCCTGTTGACAAGCCTGCTCGAACAAGTCGGGGTGGTGTTTCCAAAGCGCCCACCACTCGCGGATCTTCTGGTCGTAGCAGTCGTAACAGTCGGTCCTGATTGGGATGCAGTCTGCTAGACCTTTGGATTCAAGATAGTCCCACACGTTGCCAATTCCCCATCCCCAACGGCGGAATGGGAAGTCGGAGTGAACCAGATCGCCATAGATCCCCTCCTGCTCGTCTTCATCGACGCGGAGCCCGACGTATAGCTTTACAGGCGCGTTGCGGACGCACCACGCGATAGTGGGCTCTATCTTCAACTGGCGCGTACACCAACGCTGCCGGTTGTTAGGCAAGGCGTTGTGGATGTTTATAAGGTCGGTGAGCGTGCGCCCATGATTGGTGATACGCACTAAAGGCTTGCCGAGAATGACTTCGAGCCGGTCCCACCATGCAAGCATGGAGTCCAACTCGTGGCCCGTGGGCGTGCAAATGTAAGTGTAGTCGCGCGGCTCGACTTCGGCAAGACGGAGAGCGAGAGCGGTCGAATCCTTGCCGCCCGAGAGGCCGACCACGTGGCGGATGGAATGGTCGAAACCGGAGCGGCGAGATGGGGTGTAGCCGAGCATCGTGATTAGTGTCTCACCCTGCCGCTGGCATGTCTCCCTTAATTCTTCTGAACGCATACCATCTCTCGACAAACTGCATCGCGCCTTCCCATGTAATAGTGAATTCCCTGTAACCACTGGGGAGAAGCACGACCCACATCCTGAAACGGTTCACCCTGGACTTGTATATCTTGGGCTTCATCCTGACTGTCATCATCCCGCCGCCGTCCTCGGCTTGCCCCACCGTATCACGATCTCGATGTCCGCACTCCCTTCGTTACTCCCCGCGAGGAGATTGACGCGCAGCCAGTCTCCCGGCACGACCGAGTTGTTGGGTGCGAGGGCGAACACGTTCTGGTGAACCTGGAGAGTGGAGTTGGGAGGGATGACGAGCTTGGTCGCGCCGAACACCGTGTGCCACGTCGAGCCTTGATCGGTCGACTTCTCGATGTCGAAGTTGAGGGGCAGGACGCCGGACGGCATGGGCGTTTTGCAGTTGGCCAAAGCCTCGATGAACATCCCGCCGAAGTTGGGCTGCCGCACCATGAAGTGGTTGGTGAGGTCGTCCCCGATGGGCTGGGGTGCGCCGATGCCCACGCCGAACGTGGCGCGGTCTACCTCGATAAGCGAAGAGTCCCCGAAGATCCAGTCCTCGCGGATCGGGCCGTCCCCGTCCCCCGACTCGGTACCCGAGATGTCAACCGTGAACCCGACCAGGAGCACGGGCTGTACGGGGTAGTTGTCCACGGGGATCGTGAAGGAGACCGCTTTGTCGGGGTTGGCGTTGTCTATAGCGGTCGAGTCGGACTGGTAGGAGTAGTTGGGAGCCTCGATGATACCCACTGAAGTGGAGTCCATGAGCAGGGGGAGGTCCCAAGAGATGGACGTGGGCGTGGCGGAGGTGATCTTACGGATCTCCCCGCGCCCTAGCCCAGAGATCACGCGCCAGAGGTTGCCAGGTTCGATGTTGCCCACGTCGGGGTCCGTGTTGAATCCCCCGTAACCGTTGCGCACGTTGCGCAGGCCGGGGTCGGTGAAGGTGGTCGGGGAGGCGGAGTTGTCGTAGCCGAGGAAACGGATCGCGACCGCGTCCCCGGGAGCGATGATCCCGACTGGGTTGCGGTCGAGGGTGAGAGCGCCGGTGAGACGGTTGAAGACGGTGATCAGGAAGGAGGCCCAGGGAGTGGGGCCGGAGGCGCGGGCCAGAACGGAGAGCACGCGCCCCGTCGGGTCGAAGAATTCGCCGGGAGCGGATGGGTCGCCGTCGGGGTCGATCAATTGGACGCAGATGATCGTGTTCGCGTCGAGTCCGATCCCACCCACTTCGTCCACAGCCACGCCCGCTACACCCGAGTGGATGAGGAGTTTGATTTTGACCCGCACGAGTGACACAAACGGGGACGGGAGCGCATAGGTGGAGCGCTCGATAGGGCCGGTGATAGTGAGCGAGTCGGGGGAGTAAGTAGTGCCGTCACCGGTCGGGGTGAGCGCGCCCGACGACTGGAGACAGATGAGGTCGTTGTGAGCCGAGTCGGAGAGGTAGACGGCGTAGGAACTAAGGCCGGTCACCTTGGGCCAGCGGATATCGGTGAGCGAGATCGAGCCGGTGTCGGAGGCGGACGTGATCTGGGACACTGCGATCTTGGCGGGAGGGGAGGGGAGAGGGACGGCCGGGGCCGTGGCTGAGGTGAACGCCACGACCGTGATGAGCCAGGCGGTGGCGTCGGGAAGTACGCCGCCCGTGTCGGGGTCGGAGATCGAGTCGATGATCGGGGAGCCCACGCCCGGGGCGAACGCCGTCACGGGGAGCTTGCCAGTGACGATCACCGCAGCGGAGGAAGAGCCGTCCTGGAGCGGGGCGTACTCCTGGTCGGTGTCGAACGTCCATTCACCGGGGAACAGGGCGTCGGCGGGGTCGGCGTGCACTTGGTGCGGCGCCCAGACCGGGTTACGGGGGATGGCATAGAACAGGGCGGGGAGCGGGCGTGGGAGGACCTCGGCGGGCTTGGGGCCCACGTCCAGGTCGTACATGGAGTCGGTGACGGATTTCGCGGTGATGGTGACCGAGTAGTCCTTGTGGACGGTGAGTTTCGTGATGCGGAAGTTCCAGGTGTTGGGGGGTTGTGGGATGTACGTGTCGGAGCCGGGGGAGCCGGGGACAGGGCCGGGGTAGGTGGGGATGTCGGGGTGGGTGACTGAGATCACGTCACCGATGCCCACTTCGAGGGCCAGCAAGGTGGACTTGAACGTGACGATGAAGTTGTTGTCCCACTCGACGTAGGGGTTGGCGGCGTGGTCGGGTCGGAGGATGCCGCCGATCTCCTCGCGCACGCGAGTGGCCACGAGGCGCAAGCCTTGGGAAAGGAAGGGGAGCCCGACGATGCGTTGACGCGTGGAGAGCGGGGAGTCGGCGCGACCGAAGTAGCGGGCGTGGTCTTTGTCGTTGTACTCGACCGTGTCCTGCTGGCCCTGGAGGTCGAGGTTGGCGAAGTCGATCTTGAGGTACTCGAAAGCGGCTTCGGCGGGGGTGAGGGAGAGGGACTGGTAGAGCATGTTGCCCAAGGTGAAGGTCGAGGTGTCGCGAGCGTTCTCGCGAATCCCCAAGCGCAACTTGCCGAACTCGAACGTGAAATAGCCCAAGGCGCAGGCCAGGATCTCGGTGAGCCAGTCGCGGTAGGGTTTGGGTTCGGCAAGCACGCCCTGGAACTGGAACTGGGTTTCGAGCGTGGACTGGTCCCCGATGACCGGGGTGACCTGGAGGTCGGCGATCTGCGCGCACCCGGTCGAGTCGTTGTTGGTGAGGGAGTCGAGGACGAAGGTAGAGAGTTGAGTGGCTTCGTCGGCCTTGTCGAGGCCCAAGGCGCGGAGGTAAGTGGAGACAGCGACCCAGAACGGGTTCGTGGAACCGGCGGTAAAAGCGCGGTTGCCATTGGGGTCGTAGAGCACGCCTGTGAGCCCAATCTTGATCGGGACCGTCATGGAGTGGGATTCGGGGGTCGAGGGGGTCAGTCCGTGGGCGGGGTCCTTGGAGATGCGCATCTCGACGAAAGCGGTGCCGGCGGCGAGCGGGATGACGTTGTTGGGAGTGCCGTTGAGGATGTTAGAAAAGACCGGGTCTGGGACTTCCCAGGATTGGGTCCCTTGGCCGTGGCCCAGAGAGAAAGCGTCGGTCGTGGGGTCGGCGGGGTCGGTACCAAAGATCTGGCGGAGGCCCAATTCGGGGTGGTAGCCCCCGTCACGGAAGTCGAGTTGGGAGGAGAGTTTGAAGCCTTGGGACGGGAAGCCGTCCACCAAGGGGGCGACTAGGAACTTGAACCCGTCGGCGTTGGTTTGGACCGAGACGGGTTCGTACCCCCCGAGGGGACCGGCGCCGACGATGGCGAGCGAATCCTGGAAGGTCGATTCGTCGCGAGTCGAGACCATCTTGGCCGTAGCCCAGAGCGCGCGCTTGTGATCGCCGAACGAGTTGCACCAGTACTCGGGCAGAGGAGTTCCGTTCAGGCCGTCGGCCACGATCGAGGTCGAGGTGACTTTGTCGGTCGCGCGCTGGAGACCGCCGAACAGGGGGGAGAGAGCCATCCAGCCGGACCAGCCGATTGAAAGGTGGCCTGTGCCTTCGTCGTGGATCACGACGGATTGGGTCGAGGACGGGTGGCCGCCGAAGAAGGGGGACATGCCGTGCGAGAGGCAGCCGTTCGGGGAGTTGAAAAAGTAGTCGCACGAAGAGGGATTGCCTCCCGAGCCGCGGGTACGCCAAGGGCAGTTGAGGTCGTCGTTGAAGGTCTTCCAACATTGGCGGGAGATGACGCGGCGCGGGTAGGATTGGGTGATCGGGTAGAGGCCGTCGGAACACTGGACGCGGAATTCTGGGGACCCGTCGATCTGGAACGAGGTGATGATTCCTTTCCAGAGGTTGAGCAGAGTCGAGGTCTGGACGTGGAACAGGGAGAGGGAGATCGAGGCGAACTTGAGGCCTGTGTCACGGTTGAGGGCGGACATGGCGCGGTCGGCGTTGCCGAACACGAACGAGACCGAGTCGGAGGCGCCAGAGATGGACTGAGAGAAGATGGCGTCGGAGCCGGAGTCGCCGACTGAGAGCAGACGCGGGAGGTAGAGTTGGTTGTCGACAATCACGCGGCGGTCGGAGAGGTGGATCGGGGGGACGGCCGGGTCGCGAGCCACGATAGTGACGAGAGGGATGAAGCGTTGGATTTGGGAGAGGAGCGCGGTCGAGAGGAGTGGGGACGGGAAGCGGGTGAGGGGATCGCCGACGTGGGAGTACGACGGGCAGTCGGTCGAGTCGGGGCACTCGACCAAGGTGAAGCCCGTGCGGCACATCGAGGCGAGATCGGTGATGGAGAGAGGCGGGGAGTCGAAGATGCAACGCACGATCTCGAAGGTGGTGCGGTCGAGGTTGGGGGCGGCATAAGTGAAGGACTTGAATCCGCCTTGGGTGGAATCGTAGAAGTCCAATAGAGCGGCGCGCTCGGTGAAGGAGAGGGCCGAGCGGGAGAACTGGAAGCGGCGGTTGCCCACGGCGACCTCGTAACGCTGAGTGGCGAGGGTGGCGAGAGAGCCGAAGCGGTGCGAGATCACCGCGATCTCTTGAGTCAGGCCAGCGGGGTAGTCGGTGAGGAGCGGGAATTGGGCGTGGGCGAGGGTGATGGCCGCGCCGACGGGGAGGGCGAGAGTGGGAGCGGTTGAACGCTCCGGGGAGGGGATGGTGAGGCGTCCGAGCTGGTCAGGCAACGGGCATGCGGAAAGCGACCGGCACGCTCACGGCGGGGGCGGGGGAAACACGCCACGCGAAACGCCGGTCCCGGCGGCTAGGAACTAGGATAACGCAATCGTCAAGCCTGCATGGCTGGTGGCGCCAGATTGCCTAGTTTCTTGGATGCAAGCGTGGTTAAGAACTTCATCTCCAATAACTTAACGGCGGAGCCAAGCCACAGGATCGTGACTGTATAGGGTATCGCGGCGATCAGGTCGATCAGGTAGTGCTCGCCCAGCCCCAAGGTGGCGAGTGTGGTGAGGACCAGGAATACGCTCGAAGCCACGCGCCCCGCGAGCCAGTGGCGAGTAAACCAACAGATCAGGAGCGCCCCGGCGAAGTGGCCCGAGGGCATGCCGTTCGGGGCGGCGGTGAGGGGGATCGCGGCCCAATCTACAAGGCCGACGGGGAGGACTGGGAAGGAGGGAAAAGCGTAAACGGGACCGGAGATCGGGACGAGCAGATAGCACAGAGGGAGTAAAAAAGCGTTGAGCGAGAGCGTGAGAGCGGCGAAGCGGGTCTCGACAGGGCGGAAGGTGACCGTGGCCCAGAACGACACGAGCAGGGCGATGGGGAGCAGGGCGTACGCGGCGGACACGGTCAGGAACAGGACTGGGGAGGCGTGTACTAGGCGCCCGATCAGGAAGGCCGGGGAGCCGAGGCAGCGGTCGAGGGCGAAAGCATAGAGATCGAGCTTGTACGGACGGAGCGGGGAGAGGGAGTCGGTGACGGAGCAGAAGAGGATGTTGGTGAAGAAGGCGAGGACGGAGGCCGCGAGTACCCAGTCGGCGCGGGAGCGGGAGGCGGGGCAACAGGCGCGGAGTTGGGCGTGGAGGCAGAGCGAGATCAGGAGGAGGATTTGGGCGAGGGGGTGGATGAGTAAGTTAATGAGTGAGGCGAGCATCACGATCCGAACTCCTTCATGGCCTTCGCCACCAACACGCAAATGCCGATCAGCCCGCCGCCTGTCAGCAAAGCGGCGCGGACATCGACGGTGGCAAGCAGGCTCAGGCTACCCGAGATCACGAAACAGGAGAGTGCGATCACGAAGACGGAGAAAAGAGTGGGCGGTCGCTTCATGCCTTATACTCTGGCACAAAGGATGATCGAGGGCAAGGGGAAATTGTACTTAGTACCCTACAGGACGATTGCGTCGGGGTCGGACTGCTCGACCAATTCCAAAGGTACATCGCCCATCGTGGGGGTCAGGGAGTGCGACCACGGCCCCGAGAAGGTGACCGTGATGCGTCCGGTTTCGGAGAGCCCGGTCGGGTCGAAGTCGGCGCGGCGGGGGTAGAAAAAGAACGGGATCAGCCCCCCCTCGACGGAGAGCCAAAAGGCGCGGAGCGAGGCGAGCAGGTCGGGGCCGGAGACGCCGTTGAGGCGGTTCGAGCCCAAGCGTTTCGAGAGGGACCAACGGCGGATCGGGCGGGCGGGGTTGATGGTGTCGGTGATCAGGCCGCGCTCAATGTTGTTGTCGTGGTAGTCCACGCGAAGGATCGGGTACACGACCGACTCGGAAAAGGTTGTGGAAAGGGAGTCGGGGAGGACTAAGGTGGGAGTGGTCGTCTGGAGGTTACCCGGCATATCAGGAAATTATGTCTCCAGGCGAGGTCAAAGCCATGGCGTTCTGCGTGCGCCCCTGGCTCCCAGCCCAAGCCTGACTCACACGCCCCTGCACCCTGTCGGCGGTGAAGTAGTTCCCGTCGAGGAATGGGGCCACGCCCTGGCCGTCGATGTGCAGAGCCACGTAAGTGGGGCCGGAGTTGGACGCCCCGCCACCGCCCGCGATTTGGGTTGAACTACCGCCATACGTAGGCAGTTGCGATTGGTAACTATAAGCGCGACCGTACTCGTAAACGGGGGATTGATAGAGCGACCCGCCCGATTCCACGAGCCCCGCGCCGTGCGGCGAGGCGGAAGGAGCGAGGGATTGCCCCGTGCCAGCCGCATAGAGACCGAGCATCTGGCGCACTTCAGGGGCGCGGACGGCGATAGACACGCGGTTCCCGTAGGATTGCTGGGCGATGGAGACGATGCGTTTAGCTTGGTCCTTGTTGATGGTGATACCGTACATCTGCTTCACCAATCGTTCAGCCTCGCGCCATTGAGGCTCTACGCCAGCTAGGTACTCGCCCAAACCGATGCCTGCGCCTACCCCAGCCCCGATGAGAGCGCCCATGGGACCGCCGAACTGAGCGCCGATCAGAGCCCCGCCCGCAGCGCCGCCCAGAATGCCCATTGGGGTGCCAGCCAAGTCTCCGCCTGGCATGAGGGATTTCTGGGCGAGGAACATGCCCGCTACGCCCGCCGCGGGGGAGGAGGCGATAGAGCCGAGGGTGGTGCCGCCGGTCGAGATTGTGTCCCCGTACATCCCGACGGACTGCGTGGACGCGCCCCACCCCGAGCCGCCGGCCTCGCCGATCCCGAACATCCCTTTCAGGTTGCCGAATGTAGCGCCGAGGCCCTTGGGGGAGAAGCCGCGAAGCATGCTGGGGATGCTGCCGCTGCCGGTTCCGCCCCCGCCCAGCGCTCCAGGCCAGAAGGGGGTCGAGCGATTGGCTTCGGGGCCGAGGGGGGAGTAGGAGTAGGGGCCGGAGAAGCCGGACGTGCCGCCGGGAGCGCCGGGAATCCCACCGCCGAAGATTGCGCTGTCGGTCAGGCCGGTGATGTCGGAGGAGCCGTACTGGACCTGACCCAATGGGGAAGCGCCGCCTTGGCCACCTCCCCCGCCCCCGCCACCTCCAGCGAAACTGAGACCGGAGATCATGGCCATCATGGCAGCGCCGCCGATAGGCTGGGACACCGTCCCCTTCGTGCCGTGCTGCATGTAGTTGCGGATCGCGAACTGGCCGGAAGTCAGGCTCCCGTAGTCGGACGGCCCGATCTGGTAGGGGGAGCCAGCGGTGAATCCGGCGGGAGGGAGGTTCACGGTATAGGTATAGACCGGGTTGCTCACGGTCGTGCCGATGGGGACCGTGGAGCCACCGAATATGCCACGCAGGGAGCCCGCAATCCCACCTGTGCCGGTCTGGCCGAAGATGAGCGGGTGCAGAGCGCGGGAGGTGAGGTCACCCAAGCCGGACGTGATGGGCGAGAGGACAGCGGAGCGGAGTGTAGTTCCTAACTGCGCCCCGAACTGGGACGGGTGCGTGAAAAGGGTGTCGAACAGGCCTTTGGAGACCCCCTTGATCTCGTCCAACTGCCTGCGAATCTCCCCGGCGCGGGCTTCGTCGAACTGGGCCTGCACGGCGGCGACTTCGTGGACGTGCTTCAGGCGCAACTCCTCCAGTTGCAACTCGGAGGCGTACACCGCCTTGGCCGACTCCACGTTCTCCCTGTACTCCTCGTCGATGAACCTGAGCCTGACCTCCGCCACGCGCCGCTCGTCGGCGAGGCGGTTCTCGACCGTATCGGGGGCGAGGGTGGTCGAGATGCGGGCGGCGGCGAGGCCGGCGGCTTCCTCGGAGCGGCGCTGCTCCCGTAACATGTCCACGGTAATGCGTTGGGCTTCGGCGCGTTGGGACTCCTGCCGTTTCTGCTCGTCCTCGAAAGCTCGGCTGGAAGCAGCCTGCCGGTCACGGATCTGCTGGGAGAGTTGCTCGGGGGATTTGGCTTCGCCGGTGAGGCCCGTGGCGATGGCGGCGCGCTCGGCCCCCTCGCGAGCCACGGCAATGGCCTTCTGTTGAATCTGGGCAGCTTCGAGCGCGCGCAGAGGAGCGAGGGTGCGGCGCGCGGCTTCCACATCGGGGCCTCCCGGCATCTCGGCGAAGGTCTTGAGCATCTGGTCGGCCTTGAGCATGCCGTAGGGGTGCGCGAGGCGTTCAGACTCCTCGATCTGCATCTTGCGTAAGGCTTCAATCGTGGATTTGTGCTGCTCGAAGAACTTGACGGCGTCCTTGGCGCGCTCGACTCCCTGTTCGGCTTCGCGTCGGGCGGCGACCTGCTCGAAGGTGGAATATTTGTCGACCGGGCCGACGCCGGACAGTTTGCGCTCGGCTTCCTTGAGCGCCCACTCGGGGCCTTGGGCGAGCTGGTAAGCGCGGATCGCGGCGTCGGAGCGGGCATCCTGGCGGTCGACGCCCAGAGCAGCGTAGGGGTTGGGAGCGCCGTAAGGAGTGAGTGTGGTGGTCGAGCCGCGTGCGGCAGGCGGCCCAAAAGCAAGGGTCGCGGCCCCTTCGCGCACGAACCCGAACAATCCCATACCGTAGAGGCCCTGCTCGCGCCCTTTCCCCACTCCGCGGGCCAGGATCTCGACCACGACAGCGAGGTATTTCTCAGCCTCGATGCGAGCCTCCCCGACGGCGGTTTTGAGGATGATCCAGTTCTCGTTGTACTCCTTGAATTTGGTGATTGATGCCTCGTCCTGGCCGAAGCCCTGTTCCCGGGCGGTCTTGAGGTTCTTGGCCAGTTCGATGATGACCGGGGCGGCCTCGATCCCCACGCGTTTGAACAGATCCAACTCGGCCTTGGAACGCTCGATGGGGTTGGTGATCCCGGCGATCCCCTCGGCTAATTGCTGGAAGACTTCGTAGGTCCCGACGGTGCCGGCGCGTACCCCGCGGATGTCGATGCCGAATTGGGACATCCACTTGCGCGCTTTGTCCCCGGCCACCGATTGATCTTCGGCGGCCTGGGTGAGGCCGCGCATCATGCGCTCGAAGATACCGATGTCCTGACCGGCGGCTTCGGCGGCGAAAGAGAATTGGGTGACTTGCTTGGAAGTGATACCCAAGCGCAACTCCGCGTTGCGTGTCTCTACACCGAGTTTTCCCAACGACTCGTAGGCTTTGATCGAGGCGGCGGCGAGGACCCCGAGACCGGCCGCGACACCTCCGATCACGGCGGTTGT
>Ga0247668_1000168_pt1 | contig 18494 bp, 17 predicted proteins | sample CNK09_metaG_FD_182737 | JGI IMG/M metagenome (GOLD analysis project Ga0247668, IMG submission 182737) | Soil microbial communities from Purdue University Martell Research Forest, Indiana, United States - CNK09 | ecosystem: Environmental > Terrestrial > Soil > Temperate forest > Bulk soil...
CCATATTTGTCGATGTCGTCGAAGACGATCCGTTCCTTGTCCGGCATGGTGTTCGAGGCTGTAACTGCGCCCTCCCGGCTTCTATTTCGCCCCGATTCTTACCTTTAGCTCCTCCACCGAGCCGTCGTCCGAGGCGGCCGCCTCGAGCACCGTGGCCCCCTTCAGCGCATCGATCCAGCGCCCGAGGTCGCGCGCGGAACGGAAAAAACGGGGGGCGGCGATGCGCAGGCCGATGCTGTCGCTGAGGTGGCCGAGGATCGGGACGAGACGCCTGGGGTCGGCGCGGACCGCCCACTTGCCGGCCGGCCAGGAGCCGGGCTGGAACGCATCCTTTAGATAGATGTCGATGGAATCGTCGAAGGAGAGGAGCAGCGCCCCGCCGCGCTCAGCCGTACGGATATGGATGCCGAGCGACTCCCCCTGCTTCACTTTGTTGACGAAATCCTCGTAGGCGGCCCGACGCGGCGGATCGTCGGTGACGGCGATGACGCCTTTGGGCCGCGGCAGGAACTTGTGCGTGTCGACGTCATAGACGGTGAGGGTTCCGCCGTTCTCGACCAGCGAGGAGACTCTCGTGCCGAAGACGCGGTTCATGTCCTCGACGACGCGCGGCATGGTGGAGAACGTGGCGGTCAGGATGGCCCCTCGGGCGAACTGCGCCGGCTGGGTCAACTGCGCCGCCGCCGGTTCATCGGCATCGCGCGCGGCCCGCGAGGTGAAGAGGATGTCGTCCGCCGTGACGGAGAGTGACGTCACCGCCGGCCGGCCGATCGGCGGGAAAGCCCCTCGGGAGCCTCGCCGCTGGACGACGAAGGCGTCGCCGGGAGGAAGTTTTTGGGCGAGGGCAAGAATCGGCGCCAGATCGTTTGCGTTGATCGGCGGTCCGGACGGCGCGGTGAGGAGGAGGGTCTCGCCGAGGTCGCCGCCGAACATCATGTAGGTCCGGACCAGCGCGGCCCGGATGGGATCGAGGCGCACGAGGTAGTGCGTGGCCGTGGCCTCCCGCCAGGCCAGGAGGTCGGCGCCGCCGATCATCCACGGCGAGGGGAGAGAGTGCGACCGTTCCCACTGGTCGACCACTTCGCCGGTAACCGGATTGGCGCGCATCTTGGCATCGAGCGAGGCGGCGGTGGGGATCAATGCGAACGATTCCGCCGACTCCGGCACCGCGGCGATGAGCGCACGCTGCGCGTCCGTGAGCGGAAAGCGGACACCCGCCGACGTCTTCGGCGTGGTCGCCGCAAGGTAGACGGCGATGAGCGCCACGAGCGCGGCGAGGATGCTGATGGTGATGATGAGCTTCTTCATGGCTGCGCTATCGCGTCTGCGCTGTCGCGCGTTGTCTGCGTGTTGCGCGTTGTCTGCGCTGTCGCGCGTTGTCTGCGCGTTGCGCGTTGTCGGGTGCGGGGTCGATGTGCATGGCGTGTGAGATCAGCGCATTGTCTCAGAAGCGCCAAATCCCATGAACCGGCGAAGCCGGTATAAGAACCGTAGCCCCCTGGCTTCAGCCGGGGGCCACGGGTGCCATCCAGTTTGCGAGCCCGCTTCAGCGGGCGGCAGATCACGTCCACCGGTGTCGTGCGGAAATCGTTCTGTCGCCCGCTGAAGCGGGCTCGGGATACCGGGGGATGCCTGGATTCCCACGGCTGAAGCCGAGGGCTACGGTTCTTACGGCGGCTTCGCCGCCGGTGAACTGGCAACTACCACGCGCGGAGCGCAGACAACGGGGCGGAGCCGCAGACAACGCGCGCGAAGCGCGCATCAGTTACGATCCGCGCTCGCATGCCGTCCACGGTCAGCACCGTCGTTCACACTTTGAGCCAGGCTCTGCGCGAGCGCGTGGCGCGGGCGTTCCGCGCGGCCACGCGGCGCGAACGGGTGCTGCGCATCGGCGTCGACGTCCGACCGTTTTATGAACCTTTGACCGGGATCGGGTGGTACCTCTACCACCTGCTGCACGAGATGGCGAAGCACGATGACGTCGAGCTCTATCTCTTCGGCGACGCGCGCGTGACGGACTTCGGGCCAACGTTGCACGCCGATCTGCCGGCGAACGCGCGCCTCTGCTGGTTCGATCTGCGCGGTCAGGGACTGATCTCGGGGAAGTCGCGCGCGCTCACGGCAGCGGCGTACGTGGCCTGGATGAAGCTGCTCGACGTCGATGTGATGTTCGGCGCCAATTACTTTCTCCCCCGCCTCCTCGGCGCGGTGGCCCGCCGCCGCGCGGTGACGATCCATGATCTGACGTTCAAACGCTTCCCGGAGCTGCTGCAGAAGGAAACGCTGGTGAACCTCGAGCACCAGATGCAGCGCGAGCTCGCCCACGCCGATGCCGTGATCTGCGTCTCCGAATCGACGCGGCAGGATCTGCTGCACTTCTACGACATCGATCCGTCGCGCGCGGTGACGATCCTCTCCGGCCTCACGGTTCCCGCGACCGACAACCGACAACCGACAACCGACAACCTCCCCGCCAGCTACATCCTCTTCGTCAGCACCATCGAGCCGCGCAAGAACCTCGACGTACTGCTCGACGCCTACACGCGTCTCCGCGCGCGCGGCGTGTATGACGGCGCTCTGGTGGTGGTAGGGCGGGTCGGCTGGAAGTCGGAGTCGATCGTGGCGCGGCTGCGCGCGCCGGGCGTCCATCATCTCGACTACCTCCCCTCCGCGCGGCTGGCCGAGGTCTATCGCAATGCGGAGCTGTTCGTCTTCCCATCGATCTACGAGGGGTTCGGCTTTCCGCTGCTCGAAGCGATGGCGTACGGAGTGCCGTCGATCGCGGCACGGTCATCATCACTCCCCGAGATCGGAGGCGATGCCGCGCTCTACTTCGATCCGCGCGACGCGCGTGCGCTGGAAGCGCAAATCGAATCCGTGCTGACCGACGCCGTGCTACGCAAAAAGCTGGCGGAGGCGGGCGTCGCCCGGGCGGCGCGGTTTCGGTGGGATGTCGCGGCGGAGAAGACGCTCGAGGTTCTGCGGCGGTGTGCGGGGTTGGTGTAGCGGGCGGCTCGCTGGCCGGTAGTCCTGCATTTCTCGCACGCTCACTTGAATTGTTCCCTCGCGAGCTCGCAACTCCCTTCGTCGAGAGCTTGCCACTCCCTTCGTCGAGAGTCCTTCTCCCACCGCGGTTTCTTGCGGGGGGAGAAGGTGCCGAAGGCGGATGAGGGGGGCGCTTTACGAGATAGGCGCGATTTACCGACGCTGGTCCGACAGCGCTCGAAGGCGCGCGAATGACGTCCGCGTAAAACGCCCCCTCATCCGCCTTCGGCACCTTCTCCCCCAGCTGAAAAGCGCTGGGGGAGAAGGGCTCTCGATTAGAGGGCATCGAATCTTGGGACGAGGCTCTCGACGTGTGGGGAATGGTTTTTTTCACAACCTCTCGAGGCAGCTACACTGACCTCACCACTATGCAAGTCACCATCGACGGCCGCGCCCTCGTCGGCAATCGGACCGGCATCGGCGTTCACACGGCCGAGATCGCGGGACGGCTGAGCGGCTCGCCGCTCATCGCGTCGCACGCGGAGATCGCCGACCGATCGGCCCTCGAGCGCTGCCGCTTCCGCGTCGATCCGATGGCGCTCGGCGTGGCCTGGCAGCAACTCGTGTTGCGGCGTATCGCCACCGATGGCGTGCTCTGGGCGCCGCACGGGACGCTCCCCGTGGCGCTCCGCATCCCCTCGGTGGCCACCCTTCACGATTTCAGCTCGCTCACGATGCCGCTGCGGCATCGCATGAAAACGATGCTTTCGTTCAACCTCTTCATCGGCCGGAGCCTGCAGATGGCGACGCGCATCGCCGCGGTGTCGCGTGCGGTGGCCGAGGAGGCGGTAAGGTGGTTCGGCGTGTCCAGAGGAAGGATCGAGATCGTGCCGAACGGCGTCGATGAGTTTTTTACGCCGGATGGTGACGAGGACGATTACGTTCTCTTCGTCGGCACGATCGAGCCGCGGAAAGGGCTCGACGATCTGCTGGCGGTGTGGGACTCGCTGCCGCCGCCGCGGCCGCGACTCGTACTGTGCGGCGATGCGGGATGGGGAAACGTGCCGCTGCCGCGCGATGCGGAGGTGACCGGCTACGTCGACCGCACGCGGCTGCGCGATCTGTATCGGCACGCGCGCGCGTTCGTCTATCCATCGCGGTACGAGGGCTTCGGCATTCCGCCGCTGGAGGCGATGGCGTGCGGCGCGCCGGTCATCGCCACGCGCACGGGGGCCATTCCCGAATACGGAGAGGGAGCGGCGATGCTGATCGATCCGGGCGACCGGGTTGCGCTGCGCGATGCGCTGGTACGATTGCTCGCGGACGCTTCGCTGCGGCGGGAGCTGGGAAGCCGGGGAGCAGAGCGCGCGCGGTCGTATTCGTGGGATCGAAGCGCGGCGCTGATGACGCAGCTTCTCGACGAGGCAGCGCGATGAGAGTCGGCATCGACGCAAGGAAGATCGCCGACTTCGGAATCGGCACCTACATCCGCGGGCTGCTGCATGCCCTGGTGACGGCGGGCGGCGACGATACGTATGTCGCGTTTGCTCCGGAACGGCTTGGTCATCTTCTTCCGGCAGAGGTGGATCATCGGGTCATCGACGCACCGCACTACTCGATCCAGGAGCTCATGACCGTCGGCCGCGCCGTCGATGGCGCCGGCATCGATCTCTTTCATGCGCCTCATTACGTCGTGCCGTTCACGCGCACGCCCTTCGTCGTCACCGTCCACGATCTCATCCACCTCCATCACCCCAACCCTCTGGCGCGAATGTATGCACGGCAGATGATCGGCCGCGCCGTACGCAACAGCCGGCGCGTGCTGACGGTCAGCGAGGCGGTGAAGCGCGACATCGTCACCACCTTCGGCTGCCGCGGCGATCATGTCGTGGTCACGCCGAACGGCGTCGGCGCGCCGTTCTCCGCATCCGGCCACGCGGCGGAGGGGCGCTACTTCCTCTACGTCGGCAACGACAAGCCTCACAAAAACGTCGATGTGCTCGTCGAGGCGTTCGCGTCTCTCGAAGACGCCACTCTCGTTCTGACCGGGGCAACCTTCGAGCGCTTCCGCGCGCGCGACGGCGTCGTCGTCACCGGTTTCGTCGACGACGGCGAGCTGGCGGCGCTCTACCGCGGCGCCATCGCGCTGGTGATGCCGAGCCGCGAAGAAGGCTTCGGTCTTCCCGCGCTCGAGGCGATGGCGTGCGGAGGCGTGGTGATCACGTCGAACGATCCCGCGCTCGTCGAGATCACCGGCGATGCGGCGCTGCATGTAAATCTGAACGGTGAGCCGAATACGGAGTCGTTGCGCGACGCCATGCGACGACTTGCATCGGATGAAGAGCTTCGTCAAACGCTGGCGTCGCGCGGCATCGAACGCGCGAAAACGTTCACGTGGAAGCGCTGCGCGGACCTCACGCGCGGCGTGTATCGCGCCTCGATCGGGCGCTGAAATCGGCGTTTTTCCGTGGAACGGACGTGGAACACAGCGTCCGAATTACGATTTTCATAAACAATTGCTTGACAATATGACTTAACGATCGCATATTAACGACAAGTTAAAACGATGATCGCCAGGAACTGGAAAAACAACCTCGAAGGTCCGGTGAATGTTGAAGGTCGTCGTCTCTCCAATCCCCGCCGTAATCCATACGCGATCAGTTGGCCGGAGAGATCCGGCGTTTTTTGCCAAGTAGGCGCGACCGTGAGGTCCCGTACGGCATGAAAGGTGGTGAGCTTAATGGCCGCAAAGAAGGCAGCTAAGAAGGCAGCGAAGAAGCCCGCGAAGAAGAAGAAATAAGCACATCATCGACTTTTGGGGAGTCGTACTCGAGGGGCCGCAAGGCCCCTCGTTTTTTTCGATAACCTTTTCGCCTGCGCGCCGTTCTTCACCTGTGGAGGACGATCACCATGCGCAGAATCTCTCTGCTGACCGTTGCCGCGCTGCTCGTCGCCGGCGCCGCGCTCGCTAACGAAGAGGTATGCCACTCATTCGCCGTCACCGCGGCCCGCGGCCACGTGCGGCGCGTCGTCATCGACATCCCCGCCGGCGAATTCAGAATCCGCAACGGCGCCGCGGACCGCATCGCCCTGCACGGCGTCAGCACCCGGCACTTCGACGGGTACAGGCGGCGGGCGCGGGAGCAGCAGATCGCCGACGACATCTCCGCCGAGGTCGTGATCAAGGGGGATGAAGCCATCGTGCGGCGCCACTACGGTCCAAACGCGCAGAGCTGGAGCGCGAAGAGCTACCACTCCGCGGTCGAGCTGACCGTCGAGCTCCCGCCCGGGGTCGACGTCGAGATGTCCACACGCTACGGCTCGGTCGACATCGACGGCGCGTTCGGAGACATCGACACCGATCTCCGCGCCGGCGAGGTCCATGTCCGTACCCCTCGTGCGAACGTCCGCGATCTCACGGCCTCGGTGAGCATCGGCGAGGTTCACACCTACTTCGGCGACCGCTACATCGAGAACGAGGGCGTCTTCCCCCATTCGGCGCGCTACCACAACGCCGGCGGCAGGTCGGACGTGAGCGTCCACACGACGTTCGGTGAGGTGCACGTCACGCTGACGCAGTGAGGGCGCCGATGTGGCACAGACACTCTTGTCTGTGCCTGCGCTTGGCAGGCTTCCGATCTCATTCCTTGATGTGGCCGTATCATCCGTCGCATGCCCGCTCGACTCATCCCTCGCTATCGCGTCGTCGACGATGACACGGTCATTCTTGGGCCGGGAAAGACTGACCTGCTCGAAGCGGTGGCCCGGCTGGGGACTCTTCGCGAGGCCGCGGCCGAAATGGGGATGTCCTACATGCGGGCCTGGAAGCTCGTAGGCGTCATGAATGAGGCGTTCCGCGAACCGCTGATAATCACGACACGCGGCGGAACCGAGGGAGGGCACGCGGAATTGACGCCCGCCGGCCATGAAGCGCTGAGGCTCTATCGCCGGATCGAGAGTGAGAGCGTCGCCGCCACGCGGGAATCTTGGAAGACGCTCCGGAAGATGCTGCGCTGACCGACATACTTGACCAAATATATCGCCTCGTGTTCTCCTTTCTCCATGCGGGCGATTGCAGTGGCACTCTCCTTCCTCACGGCCATGAGCGCGATGGCGGATGACAGCGCCCTCGAAGCCCGGCTGGCCAGGCTCGAGCAGGAAGTGGCCGCCCTGCGCCAGGAGAATCAGCAGCTCCGCCGCGACCTCGGCGTGGAAGTCGTGGCCCGGCAGGCCGACGTCAAGATGGGCGGAAAGACCGAAGCCCTCCAGCTCGGCGGCATGGTGCAGGTGCAGTCCGAGTCCGGCGATCAGGGCGATGCGCGTTTCTCCGACGGCAATGACCGGCTCTATCTGAGACGAGCGCGGCTCAACGCCGGCGGGCGTTTTCTCGAGGAGTTCAACTTCCGCGCGGAGCTGGAGCTCGCCGGCAGCCTGGCCAACACGTCGGGCTTCCGGGCCCAACTGACCGACGCCTACGTCAACTGGAACCGCTTCGATTCAGCCAATGTCCGCGTGGGGCAGTTCAAGACGCCTTTTGGATTCGAACAACTCTACCCGGATCCCAACCTCTACTTCGCCGAGCGATCGCTGGTCAGCGATCGCCTGACCCCGGGACGCCAACTGGGAGTCCAAACCGGCGGCGAGGCCTGGTACGACCGGTTCAACTGGGCGCTCGGCCTGTTCAACGGCAACGGCATCAATCAGAACTTCAACGACAACGATCGCTTCATGGAGGTCGCGCGGGTGTCGGTGGCACCGGTCAGCGGCCGTTTCTTCGACAAACCGAGCCGGTGGACGATCGGGATCGACAACTTCCACTCCAGCGATACCAATGTGCCCGTGGCCACGGACTTCGGCATCGATTCCACTCCTTCCACCCCGGCCAAAGACAACATTTTCGCCGGAGCGCGGCGCGGAATCGGGTACGACTCGCAATTGCAATTCGGCATGGTGGAAGCGTGGGGAGAGTACCTGCAGGTCACGTTCAATCCCACCGATCGACTCCCCCTTCGACGCTTCCGTTCGAGCGGCTGGTCCGGTCAGCTCTCGGCGTTCATCATCCCGAACAAGTTACAGCTCGCTGCCCGGCGGGATCGATTCGATCCCGACCGTGAGATCGGCGGCAACGAGACCGGCACGACCACCCTCGGCGCCAACTGGTACTTCAAGCAGAACGACATCAGGCTGCAACTCGACTGGCTCCGCAGCGACGTTCCCGGCCTGACCAAGCCACAACAGAAATGGATCGCACGCTTGCAGACGCTGTTCTGAGGATCTGATGACAAGACGGTTTTTCGTGTTCCTGTGCTGTCTCGCCCTGGCCGCGTCGCCGGCAGCGGCGGCCAATCTCCGGGTTTCGGCTGCTTCGAGCCTGACCGATGCATTGCACGACATCGCCGCGCTCTACCAACACGAGACGCATGACACCCTGCTCTTTGACTTCGGGGCGTCGAGCACGCTGGCCCGGCAGATCGCCGAGGGAGCCCCCTCGGACGTGTTCCTTTCGGCTGATGAGTTGAAGATGGACCAGCTCCAGCAGCGCGGATACATCGTGAAGGCATCACGCCGCAGCATCCTCTCGAACACGCTCGTGATCATCGTGCCGAGCGACAGCAACCTGAAAATCAACGGCCCCGCCGATCTCGCCGACAACGCCATCTCCACGATCGCCGTGGCCGAGCCGCAGAGCGTTCCCGCCGGCATCTACGCAAAGGAGTACCTGCGCAGGAATCACGTGTGGGACCGGATCAAGGACAAGCTCATTCCGACCGAAAACGTTCGCGCGGCGCTGGCCGCGGTCGAGTCGGGCAATGTGCAGGCCGGGATCGTCTACCGCACGGATGCGCTCGTCTCCCGCGCGGTGCGCATCGCCTTTGAAGTGCCAGTTAGCGAAGGCCCGAAGATCTCCTATCCCGTCGCGATCGTCGGCGATTCGAAGCAGAAGGACGCGGCACAGAAATTCATCGATTTCCTGCAGTCGCCGCCCGCGCAAGAGGTCTTCCGCAAGTACGGCTTCATCATCAAATGACCGCCGAGGAGTGGCGAATCGCGGGATTCACACTCCGGATGGCGGCGATGAGCACGCTGCTCATCCTGCCGCCCGGGCTTCTTCTCGGCTGGCTGCTGGCGCGGCGGAACTGGCCGGGAAAATCACTCGTCGAGACGCTGGTCACCCTGCCCATCGTCATGCCCCCCGTTGCGACCGGTCTTCTCCTTCTTCAGACGTTCGGACGGCGCCGGGCCCTGGGAAAGCTTCTCGATCGCCTCGGCATCGATGTCGTCTTTACCTGGAAGGCCGTGGTGATCGCGATGATGGTCATGTCGATGCCGCTGCTGCTGCGGGCGGCACGGACAGCCTTCGAGGAGATCAATCCCCGGCTCGAACAGATCGCGGAGACCCTCGGCGCCTCCCCGATGCGCGTCTTCTTCACCATCACCCTTCCCCTGGCGCGCCGCGGCGTGGCCGGCGGCGTGGTGCTGGCATTTGCCCGCGGCATCGGCGAATTCGGCGCAACGATCCTCGTGGCCGGCGACATCCCCGGACGGACGCGCACGATCGCGCTGACGATCTACGAGCGAGTCCAGCTCGGGCACGACACGTCGGCCTATCGGATGGTCGCCCTCTCGGCCATCATCGCCTTTGCCGCTCTCTGGATCAGCGAGATGCTTCTCCGACCTCGCCGCCGCGTATGAGAATCACGCTCCACGACGTGCGGCTTCCCCTGGCCGAGTTCGCGCTCGCCGTGACGGTCGAGCTGACAGCGCCGGTGATCGGCGTCGTCGGGCCATCTGGCGCAGGCAAGACCTCCCTTCTCGACCTCATCGCCGGCCTGCGCCGCCCCGCCGCCGGCACGATCGCGTTCGATGACGAGCCCGTTGACGATGTAGCCCGCCGTCTCCACGTTCCGCCGCGGCGCCGCCGCATCGGATATGTCCCACAGGACAACGCTCTCTTTCCGCACCTCAGCGTCGAGCAGAACATTCGTTACGGTGCAGAGGGGCCGCTGCACGCAGAGACGATCGACCTGCTCGAAATCAGTACACTTCTGGCCCGGAGAGTCACCAGCCTGTCTGGAGGCGAGCAGAAACGCGTTGCTCTTGCACGCGCCCTGATGACAAGGCCGCGGCTGCTGCTCCTCGACGAACCGCTGGCCGGCATCGACCGTCCGCTGCAATCGCGCATCAGCGGCTACCTGGAACAGTTGAGTATCCACGTCTCCGTTCCGATGATCTACGTGACGCATGATCGCGAAGAGCTGGCACGCATCGCGGGGCAAACGGTGACGCTGAACCGCGGGCGATTGGCGTAGCCGGCGGAGCGCTGGCGTCTCGCAGTCAAATCAATACCTCATTGCTGATAGCCTCACACCGCGAGACCGCGCAACCGCGAGACCCCGAGACCATGTTCTCAACCCGCGCACATTGGAACGCTCCCACTAACCGCCTCACGGTAGCGCGGCTGGCGTATCGAGGACCGTTGCTCGACCTGACAACCTCGAATCCGACAACGGCTGGACTCCCTTATCCGCTCGATGAGCTCTCCGAGGTCATGGCTCGCGCGGCACGCGCACCGTATGACCCGCAGCCTCTCGGGATTGCGTCGGCGCGTGAGGCGGTAGGGCACGAGATCGGCTGCGACGCGGCGGATATCGTCATCACCGCGTCGACGAGCGAGGCGTATTCGTTTCTCTTCAAGCTGCTCTGCGATCCGGGCGACGCGGTTCTGACGGCACGGCCGTCGTATCCGTTGCTGGAACATCTGGCCGCGATGGAGCTGATCGACCTGCACTACTTCCCGCTGGAGTTTCATCGTCGATGGGAGATCAATCCGTCACGCCTCGAGACAGCGATCACCGGGCGGACGCGAGCCATCGTCGTCATCAATCCCAACAACCCCACCGGCTCGTACGTCGCGCCGGCGGAACAGGAGGAGATCGCGCGCTTCGGCCTACCGGTGATCTCCGACGAAGTCTTTCACCCCTTCGCCTTCGCCGATCGATCGCCTTCCTTCGTTCGCGAGGACGTCCTCAGCTTCACGCTTGGAGGGTTATCGAAGTCTGCCGGCCTCCCGCACTACAAGCTGGGATGGATCCGCGTGAGCGGTCCCGGTAAACATGAGGCCATCGAGGCGCTGGAGCTGATCGCCGACAACTTCCTCTCCGTGGCCACGCCGGTACAGGCGGCGCTGTCGGAGCTGCTCGCCATCGCGCCGCGCATCCGCGGATCGATTCAGAGCCGGACCTCCAGGAATCTGGCAACTCTTCGCGCAATGGTCGAGAAATACCCTGCCGCGCGCGTGCTCCCCACCGAGGGAGGCTGGTCAGCCATCATCCGCGTGCCGCGCATCGATTCGGATGAAGAGCTGGCCTTACGCCTGATCGAGGAACACGGCGTCGTCATCCACCCGGGCTACTTCTTCGATTTCGAGAGCGAGGGACATGTCGTCGTCTCGCTGCTCACCGAGCCCGGCATATTCAAGGAAGGAATCGCGCGGCTGATAAGCTCGCTGCCGCAATGAAAGAACACTGGCTCCTCGATCCCGCCATCACCTATCTCAATCACGGCTCCTTCGGCGCGGCGCCGAAGGTGGTGCTGGCGAAACAGGACGAGCTTCGCACGCAACTCGAGCGCGAGCCGGTGCGGTTCATGGTCCGCGAGCTCGAGCCGCTGCTCGACGACGCCCGGGCCGTGCTGGCGGAGTTCGTGGGGGCGGATACGGAGTCGATCGCCTTCGTTCCAAACGCCACGGCCGGCGTGAATGCGGTGCTCCGCTCGCTGGATCTCGACAAACATGACGAGCTCCTCGTCACCTCGCACGAGTACAACGCCTCACGCAATGCCCTCGAATACGTCGCCGGCCTTGCGGGCGCGAAGGTCGTCCCGGTCGAGGTGCCGTTTCCGATCCACGCGCCGGATGAGGTCATCGACCTGGTCATGAAGCGCGTCACCGAGCGCACGCGCCTCCTTCTCATCGATCACGTCACCAGCCAGACAGGATTGATTTTCCCGATCGCGGCGCTGATCGATGCGCTGAACAAGCGAGGCATCGACACGCTGGTCGACGGCGCCCATGCCCCCGGCATGTTTCCGCTGCATCTCGACGAGCTCGGGGCCGCGTACTACACAGGCAATCTTCACAAGTGGGTCTGCGCTCCGAAGGGAGCGGCCTTTCTTTACGTGCGCGCCAACCGCCGGCGCGGGATCCATCCCGTCGTGATCAGCCACGGCGCGAATGCCACGCGCACCGACCGCAGCCGGTTCCATCTCGAGTTCGACTGGCCGGGCACGTTCGATCCGACGGCCTGTCTGTGCGTCCCTGCCGCCCTTCGATTCATGGCCTCACTGGCCGGCGGCGGATGGCCGGAGGTGATGCGTCGCAATCACGAGCTGGCGTTGCGTGCGCGCGACCTGCTGTGCGATCAGCTCGGGATCGGCAAACCGGCGCCGGACGAGATGCTCGGGTCGATGGCGGCGATTCCGCTCCCCGACGGCCCGACGTATATACCGACGCTGTTTGGCGATCCCCTGCAGGACGCGTTGCTGTTCGAGCGTCAGATCGAAGTGCCGATCGTTCCCTGGCCATCCCAACCGAAGCGCGTCCTCCGCGTTTCCGCGCAGCTCTACAACACGATCGAAGAGTACGAAACGCTGGCCAGGGCGCTTGGGGAACTGCTTCCGCGGTTCTAACCTGCATTTCTTCACACCTCACTTCCCCCGAGAGCATTGCCACTCCCTTCGTCGAGAGTCCTTCTCCCACCGCGGTTTCTTGCGGGGGAGAAGGGCTCTCGATTAGAGAGATTGCCTTGTGGTCATTAAAACGCGCGCGGGACGCGCGCGGTCCCAGGTTGTTACTTCTCCAACAGCCGCGTTCAGCCTCCCGGGATAGAGGCCATGGTCCGTTTTGCGTTGGCAGCAAAATGCCATGTCGCGAGTACTATCAGTCGACGCAAACGGCCCCGAACCGGACTCGGCACGAGACCGGCACGAGGCGGACGACGACACGCTCGTGAAACGCACCGTTCCATCATCGGCCTATGCCTCGCTGGCGGGCCGTTACCTGATCGCCCTCGCGGTGACCACGATCGGCGTGTTCCTGCAGATCTGGCTGGCGCCATTCCTCGGCGGCGGACGCTATCTCCTGCTGATCGGTGCCATTGTCATCAGCGCCACCTATGGCGGCTTCGGCCCTGCCCTTCTCTCGATCGCCCTCTCCTCGGCGGCAGTCGAGTATCTCTTCGACCTCTCCGCCTACGCCCGGCGATTCACGTCGGCCAACACGGTGCAGCTCACGGTCATCGACGCGTTCATGATCCTGCTGTCCTGGATCATCGCCGCGCATCGCGCCGAGACGGCGCGGCTGCGCGACGCTCGTGGACGGGACCTCCAGGAGATGAACGATCGCATCGATGCGGAGCGCCGCCGCCTGGCCGATATCGTCTCCAGCGTTCCGGGCGTCGTCTGGGAAGCGCAGGGCAATCCCGGCGAGGGATCGCAACAGATCGACTACGTGAGCGAGCACGTCACGCGGATGCTCGGCTACTCGGTGGACGAGTGGCTCTCCACGCCGAACTTCTGGCTCACGATCATCCATCCGGACGATCGTGAGGAAGCGGCCAGACAGTTCCAGGAACACTTCGCGGCCGGCGGCTTCCGGACGAGCTCCTTTCGCTGGCTTACGAAGGACGGCCGCGCCATCTGGGTGGAATCGCATTCCATGGTGGTCAAGGATGCCGGCGGCCAACCGGTGGGAATGCGCGGGGTGACGCTCGACATGACCGCGCGCCGCCGTGCCGAGGAGTCGCTGCGGTTCCTGGCGCGCGTCAGTGAGCTGGTGACCTCGTCGCTCGATGCGCGCACCACGCTGGAGACCGCGGCCGAGGCGGCGTTGCCGGTCCTGGGGGAGCTGTGCGTGATCGACGTCATCGAAGGTGCCACGATCCGCCGGGCGGCGGTCAGACACGTCGATCCCTCGATGCAGGATGCCGTCCGTCTGCTGAAGACGTACGATCCGCGCATGGACCTTCCCTACGGGCCTCCTGCCGCGATCCGTACCGGCAAGACGGAGGTCGTGCCTGAGCTTCCGCCGGAGGAGCTTGCGAAGCGGGGGAACGACGAAGCCCACCGCGACATCCTTCGCCGCCTGGCGACGCGGTCGTACATGACCGTGCCGCTGATTGCCCGCGGTGGAACGATCGGCGCGGTCACGGTCAGCTCCCGTCAAACGAATCGCTACGACACGGCCGATCTCGAGCTTGCGGAGCTCTTCGCGCGCCGCGTGGCGCTGGCCCTCGAGAACGCCCAGCTTCACACGGCGGCGGTCGAGGCGAACCGCGCCAAGGACGAGTTCCTGGCCACCGTCTCCCACGAGCTGCGGACGCCGATGACGGCGACGCTCGGATGGGTGCGCATGCTCGCGATCGGCTCGCTGGACGAGGAGACGACGCTGCTGGCCGTCGATTCGATCGATCGGTCGACCAGGGCGCAGGCGAGGCTGATCGAAGACATCCTCGATGTTTCCAGCATCATCAGCGGGAAGTTCCGGCTGGAGGTCGGGCCGGTCGATCTCCGGGACGTGATCACGAACGCCATCGAGACCCTGCGTCCGGCGGCGACGGCGAAGCAGATCGCCATCGACGTCGCCCTCGATCTCACGCCGCCCTTGCAGGGCGACGCCAACCGCCTGCAGCAAGTGGTCTGGAATCTCCTCTCGAACGCCATCAAGTTCGTTCCGCGCGGCGGCCACATCGCCGTGCAGCTCACGCGCGGCGAAAGCGCGGCGCGGATCGTGGTCAGCGATGACGGTCCCGGGATCGATCCGGCCTTCCTGCCGCACGTCTTCGAGCGCTTCCAGCAGGCCGACGGCGGCAGCGCCCGCGCGCACAGCGGCCTGGGTCTCGGTCTGGCCATCGTCCGCCACCTTGCCGAATTGCACGGCGGCAACGCCACCGTCGAAAGCGACGGCCCCGGTCACGGCGCCCGCTTCACGGTGGAGCTGCCGCTTCACGCGTCGCAGAGCGACGCGGTGCAGCAGGTGTTTCCGGTGGCGGCGCCGCCGGCGGCGTAGCCTGCATTTCTCGTGTGCTCACTTGAATTGTTCCCTCGAGGGGCATTGCCACTCCCTTCGTCGAGAGTCCTTCTCCACCCGCGGTTTCTTGCGGGGGGAGAAGGTGGCGAAGCCGGATGAGGGGGCGTTTACGAGATATGTTCGATTTACCGACGCTGGTCCGAGAGCGCTCGAAGGCGCGCGAATGACGTCCTCGTGAAACGCCCCCTCATCCGCCTTCGGCACCCTTCGACTCGCTTCGCTCGCTCAGGGCAGGCTCTTCTCCCCCAGCTGAAAAGCGCTGGGGGAGAAGGACTTTCGATTGGAGGTGCTGCCGAGAACGAACCCTCGCACAACTCCACATCGTCCCGAGTTTCGCCATCAACAGGGTGACGGCAATTCCACTCAGCGTATGAGAAATGCGGCGTAGCGGGGGGTGGCTCCCGCGTTCAGCTCTATGGATGTGGTTCTTAATTGACAGGGGCTGTCTTTCCCAACTACCGTCGGCTATATGTCCCCGTCAAAGTTTCTCGTGCGGCGTCCGGATCCTTTGCGCTGGGATCTCGCCCGTTTATCAAAGGTCATTTCCGATGAGGACACTCTGACCGTGGCAGGTCTGTCCGAGTGGGAAACAACGCTTTGTCGCGAGGAGATTCAGTCATGGGCATTACAGGAGATCGAGACTCACTTCACCGGCTGATCGACGAGCTCCGGCTGGAGGACGTTCGGACGGCGGAGAGAGTTCTGCAGGCGTTGAACGCCAGCAGCGATCGTCTGGTAACTGCTCTGCGCAATGCACCGGTGGATGACGAGGCCGAGACGGATGCAGAGCATGAAGCAACGGGGCGCGCGCGCGAGGATGTTCGCGAGGGAAACACGCTCTCGCATGAAGACGTCAGGCGAAAGCTGCGGCGCGTGTGAAGTGGCTGATCCGCTGGAGTCACGAAGCGTCGAGGGATATTAGACGGATAAGCGGCCGCTACTACGCTCCCCCTACGCCGCCTTCTTCGCCGCCGCCGGCTCGCTGAAGAGCTGGAGCGCCTTCTGGAGGATCAGATCGTCCTTCGGTTTCACCGCTGCACCTTTCGTCGCGGGGGTGCTCGACTCGTCGCGCAACGCCAAGGCAGTGAGGTCGACGATCACGTCCGGGCGGATGCCGCCGGCTTTGATCGCTTTCATGTCCGGCGTGGTGTAGTGGGCGACGGTCATGTAGACGCCTCCGCCGCTGGGAAGGGTCACGAAACGCTGCACGATCGACTTGCCGTACGTCGTCACGCCGACGACTTTGCCGCGCTGGTTGCCGTGAACGGCAGCGGCGAAAATCTCCGCGCCGGAGGCGGTCGAGCCGTCGGTCAGGACTTCGAGGTCGCCGTCGTAGGCGGTGTTGCGGTCGGCCTGCCACTTCTTCGGATCGATGTTGCGTCCCTGGAGCGAGGTGATGAGACCGCTCGTCAACAGCTCGTCGGCCGAGGTGATCGCTTCTTCCACGTCTCCGCCGGCGTTGCCGCGGAGGTCGATGATCAGCTTCCGGTTGCCGGTCTTGCGGACGTTCTCGAGAGTCGTCGCCAGTTGCGCCGCGGTCCCCTTCTCGAAGTAGGGGATCTTCACGTAGGAAACGCCGCCGTACTGTTCCGTGGTGATGGGCAGCGGGTGAAAGGCAGCCTGCTGCAGGGTGAACTCGTCGCGCTTGGTCTGGCCGCCGCGGAGAACCTGCAGATGGACCGGCCTGGGGGCACGGAGGAGAGTGCGGACCTGCCAGACGGCCATTTTCTGCGTCGGCTGTCCGTCGATCTTCTCGATGAAGTCGCCGCGCTCGATGCCTGACTTCGCGGCGGGCGATCCCGGCACGGAGGCGATGACGAAGGCGTATCCGAAGCGCTTGGTGACGATGAGGCCGACGCCGTTGTCTTCGACGTCGCTGAAATTCTTGTACGCCGCCATCTGTGCCGGCGGGACGTAGTAGCTGAACTCGTCGATGGCGTCGGTGACCCCGGAGAAGGCGCCGTCCATCAACTGGTCGGCCGGAACCTGTTCCACGTAGTTGTTCCTCACCAGGTCGAAGACCTCGGTGAAGATGCTGAGGTAGCGGTAGACGTTGTTCTTCTGCGTGGCCTGCCCGAACAGCGCGCCACCGAGGAGCGAGAGCAGAAGGGCCACCGAAACAGAGAGGAAAACGATCTTCTTTTTGGTCATTTCGTTATCTCGTTGTGCTCGCTACCGCAGCCATTTCTGCGGGTCCTGGGGCTTGTTGTCCTGCCGGATCTCGAAGTAGAGGTAGCCGGAATGCGCTGCCTCCGACTCGCCGACACCTGCAATCGTCTGTCCAGCGTTGACGCGGTCTCCGACGGCGACCGCCGGCGACTTCAGGTTGCCGTAGAGTGAGAAAACGCGGTTGCCGTGATCGAGTATCACCAGATTGCCGTATCCCTTGAACCACTGCGAAAATAGAACTGTTCCCGCAAAGACAGAGCGTACTTCAGCACCGGGCGCCGCGGCGATCTTCAGGCCGTTATTAAAGGTCACGGTCGAAAATTTTGCGTTAGTTTGCTTCCCGAAATGCTCGACGATTTTCCCCTGGACCGGCCACGCCAGCGCCCCCTGCACCGTGCGGATGTCGATTGACGCTACCGCCGCCGTGCCATTCTGGCGCGACAGCACGTCGAGAAGGTGCTCGAGCCGCTTCGCCTTCTCCTCGAGCTCGGCCAGTTTCTGCTCCGACTGGCTCCCCTCGCTGCGCAGCGAAGCCAGCATCCTCTCCTTTTTCGCACGCGCCGAGGCCATCTCCCTCTGCCGCTGCTCCACGATGCGCCGCACGCCGGCCAGCCGCTGCTGGCGATCGGCGAGCTCGGCATTGCGAGCCCGCAGTTGCTCGCCGGCGGACTGGAAACGCGTGACCGCGCGCGCATCGCGGGAGACGAGAAAGCCGAGCATCGACACCGCCTGCACAGGATCCTGCCGGTCGTCGATCGAAAGCAGCAGGCGAAGGTAGCTCAGCCCGCCCAGGCGATAAAGGACGGCCAGCCGTTTGCGCAGGAACGCTTTCTCCCTGGCCACGTTCGAGGCAATGGCCGCGATCTGCGACTCGAGGTCGTGACGCTGCTGCTCGAGCTGCGACTGCATGTCGATGGCGAGCTGCAGCTCATTCGTACGGATGCCGAGCTCGAGGTCCGCTTCCTCCAGATCGTGCTCGGCACCGCGGGTCTGAGTCCGGACGTCGTCGAGACGCTTGCGAAGACGGCCGATCTCGGCACGGATGCGCGTGAGATCGGCATCACGCGCCGTGGGCACAGACAAGAGTGTCTGTGCCACATTGGTCAGGCTGACCGCGAGGATCAACACCGCAACGACGACGGCCCTATGCGCCCGACGACGATTCGCGCAATGCATGCTTGGCCGCCTGCTGCTGCGCCTCTTTTTTCGACGATCCCTCGCCGCGCGTGGCCAGGTTGCCGACCTTCACCTCGAC
>Ga0247668_1000171_pt1 | contig 18415 bp, 33 predicted proteins | sample CNK09_metaG_FD_182737 | JGI IMG/M metagenome (GOLD analysis project Ga0247668, IMG submission 182737) | Soil microbial communities from Purdue University Martell Research Forest, Indiana, United States - CNK09 | ecosystem: Environmental > Terrestrial > Soil > Temperate forest > Bulk soil...
GGTACTCCTGAGGCTGGATGAGAGCCAGCTTCCGGAAGCGATCACCGAGGAGGGCGATAGGCTCAGTAAGATTCGAGTGCTCAGCCGGCGAAACCAGAGAAGCAATATCATCCTCGTCCTTCCGAGGGTACGTGTACTCCACGGTGACGAGTAGGTCTTCACCCCAGTAAATCGACAGCGTCTTATCCGAGGTGTTCACCTCGATGGTCAGCTCCTCAACGTCCTTCAGCTCACGGAGGGCCATCTCAGCGGCCTTCACAGCATCACTGTCCAGCTCCATTAGGTAGGTGTAGCTCCCTGGGGTGTACATCCCGTAGTCTTCGACGTACGTGTACCGATCGAACACACTCATTAGGACGGCACCGTCCTCATCGAACACCAGCTTCATACCAGGGGAATCCTTCCCAACCTGGTAGAGCTTCGCGTTATACAGCAGCCGGTGGAGCACCGCAGCTTCGATCTTCATAAGTAGATCCTTCGGCCCTTCCATCAGTTACCCTTCGCCATCTCTGGGGTAACAAACTCCACGGGGGCAGAATGCTCTAGAGAGTTGGTGTAGACATCCTTCCAACTCACCATAGCTCCCCTCATGTCATACCAGCCACCCCTGAAGAGGCGGAACACCAACATGCCACTGCCACTCCGGTGGATGGCTACCGTACCCACAGGGTACTCAGTGGCGATCTCTTCGATCGAGATGATGTGGGGTGCTTTGTCCATTAGAATGTTACTTGTACCGTACTCACCTAGGGCTGCTTCATCATCAAGGATGTAAAGAGCAGGTCCCTCCAGGACCACACGATACCGCTTACCCTTGATCATCTCACTAGGCTTCATTAGCTGCTCCTAACGCTAGGTACTCTACGGAGACGTCGAACGCCGACTGTATCATGGCCAACGGCAACCCGCCAGGATGGCGAGTCTCCTCACTGGAGACGTAGAAGAGGAGGGACGCAAGCCCCTTCAGGAGGGTGTTACCTTCGGATCCACGACCTAGAACGATCGCGGCCTCTTCGATGATATCACTCATCTCAGGCCGTCCAATCTGTAGGTCTTTGGGTAGGTTACCTACCATCTGAACCTTTCTTTTATAACAATCTCCTGAGAGTTTGCTGAGAGCGTTCCCAAAAGGGGAACTTTCGTGAGTATATAAAACGCCTGTGGTGTTCTTCAAGGTTGTGCGTACCTACGAGCGCAACGTTAGTGTAGCGAGTAAGAGCGCAACCCCATAAGATCTTCGGAGTTCCTCGGATACCCTCGGAAGTCTTCAGGAGCTCCGCTCCAATGAAGACCCAAAGCTCCTCAGATCTTAAGTGTACACGTTCCCTCCAGGAACGACAACAGTATGTGACTATCGTCACAAATGGTTTGCAACCCTGCAAACCTATGATACTCTTAACTCTTCTGCCCAATGGGAAACAGAAGAGTCTTCCTGGTCCCGTCCGGTCCCGAGTGAATACGAAGTCATGAAGGACACAAGAACAGTGCGACGGGGGAGCGAGCGAATGCGAGCGACTCCGTCGCTCTATAAGGGACCATCAAATTCAATAGTGACCATAGGAGGTCATCATGACCGACAAGACCTATCCCACGATCATCCTGATCGCTAACTTGTACGAGCATTACGACCTCCAGTACGTGACTGCAACCACTGGTGGAGGTCACGCTACTCACTCTTATCACTACCTAGGGGAGGCCGTGGACTTTGGGTCCGGGGTCTCCAACCCCGGTGAGGTGAAGGCGGCCGGCTTCACAGGTCAAACCAGTCGGGATGACTTCGCGAAGTGGTGGTACCAGGAGTCCAAATACCTCACTGAGCTGATCCACACTAAGGCCGGTGGAGGCGGCTGGTATGTGAAGAATGGCAACCGTGTCCCAAGGGGATACTATGGGACGACTACGGAGAATGCTCACAAGAACCACAACCATGTGGCAATCAAGACACTCAAGATGGCTAAGGCTCTCCTAACTGTTAGGGTTCAGCAACTCCTTCACGTCACCGTCGATGGGATCTACGGACCCAAGACCGTGGCTGCTGTCAAGATCTTCCAGGCTAAGCACGGACTGGTCCACGACGGCGTCGTAGGACCGAAGACTGTGGCCGCTCTGCGGGCCGCTCAGGGGTGGAAGAAGGTCTAGTGACAGAGAAGAACCTCTGTCGGGTGTGCGGTCAGGACTTCTATCGAGTCGAGATGTTCGACCGCCACCGGGCGGACTACAAGATCGTTCGTCAGCATACAGCTAAGGTGTGCTACGATAGTATTAAATCTGGTACTCACGCTCGGGGTGAGTGCCAGGTACTCTCCGGGCAGTGTCGGACCCCACAATTCTTAGGCTACACTGCGCGTAACGGGGTATGGTATGATGACGAGGGCATCAAAACGTGGGAGAAACTGAAGACCGCGAGAGAAGCCCGTTAGATGTGGTCCACACAGTCCGATGAAGTGTGTGGTTAAGTGGCGCAGTGTTAGAGTTCGGGCGCACCAGCCACTAGATGTGGGGAGGGGTAGGGTACCTTCGCACCCGAGACCGGGTTGTAGCAGGGCTGCTACCCCCCGCTCCTCGGTCCCCCTCCCCACGAGCGTCCATGGTGTAGCGGTAGCACATCGGTCTCCAAAGCCGATAGCTCGGGTTCGAATCCTGGTGGGCGTGCTGAACTGATCTCTGATCGTCTAACGGCAGGACAGCGGGCTCTGAACCCGCCAATCGTGGTTCGAATCCATGTCAGAGAGCGTCAAATGAAAAACCGGCCAGAAAAATTTTTGACAGAAATGAGGCAACTCCCTTGAAGGTCGAGCAGACTCCGAAGGTAGTCGTTCAGGACATCGTAATCACGATGTCCAATGAGGAGGCCAGGGTTCTTTATCGGCTCTTGGATACCCTACTGTGGGACAGCCTACCTGAAGAGGCGTGCAACCTAGCAGAAGTCCTCTCCACTCATCTTGATGGGTTGCCCGACATCTCTTGGGAGCTAGGTAATTACGCAGGTACAGCGAAGCTCAACACCTAGGAGGTAGAGTGCCTCGCGCACCCAAGGGGTGTCACACCCCAGGGTGTCGCAACCTCCAGCCTTGCAAACTGCACACCACGAAGAAGTGGGGGAACACTAAGAGTGAACCCCTACCTGGGAATTGGAAGAGCCTCTGTCGCGCTGTTAAGGCTAGGGACCGTGGAGTCTGCCGGAAGTGCAAGCGGCCGGCCCCCAACGGTCAGACAGATCACATCATCAATCGAGCCAGAGGTGGCACAAACGACCTGAGCAATCTACAATGGTTGTGTAGAGGGTGCCACTCAGTGAAGACTAAGTGGGAAGCATCCCTTAGATGGAGGTAGCAATGATGTACTGCGGAGCGATCTGTTCCCATGGTGGTATGTGTGACCTGGAGAAGGGTCACACCACGTTTCATGACGCGTCAGGCTACTGCCAGTGGTCTGGTGAGTCTGGTGTCTCCCGTGAGGAGGCGGACGACATGATCCGGATCAACGGAGCTAAGATGGGTCTCCCTGCGAACTGGGTGGATTCCGTGATCCAGGGTAGCTGGGAAGACGTGGAGGGGGAGGACGAATGATAGTCTGGATCGTCCAAGAGGACGACTATGAATGTCAGGGTGTGGTAGCAGTCTTCTCCGATGAAGAGACAGCTAAAACGTTCGTTGCGGACCACAACAAGAATGAGGACAATAGTCGATGGTTCTTGCCGTACGCCTATGATGGATTCGAGGTTGTGTAGTGGATAACTTCTATCAACTGGTAGGCTTCCTGGCCTTCTGGTACATGATCGGGTTCGGCATCGGCTACCTGATGTGGCCCCAGTACTACGCATGGAAGGATCGTCGTGATAGTCGGAAGCACAGCGATGAACACGCAACTCCAGTTCGAGTTCAGGACTCCGAGCGACCTTGACGTCATAGTCCCACCAGGCTGGGGACACACTCAGGGTGATATCTTCTGGGATAGCCGGCTGCTGGAGTACCAGGAGCAGGATTGGTGGCTCCAGAGTGTGTGTATGCCTCTCGATGAGCTGTACACCATGAAGGTGAGCCACCAATACTGGGAGCTCCCTAACGGTAGCTGGAAGAAACATATGTATGATATCGTGGAGATGAAGAGGGCTGGAGCTCAGATGATCCAGCGCTTCCACGACATCCTCTACCCCATCTGGGAGGACCTGCATGGGTCCAAGAAGATGATGTTTAAGGGGAAGGATGACTTCTTCGAGGACGCAGTCGTCCGAAAGTACGACCACGACAGCATCCACGACTCGGTAGCGTACGGGGACTACCCTATGTACATTCAGACGCTGAAGCGTCCGGGTCATACCGCTGTTGACATGGACTACATTAAGGGGATGACTCATGAAGAGCAGGTTCTTCTATACCGAGAGGAAGTGGCGGCAACTGCGCTTGAGCGTATCGTTATCCCACGGAACTATATTGGTAGCCCTGGGGCCGCGTGGACGTGGGCTCTACGCCGTACTATCACTTCCCTCACTAGAGGTTGGTCGGCTCAATTCATAGTCGAGAACTATGAAGACTTCGCTCGACCCGATGATTATGTAGGTCGCCACCTGGCGAACAAAGAAAGGTTGATCCTCCTGTGAAAGCCAAGATGTCCATTCACTTCGAGTCCGAGGACCCCCGTGGCACCAACTACAACGACTGGGATGAGTCCAAGTATCCTCAGGGTAGCACTGGTGAGGTCTTCCGAATCTGGAAGGTGGAATTCACCGATGACCGTGGTAGCTTCGAGGCCCTCTACTTCAAGCAGCTTGGTGTCTCCGACTCCTACGCTTACCAGGTAGAGTGGCAGGATAAGATGGTCCAGGTGGAGGCTAAGCCTCGCGTCGTTACCCAGTTCGATTACACGGAGGTCTGAGATGAGTCTGAAGGATATGACGCCGCAGCAGATTGAGGATGTGCTGCTGGAGGACTACACGTACACGTATCACCCATATCAGTACAACGCGGTGACGCAGCGGTACCAAGAGAATGCGGCGGACACCCGGACGGCCAACCTTGAGAGTTGGCATGACGTCCAGGACCACTTCGCAACGGCTACCGAGGTGGAGGGTCTCGGTACGGTGGAAACTATCGATTCAGACGGAGGAGAGGGTCAGGGGGAGACCATCTACTTCGTCTTGAAGATCAGTGACGGTGACACTGTTCGGTACTTCCGCAAAGATGGGTTCTACGCTTCCCACTACGGCACAGACTGGGACGGCACCTTCGCTGAAGTTAGCGCAGTCCAACGGACTGTGACCTTCTGGGAATGATATCTATCATCGTACCAAGCTACGGGCGACCTGAAAGGGTCGCCTCCGTAGTGTCTAACATCCGTGATAGCATGAATGGGTACGCCCCACGCTACGAAATCATGGTAGTAGTAGAGGACTCTGAGATAGCTGCGTACGCTGACGCCTTAGGCTACATCACTTCTGAAGACGGAAGCACTTGGCTAGTCACTAACGAGCTGTCTACTAACTACGCTGGCGCTGTAAACACAGCAGTCAAGTACGCCCGAGGCGACCTGTATATGATCGCCGCCGATGACCTCACCTTCCACACAGGGTGGGCTATGTACGCGACAAGGAATATGAATGCGCTTCCGTCGATCAAGGTCGTGGGTACGAACGACCTCCTCAACGACTTCGTCCTTCAGGGTTATCACGCTACTCATTACCTTGTTGCTGCTGATTACATCCGGGATGTTGGTGGCGTTGTTGATGAGGCCCCCGGCCAAGTCCTACACGAAGGTTACGACCACAACTTCGTTGACACAGAATTCATCGGTACAGCTAAAGCCAGGGCCGTCTTCGTGCCCTGCCTCGAAGCTGTTGTTGAACATAACCATTTTACAGCCGGTAAAAGTGACAAAGATTCAACGTACGATAAAGGTTACGCGAATCTACAAGAAGATGCAGATCTCTATTACGCACGGAGGCACCTCTGGTGGGACATCAGCAAATAACCCCAGTGAACACCGGCATCTACATGGTAAGGGTTCTAACCACAAAGAAGGACGGCACTATTCTAAAGGGCGACGTCACTCCCGCTAGGTTCACTCGTCACGAGTGGAATTGGGAGGATGGACCAGAGGTTACCGAGTACTGGTCATTCTTTGGCACAGAGGTTACCCTTAACCCAGAAGACATCGAGATCGTAGTTGGTCCGCTTTTCTAATCCCTGAGAAAAATTTTTAGCAATTTTGGAGCAAGCCCCTTGATGCGAACCTGCCATAACTGTGGAATCGAATGGAACTCTAGGGAGGGCAGAGCCGCCAAATACTGCAACCGGGCCTGCTACTACGAAGGCAAAAAGAAGGCCGCTGCACTCGCCGGCCCAAATAGGTTCGAAGAAGACATGACTCTGTATGAGCGCCTACGCGCCATCAAGAAAGACTATGGTGTCCAGTGAGTAAGCCTAGGTTGCTGATCACGGGTATCTCTGGCTTCATTGGCCAGGCACTCGTGGAGAAGCTCCACAAGAAATACAAGATCTACGGCATCTACGAGAAGGAGTCCTCGACTTCGAAGAACCCGGAGATCTCCGAGAAGCGTAAGTGGGTCGTTGACCTGCGTAACGCTCCCCTTATGGAGGTGGTGGTCTCCACTATTCAGCCCGACTTCGTCATCCACCTCGCAGCCAGGAGCGAGGTCGCTAACAGCTTCGACAACTACGAAGAGGTAGCGGACATCAACTATAAGGGCACAGTCATCCTGGCTGAAGCTCTGCGGAAGAACGTCCCCAATCTGAAGCTGTTCGTGATGGCTAGTACGATGGAGACCTACGGTCACCAGCCCGCTTCTCCATTCAATGAGGATACGCCCCAGCACCCTATGGCTCCGTATGCGGTAGCCAAGGTGGCCTCTGAGCGGTACCTGGAGTACATGGAATACGCTTACGCTTTCCCGTTCACCATCCTTCGTCAGACTAACGCTTACGGTCGGAAGGACAACTCGTTCTTTGTCGTAGAGCGGATCATCTCCCAGTTCTGCGAGGACTTCTGGAAGATCGAGCTTGGTGACCCAGATCCTATGCGGAACTTCATCTACATCGATGACCTAGTCGAGCTTTACGAGGTGCTTCTGGAGAAGTACTTTACAGCTCAAGGGGAGACCTTCGTTACGGGTCCAAATAACGCGGTCGCCATCGGTGAGCTTTACGAGATGATCGCGGACAAGTTCTCTGATGCCTGGGTGGGTGACCCTAATGACGTGGTCGAGTGGTATACCATGCCCCACCGTCCCGGAGAGATCTACTATCTGAATAGTGATGCCTCGAAGGCCAAGAAGGTTCTAGGCTGGGAGCCTAAGACCTCTCTTGACGAGGGGCTTGATAAGACGATCGCGTACTGGAAGGAGAAGACCAACTATGACAAGGTATGGTGGCCAACCTGCTCCGGACGTACCGCAGCCGATCACGAAGACTAAGAAAGAGATCAACGCCCGAGAGGCTGCCGGTTGGTTTCTGAAACAGGGCTTCCCTGTGGTCTATAACGAGAACTATGAGATCGGTAAGTTCACGTATTATGCAGACATCAACGTTACTCCTCAGGGAATGGTATGGCGCATTCCGACAAACGAGCTATGAGGGTAGCCCTCGGCATCCCCTTCTGGGGAGATGACCCAGACCGCAACCGAGCGTACTGGGCTACCTATGATGTGATCACCAATCTGTTCCCGTTCGATGAAGTGATCCAGTTGCCCCCTGGCCTTTCCGGCCGGGGGGCTTCGCGCAACTACGTAGCTCAAGAGGCGTACGAGCGCAACTGTGACGTCGTGGTTATCTGCGACGCGGACACCATACCGGAGCCTAAGGGCTTGAGGGACGCCATCTATGGTGCACACACCCTCGGTGGCCAACACTTCCCCTACGACAGCTTCAGGTACCTTAGCGAGCGTGGTACGCAGCTCTGGTACGACAACCATCCAACAGCATTCGATCACTGCGACATGGAAGGTCCTGGGAGCTACGGCGGCGTGTTCGCTATGCGACCCGAGGAGTACTGGAGGGCCGGAGGCTTTCCACAATTAGAGGGGTGGGGGTTTGAAGATATCATCTTCGTTGTTCAGACACGAACACTCATACGAGATGCCGTGTGGCATCCTGGTAGTATCACACACCTGTGGCACCCGAGTGCCGTATCAGTCGGTAGCGAATCGTATTGTCGCAACCTTGCTATCTGCCAGAAGTTTGAAGCAGTTGACCGCAACCCAGACGCATTGAAGGCGCTGATGATTATGGGAGTGGGGATGCATGTCCGAACCTGGTAGGTTGGACTGGCACGACTATTTCATCGAGATAGCATACGCAGTCGCTCTCCGGAGTGACTGCACACGTCGAAAGGTAGGAGCAGTAGTTGTACGAGATCACCGTATCGTTGCCACCGGATACAACGGGGCACCGCCTGGAGGCGGAAGCTGTGAACAAGGAGATTGTCCAAGAAGCCTTTCCGGAGTTGAGCCCGGCTCAAGTTATGACACTGGTCCGGGTTGCTGCATCGCTGTACACGCTGAAGCCAATGCGGTTGTTTACGCTGGGCGAGAAGCTAGCAAGGGTTCGATACTATACCTGACACACGAACCATGTGAGGGTTGTAAGAAGTTGATTGAGGCAGCAGGAATCGAAGAGGTAGTTTATGACATTCCAAATCCCACTCAAGAAGAAGTACCGATGGAAGCCACGGTCCCGGTTCGGGGCAGTAGGCGACGACAACCTGAAGCGGATTCCGCGGCCGGGTTCGACTGGGCCGATCGTCAAATACGAACCGCAAGAGCACGTGCTGCTGTTGCGTGGGGGCCGGCGAAAGGTCTTCGTCCACGGGGAAGAGGCGGAACAGTACACCCGACGCCCATCCAATAGCTAGACACAAAAGAACCCCCCTCAGCGGAGTGGCTGAGGGGGGTTCAGTCTGTCGGATGAGTCTACAGCTTTTCGCGAAACTAGAAATCCATCCTGCGGCCGTCTCTGTCGGGCCATGCATCTACTCTACCGGGTGGATGCCTAGTGGGACAAGAGCTCGGACCAGACTTTCTCGGTGTCCTGCAACACCTGTACGGTATGTCCAGGATCTCTGACGGAAGGTAATAGGGCTCCGACCAGGAGATACATCAACTGCTCGTCGGACATACTCCCACTCTTCATGGCTAAGGCCCTCTGGTACCTGTAGAACCAGATCGGGTACTGATAGCCCAACACCAAGGACAGAGTGCTCTTGACGCTCCCTGAGATCCCAGTCGACAGGAAGGTCTGGCGCCAAAAACCGTCGTCGTCCAAAACCCACTTCACCTCGCCGTCGATTGGCGCGGTCGGAAACCACTTTTTCGGCGTCAGATTGTAGAACTTCGAGTAGACCCTCGCGTCCACCAAGCGAGTCCAACGCACCTGAGTAAGCGAGCGCCTTGAGTACACCCACGTTGAGGGCCGCTTTAGGAGCCCTTTGGAGAAAATCATCGTAGCTTGTGTACGGCGCGCTACGTAGGAGCGACGGAGTGACCTTCGGTCCAACTCCGCGAATACTCTGGATTCCATAGCGGATTCCTTCCTTGGTGGGCGTCCAGGACGCTCCACCGTTGATGTCTGGTGGCAGGATAGGGATGCGCATACGCTCCACCTCTCCCAGGTACTCAGTGAGCTTTTCAGGAGTTTTGGTGTAGCTCAGGAGTGAAGCCATCCATTCCCTAGGGTAGTGAGTCTTGAGATAGGCAGTCCAGAACGATAGAATGGCGTACCCGTAAGCGTGGCTCTTGTTGAAGCCATAGTCTGCAAACGGCACCAGCACGTCCCATAGAGCCAAGGCGGACTCTTGTGAAAGGCCCGCCTTACTTGACCTTTCCAGATAGCCGTCCCGTTCTTTGGCGAGTAGAACACGATCCTTCTTTCCCATGATCTTACGAACTACATCAGCTTGGGATAGTGAGTATCCACAAACGAGCTGTAGGACTTGCATAACCTGCTCCTGGTAGACGACGACTCCATAAGTAGGAGCGAGAGCGGGCGCAACAGTGCTAGCGATGTCGGGATGCGGATATGAAACCATTTCTTTTCCATTACGCCGGTCAGCGTACCGCGAGTGAGAGTCAGTTCCCATCGGTCCAGGCCGGTAGAGTGCGATGCAGGCAGCGATATCATGAACAGATCTAGGACCCATTCGTTTAAGCAGCGATCGCATACCCGGACTGTCCAATTGAAAACATCCCAGGGCTTCTCCAGTAGATAGCGCGGAATATGTTTGTACGTCTTCCAAACCGCTGGGTAGAGCGGCCCCATGTCCGATGGCACTCTCGATCACATCCAATGTCTTGAGACCTAGCAGGTCGAACTTAACTAGCCCGAGAGCTTCCACGGCGTGCATGTCGAATTGCGTAGCCACTGCGTCGCTGTCTCGGGAGGGGACGAAGGTGGGAAGTACGTCAGTAAGCGGAACAGGAGAGATGATGAACGCTGAAGGGTGTACTCCAGTGCCGCGAGCAAGCCCCTCCAGGCGCGTAGCGAGATCCCATGTCTCGGTGTCGCTGACGTGCCGTAGATCTGCCTCAGCAAGCTTAGGAGTTCGTCCACCCTCTTCTCGCGGTAGAGCACGCGCAAGTTCTTCACCAGCTCCGTATGGTCGTCCCAGGATGCGCGCACTGTCGTTGAGAGCTGACTTAGCTTCGATACGTAGAACAGTAAGGATGCGTGCACACCTATCAGCCCCGTACTTGTTGATCGCGTACTCATAGACCTCATCCCTTCGGGATGCTTGGAAGTCAACATCGATATCAGGCAGACTCACCCGGTCCTTGTTCAGGAACCGTTCGAAGAGGAGCCCGAAATGAATTGGATCAATTCCGGTGATGCCAAGAGCAAAAGCAACAACTGACCCGGCCGCACTACCACGACCAGGTCCAACGGATATCCCTTTAGATTTTGCAAATTCGATGATGTCAGCGTAGACAAGAAAGTAATCCGCGAACCCTTGAGTGCAGATAACATCCAGTTCATAGGTGGCCCTCTCTGTATACTCGGAGGGTCGGCCGCTTAGCCACCCATCTATCTTAGCCCTCAGTTCTGCCTCGGCGTCTCCATCCCACTTGGGCATCCCATCTCGGTGTGCGAACACATCGGATACATCCGTGACTTGCTCAGCGACCCAGAGTGTGTTATCCAATGATTCTTCTGGAAGTTCAAGAGCCGCCATCTCACGGCGACTCTTGATGTAGTACCCAGAACCGTCGAAACGCATCCGCTTATCATCAGTAAGTTTTGAAAACGTTTGAAGACAGAGCATCGCGTCATGGAGAAGCGCGTCCCCGGCCGCAACGTAGTGCGAGTCGTTAGTGGCCACCATTCGCACGCCATATTGTTTAGCCAGTTCTGACAGGGTACGCAGGTGCATACTCTCTCGATCAAAACCGTGGTCCATGACTTCGATGAAGAAGTTGTCACCGAGCATCTCCTTCATGCGTACTACGTACGCTTGTGCTTCTTCCCTTTGTCCGAGCGATAGCCGCGTGAGTAGTTCACCCGAGAGGCACCCTGATCCAACAACCAAACCTTCCGATAGGCTGCCAAGGAGATCAAGGTCGATTCGAGGCTTTGAATAGAAGCCATCAGTGAAAGACTGCGAGCTGAGCCGGAAAAGGTTTCGGACTCCTGTAGATCCCGTAGCAAGGAGAGTGAGGTGAGTGTACGCTCCTCCACCAGAGATAGCTTCTCGTCCTTCGTCATTGGTTCCCCAGTGGACTTTGCTTTTGTGAGTTCGATCGGCAGGTGCGACATAAGCTTCCAATCCAATGATAGGAGTGATCCCGTGTGTGCGACATGCTTTGTGAAAGTTGTATGAGCCAAACAGGTTACCGTGATTGGTCTGAGCTAGTGCGTGCTGGCCGAGACTTTTTGCTGCTAGAACTAATTCTTCTGTGTTCGCTGCGCCATCAAGCGGAGAGTATTCGTCGTGAACATGCAAGTGCACGAAATTGTCCACGGTGTCTACCTACCTAGCTTCTTAAGTTGGTGTACCTCAGCCTCAAGCATAGCCACTCTCACCCTGAGCTGTGTTGCCTCATCGAATAGGGTGTTAAAATTCTTCTGTGAGTTCTCCATGAATTTGATTAGCGCATCATTGATCCGCCCCTGAGCCGTCAGTGTCCGGTCGATGTTCTTCTTCCACATCGTGTGCCATCCTAAAGTAGTAGGTAAGGTGCCGGCCGCACTCTAGGGTGCGCTCCGTTAGAAACTTGGCGTTATCTGTGCCCGCTGCCGCTGGTGTAGTAACCCAGATGGCTAGCTTGAACAGCTCATCATGCTCCTTTGGAGTGAGGTCGCTGTCTGCGCTATCCAAATCATACAGCAACAGACTACGGAAGTACATAGCTGCCTTGTGACCAGTAGGGAACGTCACCTCTTCAGTCTCGTCGTTATGGATACGCCCTACCACCCAGGGACGGGAAGCCATATTGGTCTTCTTAGTGACAGACTCACCCGTATAGGGGGAGACATCAGTGCCGTGATGGTACGGAGGTGGCCACATCCTCACCCCATCACCTCCTGGTGGTCATTATTGAAGTGCAGCTCTAGAGCGTCCAGTAGCATCTGAACCTCAGTGTTCACTGAGGCAGGGAAGCCTTCAGGACAGAGCGGACACACGTACTCTTGGCGTCCCTCATCCCAGGTGATGTCCAAATCATTCATCTTCATCCTCCTCATCCACGGCGTACCCATCAGCCAGGTCAGAGAACAACTGGCGGATCTTCACCCTGCCGGGGTGACACTCCGGTCTGCACCTAGCTGGACAGTGTTCGTGCTTCTTACATTTACCCCTCCCAAACTTATAACAGACCTGACAATCGTCAGCGTCCAGAGAGGGGGGTGTTTCCTGGGAAACCTCAGCGTCCGAGAAGGGGGGTGTTTCCCCAGAACTCCAGCGTCCGAAGCGGGGGGTGTTCCTGGGGCTAGTCATCGTTCTGATACCTCCAGCTCATTATAGATCCAACTCGGCTTACCAACCCTCAGGTTGGATGCTGAGTGAACCTTCTTCCATTCCACACAACGCTCACACCACAGGTCTCCAGGATAAGAGACCTCGTTCGCTTCAATAGAACGTCGCGTGTACAACGTGGTATGTCCACATACAAGAGTTAGCTTGCAGTTCTCTGTTTGCTTCTCATGGTTCACTACTGGACCAGGTTTAGATAGCATAGGCTTCAAGGCTTTTCTACTAGCTCGCTTACCTGCTTTATAGATTCTAGCCAACTCAGCCATCTGGATACTGCACTTGTGAGTGAGCCGGCCCCTCTTCATTCTAAGCCTGTGACACTCTGATAGAGGATGTCCATAAGGACAAACTCCAGACTTAATATCCCATCGAGTTTGCGTGTCGCCCATTTTTCCTCATTTCTCCTCTATAAGTAATGCAGGAAGTCTAACACAAACTTTCTCAAAAACCAAACCCCCCCCCAAATATTTTTAATAGGCTGTAATAGGGCGCTTAGCGCTTAATAGGCTGTAACAGGCTGTAATAGCGCTTAATAGGCTGTAATAGGGCCAAGATCATCAGGCCGGCCAAGATCGACCAAGTCAGGGTTATGCGTGATCAAACAAGTCAGTGGGTACGCATATTTTAGTCAGTGTTACGCATGATCGGAATAGTCACGACTACGCGCTATGCGCTCGTGTGCATTCCTGACTTAGGCAGTAGGTAAGGGTGCCCTTACGGGCACCCGATCACCCTACCGACTGAGAACACTTGACACCTATTCGCTATTCACTATTCGCTATTCACGCATTCCGACGTATAGCCGTATCGGCTGCCCGATCGGATCGGCTCAATCCCTGCCTGCCGCAACAGACTCGCGACGTAGTCAGCGCCAACCCTGCCAGGCGGCAGACTCGACCATGTCTCGCTAGTGTCTGCTAGAACCTCGGCTAGCTGTCCGGCCGTCAATGGAGCATCTGAGAGCAACGCTGCCACGTCCGCAGCGAGTATCTCATGGGTAGGACGCACAGGGATATCTGCCTCGCCAGACTGCCACTCAAGTACGCTAGCGCGGAAAAGCTCTCCTAAGCCTGCCGCATCCGCAATCGCAGCGAGTGGTGCCAGCACAAGTCGCAGCCGTGGCGAACCCTCGACGCCATCCGCCACGTTGGGAGCGATGCTAAGGGCCTTCCGTACCTCACGGGTACGGAGATAGCGCCATAGCTCTGTGCCAACGTCAGACATCATCTGAGAGTGCAACTCGGGCACAAACATTTCTGCGGGTGCACCCCTAGTCAATCTGATCTCTAGGGCACGCGTCCTAGTGTCCTCTGGTAGTTGACCAATACCCGCAGTAGCAACGGGTGAATAGATGGGCATAAGCACAGGACGCCCACCCCGCATAACCATGACTTTCCCGCTAGCGGAATATCCATCGTTGACTACTGCCGCCAACACGGCACGGCTAGTCTTCCGACCCATCACTCCAAACACCTTGTCGATTTCGTCGAGACCTAGCGTGGTGTTCGGGTGCTCTTCTAACCATGAGTACACGGATGCCTGCGAGGCATACCCGATGGCTAGTGGCTCGTTAGACATACTGAGCGCGACGCTCATGGCCACAGACTTACCCGTACCCGGCCCATCTGCCACAAAGGACAGACGCGGGCTAGCTACGAAGTCGCGATAGATGTGCGTGTGTGCTGCCCACAACGTCATGAGCAGCTTCTGAGACTCGCTCGTATCGACAAACAGTGATGTCATGCCGTAAGCGGTCGCTAGTGGACTGTTATCAATTTGATCATGAGTCATAAGTTTCTCCCCATAGTGGGTGATCAGTGTGTAGACCTTGTTGCGCGATATGCCAACTCAACACGGCTAGTTCTAGCTGCCACACGTCATCGGTCTCGCACCTTTCCATCTGATCGATGATCTCGTCATACCATGATTGATCATGTATCATGATCCCTCCCTTTGTGTGTCCACCGTAGACACACGACTAGGGGACATGCCTTAGCATGTCCCCCATCGTGATACCTAGGTTGATCAGTTGGTAATTTCCCACTCATCGATATCATAGTGACTGGGCGACCAACGCTCGAATAGCTCTTGTCGCACGTCGCTACCCTCCAACACGGACCGTGGCACGCTGGTGGTAAAGGTGGCAGTCACGGTCACGTCAACATCGACGTCACGCGTGCTGTAAGTCTCTAGGTCCTCCTGTCGCAACCACTCATCATATTCACTGCACCACTCGCGAGTCTCGGCCTCGCTGTCAAGCGACCGGACGATACGTCGGCGCTCGTCATCACGTGCGCTGTCTGCACGCCGCTCTGCTTCCGCTAGCTGTGCCCGCAGGCTAGCCAGCATCGCGCTCTCGTCGGTAGTGGTGGGTTCCGCTACCACCGGCACACTCGGATCATCACAGAGTGTCCAGCTGTCCCCGGCCGCGAGGGCATCGCGCACACCCTGCTTGTCGTACGTGCCTCCCGTGCCGTCACTCCAAGTATCATCATGACGCCACACTGACAACAGGTATCGATCATCACGCTCTGTCGACTTACCGATCTTGTAGATCGTATCGTAAAGCTTGAATGTCTTCCCGATCATGTCGTCGGTATCCTCGACGAGCTCCCATGCGTCCACATAGTACTGAGACCCATCGGGGAACTTGACGTAAGCGTTGTTCCCACTCATGTACATAAGTTCGCCAACGTCGTTGCCGTTGGCTTGCAACGCACGCAGTAGGCTACTCGGCTGGATGTCAGTTGCGCGCAGCTTTTGTCCCTCGGTCACGTGTGGTCGTGGATCCGTGACTACCTCGACGGAGTCGCTGTCCACATAGACCCAATCTCCACGCTGGATGACGTCACGCACACGCTGTGCACCCCAAACGGTGCCCTCACCCGGTGCGCTACTGTCACCTAGCATGCGGATACGCACGCTGTTCTGATCGTGATAGTCCGGAATGTTGAGTCGTTCGATGATGTGGAGCGGACCGTCACCGTTGCTAGTACGGAAGTGCTTACCCACAAGCTCGGTAGCGCCATACGGAACGTACGCGCCTGACTCTAGATAGCCGTGTGCGGCATCCTTTCCGACCGTAGTCTCATAGCTGCCATCCATCTGTTTGACCGTGTACTCATGATCATCGACGGCAGTGATGACGTACTTACTAGCGTGCGGAGACGTTCCCGTAGAAAACGTGTCGCCCACTTCAAAGCTCTTGACCATTGTATCGTTACTCATCACTTACCCCCGTACACAAAGGACAAACCCATACCTAGCAGTGCCGCTACCACAACGATGATGGTGTAGGCAACGATGACAGCACTAGTGCTCGTCATCTTGTTGTGCTGTCGCTCCCGCTCGGGAGCGACCCATTCATAGTCGCGTGCCTCTCGGTCCAACTCGGGATCTCTCATGAGTCACTACTCCGCTCATACTTGAATGACTTATCTCGGAGGCGAGCGAGCACTAACGCCATCCGATGTGCTGTCGCCATGTCGTGTTGTTCGCACGCCTGCACATACCGCTTCCGAGTGATACCGATTGCTTGCGCCCGTGTCATGATTGATCATTACCCTCTATCTCTTGTTCGGTAGGCAGTACGCCATAGTGGACAGTGCACCTCAGGCCCTTAGGAACATACACATCGATCCTTCCCGTTTTGATTCGCCATTCACGCTTGTACATATCCGCAACAGCACACGTACAGTGGCCCTCGTCGGTTAGGTACGCCATCACCATTGCATGTCCTCTCGCCACGTGTATACGTCCGGTTCGGGTTGTTCTTTATTCCAAGTGATCTCCACCGTGTTGTTATCCGGTCGCTCAATCTGCCACCCCATCGTGAGAGACATGCGCGCAACATCATCTAGTTCTTCACGCGTCAGATATTCAAGCTTGTCGCTACGCTCCCACACGACTATCCTCCTCACTCGTCGCATACACAGCCATACTCTTGGAGTGCCACCCGTTGCCTGCCAGACCATGTCCGTACACGCCCTGACAGTGACCGCACAACGTGAGTTGCAATCCACTTAGGATATAGGTCGCTTCAAACAGAGCAATCACATTCGGTCCACACTTGTCGCACGTCTCATACATCACTGCTCACGATCCTTCCGTGCCCTAGCTGTCATGAGCTCTTGTTGCCGCATGACATAATCCTGAAGCTTGCTTGTGACCTGTTGTGCTTCACGCACCTTCGTAGTGATCTCGTCGCGTGTCATGGGTTCACCGTCATTTCTCGCACTCGGTACCATTGTTCGGGTGCCGTAGTTTGATCTTCTAAGCCTGCTTTATGATCTTCAGCAGACTCGCGAGTCGCAAAGATCGTATAGATGTCAACGTCCGCGTAGCACAGACTCTCAACCACATAGACAGTCATGATTAGTATCCCTTTATCTTCATGATCGCCCAACAGATGATCGCCATACTGATCATCATGAGTCCTACCATGACAACTCCTCTAGACCGCTTGACGTTGGAAGATCACCCGAGTCGAGTTGACTCGACCACGTGTGCTTGCCTGCGTAACCGAACATGAGATTCCATAGCCTAGTCATCGCTACACCTCACTACCCACCGTAGCGCCCGCCCAGATGGCCGCTACGCCAACACGGTAGGTAGACCGCTAGGGCTACCTACCATGTTGAATCTAGTACGCCTACAGGCCGCTAAGCCTGCCCCATCACCGTGCTGGTTAACGGTCGATACGTACCCTCCACCCTAGCCCTAGCACAACCTGACAGACGCCCTGAGGACATCACCAGGTCTAGTTATCCGCTTCCCGCTCTGTTGGTCTGCCTAGGCAGCATCGCGGCTGGATTAGCTAGGGGTTCCACACGGACAGCGCTAGTAGGCTTGCCCGTGGGAAGTCTTGCTATTCAATGATCAACGTTTTACCTGTGTGCCGGTTGTGCACTTGACAAGTCTTGCGACTGTCGACCACTTCCGAACACCTAGAACATTACTCTCATGGATTGCGTATGCAAGCCTTTTCCCAAGATTCTTTTGTGTGAATGTTGATACACTACGTTGCGTATGTTAGTTAGTGTGTATAGTGATATACATACATACACATATACCAATGTATGATAGTACATACACATATACACATACACATATATCATTGTGTATTCATTAATTCATTTCAATGTTCTTATTCAATGATCATTACACATTAGACTTCGCATATCCATTCCTCATTAGAGTGATCAATCCATTTGGGAATGTCGACATGAGACAATCAACATTCATCAATACATCATATCATCATCAATCGATGTGTAGAAATCATTTCTATTGTGGATGTTGATCAGTTGAGTATGGATGGTCATCAGTGACCATGCACTATAGACACCATGAATCCTTTGCTACGCAACGGTTTCAGTGACCATCGACCATCCTGAATACATACCCGCCGTAACCCCGAAGGCGATCTTAGATCGCGCAT
>Ga0247668_1000174_pt1 | contig 18311 bp, 15 predicted proteins | sample CNK09_metaG_FD_182737 | JGI IMG/M metagenome (GOLD analysis project Ga0247668, IMG submission 182737) | Soil microbial communities from Purdue University Martell Research Forest, Indiana, United States - CNK09 | ecosystem: Environmental > Terrestrial > Soil > Temperate forest > Bulk soil...
CTGCGATCACCGCGTCGTCGACGGCGCGCTGGGCGCGGAGTACCTGCGGACGTTGCGGAGCTACATCGAGCAGCCGGTGAGGCTGGTGCTGTAGCGGTTACGCGGTCTCGGGGTTGCGCGGTCTCGCAGCAAACCCACCGCGCGACCTCGGAACCGCGAGACCGCGTAACCGCGTGCAACGCAATCAAACCAACAACCAACCTGTTACACTACCCAGCGCCCCCGCCATGCCAGGCATCAACGAGCTCCTCGGGATCCTCATTGCGATCATCGTGATCTGGGTCGTTCTCAAGCTGGCCAAGGTAGCGATACGGCTGATCTTCCTCGTGATCGCCGTCCTCCTTATCGCCGGGGCGATTTACTACGTCTTCATGAGGTGAACCATTTTGAGTGATCGCAAATACAGGCACCGCGGCTATCAGGATAGCGGCGGCGGCTATTCGTCCAATTCGTCTTCGTCCAGCAGCTCGCGTCCGCCGCGCACTCCGTACGAACCGCAATATCAGAGAGTCGAAGGAGCGCCCCGCGGACGGACCGCCGGCGGCTTCGGCCCCGAGGTCTTCAAGTGCAACGCCTGCGGCACGCAGAGGCTCGGGCTCGACCAGCCGACCTCCGAGGAGACCTGCGTCAAGTGCGGCGCCGACCTGCACACCTGCGGCAACTGCCGCGCCTTCGACACCACCACGCTCTGGGAGTGCCGCGAGAGCATCCCTGCCCGCATCTCCGGCAAGCACGTCCGCAACGAGTGCGCCTTCTTCCAGCCAAAGGTCGTCCGCGACCTGACCGCGGACAAGGCCCGCCAGCCGCAGACGCCGGACGACGCGCGGAAGGCGTTCGACGCGTTGTTCAAGAAGTAAGCCGCTGACGCGCGGCTTCGCCGCACGGCACAGACAAGAGTGTCTGTGCCACATTGCCCGTCGGTATTTGCTGGAGTGTGGAGTCTTCGCCGGATCCAATGTGGCACAGACACTCTTGTCTGTGCCCGGCGGCGAAGCCGCGCATTTCGCTGGCTGGAGCCGGCAGCGTCTCGCGCTGCCTGGAAAAATCTTCGTGTCGTACCCAGAACTGCTGATGAGTAGTAGAGATTGATCGTTTATCCTTCGCCCGCTTGCGCCACGTCATCAACATCGCCCTCGCAGCCCTCTCCGGCGTCCTCTTCGCCCTCGCCTTCCCGAACGCCGCCATCGGATGGCTGATGTTCGTCGCCCTCCTGCCGCTCTTCGTGGCGTTGACGCGAGTGCGAAGCGCCCGCGGCGCCTTCTTCCTCGGATGGCTCTCGCAGACGATCGCCTGGCTGATCATGGTGCCGTGGGTCGTCCGGGTGATGTCGCACTACGGCGGCTTGCCGTACGTCACCGGCGTGGCGCTCTTCGTGGCGATGTGCGCCTACCTCGGTATGTACGGCGGCCTCTTCGCCCTTCTCTTCTATCGCATCGCACCGTCGACGAGGTTCCGCCGCTGGCTGCTCGTGCCGCTGGCGTGGGCGGTGGTCGAGTACGTGCGGACGTATCTCTTCAGCGGCTTCCCGTGGAGCCTGATCGCCGCCTCGATCGTCGACTACGCGCCGCTGGTGCAGTTCGACCGCGTGGCCGGGCCGTATGCGCTGGGAATCCTGATCCTGCTGCCGTCGACGCTCGCCGCCTGGCTGATCGTGGCGCGGCCGAAAGGGATGCGATCGCTCTTCGCCATCGCCGCCGTGGTCATCATCACCTTCGTCTGGTGGGCGACGGGACTCGTGGCCGCCAAGATGCTCGTGCGCCCGACCGGAACGCCGATGGCGCGCGCGGCTCTCTTGCAGCCGAACATCTCGCAGGAGATGCGGTGGGACAACGACAACCTGGTGCTGATCTTCCGCCGGATGATGGCCATGACGGACGAGGCCACCTCGCACGACGTGCAGGTCGTGATCTGGCCGGAGTCGACGGTGCCGCTGTCGTACGCCACGACGGATTTCTATCGTGAGGCCATCGAGTCGGTCTCCCGCACCAGCAACGTCGACGTCATCCTCGGGTCGGTCGCCGAGGACCCGGAGCAGCCGAACAAGCTCTGGAACGCGGCATTTCTCGCCAGCGGCGGCCGCACCATCGGCCACTACGACAAGATCCGCCTGGTGCCGTTCGGCGAGTACGTGCCGCTGCGGCAGATGCTCTCGTTCGCCCATGCGCTCGTGCACGCCGTCGGGCAGTTCGAGTTCGGGACGAAGGATACGCCGCTCGCCGGCCGGTTTCTCTACGGCCCGGCCATCTGCTACGAGGTGGTCTTCCCGCAGATCCCGCGCACGCAGGTGGTGCACGGCGCCAACGTCCTGGTCACGATCACCAACGACGCCTGGTACGACGGCACCTCGGCGCCGCGGCAGCATCTGAACCAGGCCCGGCTCCGCGCCGTCGAGACCGATCGCTATCTGCTGCGCGCGGGAACCACCGGCATCTCCGCCGTCATCGACCCGGCCGGCCAGATCGTGCAGCAGTTGGAGATGGGCAAACAGGGGATCATCTACGCCGAGTTCCAGCCGCGTACGTCGACGACGCCATACGTCCGCTTCGGCGACTGGTTCGCATGGGTGGCGATGGCATTCGTGATCATCGGCATGGTCCGGCGACAGCCGGCTTGAACCCTTGCCTCTTCCGTTTCTCGGACCTCTAATCGCGATAGTCGGGGTCCAGCTCGAACAGGTCCGACGCCTTCACCCGTTCGCCCGACAAGCGGTGCAAGGCGGCCGTGATCGCGGCGATGCATTGTCTGGTGGGGTCGATCTTCCCCTCACGAACCATGAGAAGGTGGACCCGGCTGTAGCCCGACTCCCTGACGAGATGGATGGGCTTGATCCTGTGGCGTTGCAGGTATGCGTCTAATTTCGTACCCATGGGTGTATAGTATCATCACATGAGCCTAAAGTACATACCCACTGCTATACTTCCGCCGAGAGTTTGCACCTCCCTGCCGCCGGAAGAGGATGCCCCCGTACCGCGAAGTCGCTTCCCACCGCCCAGAGGAATGACGGTGGTGGACGAACCAAAATTCGATCCGACAGATCATTATCATGTTCTGACAGATCATCATCATGATCTAACAGATCATCATCGTGTTCTGCCGGAACCGAAATTCGATCTGACAGATCATCATAATGATCTGATAGATCATCATAATATTCTGTCAGAACGATTTTTGATTCCGGCAGAGCTCTTCGAGGCTCCCTCAGAATCAAAAACTGATCTTGCACAACGAAATTTGATTCCGCGAGAGCGTCAGAACGTTCCATCGGAAGGAAAATCTGTTCCGCCGGAATGATTTTTCGCTCCTGCAGAACATTATAATGATCTGTTGTTTCCAAAATTGTTTATTCGTGACAAAACAGCACCGTATACTGAGCTGTTTCTGCAGTAACGCATGAGCTCCCTCATTGTATAATGCACATTGTAAGGCCGGGCCGTTTTCAAGGCACATGCGCATTGTGCCGATCGCCCGCGAGTGCTGACGATCGAGGTCTCGCGGGTAACTCGTGGCTGCAATTTCGCTCGTAGCGATCGCACGTCGCGTAACCGAAGATGGAGGGACTCATGTCCACAACACGAGCTACTGCTGTGTCTCCAGGGGCGGCAACCGCGGATCAACCTGCTGCCGATCCCGAGGCCAGTCAGATCGCAATCGAAGACATCGCCAAACAGATCACCGACGGCCTTGCGGCGCTGGCCAGGTTGATCCCGACGTTCGTGCCGAAGCATAACGAGAACGAGGCCTTCGTGAGAAGGTTTCGGGCCTTCTCGGTCGAGTCGATCCGAAGCATGATCGCCGCGATCGAGGCATACCCGGAGCTGAACAGCGCCAATAAGCTCGACGTGCCGCAAGCGCGTGCGGACCTGCAGTTCCTGGACGCGTTCCGTACCGTGATCAATGCGGTCGAGGAGTTCCGTACGAACGTGCGGTTCACGTATTCCGCCCGGAAAGCCCGGGCGGTGAACCCGGTGCTGCAGACGTACGCCATCGGCAAGGGAATCGGCCGCGACGCCGCCAGCGCCGGTGTGGCCGCACATCTGGAGAACATCAAACGCGACCTTCGCAGAGCGAGCACAAAAAAGGCGACCCCTGTGAAAAAGCCGCCGCAGGGACCACAGACCCCGCTGCAACCACAGACCCCGCCCCAACAGTGAAGCAACGGCGCGGCCGCGTATCAGGCGCGGCCGCGCCCCGGACAAGAGACCCCAAAGCCGTTCAAATCGCGCGGGAGCGCGCCGCCAACCTCATCAAGCGGGCGGCCGGCGCCGACGGAAGGAAAGAAGCGGATCGTATACGACGCGATGAGCGCTCATCACCTTCCTGGAAGTCTGGTCATCGCGTATCGAAGAAGCGCCGATCCCGGCGCTGACCCAAGGTAGTAAGACCGGAGCCCGCGCAAAGGGCTCCGGTTTTTCTATGTTTCTGATACTGCGGAACGACGTTCCTCGCTTGCACGAACGGCAATCTGCTCGCCTGCGCCAAGCATTTGGAAGCACAACGCCACCGAGGCGCGTTAACTACACATATGGGCAAACCGCAGGATGATCTAGCAGACGTTCGAATCATTGTCGAATCGTTGATTCGATTCTCGAACATGCCATGGCAAGAGTTCAAAGCTCACATCGATAACAATCCGAAGGACGGCTGGAACCATCTCGACATGCCCAACCGGGGTGGGGGCCGTCCTATCAGTTACGAGGCAGGGCGTGCATTCTCACGCCTCACGGAACGGCATGCTGAAAATCAGCCTGATGGTGATGACGTCGATCTCAACGAGCTAAATACTGCCATTCGAACCGCGTTCGTGGACTTTTTCATCGTGCAGAGGAAGCCCTACGACGAACAAAAATGGGTCGATCGGACGCTCAACCGTGCCATACGCAACATCACGCGACGGTACGCCGAGCGAACGCACTACCTGCCTTGCGTCGTCACATTCAAACCTCACCCTTCAGAGTTCTCGATTGGGCCGGTACGCTTCTTAACGCAGGGCAAGTTCTTCGAGGACTACGGCCAGAAGATCAAGAACGACTACGACGACAGCAATCGGCAAAGACGCGAAACGCTCGACGCAAGAATTGCCTCCGGTGAGTATCGGGCCGAAGACCGGAAATCCGACGAAGAAACCGACGACATTAACAGGATGGTCTTCGCATGGATCGACGACTACTATCGCCAGTTCACGTGGATCGCTGAAATTACGGTGCCGCCTTGCAGTACTAAGATCTCACGCGAACGAGCTGAAACCACGGTCCACGCTGCGCTCGATGTGCTCAAGTTATTTTTCGGGTGGCTTGAGGGACGAGATTTTCGTCTAGGTCATCAACGTGGTGCACCAGACAAAACGGCGCACCTCACGCGAGGTGCCGACGGCATCTTCCGCTACGAGATCGCTCGCTCTGACGGTGAGGGCGCTTCTGCCGACGATGACTGGTACGACAGCATCCAGCAACATAGCCTTTGGGCGCTCCAAGCTGCGGGCTCCGCAATCTCGGCATACCTGTCGCCGCGCAAAACCAGGAGCCCTCATCGGGACCGATGGTTGGGCGCGTTGCATTGGTACGGACAGGCGGTGTCCGAGCCTCTTCCCGCCGCGCAGCTCGTCAAATATGTCGCTACGCTGGAACGGCTCACCGTGCTCGAAGAGAGCAAAACGAATGCAGAGACCGGTGGGCAGAATGTCACGGATGTCGTGACGCGCCGGACGGCGCTGCTCTCGTGGACCTCCGAAGATCCATCCGATGTCGCACAAGCGCGTCAGGATGCCCGGACTCTGTACAAGTGGCGCTCCTCACTGATGCATGGTCGCAGTTCACCATTAACCAAGGAGCTTCTCAATGTGATGCATCTCGCGCATCGCATCACACGCGAAGCCATGTTCTCTGCACTCGGTCTCTACGTCCAGCTCGACATGTTGGGCAAAGTCGAACCAAAAGATCTCGAGGCGCGCTTTGTCGAGCTTGAGGCGCCACTCTCTGAATCTAGACTCCAGGAGTCGACCGAAGGGTCAACTCCATCTTCTAATGGATGAGTTTCCACGAACCACCATTTTCCCACTTCCCACACCCGATCGACGGCGTAGAATCCCACCCCCATGCCTGACGAATCGTCGAAAAGATCCTTGGCTGGTAGACAAGGGGTTAAGTCCAAAGTTGAAAGTAACGAAAGCGCGAATTTCCATCAGATAGCCGTCGTCACTTTCGATTTAGACCTGAGCCTCGCTCGCCTCTGGGTGGCCGCGGCGATCGTCGTCTCGCCCGGCGGTGGTCCGACCGAGAGCAGAGTTGAACCTCAGAACGCGGATGGTGACATTACCGTCCTCGTGTTGTGTCAAGATTTTGAGTCCGGGGTTAAGAGCCTCTCAATTTACTGTCATCCTGAGCGGCCGGAGCCGCGCCAGTAGTGTTGGTAATAGCGCAAATCAAACGTCGCGGCGAAGGACGCCGAAGGACCCCCAACCTACTTGCGGGGAAGGGTTGTGGACCGGTGTCGCAGACGAGGGATCCACCTCCCTTCCCGGCCTGTAATTATGGGGTCCTTCGGCGTCCTCCGCCGCGAACTCTCATCTGCGCAAGCACCAAAACCACGGACGCGGCTCCGGCCGCCTCAGGATGACAGTGAAATGAGAGGCGGTTAACCTTCAATCTTGACGCGGCACTAACCCAACTCCGCCGCGAACTCTCATCTGCGTAAGCACCTACATCACGGACGCGGCTCCGGCCGCCTCAGGATGACAGTGAAATGAGAGGCGGTTAACCTTTCAATCTTGACGCGGCACTAACCCAACATCTCGATCGGGGGCGGCCGCTCTCCTGTTCAAACGCCGTACACTGTGTCCGTGATCAAGCAGTTCGTTGCATTCTTCGTTTTCCTTGCGTCGATGGGTTGTGCTCACAGTCCGGCCGCCACGACAACCTTCGAGCATCCCGATGAGTGCCCCAATCCGGTTACCGAAAGCATGTCGTGGCATCTCGTCCAGGGTTCTGTCGTTGAGGTCATCGGCGCTCGAACCTTTCGGCTGCGAGCGGATTCAGGCGAGGTCTTGACCGTCGCGTTGGCGAACATCGGTGAGCCGGCCGACTCCGATGCGACGGCCATGCTGAAGCGGATGATCGACGGCAAGCGCATGTCGGTCATGTTCAACAAACCCGATCGTCAAGGCGAGATCACCGGTCAAGTGAACGACCAGGAGGGGCGGGACATCGCTCGCCAACTGCTCCGCGCCGGGGCGGCGGCGTTCGTCGCCGCGCCGGCGTACACGCTCTCGGATTACTCGGAATGCCTGCATCGCATCGCCGAGCGCGAAGCGAAAGCGGAAGGCGTCGGGGTCTGGCGTCGGCGATAATCGACTACTCTACGCAGCCATGAAAGACGACACCCTCTCTCGAATCTCGGACCTCAAAGACCGCCTTCAACTGGTCCGGAGCTATCTTTGACCTCGATTCCGCACGCAAGACGCTCGACGAGATCGAGCGGGAAATGTCCGCTCCCGGTTTCTGGGACAAGCCCGAGACCGCGCAGGACGTCGGACGGAAGCGCGCCCGCGTAGAGAAGCGCATCGCCTCGGGCGAAGGGATTGCCACCAAGGGCGACGAGCTGGACGTGCTGCTGGAGCTCCAGCGAGAGGGGGAGCACGTCGATGCCGACATCGAACAGCTCGTCTCGCAGCTCGAGGCCGAGGTCACCTCGATCGAGATGACCATGAAGCTGTCCGGCGAGCACGACGACCGCGACGTCATCCTGGCCATCCATCCCGGCGCCGGCGGCACCGAGTCGCAGGACTGGGCGGAGATGCTGCTGCGTATGTACCTCCGCTACTCCGAGCGCAAGGCGTGGTCGGCCGAGATCGTCGACTATCAGGCCGGCGAAGAGGCGGGGTTGAAGAGCGTCACCGTGATGGTGCGCGGCGACTACGCCTACGGCTACATGAAGTCGGAGCACGGTGTGCATCGCCTCGTGCGCATCTCGCCGTTCGATGCGGCCAAGCGAAGGCACACGTCATTCGCCTCGGTCTACGTCTATCCCGACATCGACGAGGAGATCGAGATCGAGATCAACGACAAGGACTTGCGCGTCGACACCTACCGATCGAGCGGCGCCGGCGGCCAGCACGTCAACGTCACCGACTCGGCGGTGCGCATCACGCACCTGCCGACCGGCATCGTCGTCACCTGCCAGAACGAGCGCAGCCAGCACAAGAACCGCGATGTGGCCATGAAGCTGCTGCGCTCGAAGCTCTACCAGCTCGAGGTGGAGAAGCGGCAGGAGGATCAGGAGAAGCTGGAAGGGGAGAAGAAGGACATCGCCTTCGGCTCGCAGATCCGCTCCTACGTGATGCAGCCGTATCAGATGATCAAGGACCTCCGCACCGGCTATGAAGTCGGCGACGTACAACGCGTCATGGACGGCGACCTCGACGGATTCGTGGAGGCGTATCTGGCCGCCGGCGCGAGAAAGACGGCGGATTGATGGGTGTCGCGGGGATCGGGAATCGGGAGCCGGGGGTCGGAGATCGCGTCGCGTTGTTTTCTCCACTTCCGCCGACTCGAACAGGCGTCGCGCACTACGCGTCGATGATTCTTCCCGAGCTTCGCAAGCATCTCGATGTCATTGCCATCTCCGACCCCCGACCCCCGACCCCCGATCCCCGAATCTACTTCCTCGGCAACAACCCTCATCACGCCTGGATCTACGAAGAAGCGATGCGTGTTCCCGGCGTCATCGTGCTGCACGACCTCGTGCTCCATCACCTCATCGTCGAGATGACGCTGGCGCGCGGCGATGTCGATGGGTACGTCGCCGCGCTCGAGGCCAATCATGGCCAGGCCGGCGCGGCGTGGGCGCGGGGGCGAGCGGCGGGACTTCACAGCGAGATGGGGAACTTCCTGATGCCGGCCTCGGTCGACGTTGCCAACCGCTCGCGCGCCGTGATCGTGCACAACCGCTATGCCGCCGATCGATTGCGATCGTTCGGCGTCACAACGCCGATCCACATCGTTCCGCATCCATTCGAGCCGCAGCCGTCGGCGCGCGAACGACGCGATGAAATCAGGGTGAAGCACGGCTACGCGGCGGACGATCGCGTCATCGGACTCTTCGGCTTCCTCACCTCGGCCAAACGCGCCGAGGTTGTGCTGGCGGCGTTCGCGTCAGCGCGTGCGGGGGAGAGACGGCTGCGGCTGCTCGTCGTCGGCGAGCCGGCGCCGAATGTTGACGTCGATGCGCTGCACGGCGACGGCATCACCTTCACCGGCTACGTCGCCGACGAAGAGTTTGCCGCCTACTTTGCCGCCGTCGATCGCCTCGTCAACCTGCGCTATCCGAGCGCGGGGGAGACGTCGGGAACCTTGATCCGCGCCTTCGAAGCCGGCAAACCGGTGGCGGTCAGCGACTACGCGCAGTTCGCGGAGTTTCCGGATGACTGCGTGGTCAAGATTCCGTTCGGCGACGGCGAAGTTGCTGCCTTGTCCGATTTCTTCGTGCGCGCGTTGCCCGATCCCTCCACGGCGCAGGCGGCGTGGCTGCGCGAGAACGCCTCGATGGAGCAGACCGTCCGCGGCTACCTCGTTGCGCTGGGCGATGGATCGAGAGTGCCGATCGCTCCCGTCACGCGAACGATCCCGCTCTTCCCGAAGCTCGAGGCAACGCTGCGCGACGACGCCGTGATGCTGCGCAACTCCGGCGACTTCACCATCCGCACGCGAAGCTATGGGCAGCCGGGATACCGGCTGATGATGCTGGTCGTGAGCGGTGAGACGGTGATCGACGACCGCTGGGTCGAGCTACCGCGCGATCTGAGCCCGGGCGATGTTGCCGAGGTGGCGATACCGCGGGTCGAGGGAACGCTCCGGCTCTACCACGCCATCGATGGGATTCCGATCGTTGTGGCGGAGCCGTTTGCGGAGTTTGTGAGAGCGAAATGTTGAATGTTGAATGTTCAACGTTGAATCACATTGGCCCTGCCAAGCACCGGCACAGACAAGAGTGTCTGTGCCACATTGGTCCTGCCAAGCACCAGCAAGAGTGTCTATGCCACAGGATGTTGAATGCTGAATGGCCGGCCAAACCATCGGCGGCGTGCTCATTGAACATTGAACATTCAACATTCAACATTGAACATTCGCCTTCCGGGCCGAGCTCGCGCCGCAGTGACGGGGTCGCCCATGCCTGATCCCCCATACCCGGGTCCGCGCTTCGATAACGCGGCCCTCACCCGTCTCCGCGCCATCCTCCGTACCCGTCCCGCGATCGAGATCGACGCGCCGAAGCTGAAGCGCGCGGCGGTCCTGATCGCGCTGATCCCGACCGGCGGTGGCTGGAGTCTTCTCTTCTCGCGCCGGTCCGTGAACCTTGCCGCGCACAGCGGACAGATCGCCTTCCCCGGCGGCGGTGTGCATCCGGGAGAGGCGCTCGAAGCGGCGGCGGTGCGCGAGGCGCATGAAGAGGTCGGCATCGCCTCCGAGCGTGTGGAGCTGATCGGACGGCTCGACGATCTCGTCACCAACAGCGGCTTCCTCGTCGCGCCGTTCGCCGGCGTCGTCGATCAGCGCATCGACTACGTCCTGCAGGCGTCGGAGGTCGACGAGGTGTTCGAAGTACCGATCGAGGCGTTACTCAGGCCCGATCAGCCGGAGGTGCGCTACGTGCCATTCCGAGGCAAGCGCTACCCCGCCTACTTCTACCATTACGAGCATCACGAGATCTGGGGACTGACAGGACGCATGCTGAAGCACTTCCTCGATTTTGTGTGGAGGAGTGTGTGAGGGCCCCCTGGGAGCGCGGGCGTCTCGACCGCGCTTTCGATTGGCAGGATGGCAGGCATTACACGCGCGCGGGACGCACGCGCTCCCAGGGTGTCACTTCTTCAACAGCTCGTTCACGTAATTCGACAGCCCTTTCCCCTCCGCACCTGCATCGACCACCGAGCCGTTGACGATGTAGGTCGGCGTGGCGCGGACGTCGTTGCTGAAGGCGGTGCCGACGCCGTTGACGATGCCGGCGACCAGCTCGGGGGACTTCACGTCCGCGTCGTATTTGGTCATGTCCAGATCGTGGTCCTGGGCGAAACCGCGGGCGAACTCGTCGATCGTGAATGCGGAGAGCTTTTCCTGGTTCTCGTAAACCTTCTCCTTGTAGGTCCAGAAAAGGTCCGGTTTCTGGCGCCAGATGGCGCGGCCGGCCACGGCGGCCGCGAGAGCCCACGGATGGACGCCGAGGAGCGGCGTGTCGTAGCGGATATAGCGGACCTTATCGCCGTGCGCGGAGAGGATCGGTTTCAGGTATCCGGCCGCGCGCTGACAGGAGGGGCACTCGAAGTCGGAGAACTCGATCACCGTCACCTCCGGCTTCGCGGCGCCGGTGGTGGGAGACTGCGGGAGGTAGTTCTCGAAAGCCTTGAGGCGCGAGACGCGATAGTCGGCCGTCATCGGCACGAAATGGCCGAAGAAGAAGACGGTGCCCTCGGGATCGATCTCGCCTTCCAGCGGCAGCTTGCCGCCTTCCATCGCCTGCAGGAGCGTGGCGCGGTAGAGGCCGGCGCGTGTTTTCGTCCGGTCGACGATCGGCTCGAAGACCTGCTTCATGTTCTGCATCGTGAAGGTCTTGATCCGCTGCTCGAGCGTGCCGGTCGTATCGTCGAGGAACCAGGGCGTGCCCATGAAGAACTGCCCTTCGTTCGAGACGATGGCCACCCACTGCCCTTCGCAAGCCTGTTGCTTGCTTTCGATCCGGACCACGGTACCGATCATGTTTCCGGGGAGCTGGTGCTGGAGGGGGACGCGCGTCTCGGTTACGGGTTGGGAACAGATGGGGAGGGCTTCCTTGATCAGCTTCTCGGCGCGTGCGCCGAGAGACGGTGCCGGCTTCTCTGCCGGTTTCGCGGGCTCGTCAGCAGCGAGAGCCGCCGAGGCGATGAAAAGGGCGAAGAGCGCAAAGGCAAGTCGTTTCATGCAGTCGGCAAACGGAGGAGGCGGGAGGGGGATTCCAGGCGGTGGGAGTTGCAAGGTTGCAGGGTTGCAAGGTTGCAAGGTTACTAAGTTGTTCGCACCACCCAGCAACCCAGCAACCAAGCAACCAAGCAACCCCGCGACCCGCCAGGAATCACGGCATCTCCTTCGCAGTTTGACCGCGGAATGACCACCCTCCCTGACACGCGCACCCTTGCCATCTCGCGGCGCGGGCTGGCGATGCCGGCGTCGCCGATCCGGAAGCTTGCGCCGCTGGCGGAGCTGGCTAAGCTGCGCGGCACGAAGGTTTATCACCTCAACATCGGCCAACCCGACATCGAGACGCCGGCGTGCATGCTCGACCGTTTGAAGCAGATCGATGACAAGGTCCTCGAATATTCGCCCTCCACCGGTACGCTAGCCTTCCTCGAATCGCTTCGCCAGTACTACGCCGAGCGCGTCGGCGTATCGGTCGAAACGCGTCAGATCCTGGCCACCACCGGAGGCAGCGAGGCCATCCTCTTCGCCTTTCTCGCCTGTGCCAACGAAGGCGACGACGTTCTTCTCCTCGAGCCGTTCTACGCGAACTACCGCGCATTCACCACCATGGCCGGCCTCAACATCGTGCCGGTCACGAGCCGCGGCCGCGACGGATTCCATCTCCCTCCCCGGTCGGTTTTTGAACAAGCGCTGACGCCGCGGACGCGCGCAGTCGTCCTCTGCAATCCCAACAATCCCACCGGCACCGTCTACACGCGCGACGAGCTGGAGATGCTGGCGGGTTTTTGCCGCGATCACGGACTCTTTCTCATCGCGGACGAGGTCTACCGCGAGTTCGTCTACGACGGCCGGAGAGCGATCAGCGCGCTGGAGCTTCGTGACGGCGACGATTTTGTGGTCGTCGTCGACAGTCTCTCCAAGCGCTACAGCGCCTGCGGCATCCGCCTCGGCGCGCTGGTCACGCGCAACCCCGAGCTCTACGACGCCTGCTTGCGCATGGCCCAGGGACGTCTCTCGCCGCCGGGCCTCGCGCAGTTCATCGCCGTCGGAGCGAAGGATCTGGGCGACGACTACACGCGTGACGTCGTCGACGAGTATCAGCGCCGGCGTGATGTTCTCTATGAGGGCCTGCGCGCCATCCCGGGCGTCGAGCTGGCCATGCCGGAAGGGGCGTTCTACTGCGTACCGAAGCTTCCGGTGCGCGACGCCGAGGACTTCGCCGTCTGGCTCCTGACCGAATTCGAGCACGACGGCGCCACCGTGATGATCGCCCCAGCCCGAGGCTTCTACGCCACCGATCGTGGCAGAAGCGAGATCCGCATCGCCTACGTGCTCAACGAGGACGATCTGCGGGCTTCGGTCGAGCTCCTGCGCGTGGCGTTGGAGCGGTACACGAAAGGCGTTTAACCACAGAGGCACAGAGAACACAGAGAAAAAAGGATGAATGCGGAAGGAAGAAGGGAGCTGTTTGATTCATCCGTCATCCTTCCGCATTCATCCTTTTTTCTCTGTGACCTCTGTGCCTCTGTGGTTAAGGCCTTTGACGGCTACAATCCACGCGATGCAGCTCAGCGATCTCGTGCAGGCGGACGACATCATCCTCGGCGTTCGTGCGCATGACGTCGCAGGAGCTGCGGCGGAGATTCTCGGGGAAACGCTGCCGCGTCACGGCTTCGCGCCGGACGCCGTGCGGCGGCTGATCGACGCCGTCATCGCCCGCGAGCGCGAGATGCCGACCACGTGCGGTGCCAGCGCCATCCCGCATGCGCGCGATGCCGCCGTGAAATCGTTCGTCGCCGCCATCGGAACGAATGGCGGTGGCATCATCGAAGGGCAGCGCGAGCCGCGGGTGATCATCGCCTTTCTCTCGCCTCTCGAAAAGCACGGTGAGCATCTCCAGTTGCTGGCCGCGCTCTCGCGCCTCGCGCACGACACGCCGGCCATGAATGCCATCGCCGAGGCGAAGACGGCGGAAGACGTCATCGCCCTACTGAAGCGATAAGCGGTCGGTGTCGTCCTCGTAGGCGAAGAGATTTCCGAACCGCGCCCAGCGGACCATCGTCTCGAACATCTCCTGATAGTTCTCGCGCGGGAGGGCCAGGATGATCATCTCGCGGACGATGTCGGCCGCCACCTCCCCCTCTTCGCGTTGCAGGAGCGCGGAGACGTCCTGGAACAGCCGGAGCTTGAGGAGGCGCTCGCGCCAGATGGCCTTGCGCTCTTCCGTCTCCGCCTGCACGAAGCGGCGGCCTTCCGCGGTGAGCCGCAGGTTCTGTTTCGGCGTATCGACGAGGTCGAGGATCTCGGCGGCCTTGGTGATGGCGATCATGGCCCCGAACTCGTGGTCCGTTTCGGCGGCGAGATCGAAGATGTCGTCCATGCCGCCGCGGGCATCGAGGTATTCGAGGAGACCGACGATCTCCGACGTCGTGGCGCGCGGGAGCGCCTCGATGCGCGGCGCCCGAGGAGCGACGGAAGCCGGAACGTCGGGCATCTCCGATCCGGTGATGATCTCGTGGAGATAATCGACCAGCTCCTGTGACTCGCGCGAGCGCGGGTCGCGCGGCCGGGGAATGGGGTTCTCCACGATCGTCCGCACGCGGCCGGGATGGCTGCTGAGGACGATGATGCGGTCGGCCATGTAGGCCACTTCCTTGATGTCGTGGCTGACCATGAGGATCGACGAGGGGTTCTGGTCCTCCGGCGCCCAGAGGTCGATGACCTCCGCGCGCAGCCCCTCGGCGGTGAGGGCGTCGACATGGCTGAACGGTTCGTCCATGAAGAGAATCTCGGGATTGATCGATAGCGCGCGGGCGATGCCGAGGCGCTGCTTCATGCCGCCCGACAACTCGCGCGGATAGGCTTCTTCGAAGCCGGCCAGGCCGACGGTACGGATCGATTGCTCGGCGCGCGCCTTGATCTCCTCGGGTGGCAGGCCGGCGGCGCGCAGCACGATCTCCACGTTCTCGCTCACCGTCATCCACGGATAGAGCGCGAAGCTCTGGAAGACGATGGCCACGCCGGGGGTCAGGCCTTCGACCTTCGTGCCGCGATAGAAGACCTCGCCGTGCGTGGGGCGGATCAGGCCCGCCAGGATGCGCAGGATCGTCGACTTGCCGCAGCCGGAGGGACCGAGCAACGCCACCACCTCGAGCGGCTTGATGGCGACGTTGATGTCTTCGAGAACGCGCAGCGTGGCGCCGTTCGGCAGTGCGAAATCGTGCGATACGCCGCGGATCTCGCAGAGGGCTTCCGTGGTCTGCGTTTCTTCGGGTGCGATCATTGTGGCGGTCATCGGTTCCTCCTCATTTGCTCAGTGAGAAGCGCTCTTCGGCAATGGCGTACAGGCGTTTCCAGACCGTGCGGTTGAACAGCACCACCACGGTTGCCATCACCATCACGCTGGCGGCGAGGTGCGGGAAATCGGCGCGCTCGGCGGCCAGGCTGATCTGCGCGCCGAGGCCGTTCGTGGTCAGCACCTCGCCCTTGAAGGTCACGAACTCGGCCACGATGCTGGCGTTCCATGCGCCTCCTGCCGCCGTCACCCATCCCGTGACCAGGTAGGGGAAAACGGCGGGAAGGTAGAGCGCGAGGAAGCGCAGGCGGCGGCGCAATCGATAGCTGTGTGCCGCTTCGCGCAGATCGCCGGGAATGGCCATCGAGCCGGCGATCACGTTGAAGAGGATGTACCACTGCGTACCGAGCAACATGAGCACGACGCTTCCCCATCCAAGAGACACGCCCGCCGCGCGCAGCATGGCGATGACCAGCGGAAAGAGCATCGGCGCGGGGAAGGACGCCGCCACCTGAACGATCGGTTGCAGGATGCGCGAGAGTTTTGGAGAGAGTCCGATGGCCAGCCCCGCCGGAAGGGCCCAGAGAGTCCCGAGCGCGGTCGACAGCAGCACGCGGCCGAGCGTCCATCCGCCAGCCTTGAGAATCGGCAGCCATTCACCGAGCCGGATCTGGCGAAGCAGCGCCACCAGCCGCCACGCGCCGAACAGCAGCGCGGCGATGAGGAGCGCGAAAAGGGCGAGCGACAATAGGCGCGACGGCTTCTCCTGCGCGTTCGTTTCCGCGGGCCGATGTTTCGGCCGCGGACGGTGAAGTTTGGCCAGGATCGTTTCGATCCACTCCAGAACCGCCGACCGCCGTAACCAGTCGTACAACCACGACGACGCCGTCTGCTCCTCGGCCCCCTCTTCGACGCGGAACTTCTGCGACCAGACCACCACCGGGCGCCAGAGCACCTGATCGAGCGCAACGATCATCGTGATCATGGCGAAGATCGCCCATAGCATGGCCCGGACGTCTCCCTTGGCCACGGCTACGCTCATGTACGAGCCGATGCCCGGCAGGCGGAAGTCCTTGTCGCCGAGGACGAACGACTCTGTGATCATCAGAAAGAACCACCCGCCGGCCATGCTCATCATGCTGTTCCACACCAGGCCGATGGTGGCGAACGGCAGCTCCACCCACTTGAGCTGCTCCCACCAACTGAAGCGGTACGTCGTGGCCGCCTCGATCTGGTCTTTCGGCACCGATCGGAGCGAGTGATAGAAGCTGAAGGTCATGTTCCAGGCCTGGCCGCTGAAGATCATCAGAATCGACGCCAGCTCCAGGCCGATGTTGCTGCGCGGGAAGACGGCCACCAGCGCCAGGACCACGCTGGGCATGAAGCCGAGCACCGGGATGCTCTGCAGGATGTCGAGCAGCGGAAGCAGCACGCGGTCGGCGATGGCGTCTTTGGCCGCCCAGTATCCATAGACGAGCGTGAAGGTGAGGGAGAGTGCGTAGGCGATGAGGCCGCGCGAGAGCGAGTAGAGGACGTAGACCGGCAGCGCGGAGGGGGAGAGGTCGATGTGGACCTGAGGACGCAGCGTGCGCCATTCACCGGCCAGCTCGACCAGGCCGAACACGCCGCCGATCAGCGCGACGAGAAGGACCAGATCGAACCAGCCCGCACGCCGGAACCGTTCCAGAAAGGCGGTGGCCTCTCCCCAAACGCCCTGCGATTGCGCGCGTGCACGGTCAGGCATGCGCCTCTCCTGTGACCTGGTCCTGCATATTGCCTCCGTTCAGCCGAGATCGAACGGAGGCGGGGAGGCGAGGAAGAACTTACCCGCGAACCAGACGCTCCGATACGATCGCCGACACGATCGCCGAGGAGCCCATCCGCGTAGACGGAGGCTCCATCCGGCTGCTACTACTTCCTGTGTCGCTCATCGTTTTGTCCCCTGACGTTACGGGTTGGATAGTACTACACGGTTGCGGTTGAAGGGTCTCGCGGTCTCGCAGTTGCGGGGTCTCGCGGTGGGGTTGTGGGGTTACAGGGTTGCTGGGTGGAGTTGTGCGAGGGTTCGTTCTAGGCAGTACCTCCAATCGAGAGTCCTTCTCCCCCAGCGGTTTCTTGCTGGGGGAGAAGGTGCCGAAGGCGGATGAGGGGGCGTTTCACGAGTACGTCATTCGCGCACCTTCGAGCGCTCTCGGACCAGCGTCGGTAAATCGAGCATCTCTCGTAAAGCGCCCCCTCATCCGGCTTCGCCACCTTCTCCCCCCGCAAGAAACCGCGGGGGGAGAAGGGCTCTCAACGAAGGGAGTTGCAAGGCTCTCGAGGGAACCATTCAAGTGAGCATGAGAGAAATGCAGGTTAACCCGTAACCCTCAGCGGCGAGACGCCGCCGAGCCAGCCGGCGAGACGCCAGCGCTCCGGCTGCGCTTTCGCCGCGACGCCACTCTCTCGATCTGCTCGATCTTCTCGACCAGCTCGCGTTGCAGGCGCTCGAGCCGCAACGTATCGACGATCTGTTGTCTCTGCGTGCGCACGGCGTGGGCGCTTCGGAGGGCCGCGGCGGCACGTGCGAGGAGGGGGTCTCCTTTGGCCGGCATGACGGAATGATACGTCCGAGGCATCCAGGGCGGCGAGCCCTGCCATTGCCGGTTGGTATAATTGCCGCGTTCACACTACCGCAGGAGTCCCGGCACTGGCCTCACGAACTGCACGTACGGACAAGAAGCGTAAACCGCGCGCGCGCGCCGCCGATCCGCATTTTCCCATCGTCGGCATCGGTGCCTCGGCTGGCGGGCTCGAGCCGTTCCTGGAGCTCCTGCGGAACATGCCGGACGATTCCGGCGCGGCCATCATCTATCTCCAGCATTCCGAGGCCAGCCATACCAGCGAGCTGCCGCAGGTGCTCGTGCGCGTTACGAAGATGCCGGTGAGGCTGGCCGAGGATGTGACCGCGATCGAGCCGAACGTCGTTTACGTCGCGCCGCCGGATGGGGCCGTGACCTGTGTCGCCGGCGTGCTGCGCGTCGCGCCGCGCAATGACCGTGCGGTACTGCCGATCGATGCCCTCTTCCGCTCGC
>Ga0247668_1000175_pt1 | contig 18294 bp, 15 predicted proteins | sample CNK09_metaG_FD_182737 | JGI IMG/M metagenome (GOLD analysis project Ga0247668, IMG submission 182737) | Soil microbial communities from Purdue University Martell Research Forest, Indiana, United States - CNK09 | ecosystem: Environmental > Terrestrial > Soil > Temperate forest > Bulk soil...
GCAACGCGATTGCACGAGGCGCGCGCATGACAGTGATTGTTCTCTTCGGCGGGCGCAGCGATGAACGGCACGTCTCGGTGGCCTCGGCGCAGAACATCGTTCGTACGTTGAACGGACCGCGAGACCGCGAGACCGCGCAACCGCGCGACCCAGTCCTCGCCTGGTTCTGGGCGCCGAACGGTTCCGTTCACGACGTGAATCGCGACGACCTGCTCGCGCATCCACAGCCGTTTACCAACGATTTCCATCCGTCGCGGCCGGCGATCTGGCCGGATCTGGAGATGGCGCTCGATACCTTGCCGGTCGACGATCCGGTGTTCCTGCTCGCGCTTCACGGAGGGGAAGGGGAGGACGGAACCGTGCAGCGGATGATGGAGGCGCGCGGCATTCCGTTCACCGGATCGGGATCGGCGTCGAGCGCCGCGGCCTTCGACAAAGGGCGCGCCAAGGAGATCGTGGAAGGCCATGTGCGTATCGCGGAATCATGCGTGGTTGATGACGTGAGAGACATCGATCGGGCAGTCGCGGAGATGCTGGCGCGTTATGAGAAGATCGTCCTCAAGCCTCTTGCCGGCGGCTCCTCGCGCGGACTTTTTTTCGTCGAGCGGGGAGGGGAGACACCAGCCCTCGAGAACGTTCCCTACCTCGTCGAGCAGTTCATCGCCGGCCGCGAGCTGACGGTGGGCGTCGTCGATGGCGAGGATGGCCCCTTCGCGCTGCCCGTCCTCGAGATCGAGACCGATCCCGGCCTTTCCTTCGACTACGAGGGGAAGTACCTCGGTAAGGGAACCCGGGAGATCTGCCCGGCGAAAATCTCCGAGGTCACACGCGACGAGGCGCAGGCCGCCGCCCTCGCCGCGCACAGTGCCCTCGGCTGCGATGGTTACTCCCGAACGGATCTGGTCGCCGCGGACGATGGCATCTACTTCATCGAGTTGAACACGTTGCCCGGCCTTACTACCGCCTCGCTCCTGCCGCAGGAGCTGCGCACGGCGGGGATCGGCTTTGAGGAGTTTCTGGAGCAGCAGATCGCCATCGCTCGGAAAAAACGTTTCACGCGGAGACGCGGAGACGCGGAGAAAAACTAGATCTAACTCCGCGTCTCCGCGTCTCCGCGCCTCCGCGTGAAACCGTTCCTTGAGGGTACCTAATACTTCCCGCCGCACTCCGGGCAGAACTTCGGGGTTCCTTCCGCTTCGTGGCCGCAGGCGGTGCACTTCTTCTTCGCGGAGTACGCCGTGCCGCATTCGGGACAGAACTTGCCGCCCTGCGATTTCGCTCCGCATGATCCGCAGACGGCGCCGGAGACCTGGTCGACCTTGCGTGATTTGGTCCAGTCAACCTCGCGCGCCTTGGCCTGGATCTGTTCTCGCGCCGCCTCGGCTTGCGCCGATGCCATCTCCTCGTCGAGATCGGGAGCGCAGGTCTCGCAGAGGCCGGCTTTCTTGTTCCAGCAGATCGGCTCGCAGACCCAGTTGCCGCAGCGTGTGCACTGCTTGAAGATCGGGGAGATCTCGTCGACCGCCTCTTTCAGGGCGCTGTCGTGAGCAGGACCGCCGACGGCACGCTGCACCTCGTAGGTGCTGTCGGCGACGCTGCCGAAGACGCCGCCGAAGAGGTTTCCGGCCACGCGCGCGGCCGACCCGAGGACGCCCATCGTCGAGGTTTTGAACGTCGACATGTAGCCGTTGTTGCACTTCTCACAGAAAAACTTGAACTGAAAACCGCGGTCGGTTGAGAGGTCTTCGTAGTTTCCGGTGAAGCGGATGGCGACCATGGTCTTGGATCTCCTTGGGATGTAGTTTTGTCGTTGTCGGGTTATCAGTCATCGGTTGTCGGTTGTGTCGCGGATGATGACAACCGATAACCGATAACCGACAACTTGTTTCGCGCGAGTTTATCGCGAGCCGCGCCCTCCTTTTGCTACGATCTCGCCCGGTTCATGAACCGAAAGGAGTTTCCATGCGCAAGTTCCTTGCGATTTGTCTTTTTCTCATTCCCGCCGCGCTGCCGATGGCGGCGCAGCAGACCGCTCCGGCGCTCAAGCTGCCGCGCGCGTCGCAGCACGAGGTCGTGACGCAGACCGTCGGCCTGACCGACATCACCATCGACTACAGCCGTCCCGTGGCCAAGGGCCGCACGATCTGGGGCGGGCTCGTGCCGTACGACCAGGTCTGGCGCACGGGGGCGAACGAGGCCACGCAGTTCACGGTCAGCGACGACGTGACCATCAACGGTCAGCCGCTGCCGAAAGGGGCGTACTCGCTTCACACGATTCCGGGAAAGGACTCCTGGACGCTGATCTTCAACAAGACCGCGAAGCAGTGGGGATCCTTCAGCTATGACGCGGCGCAGGATGCGCTGCGCGTCACGGCCAAGCCGCAGAAGGCGCCGTTCGCCGAGGTCTTCACGATCGGATTTCCCGACGTGACGGGCGATACCGCGACGGTCGTACTTCACTGGGCCGACCTGGCCGTGCCGTTCACGGTCGGCACGAATACGACCGCCGCGGTGATGGCATCCGCAACGGCTGCCGTCGCCGGTGCCGCTGCAACCGATTTCCAGACGCCGGCGCGCGCTGCCGGTTTTGCCTTCGACGCCGGCAACAACGACCAGGCCATGAAGTGGGTCGATCAGTCGCTGAAGGTCAAGCAGACGATCTCGAATCTCTACCTGAAGGCGCGCATCCAGGCAAAGAGCGGCGACCGCGCCGGCGCGATCAGCACTGCCGAGGCGGCACTGAAGCTGGCCGGTCCGAACGACAAAGAATTGTCGAGCGAGATTCAGAAGTCGATCGACGAGTGGAAGAAGTAAGTTGACGCGGGGGTCGGGTGTCGGAGTTATCCGACCCCCGGCTCCCGACCCCCGGCTCCCGTCTGCTCAGCCACGAACCTCTGCACCACTAGCGCCGCTCCCACCCCCACCACACACCCGATCACGTTCCACCAGAGCCAGGCCATGTCGGTGGCGATCGCGCACCAGACCACGGCGCCTTCTCCGATCAGTGCACCGAAGAAGGCGGCCGTGCCGCTGACGCGCTTCGTGTAGAAAGCGAGGAGGAAGATGGCCAGGATCGTTCCGTAGAAGAGCGAGCCGAGCTTGTTCACCGCTTCGATGAGCGAGCCGAGGCGGTTGGCGAATTCGGCGAAGCTGATGGCGAAAACGCCCCAGGCGATCGTCATCAGCTTCGAGAGCCGAACGCACTCCGCGTCGGTCGCGTGCGGCTTGCCGAGGCGGCGGAAGATGTCCACCACGGTCGTCGAGGCCAGCGAGTTGAGGCCGGATGACGTCGCCGACATCGCCGCGCAGAAGATCGCCGCCAGCACCAGACCGACCACGCCGGCCGGGAGGAAGTCGATCACGAAGGTCAGGAAGATGTAGTTCGTATCGCTGTTGTCGGCCCCCGGCTGCGTGCGTCCGATGAGCGTCGCCGCCGCCGCGCGCGTGGCCGTCTCGCGAGCCTGCACGTGGCGCAGCGCGGTGGTGGCGGTGTCGATTCTGGCATTGTCGTGCGCGCGCATGGCGGCCAGCAGCGTCTGCACATCGGCGCGCTTCTCGACGAATTGCTGTCTGTGCCGCGCTTCGAGCGCGAGGTAGTCGGCGGCGTACGGACTGGACGCCACCTTCGCCCGCTGGACGGTGTTGAAGAACAGCGGCGGGGCGATGAACTGGTAGAAGACGAAGACCATCGCTCCGACGAAGAGGATGAAGAACTGCATCGGCACCTTGACCATGCCGTTGATCAGCAGGCCGAGGCGGCTCTCGGTGATGGAAGCGCCGGTCAGATAACGCTGCACCTGCGACTGGTCCGTGCCGAAGTACGAGAGTGCCAGGAAGGCGCCTCCGATGAGGCCCGACCAGAAGTTGTACGGCGTCTTCAGATCGAACTTGAAGTCGATGGCGTTGAGGCGTCCCATGCGCCCGGCCACGCGGAAGGCTTCCACCAGCGTGACGTCATGCGGGAGCGAGTGGATGGCGATGATCAGCGCCACCGCCATGCCCCCGAGAGCGATGAAGAGCTGGTGAACCTGTGTACGGCTGACCGCCTTGGTCCCGCCGGTGGCGGTGTAGAGCACCACCATCAGGCCGACGACGACGTTGGTAAGGTGAATGTTCCAGCCCAGGATCACGGAGACGATGAGAGCGGGAGCGTAGAGGGTGATGCCGGTGGAGAGACCGCGCTGGATCAGGAAGAGGACCGAGGTCAGCGTCCGTGTGCCGACGCCGAAACGGGTCTCGAGATATTCATACGCGGTGAAGATCTGCAGGCGGTGATAGATCGGGACGGCGGTGATGGAGAGGATCACCATGGCGATCGGCAGGCCGAGGTAGAACTGCACGAAGCGCATGCCGTCGGCGTAGGCCTGCCCGGGCGTCGAGAGGAACGTGATCGCGCTGGCCTGCGTGGCCATGATCGACAGGGCGATGGTCGGCCACTTGAGCTGGCGCCCGGCCAGCAGATAGCCGTCGAGATTCTTCTTGTGTCGCCCCTTCCAGACGCCGTAGGCGACGATGGTCACCAGCGTCCCGATGAGGACGATCCAATCGATCGGCCTCATGCGAAGGCTTTCGTGAAGGCGTAGAAGACGAGGACGAGGATGACCAGCTCACCGAGGACGACTGTGTAGAGGAGGGGCCAGTTGACGTTGTCGGTTGACGGTTGTCGGTTGTCGGGTTCTTGACCACCTGTTGGTGGATCCGACTCCCGACCTCCGGCTCCGGACTCCCGCTCGCTGGTCATTTCGCCGAAACGAGATTCACGAACATCTTGTACGCGCCCGGCACACCGGCCGGAAGCTGGCGGAACCAGGCGTAGCTCGTGTAGATGAACGTCCCCTTGCCGTAGTGCGCGTAAAGCTCGCCGCCTTCTTTGTCCGGTTCGCCGGGATCGTGCGAGGCCAGGACGGTCTGGTATTGCGGGTCCCAATCCTTGACGAAGTACAGCCCGCGCTCCTGCACCCAGCCGTCGAAATCGGCGTCGGTGATCTTGTTCGGCATGTTCAGGAGCGGCGAGTCGGGATGGACGAAGCGGACCGGCGCTTCTTCGACCGTGACGCGTTCGCTGGTGACCTTGAAGGGATACGGGCCGGGGACGTCGACGAGCAGCGGCTGCGGATTGGTGCTGTTGTACTGCACGACCAATGTCCCGCCATTCTTGACGTACTCCATCAGCTTCGGGTGCGCCAGGCGCATGCGCGGTCGTGCGTTATAGGCGCGGACGCCTGTGACGATGCTGTCGTACTTGGCGAAATCGCCGCGATCGAGGTCGTCGTCGGTGAGGAGCGTGACGTCGTAGCCGACCTGCCGCAGCGCTGAGGGGACGTCGTCGCCGGCCCCCATGATGTAGCCGACGCGGGTACCGCGTTTCTTGATATCGGCGCGGACGAGCTTGGCGAAGGCATCGCCGAACACGCGCTGAGGCGGGATGTGGTTGTAGTCGATATTGTTGATGCCGAAGTCGAGCTTCTTTCCATCAGCCAGCTCGACCTGCGCTCCGAAGACGTCGGCGTGCTCGCCCTTTTTCGGCGGCGTCACCTGAAAGGTCGTCCGCGCCTCTTCTCCCTTTTGAGCGAAGGTGACCACGGTCGATATCGGATCGGCGGTCCATCCCCGCGGAAGGCGCAGCCGCACGCTGACCGGCCCTTTCACGCTGAAGTTGCGGAGCCAGACCGTGACCGGTTTCGGCTGGAGGTCGGGGAAGACGTAGACGTTCGCGCCGAGGTTGGCGGTGACTTCCGGAACGACATCGACATTGCGGACGCGCTCTCCCTGCACGGCGTCGGTCCAGCGATAGACGGCCGGGACCTCGAAGATGATCGTGTGCATGGCGTTGTCGGTCAGCGTCACGACCATCGGAATGGCCGTGCGGTTTTCGGGGAGGCCGATGAGCTGCTGATCGTCGACGACGTACGAGCCCTTGAGCGGCGGCTTCTGCAGCCAGTACGGCTGCGAGATCGGGAAGTCGGGCGGCAGCTTGACGCTGAGGTCCGTCTTGACCGGGACGTTGTTCGTCAGTGGGGCGTTCACCGCCTTGCTCGGATCGGCGTAACGCGAGGCCACCATGGCCAGCGTGAAGGGGTAGTCCGAGCGATTGACGACCGTGACGCTGACCGGGATCGCGCCGCCCGCGATGACGGAGGAATCGCCTGCGGCCACGTCGATGGAGATGCCGGCGCATGCCCGGATGGCGGCCTGCAGGTCGCGCATCTTCACCGCTGCCCACGGATGGCTCGACCACGCGGCATTGGCGCTGAGCCGGTCGAGGAGATCGTAGGCCTGAAGAAGAAGGGGAATGGTCTTCGACGGGTTCTTCGGATCGAACGTGTCGGAAGCCTGCTGCAGAACGTTGCCCACCGCCTCGCCGCCGGGGTAACGCGACCAGGAGGTGTCGATTCCCTCGAACATGTCGGTAGCCGCTGGATCGCCGGCGAGTTGATCGAAGTAGTTCGGAGCGGTACCGCGCCGCTCCGCGACGCCGAAACCCTGGCTCTTGTGCATGCTGCGGCTCTCGGCCGCGATCTCGGTGTAGGCGCGGCCGAGGAGCGGGTTGTACGTGCCGAGGTCGAGGCGCAGCGACTTGGCGATCGAAGGATCGCCCGGTTTGATTGCCTGAAACGAGAACTTGTTGAAGAACAGCCGCCTCGGCTGCCAGGTGCCGACGTATTTGAGCTGCTCGGGGAACTTCGTCGGATCGGCGGCGGCGGTGAAGGCCTCGCCGGCCAGGATTGCCGAAGCGGTGTGATGGCCGTGCCCCCCTTCGCCGGTCGTGGGGAAGCGGGTGATGATCACGTCGGGCTGAAAGCGGCGGATGTTCCAGACCACGTCCGCCAGGATCAGATCGTGGTTCCAGATGGCCAGTGTCTCGGCCGGGTTCTTGGAGTATCCGAAATCGAGGGCGCGTGTGAAGAACTGTTCGCTGCCGTCGGTGCGCCGCGCCGCCAGCAACTCCTGGGTGCGGATGACCCCGAGCAGCTCTCCCTTCTCATCGCCGAGCAGGTTCTGGCCGCCGTCTCCTCGGGTCATCGAAAGGTACCCGGTGCGATATAGCCGCTCGTTGCCGAGGTAGGCGATGAGGGCGGTGTTCTCATCGTCCGGATGCGCGGCCACGTAGAGGGCGCTTCCGACGACGGTCAGCTTGTGAAGGGCGAGCTGGATCTGCGCGGCATCGAGCGGCTTCTGCGCGAAGAGGCCGGCGGGAAGGATGAGTAGAGTGATGACGAGCGCAATCGTTCTGCGAAGCATGGCGGCGAATGGTACCGGGTTCGAGGGGGGAATCGTGTTGCGGTGTTGTCACGCGGAGGCGGAGGCGCCGAGCGGTCGGCAACAGGCATCCGCGAGCCCCCGGAACCGCATCACCGCTACAATCATGTTGCGATGACGAAAAAGATCTCCGCCTCACGGGCCGCGCTGCCTCGCCGCCGGCGCAACGAGCTGGATGAGATGTTCGCGTCGATCTCGCCCGAGGCTGCGGCGTTCGTGGCGCGCAATCCGGCGTTGAGGGCGAAGCTGACGCGGGCCGCGGAGAGGTTGGGGGAGGCATTCCCCGGGCATCCGCTGCACCTGGTGCTTGCGTTCGATCACGAGTCGGGAGATCGGGATCTGTTCGTCGAGATCGAGCAGCGTACGGCAGCGCTGGGTGACCTCTTTACGTTCGAACGGGAGTGGATTCACGACCGTGAAGATCCACAGTTCGAAGTCAACTTCGGCTACTTCTATCAATGAGTTTTGACTGGCGCGGCTTTCTCATCCTCGCGGAGACGCTGGTCGATTCTGACGTGAGCGTGAATAGGGAAGCATGTCTTCGTGCTGCGATGAGTCGCGCGTACTACGCCGCATTTGCCTCGGCACGCCAGCAATCGCGCCAACGGCACGGAGGTGCCATCCGCCAAAGTGCCGCGGAACATGGCGAAGTGGCCACGTTCTACGCAAAACGCGGCGACGCTGGCGGTGCGATCGCAGCGCACCTCACCCGTCTCCGGTTTTTGCGCAACCGTGCTGACTATGACGACGATGTTGATGGACCAGAGGCGGGGGCTGTCGAGGCAATTGCCCGTGCTACCGACGTTCTCAAACTCCTTGCCACGTTCTGAACACCGCGACTCAGACGTCACGGCGAGCGCAGGATTCGCCGCTACAATCACGTTTGCGAATGACGAAACGACACCTCAACGAGCTGGATGAGATGTTCGCGTCGATCTCGCCCGAGGCCGCGGAGTTCGTGGTACGCAATCCCGCGTTGAGGGCGAAGCTGGCGCGATGAACGAATGGATTCATGACCGGGAGGATCCGAAGCTCGAAGTCAACTTCGACTTTCACGGTCGAGGACGTCTGTAATCTGTCGATCGAAGACGCACACAACTTGCTGGTCCTCCTTGGCACCCTCTGACCACTACCACTTCGTCGTCATCGGCGCTGGCGCTGCCGGGCTGATGGCGGCGATTTCAGCCGGACGTGCAGGCGTGCGCGTTGCCGCCATCGACAGCGCGAAACGCATCGGTGCAAAGATCCTGATCTCCGGCGGTGGGCGGTGCAATGTCACGAATGAGGTCGTCCGTGCGGCGGACTTCAACGGAAGCCGCAACGCCATCGCCAAGGTGTTGCGCACGTTCGACGTCGCTGCCACCGTCGCCTTTTTCGAAGACCTCGGCGTGCCGCTGAAACGGGAGGAGACGGGAAAGCTGTTTCCCGTCAGCAACCGCGCCCGCGATGTCGTCGATGCGTTGTTGACCGCCGCGGAGGATGCCGGCGTCGAGATCATCAGCAATATGCGCGTGGAGTCTCTGTTGCCCGGATTCGTTATCAACGGCTCTATTCGCGCCGATCGCGTCATCCTCGCCGCCGGCGGGCGCTCAGTGCCGAAGACCGGCAGCGACGGTTCCGGATACGACCTCGCCCGCGCCCTCGGGCACACGGTCACGAAGACGTTCCCGGCGCTCGTGCCGCTGATCGTGACGAAAGAACACTGGATCACCGAGATCAGCGGGACGAGCGTCGAGGCGGAGCTGATGGTGAAGTCGCCCACCGGCCGCGTCGTACAACGGAACCGGGGATCGATGCTCTTCACCCACTTCGGCCTCAGCGGTCCGGCCGTCCTCGACATCAGCCGCCACTGGATCGCCAGCCAGCCGGCCACGCTCGCGGCCAACTTTCTACCGGGAGAGACGTTCGAATCACTCGATGCCACGCTCATCGACGCGGCCCAACGCAATCCGCGCGCGACGATCGCCAGCGTCCTGCGTCATCGCCTTCCCGACCGCCTCATCGCCCACCTGGCCTCGGATACCCCGCTCGGGCGAATGCCGAAAGACGAGCGCCGACGCATCGTTCATGATGTCGTCGACTTCCCGTTGCCCGTGGTTCGTGACCGTGGCTTCGACTACGCCGAGGTCACCGCCGGCGGCGTTCCGCTGGAGGAGATCGACCTGAACACGATGGAATCGCGCCTCTGCAAAGGCCTCTACCTCTGCGGCGAGATCCTCGACGTCGACGGCCGCATCGGCGGTTTCAACTTCCAGTGGGCCTGGGCCAGCGGGCGGGCGGCAGGGATGGGGGCGGCGGTCTCGCGGTCGTGAGACTCGTTACGAACTGAGAAACTCACGCGGAGGCGCGAAGACGCGGAGGAGATGACGAGGGACTTCTTTCTCCGCGTCTTCGCGCCTCCGCGTGAGACTGAATTCGCTGGCGGAGTCCGTGAATATGATGAGGTCCTCACAACCGCCATGATCCGTCGTCTCACCTTTCTCTCGCTGCTTTTCGCATCGACGATTCACGCCCAGGCGCCGCACGAGCCGTGGCGGACGATCGTCACGCCGCACTTCCGCGTTCACTTTCCGGCGCAGTACGAGGCGTGGGCCACGCGGGCCGCGCAGCGGCTCGAATCGGTGCGGGCGGCGGTGGTCGCCGAGGTCGGGTTTGCCCCGGAAACAGTCACGGACGTGCTGGTCGAGAATCCGGCAGCGGAGGCGAACGGCGTCACCATTTCCCTCCTCGACACGCCGCGCATCCTTCTCTTCGCCGAGCCGCCCGAGCCGGAGGATCAGATCGGCGAGTACTCGACCTGGATCGATCTGCTGACCGTCCACGAGACCGCCCACCTCGTCCATCTGCTTCGCCCGTCCCGCAATCCGTTCGAGCGCGCGCTGGCGCATGTCGTCCCGCTCAATCCGATCACGCGTCACGCGCCGCGTTGGGTGCTGGAGGGCTACGCGACGCTGATCGAAGGCCGGATCACCGGCAGTGGCAGACCATCCGGTGCCATGCGCGCCGCGATCCTTCGCACCTGGGCGATGAACGGCCAGCTTCCGACGTACGGGCAGCTCGACTCCGACCATCGCTTCTTCGGTTTGTCGATGGCCTATCTCGCTGGTTCCGCGTTCCTCGAATGGCTGGTCGAAAAGAATGGCCCCGATTCCTTGCGCCACCTCTGGGCGCGCATGACCGCCCGGCAGCGCCGAAGCTTCGACAACGCCTTCGCCGGCGTTTTCGGCGATACGCCGCGGCGGCTCTACGGCCGCTTCACCGCCGAACTGACGGAGAACGCCATGACCGTGGCGCGTGCGGGTCATTGGAGAGATGGTGAGTTGTGGCAGGAGACGTCCCGCGGTAGTGGCGATCCTGCCGTCTCACCGGATGGCCGGGAATTGGCCATGGTGCTGCGCAACGACAAAGGGGAATCGAAGCTCGTCGTCTATTCGACCGGGCCGAATGAAGAGGAAAGCAGGTCCGACAAGCGAATCGCCGAGATGCTGCGACGCGATCCGGAGGACGTCGCTCCGGTTCGCGTGAAGCCGCGGCCGCGCACGTCACTGCATTCCTTGAGACCTCCCGACGGTGGCGATATCGAGAACCCGCGATGGACACGCGATGGCACGGCCATTCTCTATACGCACAGGCAGCCCGACCGCGACGGCCTCCTGCACCACGATCTCTTCCGCTGGACGCCGGTCACCGGACGCAACGAGCGGCTCACGCATCTCGCCGATGTGAAGGATGCCGATCCGATCGACGCCACGCACGCCGTGGCCGTCCGCAATCGCTTCGGCGAGTCGCAGATCGTCATCGTCGACCTCACTACAGGCGAGGTCACGCCGCGAACGCCGCCGTCGCTAGACGTCGTCTACTCGCATCCCCGCGTCGCTGCCGACGGCCGCATCGCCTGGGCCGAGCATACGGGTGGGGAATGGCACGTGGCCGTCGACGGCAAGCCGCTTCCCGCGATCGGGGCGTTCGCTCCGGAGTGGGGTCCGAACGGCGCACTGTTCGCGGCGCTCGCGGGCCACGGTTTCATCGACATCGCCAGGATCGATGCTGCAACGCCGTCCTTCATCACGCGTAGCGCCGGCATGGCACTCGACCCTGCTCCGTCGCCTGATGGTTCGCTCTATTTCATGTCGCTCGATCCCAACGGCTTCGCGGTGCGTCGTCTGACCGATACCTCGGCGGTCCCGCAGCAAACGATGACCTTTGACCGCTCCCTCGTCCCCGCCCTCCCTCCCGCCCCCGCCACGCCGATCGTGCTGCGCGACGAGCCGGTGACTTCGCGCCCCTACGGCCTCGGCCGGCAGGAGTGGGCCACGATCCTCGGCGGCCAATACACCTCCTTCGGCGCGACATCGGAATTCGGCCTCCGCCTCGGTGACGTCGCCGGTCGCCTCGACACCATCTTCCTCGGTGCGATCGGCAGCCATCAACTGCCGCGCGGCGCCGCCATCGCCTCGGTCTGGCGCGGCCTCCCGATCACGCTCGGCGCGCATCTCTTCGACATGCGCGATGCACGCGGCCTGGAGCTGCGCGCCACGCGCGACACGGTGTTCCCCCTGGCTCGGCTCTCCATCAGCGGTGGCGGTCTCCTCGAACAACATCGCAACCGCGCCTTCCTCGATGCGCACGCGATCACGTGGCAGCGAAGGATCGCCTCCGAACGCATCGACATCACCGCCGACTCCGCGAATCACTTCCAGGCGACGGCCCGCGCCGCTCTCCGGGCAGGGGGCCTGACCTTTGGTGCCTCACTCACCGAGGGCCGCCACCTCACGCTCGGCGGCGCCGCCTCGACCATCGAGCCCGACTCCCTCCTCATCAGCCGCATCCTCGATCCCGCGCTCGAACGCGATTCGCTCGCCGCATCAACATACCGCGGGGAACGCCTCTCCATCGGAGCCTCTGGCCTCGCCGCCTTCTGGCAACGCCACCACCTCGGCAGCGACGTCGACCTCATCGGCATCGAGACCAACATCTCCGTCCCGCCGATGCCGCTGGTCAAGACGCCGGCACTCCAGCTCACCGCCGGTGTCGCGCAGGTGCGCCTCACGCGCAAGACGCGTGGGTGGTTGGGGGTGCGGTGGAGGCCGTAGGATCTTCGACCTCGTGGCGAAAAGCCTGCCAAGCTCCGGCACAGACAAGAGTGTCTGTGCCACATTTGTCCTGCCTTAAAAACACGAGCCTGCGCGTGTCCGTACCAAGATCGCCACATCGCAGAAGTGAAGAGAGCAGGACCGATGTGGCACAGACACTCTTGTCTGTGCCGGAGCTCGGCAGGATTCCGACCGAGATTCTCGTAGACCTTGTCCGGGACGTCAAAGGCACGTCCCGCGATCACGCCCGCGAACGATTCTTCTTAGCTCCGCTCGTCCGGCGCAATCGTCTCTTTACCAATGATGTCAAATTGATGACCGGAGAAATCCTCCCGAAATATGACGAGATTCGTGCCCGAATCGCGCCGTGCGGATGGTACGAGTAGGCCATCATGACCGAGCCAATTCACCGCGCTTCCGATCAGCCTGCACCGCGATTGATCGTCGTTTCGGAGCACATCTGTGGTGATGCCAAGGAGCGTGAGTGCGGATGGCGCGGTGAGATCGATGACACTGCCGAGGGAAACCACGATCGTGTACAGAGTGCGCTTGGCTCTCGGTCGCAGAGGTTGCAAGGAGATGTAGTACTCCGCCTCCGCCAGCGCGGTCTCGCGCTCACAACTTGTGTAGATCGCCGCCACCGGTGGATCGTTCCAGCGCGCACCGCTGGTGTTGCTTCGAGCCGGCGGATTCGACCCGAACATGTGGCGATAGACCGTTCCGCTCCACGCGGGCAGCACTGCGGTCTGCAGCGCGTCCAGCATTTCTGGCGCATAGATCACGATTTACACGTAGGCGCCCGAACGAAGTTGATCGAGAAGGGCGAAGACCTCCTGGGTTCTGCCGCTTTGGATTCGAGCGGCCGCGGTTTCGCCTCCCAGCAGCTTATGTGGGCTGAATAACCACAACTTTGCCTCGTCCGGCGGATAGAACTCCGACAACTCGGTCAGGAAAAACTCGAGCTCGAGCAGTCTGGTCAGCCGTTCGCGCTGGGGATCGATTTTTCCTGTGCTCCACCGCGATACGGTCTCCGGAGTCGTGTCGAGCAGTTGTGCGACATCACGGCCGGTGATGCCACCGAGCTCCTTGATTTTGTCGAGGCGTTCTGCCAGCGCCGAAGCCATTTCAGGTCCCCCGTTTTCGATCTTCTCATCATGAAACGTTGACGTATTGATTGACATTCTCCTAGACGTTAGGCCTGACGTCAAAGGGAGGCGCCTCCACCTACCCGCGCTATCATCCGCCCTCATGATTCACTTCCACAACGGTGACGTCGCCGCATCGCTGGCGCGGCGGGCCGGCGTTCCGGGGCGGCACGTTCCCTTTCGCGAATCGCTGGTCGGCGGGCCGGTGCGGCCGAGCCTTCCGATGCATGAATGGGTCGAAGAGCGCGCTCTCTTCCTCTCCGAGCACTATGGCGAGAAGCTGCTGCGTATCCGCAACGAGCTGCTCGAGCAGGAGCTCAATCTCGACAAGGCGCGCGAGGAAGAAGAGATCGTTCTCTGGTTCGAGCACGACCTCTTCTGCCTCGTTCACCTTCTCTACCTCTTCTCGCGGCTGTCGAAGGCACGGCGGATCACGCTGATCTGGTCGCCGCAACCGCTGGGGACGCAGTCGGAGGAGGATCTCTTCAACCTCTTCCAGTCGCGCGCGGCGGTCGTGCCGGCCATGTCCACCGCCGCGGCGCTGGCGTGGCGCGCATTCACCTCCGACGATCCCACGTCGCTGAATCGTTTCCTCGGCGCGGACGTCGCCGACTTCCCCTTCCTTCGCGACGGTTTCCTCCTGCACGCCTCGCGCTTCCCGTCGACGCGCAACGGCCTCGGCGAAGTCGAGCGCCGCGCGGTCGAGGCCATCGACGCCGGCGCCACAGACTTCATCTCGCTCTTCAGCCGCTTCGATTCCAAACCGCCCCGTTTCGGCTTCGGCGACGGCGAGTTCCTCCGCCATCTGAAACATCTCTCCAGCGCCGCGGTGCCGGTCATTACGATCATCGGCGAAGAAAAAGCCAATCCGCCCAAAGCGCTCTTCACCATTACACCCGCGGGCCGCAATGTGATCGATGGAACGGTCGACTTCATCGACATCAACCTCGGCAACGGAAGCCAGGCCGGCTTCTGGCTTGGCGGCGCGCACCTGACGCGCGAAAGGATGTGGCGATGGGACGCCGCACTGCGGCAGATCGTGCCGAGCCAGCCTGCCGCCTCGTAAGGTTCGACGCGGCCGGCGGTGTTTCGCTGGCCGGCGTGCTGTATGAGCCGAAGCGTTCATCGAAGCGCGCTTTGATCTGGCTGCACGGCATGGGCGGCTCGGTGTTCGAATCGCGGCGCACGAATCTTCTGGCCGAGGTGTTCGTGGGGAAAGGGATCGCCTTCTTCCCGTTCAACAATCGCGGCTCCGGCATCGTGCGACGTGCGGGCGACGGCCTCGGCGGGGCCGCCTTCGAGCGGATCCGCGACTGCGTCGCCGACATCGACGGCGCCATCCGCGAGCTCTGGCGCCGCGGCTACCGCGACGTCACGCTGGCCGGCCACTCCACCGGAGCCAACAAGATCGCCGTCTACGATCACTACAAGCCGCGCAACCGCGCCAAACGCTACGTCCTCATCGCCGGCGGCGACGATACAGGGCTTCTGTACAAACAACTCGGCGCTCGCCGCTTCCACACCCTGCTGACGAAGGCCAAGGCGATGCGCCGCGGCAACGAGCTCGCGCCGCCTATCGCCGGCTCGATTGTGATGAGCTGGCGCGCCCTTTACGACGTCGCCAACCCGAACGGCAACTACAACGTCTTCCCCTTCTATGAAATCATGCGCGGGACGAAGCTCTCACGCCGTCCGTTCCGATACATCCACGCCATTCGCAAACCGTCGCTCTATATCTACGGCGACCGGGACGAGTACTCCTTCGGCGACGTCCCGCGCTGCGTAGCCATCCTCTCGCGATACATCGGCGAACGTGCAGAGATTGCCGTGTTGAAGGACGCGGATCATGGGTTCAGCGGCAGGGAGGGGGAGCTGGGCGGGATGATCGCGGAATGGATCAGCTAAGACCGGGATGTGGGAGAGCTGATGTCAGCCCTCCCGGTGTTGCTCGGGGTTCAACGGCCTGCCTGCTGCGCGCTGGCGACGTTGCTTACTCCCGGAACAGTCGGATTGTTCACCGGCGTGCGGAGTGAGCTGGCCGCTCCCGAACCGCCTCCTGGCGGGGTATACGGCGTCGGCATCGGGTTTGGCTTGCTGTAACCGCCACCCGACCCGCAACCGATCAAGCCGAGGGAGAGTGCCCCGCAGGCTACCAGAGAGAGGAACAGACTACTTCGTTTGCGATCCATGATTTCCTCCGAACTTCACGAGAGGAACGTGTTGTACGCTCCTGCCAGTAGATAATTCAAAGTTTGTACCTGATTTATTTGTACTAATGTATGTTTACGATGAGGTTGCTCGATCTTCAGTATGATTATTTGTGATTGGAAACCAACTGATGACCTCTGCACGAGCTCGCCTTCCTCTCCTTTTTGTCATTCTGCTGATCGCCCTTCCTGCCACGGCCTCGGTCGACTACTACCTTTCCGTCACGCCATCAGCGTTCGTCGTCGACCCAGGGGCGGCGATGCGCGAGACTGTTGCCGTCAACTCCCCCTGTTGCCGGACGAACGATCCGACGGATGCCGTCGTCACCATTCCTCTGCCGGCCGGCTCGACGAACATCACCGCGCCGGGTCAGTTCGGAGGAGCCTGGAACTGCGACGTGGCAGGGACGACCGTCACCTGCCGGACGCATCTGGCCGCGACGTCGTCTTCGTTTTTACCGTCGTCCTCTTTGTTCGTGGTCGACTTCAACGTGCCGTCATCGACTGATGGATTGAGATACGTCGGCAAGGCCACCCTGACGACGACTGTGCCCGACGACACCCCTTCCAACAACAACGCCGACGTTCAGGTGAACGTCAACCATCTCTTCACCGTCACCAATGCGGACGACTTCGGTGCCGGCTCCTTGCGCGACACGATTGCACGCGCGAACGAATCCTGCGATGGCAGGATCTCCTGCAAGATGGTGTTCGCCGGGCCGATGAGAATCGAGCCCCGCTCGTCACTGCCGGCGATTTCCGCCTGCGGCCTTACCATCGACGGAGGAGTGGCGACGGGTGCCTCGCTGGATCTGGAGCGGCCTGTCGAGATCGCCGGTTCGAAGGCAGGCTTCGTAAACGGTCTCGAGGTGCGTTCCGTGTGCGGCGTGACGCTGTACGGACTGACCATCAACGGATTCGGCGCGAACGGTGTGGTTCTGGGGGCACCAACGCCGCATCGATCCGGGCAGGAGTACCTGACGGTCGAAGGTTGCTTCATCGGCACCGACACGAAGGCTCTGGAAGCGCGCCCTAACGGGTTGCGCGGGATTTCCATCGAATCGCCGGACGCGGTTGCCGTTGTGACCAATAGCACGATCAGCGGCAACCAACGCAGCGGGATCGCCATCTGGTTCGCATACACCGTCAACATCTACGGCTGCCGCATTGGCCTGGGACGCGGCCTGCGGCCGCTCGGTAACGGCGCCAGCGGCGTATTCGTAAACGGCGGGAATGCCTTCGTAGGCGGTCAAATCGCGTATAACCATGACTTCGGGGTCGCGGTCGGCCGCGACGCGTCCCATGTAAACACGTCGCCCGAGGGGCTTTTCGCAAACGGCGTTCTCGACCTCGACTGGGGACTGGACGGTCCCACGTATGTCGACCCCACGGGGCGCATGCCGCCTGCTCCGGCTCTGATCGACGCCTCCTACGACCCCGTTAAAAACAAGACCATTGTTCATGGCGTTCTGCCAGCGGCCGGGGGACGCCGCGTGAGCACTCTATTCGTCGTGCGGCTGTTCGAGGTGACTGCACATGGTTACGTTCTCCTCGATTCGCAGACGAATCTCTTTCCACCGGCCGGTGACCTGCCGTTCACGATGTCCGAGACCGGCGATCTGCGTGGCCGGCCGATCGTTGGGCAGACGGGTTTCTACGAGTTTCCGGACGGGCCGATGATCGACACATCGGAGTTGAGTGCGGCGCTGGTGGTGCATCCGTAAAGGCGTGCAATGCCGAGGGAGCGTCGGCTTGATCGATGCCGCGCAAACAGTTATTGTGTGTGAACTGTGACCCGGAAACTCGTTCCCTTTCTCCTCTTCCTCTTCGCTCTTCCCGCCCTCGCTTCCGTCGACTACGTCATGTCGGTCAACAGCAACGCCTTCGTCTCGCCGCTCGATCCGGGCGCACACACATTCCTGCTCGCGGCCGTGGGCCAGGTCTGCTGCCAAGCGAATGACCCGACCGAGGCCACCGTCACCATTACACTGCCGCCGGGATCGACGAACATCAGTGCGCCGGGCCAGTTCGGAGGGTGGGCGTGCAGCGTCGACGGCACGACCGTCACCTGCACCACCTTTCTGGGCGCCAACCCGCCGTATCCAGGAATCGTGGTCGACTTCAACGTGTCGTCGTCGCCCGATGGTCTCGGCTTTCGCGGCAGTGCCACGCTCACGACGAAGGTTACCGATGATCACCCGAACAACAACGTCGCCAGCTTCTTCGTCTCCGTCTATCGCATTCTCCAGGTGACGACGGCGGACGACTTCGGCGCAGGCTCGCTCCGTGACACGCTCGATCGGGCGAACGCGCAGTGCGACACCATCGCCTGCAAGATGACCTTCGCCGGGCCGATGACCATCGAGCCGAAGTCGCCGCTCCCGGCCATTACCACGGGACTGCTGATCGACGGCGGCGTCGCCCGCGCCGCCTCGCTCGACATTGCGCGCCCGGTCGAGATCAGCGGTACCAGGGCTGGTTTCGCCAACGGGCTCGAGGTCCGTTCGTATCGCGGCGTGACGCTGCGCGGCCTGACCATCAACGGCTTTGGTGCAAACGGCGTCGTGCTCGCGGAGCCGAAGTCGCCCC
>Ga0247668_1000176_pt1 | contig 18136 bp, 14 predicted proteins | sample CNK09_metaG_FD_182737 | JGI IMG/M metagenome (GOLD analysis project Ga0247668, IMG submission 182737) | Soil microbial communities from Purdue University Martell Research Forest, Indiana, United States - CNK09 | ecosystem: Environmental > Terrestrial > Soil > Temperate forest > Bulk soil...
TCCTCCACTGCCGGTTTATGCGGGGCTGGAGAGGCGAAAGGGCGGCGTGGATTTCAATCATTGGATTTCTCTCGGTGGTGTTCACCTACTTCGGCGTGAACTACCTCCTGAGCGGACTGCACAGTTATGCAAAATAATTTTGGGAAAGACAGGCATCGGAAAATTGAGCTCGTAGGCCTGCCTGGTCCAAAAGCGGCACGCTTTGGAAGCGGCGCTGTCAAAAGCAAAAATGAACTAACTAGTTAAGTCATAAAAAAAGAATGGACAAAAAACATGAAAACAACACGCATCCTAGTACTGGGGTTGACGGCGGCGGCGGCGCTGGCGCTCCCTAGCCTGACGCGAGCGGCGATTAGCATCGGTGTGGAAAATTCTCCGCACGACTTCTCGACGAACTCGACCTACACCACCTGGAACACCCGTCATGGCGTTTGCAGCCCTTGCCATGCGGCGCACAACACGGACCCGGCGCAAGTCGCTCCCCTGTGGACGCATGCGACCACCACGGGCCCCTTCACGATGTACAGCAGCCCGACACTGAAGGCGACCATGCCTGGCACGCCCGAAGGCGTCGCCCTGGCCTGCTTGAGCTGTCATGATGGCACTTTGGGTATCAACGCCTCGATCAGCGGCGTTACCGGAACGAATGGCCCTCAGTACATCGCTGCCTCGGCCAAAATCGGCCCGGACCTGCACGTAGTTCATCCGCTCTCGTTCGTCTATGACGCGGCCCTCGCGACCACCGATGGCGGGCTGGAGAATCCAACCACCTACAAGATTGGTGATACGAAGACTCTATTAACGGTTAATACCGCGCCGGTGCCCTCCTCCTGGGACGGAACCAGCTTGACCGGCAAGACCATTGATGCGGCCCTCCTGGACAGCAACCACAAAGTGCAATGCACCTCGTGCCATGATCCGCATAAGATCATCGGTTCGGCGCCCTCCAGCGGCATCCTGGTTAAGATCAGCGGCAATGACGTCAACGGCCGTGGCAGTTTGATCTGCCGCACCTGCCACATTAAATAACGGCGTCCATTCGCACTGTTAGTGCAAGTGAGACGAGAGGTCCTGGAACCGCCAGGACCTCTCTGGTGAAAGGGTGACCGGGCAATGCGCGGATATTCAGAAGAGGGGCTGGGTCCAATGAAAAAATCACTAGGGTTCGCACTGATGACGGGGCTGTTCCTGGCCCTGCCAATGTTTTTGCAGGCGGCTTCGGGAAAAAAAGGCGTGGCGGGTTCTGTTCACGATTTTTCCCTGGAGTATTGGAGCGTTGAGCAGGGGCTGTGCAGTCCCTGCCACCAGGCGCATAAGAGCGCCAACACTCAGATCGTGCCATTGTGGGCCCATGCCACGACGGCGGCACACTTCACGACCTATGACAGCCCGACGTTCAACGCCGGGCCCCATGCGCCCACCGGAGTATCGCTGGGCTGCTTGAGTTGTCATGATGGCACCGTAGCAATCAACCAAATGATCGGCGGGCTGGAAAGCACGACCGGTGACGCTGAGTACATCAGCCGGGCCGACCAGATCGGCACCGATCTACACGTCATGCACCCGGTTTCGTTCACCTACGACCCGGCGCTGGCGGCAGCGGACGGGGGCCTGGAAGACCCCACCACCTACCATATAGGTGACACCAAAAGCATCATTACCATGAACACGGCGCCGGTGCCAACGGTCTGGCCCGTGGGGGGTGTGAGCATCGTGGGCAAGTCAATCGATCAGGCCATGCTCTTCAATCACAAAGTGGAATGCTGCTCCTGCCATGACGTGCATCAGCAAGATGGCAGCGCCCCATTTAGTACAACGCTGCTCCGCCTCGACGGCAGTGACAGCGGCGGCAGGCGCGACTTGCTCTGCCGAACTTGCCACATCAAATAATCCGCGAATCTGCGGCACACCAGGCTCATTTAGCCCAGCGATGGAAATACCTGCTGGGCTGATTCCTGGGCGCAGACATAGCGAGTCAGGCCGGCGACTTCGTGGATATTGAGCTTGTCCATGACCTGTTGCCGATGCTTCTCCACGGTCTTGATGCTGATCTTGAGCAGATCGGCGACCTGCTTGTTCGGATGACCTTTGGAAATCAAGAAAAGCACTTCCCGTTCACGGGGCGTCAACTGAGTGCTCCGTTTTTGCATTTGCTGAGTGGAAGCAAACTTGCGTCTCAAGTCCGCCAGCCGGTTGGCAATGGGCGCACTGAAAAAAGCCCGGCCTCGATGAACTTCGCGAATCCCTTTCAGCAGATCATTGGAGGCTGACTGCTTGATCACGTACCCGGTCGCGCCGTTCTCAATCGAGCGGGCCACGAGGTCATCGCCCGAATAGCTTGAGAGTACGAGCACCTTCGGCGCAGAAGTCCTGGAGCGAATTTGCCGTGTCGCCTCCATCCCGTCCATGCGCGGCATGGACAAGTCCATGACGACCACGTTTGGGCGGAGCGCTTTGGCTTCTTCCACCGCCTTGGCTCCGTTTTCTGCTTCCCCGACGACTTCCATGTCGCCGGCATTCTCGACCAAAAGCCGCAGTCCTTGCCGGACCACGGTGTGGTCGTCTGCAATCAACACCTTTATCTTTAAACTAGCTGCCACAACAAAGATGAAACATTTTTATGAACGAACGGTGGCGATGACCAGCCAAATTCCTGAAATACTTATTCACAACTTGTGGAGAAGGCGGACGGAACTGGCGAGTTATTCACAATTTTGTCTTTGCGTCCTTTGCGAGAACCTCTGCGCCCTTTGCGTTTAAATTGGGTGTGCGAAGAACGGCCGCGCTGAGCTGAACGCAAAGGCCGCAGAGGTTCTCGCAAAGGATGCAGAGGAGAGAGGCAATGGCGGAGCGACCCCAAAATGCGATAAACAGAGGCTCCCCGATCCGCGTGCACTCACCGGAAGTTGAGCTATCGCTGTGCAGGCCTGGCCGCGGGCGGAGCGCGGCATTTATGCGCATTTATGCCGCTTCAGCGCACGAATATTGAAGCTGCTCGAATGAAACGGAAATCCCCCGAGGACTGCATGCTGAAGCGGCATAAATGCCGCGCTCCACCGAAATTACCTGCGTCCAACCCCAAAAAATCCAAAAAATCCCATCGCGCCGCTTGCTAAATCGACGCTTCCAAATTACTGTGCCCTCGATTGAAATAGTATCGTTATGAAACGACGTATTCTTTATGGCGGATTGCTGCTCCTTTTGGGAGCCAATCTTTTCCTTGGTGCTCAGATTTATTTCTCGTCCGGCCAGGGCGCTGAAAAAGAAGATCCGTATCCGCAGATGAAGCTCTTTTCAATCGTTGTGGACCGGGTTCGCAATGATTACGTCGATGGCGGGAAACTGACGTATCAAGACCTGATTCACGGCGCCCTCAAAGGGATGCTCAGCACCCTGGACCCCCACAGCGAGTTCATGGAGCCGATCAAATATGATGAACTCAAAAAAGACACCCAGGGCGAATTTGGCGGTGTCGGTATCGTCATTTCCATGAAGGACAATTATATCACCGTGGTTTCGCCGATGGACGACACCCCGGGTTTCAGGGCCGGAATTTTGTCGGGCGACCGCATCATCAAGATTAACGGCAAGAGCACAGAGAAGCTCGGATTGCCTGAAGCCGTTAAAATGTTGCGGGGCGAGCCGGGCACGGAAGTTTCGCTCACCGTTTTGCGTCCCTCCAACGGCGCGGTCAAGGACCACAAGCTGGCCCGCGCCAGTATTAAAGTGGACACCATTAAAGACATCGAGGGCAAACGGGAATTCCCCCTCAGCGAAAACAATGTCGGCTATGTCCGCATCGTGCAATTCGGGGAACAAACCGCCTCTGACCTCGAAGACGGCCTCCGAAAACTCGAGGCCAAAGGCATGGAGTCCTTAATCATCGATTTGCGCGGTAATCCGGGCGGCTTGCTCGACCAAGCCGTCAAGGTTTGCGAGAAATTCCTCCCTCGTAATCAATTGGTCGTCTCGACCGAAGGCCGCGACGCCAAACAAAAATCCGAATATCGCGCGACCGGTCGCGACCGGCATCCCAGTATGCCGATCGTCGTGCTGGTGAACTACGGCAGCGCCAGCGCCTCGGAAATTGTGGCTGGCTGTCTGCAAGACGCGACCGGCCTCGGGGTGTGCAAAGCGATCATTGTCGGCGAACAAACCTTCGGCAAAGGCTCGGTCCAGAGCATCCTCCCACTCCAGGACGGTTCCGCCTTGCGCCTGACCACCGCCAAGTACTACACCCCGAGCCACAAAGTCATTCACGAAAAAGGCATTACTCCTGACATCGTCGTGCCCATGAGCGACGAAGAAGAACATGATGTCTTCCTCAAACGCACTCCCGGCGGCATTGACACGGTCGAGCCAAAAGATCAGGATCGGGTGCGCAACGCCCACGACATACAATTGGATCGCGCCATGGACCTGCTCAAAGGCATTTCCCTCTACAGCAAGCGACTGCCCGCCATGGAAAAACGCTCGCTCAAAGGCGAGAAAGTGGCCGCCGCGAAATAGTGCGGGAGCGGGGTTTTCATGCCGGGATGCATTTAGCGCAATGCCTGTTTTCTCGTCGCGCAAGTTTCCAACGTTTCCACCCTGTTGTACCGCTGACTTCCAGTCCGGCGGACCGAGCTAGGTTTCGATGTGTCGTTGAAACGTTGGGCTATTATCGCAAGTCCCTCCGGGACACGGACTTCCCTGCTTGCCGCGCGGCCCTGCGCACGCTCCGAAGCAAATTTGAAATTCTCAATTTTCAATTTTCAATTTTCAATTCTTAATCCAGCGCTATGACCTTGCTCGCAATCGAGACCTCCTGCGACGAAACCAGCGCCGCCGTCATCCGCAATGGGGAAATCCTCTCGAACGTCGTTTCCTCTCAAACGCGCCTTCATGAAGAGTATGGCGGCGTCGTCCCGGAACTGGCCACGCGCGAACATCTGCGAAATTTCTTACCCGTCGCTCGCGACGCCCTGAACGCCTCGAAAGTGACGGCCAGCGAGCTGGACGCCGTCGTGGCCACGCGAGGTCCGGGTCTGCCGAACGCGCTCATGGTCGGTCTCAAGGCGGCGCAAGGTTTGGCGTTTGCGTTGCGCAAACCCTTCCTGGGCATTCACCATCACGAGGCGCACCTCTATTCACCCTGGATTTCCGGTCAACCTCCGTTCGCGGATTTCTCCGCTTTCCAGCCCAATGTCTCGTTGATCGTCAGCGGCGGACACACCTTGCTCGTCCACGTCGAAGCGGAACTGAAACACCGCGTCCTGGGTTCGACTCTCGACGATGCGGCCGGCGAATGCTTTGACAAAGTGGCCAAAATGATTGGCCTGCCTTATCCAGGCGGACCGGAAATGGATCGCCTGGGCGCAAAAGGGAATCCCGCGGCTTATGATTTCCCGCGTCCACTCCTGCGCGACCCTGGCGACGACTTCAGTTTTGCCGGATTGAAAACGTCGGTCCGCTATTTCCTCCAAAAAAACCCTGCCCTCCTGGAGAACGCGCAAAAAATCAGCGACCTCTGCGCCAGCACGCAAGCCGCCATCGTCGAGGTGCTCGTGGCCAAAACCATTCGCGCTGCCGCCCACCTGGGCGTCCGATGCGTCACCGCTTCCGGCGGAGTCACCTGCAACAGCGTGTTGCGAAGGGATTTGGCCGCCGCTTGCCACGCCAAGAATTTCACCCTCCGTCTCGCCGAAAAAAACCTTTGCACCGACAACGCCGCCATCATCGGCATCCTCGCCGAACGCAAGCTACTCCACCACAAAACACCAACCGATCTCGATGCTGAGATCTCGCCCAACTGGCCACTGGAGAGCAGCAATCAGGTCTCAGTTTAATTCCCACCTTGCCTCGTCACAGCCCAGCGGCGTGCTTCGACTTCGCTCGATTTGCTCAATCGCTCGAAGTAGCTGATCAAATCCGGTTCGGACAATTTGCGAAGAAGGTACCCGCCCCAGCCGGCAGGGTCGCGAAGCGTTACGATATCTGCTCGGCGGCGGGCGAGTTCGTCGAGGCGATCTTTCACGGTCTGGCCGGTGCCATCGTAAGGGCTGGCCGGATCCATCGTCTCCAGAAGCCGGCGTTGCATCAGGATGCCGACAGCTTCCTGGTCTTCGGTTTTGACGCCCAGAGATTCGTCCGCCAGGCGTTGGCCCAGACGCAATCCCAATTGCAACAGGCCTTGGGCGGCCTCTTCCTCACCAGCTTGCCGAGAGCGCGTAACCAACTCGCCCAGGCTTCGTCTCAACTGGTCCAGCTCGTTCAATGACGATTGGTCCAATCGGGACACGGCGGCAACTTTGGCTGCGGCTTCCGGGTAGCCGGCCAACCCGTAGAGTTCTGTCACGCTTTGAAAAAAATCACGTGAGTAATCTTCGAGCTTCGATTTGGCCGCAGCGGCCGCAAGTTCTTGCAGCGCTTGAGCAGTATCGCCTGATTGGAAGTGCTCGCTGGCAGAAAGATAATCGGCGAGCGCATTCTCGGGAGCGGATTGTTTGAATGCATCGAGACATTGACGGCGCTCTCCGCGCAATTGGTGCGAAACGGCCGCAAGGAGATCCACCCTCGGGTCGGTGGGATATTTTTTAAGCGCCTCCTGCAATAGCGCATTGTCATGCGTCACATCAAACACGGCCAGCAGCGTTTCGGCGTTGCGCCCTTTCTTTTCAAAATACGAGGCAATTTGCTCGGGGCTAAGTTCGTACGCTTGCCCTACGACTGCGCGAGCGAGCAAGTTACTGCGCAACTTGCCATTGTCCTCCTGCAATCGATCGCTCTCTTCCAATTGCCTGCGCAATAATCCAACCTCACCCCGCAAGCGCAACAGATCTCGACTCTGATCCTCCGACGACAAGGCGGCACCTTCGGATTCCAGCGCGTTCGGAGCGAGAGGCCGGCGGGCCGATCGGGTCTGTGCCCATTCCGCGATCTGTTGCTGCAAAGCTTGGTTCTGCTCTCGAAGTTCAACTTGCGCGCGCCGCTCCAGCCACAAGACCGCTCCCACCGCGAGCAAGAGGGCAAAGGCAAGGCTCGGTTTTTTCATGCAGTTGAGGGTCAGTTCAGTGGGGCTTGAGTATGTATTGCTGTTCGAACGTTTCGAAGTTGAAGTTTCCGCCGGATTCGCTCCGCGTTGAGCCACTGCCATCAACACCACCATAGACTTTAAACAATTTCCCGCTGGGCGAGCGCCGAGCCTGTTTTTCTCGAAAGAGGATAGCCTCCCAGTGATTGGAAAGGCTTTGCTCGTCGCCACGATAGGTGATCTCGAAATTGTCTTTGGCGAATTTCATGAAGGATTCCCGTTCTGCGGCGGGGATTTGTTCGGCCACCTGCTCCCAAGTATCAGGAAATTGGCCCTGGTGATCGCCTGCATAGACCCGGAACATCAATCCCCATGTTTTCAAATCGTACATTCGGCGTCGGGTCTCATGCGCGAATTCGGCTTCCGCCGGATCGGCGGATTCGCCACCGAACGAAGCGTTCCGCAACCTCCTGTTCTCGGCCCGCAGTGTGGCCAATTCCCCGGCTTGCTGGTGCAAGGCTGCGAGTTCGCCCCGCAGCCTCTCTAATTCGGCGAGTTGGGCCGCATGGAGCGAGACTGGTTTGCCCGTTGGACCTGATTTGTTGGATTGGGCTTGGCCAGCCGCCTCCTGCTCGGCAAATGTGGCAATTTGCTGTTGCAACCCCTGATGCTGGTCGCGCAGGGCGGCCCACGCCTTATGTTCGAGGACCAAAGTAGTGCCAAGGACGGCGGCCGCAGCCACGCCGGCGGCGAGTTTTATTTTAGCCATAGTCGTGAGTTTAAGAAGGGTCAGCGTCAATCCGCCGCTGCTCGATACACTCGCCAACGCCGCACCGGAAACACTCGCCGCCAGACTCAAAGGAGCGATCGTCGCGGATTGTGCGCTGAGCACGCTCGACAACACGGCGCCAGAAGCCGTCACACCGCGGCGCCTCAGCAGCACGCGGAGTTTTTCCAATGCTCGTGAGACGCGTTTCTGGGCCGCGTCCTCGCTCGTTCCTAAAGCGGCTCCCACCGAGCGGAAGTCACGGGCTTCGAAGTAGCGCAAGAGAATGGCGGCCCGGTCGGAAGCACTCAAGTGGTTGATCGCATCATCCAATACCGGCGCGATCCGCTCAAGGTTGGGATCAGGGGAGTCATCGAGAGCGTTCATTTGCACTGCTTGCCTTTCGCGGTTTTGACGCCGGCGCTCGCTGCGGATGACTCCGGCCGCGACATGGCAGGCGCGCCGGTGCAACCAGCCTCCGAGCATCACCTCCGGAGAAAGGGTTCCCGCCAGGCGCGCCAGGTCCATGAAGACCGTCTGCACCACATCCTCCGCCCGATGCGTATCACCGTCCATCAAGCGGACCGCGGTGGAATACACCAGATTGACGTATCGCGCCGTCAATTCACGAAACGATTGTTCACAACCATTTGCGGCGTACTCCGCGAGCAATATCCGGGTCTCCGTCATGTTTCTTCTGTAAAGCGCCGCTGCTAGCCAAAATCCGACAAAAATCGCCTCGAACTAACGCGACCTAACGCCTCCCATTATGCCGCGACCCAGTGTTCAGTGTCCACCCTCCGGTTCCCGTGCCCCAGTAACGGTGTTGCGGCTCCGGACAAACCCTTGATGACAAAGTCGAAAACATGGGAAACTCCGAAAAGCGATTCTCATCCCTTCGCGGAAGAAATGGTGCCCCGGGACGGACTCGAACCGTCAACCAATTGATTAAGAGTCAACTGCTCTGCCAATTGAGCTACCGAGGCAGCGGCTCCACCAATTCGAAAATTGGGGATGCGACCCGCATGGGATATTTGACCGATAAACATGCGGTTGGCAAGACGCGAATTTTTGGGAGTTGATGGTTGGAGAGTTGATTGTAGATAGTTGCAAAACGCGGATGCAGCCCACCTAACCCCTCTCCCCTTGAGGGGAGAGGGAGAAGCCCTTTGCCCCACCATCAACCATCAACTCATTCTCCATCAACACAGCGCCCGCCATTGTCTGAATCAATGAACACCAACTTTTTATCAATTGGCGCTGGAACTCCCGGACAGTTAAGGTCGCCCGATGAAATTGAATCCTGGAAAATCCATTCTGGCAGCTCTCTGGGTTGGGATGGCGTGGCACGCAGCCTCGGCGGAGGATGCTTACTTCAATCTGCCGATAAATTCGTTGAATTTCACCGAAGGGGCTTTGCCCGTGGCTACGGAAACAACTGCGTTTGGGCGCTGGCAAATCTGGCCCGCCTTGCAGCCGTACGCCGTGCTGGATGGCGGGGGCGAGGTGTGGATTGCGGGCGAAACCCCGAACCCATGGGAACGCAGCGAGCGCGTTTACCAAAACGAGACCATCGCCATTCGCGCGGAAAAGGACAAAGTCGTGACAGGCCGGCTGTTCGTGCCCAAGCCGGATGGCAGCGGAATGTTGCCGCTCAAATTCAAGGTCGAAGCGGCGCTGGCCAAACCGGAGTCGCGCGAGGGCTTTCTCAAAGCCAAAGAGAGCCACTATCGGCGGCTCCTGGAGCGGAATATTCCGGGCGGCGCCTGGTTTCGACACGAGGAGCGCGAGGCGGCGAAAGCGCGTGGCGCAAAAGTCCCGGAGCGGCCGGCAAATCCGAACCAGTTTAACCGGCGGCGGCCTCTTGAGTTGGATGATACTTACGAGTTGTTCAGCGGTGGGCGCGCTGTCAGCGAGAACTTGCAGTTGGAGCGGCTAATGGCGGCGGCCGGCTCGGGTGCAAGCACCGTCGATCTCACCAATATCGTCGGAATTACTGTGCGTGAGATGGATTGGAAGCCTTTGATCAAAGATTTAAAGCCCAAGGCCGACCCATTGGCCTCGTTTGTTCCTTTCGATCAGCACGCGGTCTTCTTTCCGGCGTTTTCGGCCATGACGGAACTGATGGATGAGGCCGACACGGATGGGACGCCAATATTGCAGTTGATCGAGCCGCGCTCGGAGGATGCGAATTCCCGAGGACGCTATCAAAAGCAACTCTGCCTCGAGTTGAATGAAATCTCGCGCCTGCTTGGGCCGCGCGTCATCGACAGCGTTGCTTTCACGGGCTCCGATCCTTATCTGCGCACCGGCACCGATGTGGGGATTCTCTTTGAAACGAAATCGCCCGGCTTGCTGAAAACTTTCATTGTCGCGAGGCAAACGTCGATTCAGCAGACCAATTCGGCGGTCAAATCAGTCCAGGGTGAAATTGAAGGCGTTCCCTACGCCGGGGTTGTTTCGCCCGATCGGAGTGTTAGCTCGTACGTGGCCGCTTTGGATGAAGCAGTATTTGTCAGCAATTCCACCTACCAATTGGGCTGCTTGCTCAAAGTCGCCAAAGGCAAAAAAGCGGCGCTGGCCGCTCAGGACGAATACACCTACTTCCGCAGTCGCTATCCACGCGGGGAGAAAGATGAGACGGCGTTTTTGATTTTGACCGATGCAACGATTCGGCGCTGGTGCAGCCCGCAGTGGCGCATCGCTAACTCGCGCCGCACGCGGCTGGCGGCGGCGCTGGCCGAAGTGCAGGCCACCCACTTCCGCGAACTGGGTGAAGGCTCGGTCAAGCCCGGTCCAATTCCAGCCGACCCAGCCTTGCCGGAAATGGGTGAATTGCAACTGACCAGCGACGGCGTCCTGGCATCGGGCTCGGGAACGCTGGGCTTCCTGACGCCGATTGCCGAAATGCCGTTGACCAAAGTGACTCAAGCGGAAGCCGACGCCTACAACCGCTGGCGTGACGGCTACCAACAAAACTGGAACCAGTTCTTCGACCCCATCGCCATTCGCTTTTCCATGAGACCTCGTCAACTCGGCGCCGAGCTGGCGGTCATGCCGCTGATCGCGGGCTCGGATTATCGCCGGTTCATGAGCCTCTCCACCGGCGCGCGGATCGCGCCCGGCGCAGGTGATCCGCATCCCGAAGCCTTAATGCACCTGGCGATGGCGATCAACCCGCAGTCGGAAATGATCGCAAGCGCGGGAAATCTTCTTGGCACGGTCAGCCCGTCATTGAAAGCGAACCCACTCGGATGGCTTGGCCAATCGATTGCGCTCTATGCCGACTCGGACCCTTTTTGGGAGAGACTCGGCCAGGCGGAGAGTGGTTCAAAATTCATGGAGAAGAATTACCATCAGCTTCCGCTTGCTCTGCATTGTGAGGTCAAGAACTCGCTTGGATTGGCTGCTTTCCTGACGGGACTGCGCGCCTTTGTCGATCAAACCGCCCCGAAAATGACCGGTTGGCAAAACTCAGAATACAAGGGGCAGCCCTACGTGAAAATAACCCCTGCCGAATCAGTCGGAGAGGGCGCGATGACAAATCTGGCGATTTACTATGCCGCCACTCCGAAGTCGCTCGTGGTGACTTTGAACGAGGCGCTGCTCAAACGCACGCTGGATCGACAATCTGCCCGCGAAAGCGCGAAGGCCGAGGGGAAAGCAACTCCGGCTCAAACCAAGCCCTGGTTCGGCACCAACCTTTGCCTGCAAGTGGATCAGCAATTCCTCACCGCCATCGACCGCCTTTCGCGCGACGACTATCAATCCGCCCAGCAACTTCTTTGCTGGAACAACCTGCCGATCCTCAATGAATGGAAGCGCCTCTATCCCGAGCGCGACCCCGTCAAGTTGCACGAGCAATTTTGGCAGTCGAAGCTCATCTGCCCCGGCGGCGGCGCCTACGTCTGGAACGCCTCTTGGCAGACAATGGAATCGACCGTTTACGGGCATCCCGGCGAACCAAAGAAAGGTCCTGGAAAATTTCTCCCGCTGGCCCGCGTGACCTCGGCCAATTTGGGACTGACTTTCGAGAATCAAGGCCTTTCGGCGAGGGTGGTGTTAGAGCGTGCTGCCGCCAGTCCTTGAAGGCTAGCGGCGTTCCGCCAAAACTGCCGTTGCGTCTTCTACACTTGAAAGCTCCGGAAGGGAGAAGGCAACTTTATATTGTCTGCTAGTCTGCGCGTAGCAGTATTATCCCGATGCGCAGGCAGCAACGAAATCGGTCGCCCCCCAGTGTGCCCTTGACCAGACGCTGAAATCACACGACAGTGGAACGGAATGAAAAGAACGAATGTCCTCCCCGCTCCACGAGTTGATCGCCCGCTGCCGGGCGAAGGCAAATGGAACGATGAACGGCGGGCGTTCCAGCGACTGCGTCCATCCTTGCTGCGCTCTCACAAGGGTAGATATGTGGCCATTCACCAGTCCAAGGTAGTGGATAGCGGGAAGGACAAAATCGTTCTGGGATTGCGCGTTTATGCGCGGTTCGGGTACGTACCGATTTATGTTGGGCAGGTTCGGGCGGAGCCGCGGCCTGCGGTGCGCGGGAGAGCCGCACATTCTACTTGGTCGCGACCTCTTGAATCGGTATCGGTTCGTACTGGATGGGCCACGACTTGTCCTGGAGATGGGATGAGCGAGTCACGGCGTCGTCACCCGATAAAAGCGCGCACTGTTTAAAATGTTACCTGCACCCTCTTCAAAGCGTCGGGCCAAGGTTCCAGGGGGCGAATTCCTCGTCGCCAAGGCCGGCCAGTTCGCTTTTGGTCTTTTCACCGCTGGCCACGGCGAGGATCTTCTCGAAGATTCGTTGGCCGACTTGCTCGACTGATTCCGTGCCGTCGAGAATGGTGCCAGCGTTGATATCCATGTCCTCGTTCATATGAAGGAACAGGGGAGTGTTAGTGGCGACCTTGATGCAGGGCGCAGGCTTGCAGCCGTAAACGCTGCCCCGGCCGGTGGTGAATACCCCGATGTTGCAGCCGCCGGTGACCAGGCCGGTCATGCTCACCGGATCGAAGCCGGGCGTGTCCATGAAACAAAAGCCTGGCGTCGTGATCTGTTCGGCGTATTGGTACACTGCCGCCAGCGGCGATTGGCCGCCTTTGGCGACCGCCCCGAGGCTCTTTTCGTAAATGGTCGAAAGGCCGCCCTCTTTGTTGCCGTAGGTGGGATTGTTGTCGATGGTGGCGTTGAAGAGGCGGACGTGATCTTCCCACCAGCGAATGAATGAGATCAATTTCTCGCCCACTTCACGGGTGACGGCGCGCCGCGTCAGCAAATGTTCGGCGCCGTAAATCTCCGGAGTCTCGGCGAGCACGGAAGTCCCGCCGTATCGAACCAGTTCATCGGAGGCCACGCCCAGCGCCGGGTTGGCGGTAATGCCGCTGTTGCCATCGGAACCGCCGCAGTTCTCGGCGAGAATCAATTTGCTGATGGGCTGGGCGCTCCTCCGCATTTCATTCGCGAACGGGACCAGCTTGTGCACAGCGGCGACGCCGGCCTCCACCGTCTTGCGAATGCCGCCGACGCTTTGGATGGTCATAAACGCCGGGGCGAGTTCGCCGGGTCGGAGCTGATCGAGTTTGTAATCTTTGACGATGAATTGAACCTGGTTGACCTCACAGCCAAGACCGATCATGACGTAGCCGCTGATGTTCGGATGGCGCGCAACGCCGGCCAGCACCCGCTGAAGAAGCTGGTGAGGACCACCTGGCTGGATCGCGCAACCGCTCTTGTGGGTGAAGGCGATGACGCCATCGACGTTCGGAAAATCACGTTGGAAGTCAGGCCCTTTGAAGCGGTTGGCCACGTAATGCGAAACCGTTGCCGAGCAGTTCACGCTTGAAATCACCGCCAGGTAGTTGCGCGTGCCGGCGCGGCCATTCGGGCGGGCGTAACCTTGGAAAGTGCGCATCTGTTCGGCGGGATAATAATCGACTGGCCGGACCTCGGCGCAAAATTGATAATCCCGCCCGAAATCCTTCATCGCCAGATTATGAGTGTGGACGTGGTCCCCTGGTGCGATTGGGCCGTTGGCAAAACCGATGACCTGGCCGTATTTTCGGACGGGCTCGCCGTCGGCGATGGACGCAAGGGAAATCTTGTGGCCAGGCGGAATGTCTTTGGTGGCGGTTAATCGGATGGAGCCATTGACCAATTCTGCGCCCGCTTTGAGCGAGCGTTTGACGACCGCCACATTATCGGTTTCACGGAGGCGGAGCGCGAAATCATCGAAGTTCTTTTCGGCCATGAGAGCAGTATTTCAAGTCCAGCCCTGATTTCAAATCGAAATGATGTTTTACTTTGCGCAATCGGCGCGATAAAAGCGCGCAGGACACGATGAAAGTATCTGATAAGTGCGGCCGTTATCCATGAACCTGAAAGCGGCATTTCAAGCACGGATGGACACCGATGCACACGGATGGGAAGGGTTGACACGAATTTCACGAATTATCACGAATTCCTTTCATTCTTTTTTTCCCATTCGTGCCAATTCGTGTGATTCGTGTCGATCGCATTTGCCTGTCTGTGTTCTATGTGCTCCGGACCATGAGCAATCCCGCAGAAGTTAAACCGCAGACACGAAAGCGAGGGGCGCTCTGGCTCTGGGTGCTCGGTGGCGTGTTGATCATTGGTTTATGGTTTGCCGCGAGAATCAACCACCCCGCGCTGCAACCGGTTGCAGAGGCGACGAAATGGGTCACCAACGCAGCCGAAGCGGTTTCGCTCGGTGAATTCACTCAAGTGGAAACACGCCGCTGGCACTCGATACCCCACGGCACACAAGTTTGCGACGGCGTAACGTTCATTTGCAACGGAGCGATTCGCACGGCGGGATTAACCGCCGCGCGCGAGGGCAATCACTATCCTGGCGCTGTTTTGGGTGTGCCGATTGACCGGCGCGGCGCGCGTCTCCACCTCTTGCAGGCCGCAGAAAACGGGTCGGAGATGCTCGATGGCACTCCTTACGGACGAATGGTGCTCCATTACGCCAATGGCGAATCGAGGAGGTTCGACTTGCTCTTTGGCATTCACGGCGATGACTGGTCTCATCCCAATGGGGCTCCGAACGAACCGGTCGCTGACCCGAACTCAACCGTTGCCTGGCTCCAGCGACGCACCGGTGGTGGCCCGAGGGTCCGGCTCTATCATACCACGCTGGAGAATCCGTTGCCGGAGATCACTATCACCAGAATGGATTTTATCTCACCGCTGACCGAGGCCAACCTGCTCCTCTTTGGGCTGGCGATCAACGATGACGCGCGTCCGCTCGCGCCCTCTTATGGCCCTGGTGAAAGGATCGGTGATGCGCCCAGTGAGCCGGTGATGTTTACCTTGCTTGACGCAACAGGTCAGCCTGCGACCGGAGCCACACTCGGATGGACGATTCGCGCCTCGCGCATTCGAGTCGATTTTCCTCCCTTTCCCGCCGACCTGCGAGGTCAGGTCGTAATTGATGTGCCACGCCGCTTAATCGTCGGTCTCCAGTACAAGGCCTCCGCGCCGAATGGCAGCACCGCGGTCGGGGAATTGAAGCCGAACGCGGACGGTTCGTTGCCGTTGACGCCGGTGGTTAAGTTGGAATAATGATTCAATTCTTGCCGTTGAGACAAAACCGGAGTAAGGGATTAACGTTCCGTTGATGCAAACCGACCAGGCTAAAACGATTGCCGCGATTGTCACGATCGTGGTCGCGGTGGCGATCCCTTATTTTTCGTTGCGGGAGCCGCGGCCCAACGTCGAGCCGCGGCCCGAACTGGCGCTCGGTCAGGTCCTTGCGGAGGAAGCCGCCAAACTGCTCAGCGGTGGCGGAGCCCTCACGGTCATCACTCGCGACCCGGCCACCTTTCAAAATCCCGCTTCCGCTCTCCAAATCGAAGGATTTTATGCGGAACTCAAGAAATCGAAGTTGACCGTCGCCGCGACCAACATCATCCAGCAGGACCCGCTGCGATTGGTGCGGGTGCCGCCTGCGGCGTTCGTCGATATCATGAGAAAGCTCGGGGACAGCGACGTGATTGTCTCATTCCTTGGTCCACCGGTATTGAACGACGAACAAAAGGCCAGACTCGGCGAGAAGAAACCGCGCATTGTGGCCGTATGTTCCGGCTGGTTGCCACGTGAGGTCGATTTAAAAGAACTGTTCGCCGAGAAATTGCTGCACATTGCCGTCGTCAGCCGCCTGCAAGCCGCGCCCACTCCGCCGACGTCGAACAATCCCCGCGAGTGGTTCGATCATTACTACGAGGTGATCACACCGGCCAATCTCTCCGAGTTGTCCGTGGCGCCTGTCACTGTGTCAAGATGATGCTCGAACAGACTACAGCCGCCGACTCCAGGACGAGAATTCCCGAAACGAATTCGCGAGTTGAACCCATGAACCTTAGCATTTTGTGGCGTGCGAAAGCGCCGGCAAGCCGGACGCACTCCAAACGCTTCGCGACAAAGCACGCCAACGAACAAATCCGCGCTAGCGTTTGGAGTGCGTCCGGCTTGCCGGCGCTTTCGCTCTCTCCTTCGTCCCTCACCCCTCGCCGACAAGCTTTCACTTTCCCTGACTTGTTGGTGGTCATCGCCGTGGTGGTGCTCCTGGTGGCGGTCGTTACGCCGCTGATCATGAAAAGCAGCGCCAAAGCCCGGCAAACCCAGTGTCTGAGCAACCTTAAGGAAATTAACCGCGCCGTGCTCCTTTACGCCGATGACTATAAAGGAACTCTGCCTCTAATCGAGCCGAGCCCACAGATCGGCATTTGGTGGCGTTACAAAGAACTGGTGAAAGGGCATTTGGGCTTGGTCGGAGCCTCGTCGGCACGAGACAAGGTTTTTGCCTGCCCCGATGATCGCGGCTATGAAGAACCGTGGCCTTTTCATTCCAGCGCGAAATTCTTCTACGGAAGCTACGTCTTCAATGGAGTTAACCTGCCTGGAGTGCCGAATCTGGCTGGCAAAACCGTCGCCAGCGTCGTCGATCCCGCGAAGACTTTACTGATGATGGAATGGACCGCCCACGCGCCGCTTTCGTGGCACAAAAGCCGGACCGGCTCGAAAAACCACCCCTTTTACAACGACGCTGAAAACATGGTCGGGTTCGTCGATGGCCACGTTGATTTCATCAAAATCTATTACGACGGCATTAACGCGGCCTATACGCGCGATCCGATTCCGGGCTACGGTTATAAGTACAGCGGTGAGTAGCTCTGTCTTTCCCGACTTTGTCTTCTTCGCATTGTCCTCTGCACATTGTCCTCCCCACATTGTCGAGAACGGCCGAAAACCCGAAGCATTCGACAAAGTGCAGAGGACAATGTGCGGAGGACAAAGTGCGGACAATGTGAAGGGACAATGTGCCCGGCGCGTAACCGCCAAATCCCGCTTGGCACCGTGGGCTGCATTTGCTTAGCTGTGCGCGCCCAATGCGACAGTTGAGCAAAATCATTTTGTTTTTCTTCTGCGGGTGCAGTGTTGTCCTGGCTCAGACCACGAATGAGCACGGCCGAATCATCGTGGAGGCGGCGGAAGGGGCCGAGTACAACATGGTGACCAATGTCGTGACGGCGACCAATGGCATCACCCTGCGCTACGAGGAGGCGGTGCTCACAGCGGCGAGAGCAACTCTGAACTTGAATACGGGCGAAGCTGTCGCCCAGGGAGACGTGCGTTTGCAACGTGGTCCGCAAGTGTTGATCGCCGACAGCATTGATTACAACTTTTACACTAAGAAAGTCATCGGCCAAAACTTCAAGCTTGGTCAAAGCCCCTATGTTGTGCAAAGCGATGTCATGGTCGGCGACCCGAATGCAAACATCTATGTCGGCGCGGAAGGATTGGTGACCACGGACGATTACGCGAATCCGGCTTACAGCGTTCACGCTAAAACGCTCATCATCGCGCCGGGAGAATACATTGAGGCCAAGAACGCCACTCTCCATCTCGGCAAGGTGCCGGTGTTTTACTTCCCGTATTATCGCCGCAGCCTGAAGCATCGCTCCAATCATTTCGTGTTCATACCCGGCTATCGCAGCCGTTACGGACCCTTCCTGCTCACAAGTTACAACTGGTATTGGGAGGAAAAACTCGACGGCGCGATTCACCTCGATGAGCGCGCCAGCCGGGGTGTCGGCTTCGGACCGGACGTCAACTGGCACCTGGGGCAATGGAGCGAAGGTCGTTTCCGTTATTATCGGGCGGAAGATGACAAACCCGGCCTTGATTTCAACGGCAAGCCGATCGAGTCCGAACGGCAGCGCATCTGGTTCGCCGACCAGGCCACGCTGCGCACGAACCTGACCGCCAAAGTGGTGGTCCGCTACCAAAGTGACGCGTTTGTAGTGCGTGATTTTTTTGAAAGCGAA
>Ga0247668_1000178_pt1 | contig 18084 bp, 42 predicted proteins | sample CNK09_metaG_FD_182737 | JGI IMG/M metagenome (GOLD analysis project Ga0247668, IMG submission 182737) | Soil microbial communities from Purdue University Martell Research Forest, Indiana, United States - CNK09 | ecosystem: Environmental > Terrestrial > Soil > Temperate forest > Bulk soil...
CTACACCTTCGCCTTCCTGTGGGCGCTGATCCGGCTGGGCAAGGTTCCCGATTGGTCGTCGCTCGGCGTCGGCTATGCCGCGGTTCTGGGGGCGGCCGGCCTGTTCATCGGCATCAAGGATTACGCCCGCGCTCAAGCTGCTTCCGTGACCTCCGCAGCGGCCACCGATGCTGGCGTGAAGCAACCGCCGGGGACGCCATGACCCGCTGCATCGCCTTCGCCCTGTTCGCGGTCGTGATCGTGGCCGGCCTTGCTTACTGGGCCGGTGAGCAATCGGCGACCTATTCCCTGCCGCTGATCCGGACTGCCGCTCCGCCTTGCCCGAAACTCGCAAATCCCTGCGACACGATCGACTGCAACAAGCCGAGCACGAAGGAGATTGCCTGATGCCCCGCAAGCCCAAGTCCGTGGACACGTTCATCCTCCCCGCCGATGGTGAAACGCACACGATCGCCGGCTTCCAGCCCGGCATCGACCATCTGCTGTTCGACAGCGGAACGGGTGTCTATGACGGCATCCTCCCGCCGCTCGGCTATCTCTACGACGGCGAGACCTTCAGCAACTCGCACAACACGGCGAGCTGGACCGTCCACATCGGCGATTTCAACGGCGACGGCGTGCTCGATACGAGCATCGACTGGAGCGGGGGCCAGGTCTTTCTGCCGAGCGCGACCGGGTTAACCAGCGCCGATCTGTGGGGTGGGTGAGATGGAAGAACCTCTCGCACCGCGGATCGAGTTCTTCTCCCGCCGCCGGCCCAAGAGCCATGAGCTTGTGTATTATTTCCGCATCCGGGCAGCGAACGGCAAGATCGTCGTGCCCAGCCAGGGCTATTCCCGGAAGGTCGATGCAATTCAGACCGCCTCGCACCTTCGCGGGACGCTGATCGAAGCCCGCATGTTCGACATGGATCATGGCGGTGAGGAGGTCGAGTGATGCCGGGTAGCCTCACCGCTCGCCTCGTGGCGCTCGGCCTCGTCGTCCTGCTGGTCCTCGGTGTCGTCACGCTCGGTCCTGCCGCCTGCCAGAAAATCCGCAGCCTGACCGCTCAAAACCGCGTCACCAGCGGCCAGCTCGGCGCGTCGCAAAAGAGTGGGAGCGATGCGGTCAACACCGTCGGCAACGTCGCCGCCAACGAGTCGGCCAGCGAGGCAACGACCCGAACCAACGAGAAGGACATTCGCAATGCTCAAGGTGCGAGCGACAAGGTCAATCCTGCTGTGCGCGATGCTGGTTTTGCCAGCCTGTGTAAGCGCCCCGCTTTCCGTAACAGCCCAACCGGTCGGTTGCGCTGCCCTGCTCCCGGAGGAGTGGCGCAAAGGCGTTGAGGCGCCGGATTTCAGCGGAGAGGGCAACCAAGTCGGCGACTGGGTGGCCTATGCCGACGCGGTGACCGGGCGGCTCGACGTGGCGAACGACCGGACCAAGAGCGCAATCGGCATCGTCGAGCGGTGCGAAGCGCGGGACGCAGCGGCCGTGAAGCGAGCGACGCGGCGCAGATTCCTGGGGATCTTCTAAACCGGCGTCCGCCTGTTGGTGCTGACTGACGGGCCTAGGTTGAGCGGTTTCGGCGGCTCGGGGAGCGGCATCCAGTGGGTCGCGCGCCAACCGTTGTCCTCAATCGTCTCTTCGGTCGAACGATCAACCCAGCGCGGAACTTGGGTATATTCGGTGTGCCAGCGGCAATCCGTGAAACGCACGAACCCATAGCGATAGCCGTGACTCTCGTTCTCGTGCTCCCGGTCCATGTCGTTAACGCAGCCGAGGTCGATCACAGTCCCGTCCCTCGGCGCTGTTTCAATCGGTTGCCAATCGTCCATTAGCTAATCCCTCTGTGTCCATATAGGGTGTGCTATAAGGTTTGGGCGTCCCCTTCGGGCCGGGCTCTCACGGCTTCGCCGCCAAGTCAGTGTTCCCTGTCTCGGCCCTCCGGGTTTCGATCCCTGACGCGTACAAATCGGCCACCGCCGCGGCTATCGCGGCGCGCTCGGGCATCCGGCAGAATTGGCACACCAACTCATCGTGCGAACACGACGGCACCCAGTAGCTGGTGAACTGGCACCAAGGGCAATAACGCTTCGTAGTGGAGGGCGGGTGGTGGTTGCCGTCCTCGTCCTGGGTTGTGCCGCAAAGCGTGCAAACGGCGCGCTTGTCAGCCATCGCTTCGGCGAAACTTAGGCTCCGGACGCCGCGCGGAATGATCGCAGCCCAGTCGTGGGAGCATGGCCCTCTCGGTCTCAAAGCTCAATCTCCTCGCCGATAACGTCTTTCACGATTTGCCGGATCTGCGCCATCGCGATTCGGAGTGTCTTCAACTCAACATCGCGGTAAAGGTGCTCCCGCCGCTCCTGCCCGCGGGGATCATTGTCGAGATGATAGGCGAAATACTCGTCGCAGATTTTGCAATGGCCCCTCTCTGGGAACATAAGATCACACTTGGTCACGCGGCCAATCTCCTGCTGTCCAGAATGGAACACAAAAGCTGAGCGCCAATGTGTTGCGTATAGGCTGGGGGGACCGCCTCGCTCAACTCTTCGAGGTTCATCCAATCAATGCCCATGGCCTCCCGCTGGATCGCAACAGGGATGCGCCAGACGCCAATCTCGACGGTCGCACGGCTGTTCGGTTTACGGTTAGTAGCGCCGGGGAAGCGGCCCGGCTTTTGCCGTTCGTGCCAACAGGGCGGCGCTTCTAGGCGGACGCTGCTTTCGAAATAGCGATGGCGGCGCACGTCTAGCCCAAACGAGGAGCCGCAATAGCGCACCGGCTCAATGAGCGGAGCGCCTGCCACGTTCTCGATGACGTAGGGAACACCACTTTCGCGAAGCATCAGCCGCGTCGGCTCGATCAGGTCTGGATAGCCTTCGCCGACGCCCATTCCCTTCCGGCGATAGGCCGTGAACGCCTGACACGGCGGGCTGGCGTGAATCGCATCGAATAGCCGCAGGAAATCTAGCGGCAGCGCCATCGCATCGTGCCGAATGAACGCAAGAGGATAATTCGGTTGCGGCCGCAGATCGACGCCCACGACTGTTTTGAAGTGCCGAGCATAGCCGAAGGACGCGCCACCAGCGCCGCAAAAGAGGTCGAGCAGCTTCACGGTTGCGCCCCTATCTTGTTCCATTGATACTAGTCCTTCGAGAGGGTGGATCGGGGTGTAGTGGCTTTCCAGTGAACCGCATCGCGCCACGCATCGCGTTCAGCCTCAGCTTCCTTCAGTTGCTCGATAAGCTGGCATATGCGGTCGGCTGCTCGTTCAAGCGCGCAGTCAACGGCATCGCCAGCAACGTCATAAATCCGGCCGCGATCGGCTCGAAGCTCCTGCAACTCGGCCACCAAGTCGTCCATCTATCCCTCCTCAACCCCAGCGTTCAGGGCGGCGAATGTCTCAGCCAATGTTTCGGCCACGTCGCGAACCGGCTTCCCGCGCAACAGCAGATCGAAGTTGTGGTTGAGCCGCATCAGCGCGCTCCGCAACCTCTCCCGTTCCTCCAGCATAGGTCTGACGGCTTCGAGGGCAGCAAGCGCGAGGTCGGTCAGCCACGCCTCGCGTATTGTCTCGTCCATGTCGTCGTTAACGAGCGGCTCCATCGCCCGCGCCATAAGCTCTACTAGTTCGGTATTGGTGGTGGTCATGGCGCTGCTTTCTGAAGCGCTCTCGCAACGACTTCTCCGAACGGTGTGCGCGCCGCCGCTGCGTAGCCTTGCGGGATTTGTAGGGCGCCGCGCCACCTGGGCACGACATCAAACAGGCTTTTCATCGGCTGATTGCTTAGCAGCGCCGCCTCCTGATCCGCGCTAAGGCCGGCCGCAACGTCCTCCGGGGTTGGCGTTTGCCAGTTGATCCGCGTGAAGGCCAGCATGGGCTTTTTGCCTTTACTCCTCATCGAACATCTCGCTCATCGTGATAGCTCCTTCGACCACCCAATCGGCGATAATCTTGAGGCGGTCAGGAACCCCCTCGCCGGTTGTCTCGATCAGGCGCGGATCCATGTGCGTGACGAACAGATGAATCGATCCATCGGCCTGCCGGTAAAGCGCGAGGTCGGCCAGATGCGACCCCTTGGCCGGAAGCTCTGCGATCACTCCTCCTGTCATGCTGCCTCCAAAAGCTGTCATTCGGGCGCATCGCTTTCAGCGACCGGGCTTTCACCCTTGCGGGCCAAGCCTGCTTCGCGTCTTGGCGGCTTCGCCGTTTCAATCCCTTGCGCACGGATTGCCGCAGCGATCGTCAGTGCCAGATCGCACGGGTGCCGCTCAGCGATTTTCGCGGCTTCCTCGAACGCGGCACAGCGCGGGCAAATCTGATAGGCGCCCAGCCACTCAAGGGCCGCTGAATGCTGCCCGCACCATTCGCACTCGTCCTCGCGGCGGTTAGACACTTCGCGTCTCCCGCGTTGGGGTGAAATCGCAGCTTTTCGGACCAGCTAGACAGTTTTGGCGTTGATCCGCCTGACTAAGCGCTGTTCCTCCACTCCTGCCACGGGGCGCGATTGATGGCAGTTTTCCGCCATTCGCTGAGAGGTTAGACAATTCGGGTCGCGGCGGGTTAGACAATGTTCGTCTCCCGTTCCCACGCGATCACCTGTTCCAGCGCATTGGCGGCAAGCCTCTTCTGATTCGCCCCGGCGACGTAGGTTGCCACCTCTCGGTCACCCGACCACTGGCCCAGCGCTTTCAGGCCCTGCTGCTGGACACCCTGGTCGGCCGCGCGCCTCGCCAGCGCCTTTCGTAGCCCGTGAGCCGTGCAACGCGGCAATCCGGCGGCGCGGCACTTCTCCCCGAACCATTGCCCAAACCCGGCGGCGGTGAACGGCTTTCCGTAGGCCGTCACCAGAAGCGTTGTGAGGCCCACAGAGGGCATCGCGGCGATTGCCGCCTGAAGCATCGGGGCCACGGGCACATCCTGCTCCTTGCCCGTCTTGCCGGCCTTGAAGGCGATCCTGCCGTCTTTGGGCGGTGCGGCCCGGTGAGCATCCCCCCGCCGCGCTCCGGTCCACAGGATCAGCTCCATCGCCAGCCTCGGCTTCGTGCCGAGCGGGTAGGTGTCGCGGAACGTGGCGATGTCGGCCTCGGACCACGGATAGAAACCCTCGCCCTTATGCTCGACCACCTCGGCCTGATCGACCGGGTTGGACTGGATCCATTCCTGCTTCACAGCGAACTTGAACAGCAGGAACAATTGCTCGCGCAGCCTCAGGGCCGCGTGGGTGCCGCCGGTCGTTCGCTTGCCGACTTTCCGCTTCTCCAGCTTGTCAGCGAGAATGCGGTCGATGTCCTTGGGCCGGAAGCAGCGCACGGGATCGTTGCCGTACTCCTCGCGGAATGCCTCCAGCACACGCTTGCGCGTTGCCCGCCATGCCTCGCCGCCCTGTTTGAACTTCAGGCTGGCGTAGAAGCGCGGCAGGAGGTCGTTGACGGTCAGCGGCTCCACCCGTGGCTCGGACGCCGGGAGGCCCTGTAGCGCCCGTTTATAGGCCTCCTGATAGCCTTTCGCGGAGGGGTGCGGCAGATAGCAGGACATTCCCCGGCGCCGGAAGCGGAACCGCTCCTTGCCGTGGCGGTCCACGAACACCGAGACGTAACGGTCGAGCTTGCGCTTCCTAGCCATGGAGCCTGTCCAGCGGGTTATGGTCGTTCGCTGGCCTTGCTACATCGGTTAGGACGGTGATTGAACCATCCAATTCGATCTTGGCGCCCGCTACCGTGCAACCGGCCTTGCGCATCGCCCTGACGGCGCGCTCCAGGTCGGCAGAGGTGAAGCGGGCGGGACGGGTCATTTCCAGACAACCGCGAAATTATGATAGACCCACCACCCGATGAATGGGGCCAGTGCGAATAGTGCGAGACCGAAAATGGCGCATCCCGTTGGGTCGTCCCCTGCGTCTCCATCTTTCCCACGGAGCAGCTTCAAAATACCGATGTATAACTGAAACGGGGCGCACGCGACGGCGAACACAAGCATCCAGTTGAACCATGTCGCCATGAACTCTGCGCCGGTCATCGGACTTCGCCGCGCGAGGGATTGAAGCGGGAACCGGCGAGACGCGTAGCGGCTCGATCCCGAAGGGACGAAAGCCCGGTGCGAAGCACGCGCCCAATCATCGCCACCGCCACATTGGAGGCAGACCGCAGCCGATGCACACGATGCTGACCAGCAGGCAGCCAATCGCGCCGATGAGATGATCGGGGAGCTTCATTGCCCCTCCGGCCAGATCAGCGCGTCGGCTCGGCCCGTGAAGACCAGCCATGCGATCCGGACGCGAGATGAGAACGATGCGAAACCCAACGGGCGCGCAGGCACCCACCTGCCGTTGATTTCGGCGCTGCATGAGCTGACCGCCTTCGCGAGGCCGCTGATTGTCCAGACGTTCGGATACTTGCTCATCCCCTCCTCCGATCATTCAGATTCGCAACGATGAACGTGAAGGCGAACCAAGCCAGCCCGATAAGCCCCAAGACGAACAGCGCCTTAGCCATGTTGATCACTCTGACGGTCGGGGTTGGGCGATGGCTGTTGGGCGATACCCTTCGGGTCCGCGCTCTCATCGCTTCGCGACGGCACTTCGTTGCCGCCCTGACGGGTTTCGATCGCTATCGCATCACGCCGTCGCAGATGCAGCCGCGCGCCCTCTACGCACAGGAACCCGGCGCAAGGCGCTTCGTAAGGAACGCGGCATTTGGTCGGGTAGGTCTGCAAGGTTGCGCCGCACTGACCGCAGATGACGTTGCCGGTCAGCAAGTCCTCAATGCGCTCGTCCTCACCCGCGCTGATGGGGCCGAACCAAATGCTGTCGCGCGAAGGATCGAAGCCCGAAGGGTGAAGACGGGAACCGGCTTCATCGCTTGCGACGAGAGCCTGGTCCGGAACGGACGCGCCCGTATCTGGTCGGTCAGCCATGTCGATCACTCGCTTGCGCGCGGATGCGTCGGGCCGCTTCTATTGCCTTGTCGCGCCAGTAGTGCAGACGGTCTAACGTATTCTCGATTGACGGCTCGTCGCGCTGGTCGATCAGGAAGTCGGCGATCCGCAGCCCATCATCTCTGCTGGAGATGCGTTCGATGTAGTCCGCAGCTTCCGCACAAGCCTCGACCGCCTCATGTGTGTTATGCAGGCCGATGGGCGCGCGGCGCAGTTTTTGCACCAAGCGCTCCGCATCCTCGTCAGGCTCTACTCTAATGGAGGCGAGGGCGGCGTAGGTGTTCAGGATCGTTCGGATCGCGGTCAGGGAGTAATAGGGCTTCTCCTGCTCCAGCCCTTGCTTCGGCAGCGCGTCGTAAACGAGCTCGGCAACCGCCTCCGTTACCCGACCTTCTGGATTGCCTTGCGTGGCCCGCTCTTGCCAATACATGCACTTCTGGCGCACCTCCGCGAGTTCAGCCGTAAGCGCAGCCACCGCCTCCGTCATACCTTCTGGATTGGGGAGGGATGAGCGCATTGCGGTGATTGCCATGAGAGCGCGACGGCGGCGGTATCCCTGAAGCGAATTGGTGTGATCGGTGCGATCAGCCTCCTCAATGGCGTCCGCCACAGCTTCGAGCATTTCGTCTGTCGGCTCTCTGGTCATGGTTTCCGATCCTCGATTGGGATACCCTGTGCGGGCGTCTGCCCTTCGGGCACCGCGCTGGCAGGGCTTCGCCCCTCAACCGCCTTCGGCGTTTTCGCCGTTCCGGTGCTCATCGCTGACGCAAGGCTCACGAGGGCAAAGACCATAAGCGCCAGCCAGAAACCCGTGATGGCGTCCCCAATCCGATCCCACCTCGTCCACACGCGCAGCGCGGGATTCAGCGGGACGTTGACGGCGTTCCAAAGTACGATTGTCTCGTCCGGGAACTTGGCTTTCAGGCTTTCGGAGAGCCAATAAAACGTGGCCGCTTTGTCGCCGTTGCCTTGCGCGGTGCTGAGCCGGTATCGGTTGTCTTGCTGGCTCAAGATGGCGCAGTAGGAAATCCTCCCACCAATCGGCGTGACCGGGTCAATCTCCTCCGCGTTAGGGACTAGCGGCTCTGCTTGAGACGCATCGCGGCTCAACCCCGAAGGGGCGCAGGCCCGACCCTGCGAAGCAGGGGAACGCCCAGTCACACCCTCACCTCGCAATCACACCTAAGCCTTGACCACTCTGGCTGGGTACGGCGACGAATGGCCGTCTGACTCAGCTTGGCATGGTCGAGATTGAGGCGCAGCAGTACCGATCCATGCGGACCCACGATGCGCCGCTCGAACGGGTTGTGGATGAGTTCGTCCATTATGCTGCCTTCCGTTCGATCGTCCGGTAGCGAGCGTGATAGGCGGCCATGTCCGGATCAGGGGCGGTGAGCTTCACGCCTTCCTCGGCGCACTCGCGCTCGATCGCGTCCAGGTAGCGGACCATCTGGCGGACCTTCATCAGCGACGTGACCGAGATAAGCTCCATCGCCTCGATCTTCTCTTCGTAGGACAGCGGTTTGATGAGCCTATCGTAGGTGTCCCGAAACTCCGGCGAGTCCTCGCGCATGATCGGCACGCCGAACCGAAGCTTCCATTCGTTGCGCTGTTCTTCCGGTGTGCGGTCGCCGCGCTGCTCAGCGGCCTCGCGCGCCCACAGGAATTGCAGCCGGTTCTGCTCCTTGGTGCGGTCGCGGCCGAGAACCCATTCGACCGTGACGGGAAGTTTCAGCCCACCAAGCAGGGTAGCGAAGGCGTCCAGTTGCTCGGCGTTCTCGATGATCCTATGCGGCATTGGCCCGTTCCTTTCGGATGCGCTCGATCTCGGCCCGCTTGGGGGACGTGCGGATCAGCTCCTCGATAAGCTGGTGGACGGTGTGGCCCCTAGTCGCGGCATAAGCGCGCCAGAACGCAGGCTCGCCGATCTGATGCTGGCGAGTGTGGCAGCCCTCGCCGCCACCGCAGAGGGGCGTGGTGTTCCAGTCGTCGGGCTTCTGCCCCATCCCGGTGTTTGTTCCCATGCGAAGATGGGCGCACTCGACATTGACCGTTGAGCCGCAGTTCGCGCAGGCGAATGAGCGGACGTGCGAGCAATGCGCCGGGGACCGCCAGCGCTGTTCGCGGCGGCGCTTCTTCGGGATTCGATTGGGCAGAATCGCGTTCACGGGCGGTGCCTGCACGAAAGGCCGGCGCGCGTTCCGCACCGCAGGCACGGCACATGCTCATCGCGCCGCTCGATGTTGTCGGGGACGATCACTGGTCCGCCGTTGCGAGCGTAGCCGCCTGAATATTTGAGGGCGTATTCCTCGCGGGTCATCCGCCGACGTGCCCTGCCGTGAGGGGCGTCGGTGCCGCTTGCAGAGCATCGACCTTCGCCTGGTGATATTCGTCGAACTTGCGGCTTTCAGCTCCATCCAGCCCGTCGATCACCGAGCCGTTCTTGGACAGCCATTCGTCATATTCGGCTTGGTTCTGGACCTCGCCGAGAGTGGAGACGAGAAGCTGATAGGCCAGCGAATCTTCGTGCGGCGTCAGCTCGGCGTAGCGGCGGTCCATCCATGCCTTGAAGCCTTCGCTGTCGCCACCGTCGCCGGTCCAGTATTCGTGGTTCGCATCGCGGACGGTCTTGATGTCGTCCTTGTTGGCCTTGACCAGCGCCCGGAACGCCTCAATGTCGGTGCAGGCGTTGCCTTCCCGCATGAACTTGTTGAGCCGCTCTTTGATCTTGTGGATCCCCGGCACCTTCTCGCGAACGGGCGCGTCGGTGACCTCTCCGGTTTCGCCGTCGATGGTCTCCCCCTTCTCCTCGAAGGTCGAGACCTCCTCGGGGACATAGAGGCCGCTGGTGGCGCCGGGGAACACCGTGCGGACGCCTTCCGAGATCACGCGGCTGCGAAGCATCTGGCGGGGATATTTCGACCACATTGCCGTCGAGATGCCCGCCTTCTTCGCGCGCTCTAGCGTCCAGTCGATGCGGGCCGATCCGGAAGGATGAGTGAACGTCGCATCAGCGCAAGTGTCGTCCAGCGTGTGCCATTCGACCTTGCCGCCGGAGTTGATGAAGTCGCGCAGCATGGCCTCGGCCTTCTTCGCCGGCTTGCCCTGGATGATGTGATAGTCGCGGAAAACCACCGCAGGATGCTGGCCCTCCGCTTGAGCGAGAAGGCACAGCGTCAGCACGGCGTTGGGGTCTTTCGAGCCGAATAGCCCGCCCTTCGCGATCGCCAAAGCCACGCGCTCCACATCGGAGACGGTCATTGCTGGCGCTGTGTTCACTGGAATCAAGGCGTTCATTCCGATTTTCCTTTTGCGATAGTCGATGGTCGCCCGGAGGGCCGAGACAACGGAGATTGGCTCGGTTCACGACCAGCGACGGTTGGCGAAGCCAAATCGCCCGACCTCTCGATCATCTGAACCAGCGCGTCGGCGAACATGTGCGCTCGGATTGCGTCGGTGTATTTCATGCTGCCATCCTCGAAATGAGATCATCGACGAAGCAGCCGCAGCCGCCCATTTCGTACATCTTCGGCTTGAGCGTCCCCGCTTGGACCTGTTCGCGAAACTGGGTCAGCGTGAGGTATTCCGAGACACCGTTGCGAGTGATCTTGAGGAACGGCTTAGCCGTCTCGCCGATCTGCTCCATTGCCCAGTTCATCCGGGCTTCGTGATGCGCGTAGCGTTCCGGAAAGCGCTCCAGCAGAGTGGCCCACTGGCCCTGCCCGGCGCGAACACATGCCCCGCCGCAATTGTCGTGCGGAAAGCCGTTGTCGTACAGTTCTGGCGTCCTGATGCCGCAGCGCTCAATGATGTCGCGCGCATCGCCTGGGAAGATATGATGCTCGATCAGCAGCGAGATGACGGGGATCGGCGCCCAACCCTTGGCGGCGCGCTCCAAGCGATCTTCCTCGTCGCGGTACATGCCGAGCACGAGCGTTGCGTCGGGCGCGTTAGTCTTCAGCCAGCGCCGGACTTGTTTGGTTTTCAGGTGCTTCGAGCATGGCGCGATGCGTGAGTTTCCGATATATTTCTCGTCAACGAAAACGTCCCAAGGATCGCGACCGTCGCGAAGAATGATCAGGGGTTGTTTGCACTGTTCAGCTACTTCGTTGGCGAAGCGGTACAGGTCGGATTCTTCCTGGGTGGTGTCGGCAAAGACGAGGCTCTGCGACAGCCCGCGTTGATAACCGAGGATAGCGCTTGCTGCGCTGGCGATGCCGCCAGAAACGGATTGGACGTAGTGGGTCACGCCGCGATCCTCCCCGGCCCAAGGTGTTCAACCTCAACCAGTTGTTCCATGCTATCCGCATATTCAGCGGCAGCATCGGGAAACCCGCAGAGTTCGCGACAAGTACGGCAGGTTACTTTGCGCCAGTCGTCGGTCAGCTTCTTGGTCCTGCGGAAGTCGTTGCCGCAGCACGCGCGCGTTTCGGTTTCGTATGGGCCGAACATCTCGGATTCGACGGCGTAGTGGAGGACGGTCATGACTCGCCTCGTGCTTTGGAGAGCACGGCCATCAGGATGCTGACGGAGCCGAGAAATGCTGCCGTGGCGATGTCGTGCGCGTCTGGCGGGAAGATGACCACGAGTGCACCCATCGCCGCGAAGCCCGAGAGGAACGCCGCCATCCTCATGAGTGCCCCACAGCGAGCATCACGCCAATTGCAGCGGCAACAGCGATCATCACCGCGACATGTGACAGCGGGATTGCGGGGCGTATCGTTACCCGGCGAGGCTTGCCGTCCAGGCGCTCGCGAAGATCATCGAACGAGCGCGGATCGTTCCATGGTGTCTCGACGCAGCGATGGAGGTGGATGATGCGGTCGGTCATGCCGGTTCTCCCGCGGCGGCGATCATCTCCGCGATTAGCTCGCGGGCTTCCCTGATCCGCTTCACTTTGTAGGCAATGCAACCAGCGCGGTCGCACCAGCAGGTGTTGCCGGTGCCGAGGGCGCAGAGCGGCCCATAGCCAGCATCAGGCGCCTCGCACTCTTCGCCTTCAATCCCGGCGTCGTCGGCTAGTTCGTCCACCGCAGCCCATGCGACCTCCAAGGCCTGTTCGATGGAGCGGAGACTTTTGACGATGCGCGAGGGATCGAAGCCCGTAGGGCCGAGACCGGAGGGCTCGGTCGGAGACGAGAGCCCGGTCTGTGAAACAGACGCGCCCTGATCCTGCCGATCTGACATTATCATCTCCAATCCAGCTACAAGGGCTGTTGGAGACGATGTTTAGCAGCAATGCTAACGAATGCAAGCCTAGAATTGCAGGATTGCTAAATTATTTTCAGAACACCTCGCCGACCACCTTGTGGATCGCGGCGACCCTATTTTGGTCCACGCGGAACGTCTCGGCGGGGTTGAATTGATGGAGCTCGATGAAGCTGGCGCTGCGTCGGACCAGGCGCTTGATGAGCACGGTCGCTATGCGCTCCTCGTACTGATCCTCCGGGTCGAGTCCCTTGAGCTGCACGACCACATAATCGTTCACGAGGACCGACGCCTTGGGGCTGACGACGATACGACTGCCAGGATCGAACTTCGGCGACATCGAATCGCCGATCACAGTCAGGGCATAGGCCGTGTTGTCGCGCGCGAGGCTCGCCGGCCGATCAATGTGGCCAAGCACCTCGCTCATGTCGAGTTCGGTTAGCTCTATGTCCCGCTCGGGATCGAATGATCTCACGCCGATTGCTGATCCTACAACTGGGATGACCGGCAGTTCACCCGAGCCGTAGATTTCATCGAACGGCCGATCCCCGAACCGACCAACCTCTGAGCGAACGGTGAGGTTCCGGCTGCCCCAATCTGGGAAATCTGGATAGTGCTGATGGAGCTTGGCGAGTGTGTCGCGACCCAGCCTGGTCTCGGCGGTGCCGTTGTAGTGGCGGTTCAGGGTCGAGGGCGACACGCCAATTTTCTTCGCCACGCGGCTGACGATGCCGTTCTCGGCCCAGTCAACGAGCGCCTTCACGAATTGATGGTCTTCGGCGATCCCTTCCATGGTTAACAGATTAGCAGGGATGCTAAGGAAGGGCTTGTTGCAAGGATGCAAAATAGTTTGTTGCATTGCGTAGCAATCCTGCTAAATGGTTTAACCATGCAGGACGAGCAAAGCACAATTAGGCCGACTGACCTCGCCGCCAAGCTGAACGTCAGTGTCGCCTATGCAAGTCAGCTATTGAGCGGGGCTCGCAAACCCTCCCTCGGGCTGGCTCTTCGGTTGTTTGACCTTTCTTCGGTCAAGCTCGGTCCGCTCGTCGGCGCCACCGACGAGGAAATCGCAACGCTGCGTAAGCTCGCGGCGTGATCTACTTCATCGCCTGTCCCGCCGCAGAAGCGGTCAAGATCGGGACGACGATTAAGCGGTCCTACTTGAGCGCGGAAGCCTCGGCATTCCAGCGGCTCAGCGTCATGCAGTCCGGCTGCCCGCTCGAACTCGAATTGTTGGCGATCTGTGAAGGCGGCGCAATCGAGGAACTGGCTTTGCACGTTCGCTTTGCCGAGCATCGGCTGCGCGGAGAATGGTTCCGCGCCACCCCAGAACTGCAAGCCCACATCGCACAATTCGCCAAACCTGTCCGGCTCCCTAGGGGCTGGAACAAACGCGCGCGCCTTCCGAGCGCGTCCGGCGCAGCCATTGCTCAAAGCCCCCGAGCTGCGGCTGCGCCGGTTTCCTTGGCGGGCGTGCCCTAGATGCGCTGCTCGGTGGGGACATTGCGGACGGGCCAGCAATCTCTGCCAGCGGTGGGGCGGCTTACAGGGCCGGCCCGTCCTTTTGATCGCGAGATCGCACCTCACAGCGGGAGCCTATAGATGGCAACCAACCCGCAAATCTTCGGCCTTTATCAGAGCGACCTGCTTTCGGCCGCCGGGACAGCCCTCCTCCAGATCAAGAACCAGCGCGGCCTGACCCTGACCGAGATGGCCCAGGTCATGGGCCGCTGCGACGATCAGGTGGCCCGATACATCGCTGGCGAGTCCGAGATGGGCTTCATCACATGGGAGCGCGCCAAGGATGCGTGGCCAGAGCTCGACGAGCGGGTGAAGGAAACCGCGGCCGAGCGTGACATGCGGCGGCGCCAGCGCGCTCTCGACTTAGAGCAGCCAGTGAAGCGGGAGAAGGCCGCATGATCGACCTCTTCACCTACTATCCACAAGCTCCGGGATTCAAGGCACGCGAGACCGCACAAGCAGCAGCGGAAAGCATCAGGCCCAAGGCCAAGCGGCTGCAAGCTCTCTGTCTGGACGCACTCCGCACTCACGGGCCGCTGACCGCCGACGAATGCGCCGAGCGGTTGCAGATCGACAAACTCAGCATCCGTCCCCGTTTCAGCGAGCTCGCCGCAATGTGGAAGGTAACCGATAGCGGACAGCGACGGGAAAACTCATCGGGCAAACGGGCGATCGTGTGGAGCTTGGCACGGTGAGCGTGCTGATCGAGCTTGGGTGGCCGGCAAAGGCCCTCTCGCCCAACGCTCGCGAGCACTTCATGACCGTCAGCCGGTTCAAGAAGGCTGCCAAGGATACCGCCTTCTGGGCGACGCGAGCAGCGATCGGCTTGAACAAGATCGACCACAACGGCGAGCGGATCGCCTTCGTCATCACCGCTTACCCACCGGACAAGAGGGCCAGGGATGACGACAATCTCATAGCCTCAATGAAGTTCGCCAGGGACGGGATCGCAAAGGCTCTCGGCATTGACGACAAGTATTTCGACCAGCGGCTCCAGTGGGGCGAGCCGGTCACGAACGGCAAGGTCGTTGTGGAAGTCAAGCCATGATGATCGCCGACATCCAGCGCGCCGTAGCCGCAGCCCACGAAGTCCCGATCGAAGCCATGCGCGAACGGGACGGGCTGGGCACGCGCAGTCGCGAACACGCCTGGGCGAGGCAGGAGGCGATGTTCCTCTGCCGGGAGATGTGCTCGGATGCAGGCGTCAAGCAATACCGGCGGGCATCCTACCCGAACCTCGCCAAGCATTTCCGCCGCGACCATGCGACCGTGATCCACGGCGTTCGGGCAGTGACGAAGCGCATCGCCTCGGATGCAAAGGTCAGGCGCCGCATCGACGTAATCTCGGTCGGGCTGCTTATCCACAGTTGTGCTACGTTCGTTCTCATTGGTGGCGCTGATGGTCAGGAGGTAATTTCCTGACATGGGCGAGGTTCACCAGATCGTCAGCAAGGAAGCTGTGGACGGCGCGTGGGAAGCCTTTCGCGCCCACGCCGCCCGATCCTTCGACGACAAGCGCCTGATCCTCGACCGCGGCTACATGGAACAATGGGCCATGCTTGAGGAGCGGTTCAAGCGCCTCGCCAACATGCCGAGGAAGTATTGATGAGCGCGGTGTTCGACGGCGTCGAAGACCTTCGGATGCGCTCCAGGAACATCGCCCTCATCAACCAAGTCCTCAACCTGATCGGGAACCCAGCCAAGCGCAAGGAAGCGATCATGGCGTGGCAGATGATCGGCGTCCTGCCGGACCATGCGGCCGAGCTCCTAATCGAGATCAACGGGCTGGAATCGGCATGAGCAGGTGGTGGCGCTGCTATGCGGACACGCACCGCAACCAGAAGATAGCGACGCTGTCCGATAAGGACTTCCGCCTGTGGCACCGGCTGCTGTGCGTGGCATCAGAAAACGACGGCATGATCCCGCCGCCGGACCAGCTCAAGCGCTTGGTAGGGATGCGCTACGACCATCTTAAGGGGGGTCTTAGGAGGTTGATAAGCGGTGGGCTAATAGATGCCCTAGGAGATGGTTACTGTCCGCACAACTGGGACAAAAGGCAATACAAATCAGACACTTCTACTGATCGTGTCCGCAAGCACCGAGCAGAACGAAACGTTCCTGTAACGCCCCCAGATACAGAGACAGATAACATAGAAGAAAAGAAAGATGGTGGCGCTGTCGCGCCCAACGGGAAGTATGCTTTTCAAGGATCAGTGATCCGACTGACTGCGGCGCATCTCAAGCTGTGGTCTGAAACCTATCACACGATCCGCGACATGCGGGCAGAGCTCGTATCCCTCGACGCATGGTGGGACGACCAGCCGCCCGAGAAGCGCAAGAAGTGGTTCCACCCGACGATGGGGATGCTGAACCGCAAGCACCAAGAAAACCTAGAGGCGGTCGAAACCTATGACCCAGATCGGATTACCGTATGACCTTCGCCGGCCAGGGAAACACCGCTGCCCGAACTGCTCCGATGGGCGCCGCAACAAGCGCGAACGGTGCCTCAGCGTCACCGAAACCGAAGGCGGATTCCTCTTCCACTGCCACAACGGCTGCGGCTTCTCCGGCGTTCATTCCGAAGCACCGCGAATGGATCGAGCATCGCGGCCTCGACCCAGCACTGGCGGCAAAGTTCGGGATCGCAACGAAACACGAAGGCGGGGCGAATTGGCTATCGGTGCCCTACGTCGAGCGGGGCCGGGTCATCAACCACAAGTACCGACTGGCATCAGAGAAGCGGCACCGGATGGACGACGGCGCTCCGCTGACGCTGTGGAACCACGACGTGCTGCTGGCGGATGCGGACAAGCCGCTGATAATCACGGAGGGCGAGTGGGACGCGCTGGCGGTGATCCAGTCGGGCTTCAGCCGGTGCGTGTCGGTGCCAAACGGCGCCCCACAACAGAAGACCGACAGCCCGGAGGAAGCGAAACGATACGAGTTCCTGTGGCGGTCCAAGGACCTTCTCGATCGGGTTAAGCGGGTCATCATCGCGACCGACAATGATGCGCCTGGTCGCATCCTCGCCGCCGATCTGGCTCGCTGGCTTGGCCCGGAAAGGTGCGAGTTCATCGAATATCCGGATGGGGCAAAAGACCTCAACGACGTGCTGCAAAGCTACGGCCAATCCGGGGTGGCATCGGTCATCGGTGGGGCGAAAGCCTACCCGGTCAAGGGCCTGTATCGCCTGGAGGAGTTTCCGCATCCGCCGCCGACCACTTCGCTGTCAGTTGGCATTGCCGGGTTGGACGATCACTTCAAGCTGACGCTCGGCACCTTCAGCGTCATCTCGGGCTGGGCTGGGCACGGCAAGACCTCACTGCTGATGCGGATGCTGGCCAACCTGATGCAGTCCGGGGTGAGTGTAGCGCTGGGATCGTTCGAGACGCTTCCGCGACCGATCCTCGAACGACGGATGCGAGCCTGCATCTACGGCTGCGGCGAGCTCGGGCCGAAGGTCGAGACCACAGGACCAGCCGATGAACTGCTGGCCAAGCGGTTGAGCATCATCGCCCACACGGCGCGGGATGAGGACACCGAGCTCGACCTGGAATATATCATCGAACTGGCGAAGATCGCCGTCCTTCGGGATGGCGTCAGGCTGCTCTGTCTCGACCCTTGGAACGAGATCGAGCACAAGCGCGGATCGGACGAGACCGAAACCGAATACACTGGCCGGGCAATCCGGATGCTCAAGCGGTTCGCGGTAAATTACGAGTGCGCCGTCTGGCTTGTTGCCCATCCGAGGAAGCCGCACAGCGACGGCAGCCCGAAGCCGCCCAGCCTCTACGATCTGGCGGGGTCGGCGCACTTCGCGAACAAGGCTGACTACGGCCTCATCATCCACCGCGACGATATGGGTGGAACGCAGATCGAGGCGCGCGTGGTCAAGGTCCGCATGGGCCTTCCGGGCAGGCCAGGACGGGTCCGGCTGAATTGGGATCAGTCGATCAGTGATTATCGGGAGGCGTCATGAACCGCCCCACCACCATAGCCCTGATCGGTGCAATTCATGGTTGAGCCAGTCATCATTGGGCGGGCACAGCTTTGGCTAGGCGACTGTCGTGACATTCTCCCGACGCTTCCGAAGGTGGACGCGGTTGTGACCGATCCGCCTTATGGGGTCCGCGATGACGATTGGGACGATATGAGCGAGCGCGAGTTCGCTCGTTTCAGCATGGGTTGGCTTTCCGACGCCGTGCAACTTGCTCCCGAGTTCCTGGTTTTCGGATACCTCGACAGCGCAGTCCATAATCTCTGTAAAATGCTTTTCCCCCGCGTTCGCCCGCTGATCTGGGCGAAGCCTCCGGGGAGCCAACTTTCTGGCGCGTCAGAGCGCAAGCGTTGGTTCTCCTACGAGGCCGCGTTTCATTGCCACCAAGGCGAAACCTGGAGTGTGGTTGAGGCGCGCGACACGATGGTCGCCC
>Ga0247668_1000179_pt1 | contig 18080 bp, 32 predicted proteins | sample CNK09_metaG_FD_182737 | JGI IMG/M metagenome (GOLD analysis project Ga0247668, IMG submission 182737) | Soil microbial communities from Purdue University Martell Research Forest, Indiana, United States - CNK09 | ecosystem: Environmental > Terrestrial > Soil > Temperate forest > Bulk soil...
AGATCGGATCGCGCCACCCGCAAACATCGCGGAAGAACGAAACGTAAGAAGCCCAAGACGCCCACAGGGAATTTGTGCCGTAGTTGGAGTAAGCAGCCGACCAGACCTGCGACCCGACCTGCGACCCGACCTGCGACCCGACCTGCGACCAGACCTGCGACCCGACCTGCGACCGGACCTGCGACCAGACCTGCGACCCGACCTGCGACTCGACCTGCGACCAGACCTGCGACCCGACCTGCGACCCGACCTGCGACCGGACCTGCGACTCGACCTGCGACCAGACCTGCGACCGGACCTTTTTGCCGAACATCTCCTTCAACATCATCCAGGCGCTTGCGCCGCCCACCGTCGCTGCGTAGGGGCTACCCATCCGCAACACAACCATAGGACGCTTGAGGTTGCACAGCGCATAGCCTTTCAGCGCTGCCTCAGTGGCCTTGTCGAAGTCAGCCGGTTCAGTGGACAAGCCAATGTCAATCCACTTGCGCGACCACTCCTGAAAGCGAGCGGTTTGCTCTGGCGTCAGCGCGTCAATCCTAGTCAGCGACACGACGAACCTCCGTGCCGTAGTCCTCGACCTGAAACGCCTGGATCAACTTGCCGCCCTTGCGGAGCAGGATCGCCCCATGTTCCTCATGCTTGAGCGAGGTATCTTCCAGCAGGGCAACGAACCGCTTGCCTTCCGGAGTGCCGGTGTAGCGAGCTTTCTTGCGCTCGATGGTGTGGGCGTGGCCGGTGACTTCGCCATGCGCTAGCACATGACCGCGAGCGGTGGGCTTGATCGGGTCGCCCTTCACTTCGCTGACCTCGATCAGCAGAACATCACCCTGCCTGTAGCTTTTCATTCGTCCTTCTCCTGTTGGGTTTGTGAATCGTCATGATACGGTCCATCCAATTCCATCTCGTCACACTTGAGGCAGTAACCGGCGTGTAGGTGCTTTGCGGGCTGGCCGCAGCGCTCGCAGATGTAATCGGTTTGCTGGCGGGTCACGGCTGCGCCCCCTTGCAGAAGTAGTAGTGCGGATTGCCGTGGAAGTCGATCCTCTGGAACGTCTGGCCGCACACAAGGCAGAGCCGATACTCGTAACGCGAGTCATGCGGCTTGTTCGCCCCCTCCCCTGCGTTGCCGGAGGCGGGCGTCGGCTTGGGGGAGGTCATGACTTCTGCCCAGAGGCGCGTGCCGGCTGTTTGACCACGGCTAGGACCACTTCGTCTGGGTCCTTGTAGTCGGGACTCTCATGGGGGCGAACTTTCGCGGTGTGGTCGTCAACGATCAGAAAGCCGGCCTTGGCAAGCGTGTCCAGCGCGTGACGGTGCGATTTGAAGCGCGCAACGCACCCGAGTTCGTTATTGCCTACGTCGCCATCATCCGTGATTTGGAGGATTTGCCCGTGGTAGGTCTGCGACCGGACTGCCATTTCCCAGATGCCTACGTCGTTGTTGTAGAGCGGGGCTTTCATGACAAGAACTCCGTCAGGTCCAGAACCTCAGAGCATTCCTGCCGATATGAACTGCCGGCGCACGGCGTCACGATCAGACCGTCACGCTTTGCGAACATCACGGCTTGCAGAACGCGTGGCGAAACCCAAGTGGTTCGATCAGTTCGGCGGCTTTCGTCAGACCGATTTCCTCCGGCCTCCACAAGTGTTTGTAGACGCCAGCCTCGTCAGCCATCTCACCAAGGTTGTGCGTGATGTTAGCGTCGTAGACGGTCGTCGGGCCGCGCTCGCAAACCTTGCAAGCCGGAACTTGAAGGTAAACGTCAAGGCTCATCAGTTCCCCTCCAGGTATTCGACCGCCACCAGCGCGGCCACAATCAGCAGGAACAGCCCTGCGGCTATCAGCTTGTCAGTCAGGGGCATTGTCATGGCCGTGCCTCAAACAAATGCCACACCAACGCGCCGCCTTGCATCTGGAACGTACCGACATAGGCCAGATCATCGTAGGTTGCGTCAACGCCAGCGCCGGTCGGAACAATTGCAAACGACCTCTCTACCTTGAAGTCATTTTGATCCAATAGCGCCCACATCTGCGGTTGGTCGTACTGCATCTGCACCGTCAGGACGCGGGCGCGCTTCGGCAGGGTCAACTTGAACGGCCCCGGCGTCACGGCGAACTTGTGAATGACTAGCACCGCTCGTCTCCCTCGGTTGATTCGGCCTCGGCCTCGGAATAGGGGCCATCCAGCGTTGCGAAGCACGGCGGGCAAGTCTTGGCAGCCTTGTAGTTGCTGCCGAACTGCTCCCCGCATTCGCGGCAGATGCAGACGTAATCGGTTTGCTGGCGGGTCACGGCTTCCACCCGCCATTGTCGAACTTGCGAACCACTTCGGCCATCCTCATGCGGCTCTGCGTCAGTCAGCGGCGGATGCTGCGGCTTTGGGTTCTTGCGGGCCTCTGCTTCGGCCTTGCGGGTTTTGCGCTCGGCGCGAAGGCGACCGCTTACGCTAGCGACGCTCACTTGCCACGCCCCAGCGCGGCGCGGGCGCGTTCCATCAGGACGATTGCTGCGGTGAGGATTTGGCGGTCCGTCATGGCCTTGGTATTCATGTGATGCTCCTTGTGTGTGTGAGACTTCCCTCTGCAAACTCTACTCCCTCTGTTGGCCGTGTCAACTAGTTTCCATGCCTCACCCGACGAACGGCGGTTATGCGGGAAACATCTTGACGACGCCTAGCGACCTGTGCCTATACTTCGCCCCATGACTAGGAAAGACCTTGAGGACACCTTCGGGAAGTCCTCGGCACAGATCGCCAGCGCGCTAACCGCACTAGGCTTTCCGATCAGCCGCCAAGCTGTGAACAAGTGGCGCGGGACGATCCCGCAGCGCAGCGCCCGAATCATCAAGACCATCGCACGCGGCAAGGTGAAAGCCGCATGATTGTGACGTTTAGTCCAGAAACGGGCCGCATCGCGGCCACTCCCCCAGCTACGCCGCCTCGCTCCTGGATGGGCGGCAACTCCACCACGTTCCAAATGATTTTCATTTGGTCCTAGCTTCGTAGCGGAGCGCGGGTTCAATGCTCATCAACGTGCTGTAGCGAGATTCAGGAGCTTTCCCGATGCCCGAGAAGTTGTGCGTATTCTGCAAGCACCTTGAATACAACGACACGGGTTCATGGGGAGATTATCCCGATCCCGCCAAGATGGAATGCATGAAACGTCATTGGAGTGGGGAAATCAGCTATGACCTTTCCGAGTTCAGAAAGAGCATTCTTACCGCAGAAACTTGCCCAGACTACGAACGCCCAATCGAATGAGCCGTGGCCCACCGCAGACGAAATCAACTACCTCATCGATCACGATTGGGACAAGCTGCTGCGTATCGCAGACCAGCAATACGCGCTGTGGGCCAAGTCATTCACCGCCCAACGTCATTCGCAGAAAGTGAAATTCATCGAGAAAGCGAAAGACAAGAAGTATCGGTCTACTCGGTCCTAGCCCTGTAGCGAGAGAGGGGATAACGCTTTGCAACGAGACACCGCACGACTTGCGGCGTAATGCTTACAGTAATATACTGAGGCTTACGAAGTCTTAATGGGGATTTGGGGATGTATGTGAAGCTCTTTTCCAGCATCTACCAAGGGACTCTGCGCGGTCGGACAAACGAGTTATTGGTGTTCACCAACCTACTCGCGCACGCGGATCGTTACGGCGTCGTGGATATGCACTGGAACGCCATATCCGAAGAAACCGGCCTGCCGAAAGAAGCCGTTCTAGAAGCGATCAAGAACCTTGAAGCCCCTGATCCTGAAAGCCGTTCCCCCGATGAGCAGGGACGCCGGATCACTCGCATGGACGAGCATCGGGCGTGGGGTTGGCACGTAGTCAACTACGCCAAGTATCGGGCGATAAAGAACGAGGACGACCGGCGCGAACAGAACCGGATTGCCCAGGAGAAATGGCGTAGTAAGCAGCGTAAGCCGCCGTCAGCCCATGCAGAGGCAGAAGCAAAGGCAGATACAAAAGCAAAAAAGACTCTGTCCGCTGGCGCGGACTTCGATGCGTTCTGGAATCTCTATCCACGAAAAGAAGCAAAAGCGAAAGCGAAAAGCGCGTGGTCCAGATTGAACGGCGAACTGCCACCGCCCAACGATCTTTTCCGGATTATGGGTGAGCAGGTTAGGGTTGGGTGCCTACGTCCGGTTGTTGTTGATGGCCGCAGCACGGTTCCGCTGCCCGCCTCATGGCTAAACGGCAAACGCTGGCAGGATGAAATCAGCGGAGTCATGCCAATTACAAATCACGTTTCGCTCACCCGCGTTCCGTCCTGCTGTGACTGCCAGGAGCCGAGCGTGAGCGCATTCAATGGATCGGCATACTGCCGCAAGCATCTGGAGTGGCACCAGGAGTTAGGACGGTGAACTACGCTCAGTTCGTCAATCGCAAGCTGTCGCTAGTGCCTCCTACTGGCCTCTCCGAAGTTCCGGCCATGCCGGAATACCTATTCCCCCATCAGGCCGCGCTGGTGTCGTGGGCTTTGCGTAGGGGCCGGTGCGCGATCTTCGCGGATACGGGTCTCGGCAAAACCCGCATGGAACTGCAATGGGCCAAGGCGACCAACCGTGATGCGCTGATCCTTGCTCCGCTTGCGGTTGCTGAACAGACGGTCAGGGAGGGTGAGGCGTTGGGGATCGAGGTCACGCATATCCGCGACGATTCCGACCACCGTCCGGGCCTCAACATCGTGAACTACGAACGTCTGCACAAGATCGACCCCAAGCGTTACGGGTCTGTTGTGTTGGACGAGTCGAGCATCATCAAGCACCACGATTCCAAGACGCTGCGGATTCTGATGGAGTCTTTCCGCTCAACGCCGTTCAAACTTTGTGCAACAGCGACGCCTGCTCCGAACGACTGGACGGAGTTGGGAACGCACGCGGAGTTCTTGGGGATTTGCACGCGCTCCGAAATGCTATCGGAGTATTTCATTCATGACGGCGCGGAAACCCAAATCTGGCGATTGAAGGGCCACGCCAAGCATGAATTCTGGCGGTGGGTGTCGTCGTGGGGTGCGATGGTGCGGTGGCCCTCCGACCTTGGATACGACGATGCTGCCTATCGCCTACCCAAGCTGGAAGTGCTGGAACATATCGTCGAAACCATCGGAGCCGATACGAACGGCGCACTGTTCCGGTTGGAAGCTCTGACGCTTTCGGATCGCCGCGCCGCCCGCAAGGAATCCATGAGCGAGCGGGTTCAGGCTTGTGCTGCAATGGTCAATGCCGACAAACAGCCGTGGGTGGTCTGGTGCGACCTGAATGCGGAGTCGGATGCGCTCACCGCCGCGATTGATGGAGCGGTCGAGGTTCGCGGGAGTCAGTCGGTCGAGGAAAAGGAAACCGCGCTGCAGGAATTCGCGCAGGGTAAGCACCGCGTCATCGTGACGAAGCCCTCTATCGCCGGTCACGGCCTGAACTGGCAGCACTGTGCGCTAATGGCGTTTGTTGGGGTGACGGATTCCTACGAGGCGTATTACCAGGCGATCCGCAGATGTTGGCGGTTCGGCCAGAAGCGGCCGGTTAAGGTTCACATCTTCGCTTCACAAGCGGAGGGCGCAGTCGTCGCTAATCTCCGCAGGAAGGAATCGGACGCGGCGGAAATGTCGGCGGCGCTATCGGCGGAAACCCGCGAAGCGGTGCGGGTGAATGTTTTAGGAATGACAAGACAAACCAATCCATACGAAGCCCGCAAGCCTGTCGAGGCTCCCGCGTGGCTCAGGAGCGTGAAATGAACTGCTTGAATCAGGAGTCTGGTGAGAACTGGACGCTGTTCCACGGTGACGCTTGCGAGGTATTGAAGGGACTGCCGGAAGCCTCAATCGGATACAGCATCTTTTCGCCCCCTTTTGCTTCGCTCTATACCTACAGCAATTCTCCTAGGGACTTGGGGAACTGCCGGAACCATGAGGAGTTCTTCGCACACTTCAAATTCATCGTCCAGGAACTTCGCCGGGTGATGATGCCGGGACGAAACGTCAGCTTCCATTGCATGCTGATGCCGACTAGCAAGGAACGTGACGGTTACATCGGTCTTCGAGATTTTCGCGGGGATCTGATCCGGGTATTTCAGGCGGAGGGGTTCATCTACGCGAGCGAAGTCTGCATCTGGAAAGACCCGGTAACCGCGATGCAGCGCACGAAGGCGCTAGGGCTGTTGCATAAGACTGTTCGCGGAAATGCCAGCATGAGCCGACAGGGGATTCCCGATTATCTGGTGACGATGCGTGCGCCGGGGACAATCGAGAACCGCGTGACACACAATCCCGAACAGTATCCGGTCGATAAGTGGCAGCAAGTTGCCTCTCCGATCTGGATGGATATTGACCCGCAGGACACGCTGCAATACCAGAGCGCCCGCGAACACGACGACGAGCGCCACATCTGCCCGTTGCAGCTTGAAGTAATCCGGCGGGGCGTGGACTTGTGGACGAACCCCGGCGAGATTGTTCTATCGCCATTCGCAGGCATCGGGAGCGAGGGTCATGTTGCGCTCGAGATGGGCCGTAAGTTCGTCGGCATCGAACTGAAAGACAGTTACTTCAAGCAGGCCGCGCAAAATCTCAAGCAGGCCCGCAAGCAATCAGACTTGTTCGCCGCATGAAAATCACCAAACCCAAGCGTTATCGGATGAACCGCGTTGAAGCGGAGTGGGCCCGGCAGATACAGCGGGAACTGGACCACGGAAGCTGGCGCGAACACTCGGCAACCCGAAGGGCGCAGCGGAACATCGGATCGGAAAGGCTGGCGGCGCTGGTGAAGGTTGAGTGGGGGAAGCGGGTGTGAGGGTTCTGGACTTATTCAGCGGTATAGGAGGATTCAGCCTTGGACTTGAACGAGCGGGGTTTACCACGGTCGCGTTCTGTGAGATTGAACCTTATCCGCGAGCGGTCCTGCGAAAGCACTGGCCCAATGTCCCCATATACGATGATGTGCGAACCCTCACCGCTGAACGACTCAGGGCAGACGGAATTTCCGTGGAAGTCATCTGCGGCGGGTTCCCTTGCCAAGACATCAGTAACGCAGGGAAGCGCGCAGGAATCGAAGGCGAGAGAAGCGGCCTTTGGTCAGAGTTCGCCCGTCTTATTGGCGAACTACGACCTTGTTACGCGATTGTGGAAAACGTCGCAGCTTTGCTTGGGGGGGGGATTGAGCGAGTATGCGGAGACTTGGCCTCGATCGGGTATGACGCGGAGTGGAATGTTGTATCAGCGGCAGACCTCGGCGCATGGCATGAGCGTGAACGAGTGTGGATTATTGCCTACCCCATGCGCGAGGGACTGGAAGGACTCTGGAGCGCCAAGCACGTTCAACAGGAAATCGCCCTCGCTCGCAACACTCGCTTTGCTGCCGACTCCCCGCGCTGGGCGTGGCTACGCGGCATATGGGAACAAGGGCTTTCCGCCAGGCTTGACGGAATACCTGACCGGCCAACGTGGGCGGGTCAACAATGGCCTGAAACCGAATCCGTCATTTGTCGAATGGATGATGGGATTCCCGATAGGGTGGGGCGTACTTCATCGCAAGGAAACGCGGTCATCCCGCAAATCCCCGAAATGATCGGCAGGGCCATCCTCGCAGACGAAGCGAATCGCGGTTGCAAGGCAATGAACCCGTGACCTATACGGACGAAAGGAACAAATGAACGAGAACGATTTTTGGAACGGATTCCTAGGCGGTTACATTGAGGCGATGACTATTCGCTGTGTGATCGGTCTCGCGCAGTTTCTCGCGGTCGCGTTCGTATTCTGGGTGTTGTGGTGAGGCTCGGACCTTGGCCAAAATCGGCCCACAAGCGCAAGCCAAAGAAAGACACGGGTCTGATGGACGCCTTGGTGACGGCCCAGGCGAAGGAAGCCGGATGGGAACCGCCCGTGAAGGAATACCGCTACGTCCCCAACCGCAAGTTCCGCGCAGACTACGCATGGGAATCCCGCAAAGTCCTGCTTGAGATTCAGGGCGGGATATTCAACCGCAAGGCCCACGGATCGATAACCGGCCTGCTGGCCGACTTGGAACGGGGCAACCACGCCTCCGCAAACGGCTGGTATCTGTTCAGGTTGACCCCCGATCAGGTCAGGAAAGGCGAATTGCGGGGCTGGCTGGCCCGCCACAATGCCACCAGACCGCCCACAAAGCCTCAGGAGCCGCTTTTGCAGGTATGGACCTCAATCACCGCGCAAGACCTCGCAAAAATTCAACACACGCCAACTACGCTAATCCATGCTGCACCGCACAAGTGAGGGGGCGCATGAAGAAGATACTTAGCTGGATCGGTAACCGCTTGGAGGGTTTGTGTTTCGCTTGGGATGAATGGAGGTTACGCAATGCACAAGTATCTGCTGTTAGCACTATTCCTGTCGGTGAGCGCAATCGCGCAGAACCAGCCGATCTACCAATACAATCCCCCGCCCCCTCATCAATCCGCGCCGAGTGACCAATTCATCATCCAGCCGCAGTCATTTGACCCTGTGCAAAACCGCCAACAGCAGAAGCAAACCGATTGGCAGTGCATGAACGACTGCACCAAGCGATATAGTTACCAATGGTGCGAGAAACGCTGTTCGTACTAAGGTGCGCAATCGCACAGATGCATGAAACTCCTATCTGAGAATGTAGTCGCAGGAACCAGACACCGGAGAAGAAGATCATGCATAGCTCACACAAGTTCATCGCATACCAAGACAGCAAAGGCGAATGGCGCTGGACGTTCAAGGCCGCAAACGGCGAACCGCTGGCAGTCTCAAGCGAGGGCTACAAGGATCAAAGCGACTGTCTTGCTTGTGTCAGGATGATCCAAGGGCCGGACACGCTTGCGGCCAAGCTGGAAATCGGTCCCGCGCAAACTCGCTCAGTCACCAAGGCAATCAAATCAAAGCGAAAGGTTGCGACGCGCAAGAAACGCAAGTAACATTCACCTTGCGATCCACGTTGTGGGAGTTGGCCTTTGCCGAGTGTGTCCAAAGCGCAAAATCGGGCCATGCATTCCGCTGCGGAAGGTAAGTCAACCCTCGGCATTCCGCAGGAGGTAGGTGAAGAGTTCACGCAAGCCGACGCAGGAACCAAAGTCAGCAACCTCCCACAGAAGAAACCCAAGCCAATTGCACCGCACAAAAGAGCAGCAGTAGCAAAGGCTTTGATGAAGCCGTCTTACTGAATGTTGCGATGCACAAAGAAACTAATGTAGTAGAGTTAGTTTCATGCCAGCGCCAAAGGGTCATCCACGTTACGGCGGCAGAGAGAAAGGGACGCCGAACAAACTCAGCAAGACCGCCAAGGAGAACATCGCAGCGGTGTTCGATAAACTCGGTGGGCTTGAGTCAATGGCGGAATGGGCGCTTGAGAACAAGACCGAGTTCTATCGCGGAATCTACCCGCGAATGCTTCCGATAGACACCCATGTCAGCGGAAGCCTCGGCAGCTACACCGCAGTCCCGGTTTCCGAACGTGATCCCCTGGATGCCGCAAGCGGGACCCCAGCGGGAAGCGATAAGAAAGCATTGGATCGATGAAATCTTCTACGGTGGGGCCGTAGGAGGTGGCAAGAGTGACTTTCTGCTTGGGGACTTCGCTCAGGATGTTCCGAACTACGGCAGCAACTGGCAAGGCATCCTCTTTCGCAAGACCTATCCTGAACTTCAGGACTTGATCCGCAGGAGCCAAGAGATATACCCGCCTTGGTTTCAGGGGGTGGTCTGGCATGAGAGCGACAAGGAATGGCGCTGGCCGAACGGTTCAATCTTGAGGATGCGCTACCTTGAATCCAGCACTGACTGGATGCGCTATTGGGGTCATGCTTACGGCTGGATAGGGTGGGATGAGTTACCGACTTGGCCCGATATGCTCGCTTACCAGAAGATGAAGGCGAGGTTGAGAGCAGCAGCCAAGGTGCCGAATAAGCGGATCAGGGCTACAGGCAATCCTGGTGGTCCCGGCCACGCGGCGGTCAAGTCTTACTTCGGTATCGATAAGTATCCGCTGGGCAGTCAGTTGTTCGTGGACAACGATTCCGGCATGAAACGGATGTTCATCCGGTCGAAGCTGTCGGACAACCGCATTCTGTTAGAACACGATCCGCACTACCCCGATCGGCTCAAGTCTCTTGGCTCGCCTGAATTAGTCAGAGCGTGGCTTGAGGGGGATTGGTCGGTTGTGCAGGGCGCGTTCTTTCCAGAGTTCAGCGACAAGCATATCTGTCTACCTATCAAGCTTCCAGAGCATTGGACGCGCTTTAGGGCGTTTGACTGGGGAAGCGCAAGGCCTTTCGATTGCTTGTGGTTTGCTGTGAGCGACGGAGAGTTGCCGCAGTTTCCCAAGGAATCGCTGGTCGTCTACCGTGAATGGTATGGCGCGAGACAACCCAACGTAGGCCTCAAGATGCGCGTTGAGGATGTAGCTGATGGGATCAGGAGCCGCGAGACAGAGAAGATCACCTATTCGGTAGCTGATCCAGCTTGTGCGATTGAGGATGGCGGGCCGAGCATGATCGAAGTGTTTGCGGAACGAGACGTTCACTTTAGTTCCGCCGACAACAAGCGTATCCCTGGCTGGTCGCAAGTGAGGTCTAGATTGATCGGTGAGGATGGGAAACCGATGCTCTACATCTTCTCAACGTGCAAAGACCTGATCCGCACACTTCCAGCTCTACAGCATGACGAGGTGAAGCCGGAGGACGTTGATAGTTCCGGCGACGATCACGCCGCAGACGCCTTACGTTATGGTTGCATGAGCAGGCCTTACGTGACCGTGCCTGATCCGAAACCCCGTGATATGTTAGACAAGCCCACGCTGGACGAACTGTGGGAAGCGCAACCGCAACAGAGCAGGAGAATTTAAATGGCCGATGTAGTCGTTCCGCGATCACAGACAAGGGTGGAAGTGCCGACTCTTCCGGGGGCTGCAAAGGCAGTCACGCTTTCCGATACGACCACCTACGACAATGATGGGATTGGAGTGTGTGTGTTCGTCGGGGTTGGTGGTGATGTGGCGATTGTCCCGTCAAGCGGCGACCGATCAACCGCCGTGACGTTCAAGAACGTAGCTTCAGGCAACTGTGTCCCGTGTCGGGCATACAAGATCATGTCTACGAACACGACAGCGACCAATCTGGTGGCGCTTCTGTGAGTGCGTTGGGGATAGCTTTAGGACTTCCCTATCTGCAATTTATGGGTGGTGGTAGCGATACGCAGCCGGACCAGTTTACGTTTGTAGATCAAACCAACGTAGACACTGCCAGCACGATTACTTCAGCGGCGGTAACGCTCTCTGGCCTAAGGTCATTCTCGCCAATCTCTGTAAGTGGCGGGACTTACAATATCAATGGCGGGGCTTTCACCAGCAGCCCTGGCCTAGTCGAAAACGGCGATCAGATACAAGCTCGCAATACTTCCGCCTCTACTCTCAATACTGCCGTAAATACGGTGGTTACTGTCGGCGGGGTATCCGACACTTTCACCAGCACTACCCATGCTCCGGTGTGGGCTTGGCGAGCGTCCGATTTATCCCTTGCTCCTTACATTGGTTCAGGGACGCCGACAGTATCAAGGGCGGGCAACACAGCTACTCGCATCAATTCGTCCGGTCTGCTTGAAACGGTAAACGCCAACCTTGCGCGTTACGACTACAACACTTCAGGGGTGCTGCAAGGTCTTCTGGTTGAACCCGCCGCAACGAATATTCTATTGAACACCCGCGACAAGACCAATGCGTCTTGGACGAAGGGCGTGACGATGACGGCAGCGAAGGACCAGACCGGCATCGATGGGTCTGCGAATGCGGCCTCAAGTCTTACCGGTGGCGCTGTCACGGCAACCAATACCTGTTTGCAGACTGTCGTGCTGGCCTCGTCCAGCCGTGTCTATAGCGCGTGGGTTAAGCGTCTGGTCGGCACCGGCACGATTGAGATGACTACCGATGGCGGCACGACTTGGGTGAACGTGACCTCCACGCTTGCGGGTTTCAGCGGAGCGTATGGCCGCATCAGCATACCCGCTCAGACCGTTACGAACCCGAGTTCCGGTTTCCGAATCACGACGAGCGGGGACAAGATCGCCGTGGACTTCGACCAGAACGAGACGGGAGTGCTGACGAGGAACACCACGGCTCCGACTGCGGCGGCGGTTACGCGCAATGCTGATGACATTACGTTGCTGACGAGTGGCCTTTCAGGTTTTAACAATGCTGTAGGCATGATGTATTCAAAGGCTATTAGAACAGTAGCAATTCCTTCAGCCACCTTCCCGGTAACTGCGGCACTGATTAAAGATGATGCAACGTTTGCTGACTACATTCTTCTCTTGTATGAAACAGCGACTAACATTCACGGCGCAATCCAAAGTGGAGGAGTTTCTTCCTGCGACCTAGACCTGGGTGCGGCCTCATTAGGTTCATTGCATAAGTCGGCACTAGTTTGGAAATTAAATGATTTTGCGGGATGTCTTGATGGAGGAACGGTTCAGACAGACAGTAGCGGTGCTGTAGCAAGCGGAATAGATACGTTTGCAATAGGTAGGACTCCGCAGATAGCCACCGAATACTGGGGAGGATGGATAACAGACGTAGAAATCTACGCCTCTCGCGTCGATAACGCTGGCGTGCAGAACAAGACGACATGAGGATAGTCATGCTCTCCTTGCTGCTGTCAGGTTGCTCGATCTTCACGCCTTTTCCGAGCCACGCCCATTCGTGCTTGTTCGGTGGATCGACGGTGGCCGAGGACGCCCAGTGCGCGTGCAAGCGTTTTGGTGACGCTGGTCTAGTGGTAGCGAAGGACGAGTATCTGCGCCAGAAGAGAATCGACATTCTTAAATACCGTACGATGACTTGTGCAACGGTCAGGCCGATATGAGAAAGAAAAAAACAGACAAACTCTCCGGCCCCAATGAGCTTCAGGCGTCGTGGCTGGAGGAAATCAAGCGGTACGAGCAGGAATCGGACAAGTGGAAGAAGAAGGCCGACAAGGTAATCAGGCGTTACAAGGATTCAAGGGAGACTAGGGACTACCGCACTCGTTACAACATTCTTTGGAGTAACGTCCAGGTTCTAAAGCCTGCCGTTTACTCGCAAGACCCTATCCCAAGGGTTGATAGACGGTTCAAGGATGAGAATAAGACCGCCGCTGTAGCGGCTAATCTCCTTGAGCGTTGCTTGAAGTACGCGATTGAATGCACTAAGTACGGCGATGTGATGCGGCAATGTGTGCATGACCGCCTGGTCGTAGGGCGTGGGACGAGTTGGGTCCGTTATGTTCCGCACTTCCGTGATGTTGAATTGCAGACTCCTACTGAGATTGCCAGCGATGGCGTTCAGGTGAGTGACAAACAGGAACAAGGCGACTCGGACGATCCGCAGACTGAGCAGCAGTTGTATTACGAGGAAGCCATTCCTGATTTTGTCCACTGGGAGGACTTCGGGCATACGTTTGGACGGACATGGGAAGAGGTGCGGGCGGTCTGGCGGATTGCTTACATGACACGGGACGAGCTTGTAGAGCGGTTCCCGGATAAAGGGGCCAGCATCTCGCTTGACTACAAGCCTTGGGATGACCGCAAGAAGGTTGAATCCAAGGTCACGGAGAATATGCAGCGGGCCTGCATCTACGAAATCTGGGACAAGCAGACCAAGCAAGTCATCTGGATTGCGAAGGGTGAGAGCGAGGAACTTGATTGCCGGGATGATCCGCTAGGACTTGAGGATTTCTTCCCTTGCCCGCAGCCGATGTTTGCCAACCTCGCAAACGACACGATCATTCCGACGCCTGACTATGTGCAATACCAGGATCAGGCCGAAGAACTTGACGAACTGACCACCCGCGTCTCAAACATCGCCAAGTCAATCAAGAACGCTGGTGTTTATGACGCTCAAGCTGAGGGGGTGCAGAGGCTCTTTACTGAGGGAGTGGAAAACAAACTGATTCCGGTTGCTCAATGGACGCGCTTTGCCGAACGTGGTGGGCTTAAGTCAGCGATGGACCTACTGCCAACTAAGGAGATGGCTAATACGCTGGTTTCTCTCTATGAGGCGCGGGAAAAGACCAAGGCAGACCTCTACGAAATCACTGGCATTTCCGACATTATCCGTGGGTTCTCAAGCGGTGGGGCTAAGACCGCAACCGAACAGCAGATCAAGAGTCAGTTTGCCAACTTGAGACTGAGCGAGTTACAGCGTGAGGTTCAGCGCTTTGCGCGGGATATGCTGAAAATCATGGGCGAAGTTATGGCGTTCAAGTTCACGCCTGAAACGCTGATGAAGATCAGCGGGGTTCAGTTGTTAACGAACGACCAGAAGCAACAGGTGCAGGCAAACAACCAGCAGCTTCAGCAGAAGTTCCAGCAGTTGAGCCAGCAAGCGCAGCAATTACATCAACCTCCGCCGAAACCTCCCACTTTGCCTCCGGACACACAGAAGGGCTTGAATGATCCAAGTGTTGAGGACGTTGTAGCTCTCCTGAGGAATCATTCCGACTTCGGATTCAAGATCGAAATCGAAACCGATTCGACCATCAACACTGATATCCAGCAGAGCCGACAGGACACCAACGAACTGATCCAGTCTATCGGGGCGTTCTCTCAGGGTGTTGGGATCGCTATCCAGATGGGGCTAATGAGTTCTGATGCGGCCCGCACGCTGCTTAATGCGCTTTTGATCAAGCAGCATCTCTCAAAAGAGGTTGAGGATGCCTTGGCGCTTCCTGCCCAACCGCAACCTAATCCTCAGGCGCAGGCGCAGCAGGCCAAGGCGCAGGCTGAACAGCAAAAGACGCAGGCGCAGATGCAATTGGAGCAGCAGAAACTTCAGGGGCATATGCAGTTGAAGGGTCAGGAACTGGCTGCGGATCAGGCGATTGAGCAGCAGAGATTGCAATCCGAACACTCATTGAGTCAACAGAAGATCGACCAGGATGGGCAGTTGGGAGTTCTCAAACTTCAGATGACACCGAGGCAGCAGTGAATGCCGGTCTATCGAATTCGCTGTGATAACTGCGGAAAGGAAACTGACATTTACAGGACGGTCGCTCAGTTCGATGACCTTCCGGATTGCCACGGTCAGAAAATGCATCGGATCATCGGTGCGCCGTTCGTAATCGCTGAAATCAAGCCTTACCGCAGCATGGTTACGGGGCAGATGATCGAATCCAGAAGCCAGCACAGGGAACACCTGAAACGGCACAATCTGGAGGAAATCGGAAACGAGGTTGACGCCCACCTCAAGCAGGCTGGGAAGCGCCGGAAACCGAGAATTGACAAAAAGTGTCGCAAGGCGCAAATTGCGGAAATAGTGAATTCCAAGTTGTAAACCACTATGGGTTGTGTGATCGGAGGATATGGGTAATGGCAGAGCTTGAGAAACCTAGCAGACGCGAGGCGCTATCCGCCGCGTTTGAGCAGGCTGAATCGACAGCGGAAGCCATCCCAGAGAAAACCCCTGCTCCTGTTGAGGTTCAGAAAGAACCGGTCAAGGCCGGGCCTGAATCTGGTCCACGTGGAACATCGGAAAGAGCCAGAGACGAGGCTGGCAAGTTCGCCAAGGCAGAAGCGGTCAAGTCAGGCGAAAAGGCAACCCCCAAGGCCGAAGCCGTAGCGGTTTCAGAGGCGAAAGCCGCCCGCAAATATCCATCCGCGTGGAAAAAGGATTATGAGCCAGTTTTCCGCAAGCTTGAATCCAATTCTGAATTCCAGCCTATCCTTGACGAGATTGAGAGGCGCGAAGGTGAATATCACAGGGGTCTTGAACCCTACAAGCAGTCGGCTCAGTTCGCGCAGTCGGTCAGAAAGACGTTAGAGCCGTATCTACCCACGTTCCAGCAGTTGAACCTACAGCCGGAGCAAGCGATCAGTGCGCTGTTATCCGCTGACCACCAGCTTCGCAACGCCCCGCCGGAAGTAAGACCGGCCTTATTTATGCGGTTGATGCAAGGCTACGGAATCGATCCGGCGAGCCTTCAGAATGCACATCAGGTAAACCCTGAGTTGTACCAGTTGCAGAACGAGCTTCAACAGGTGAAGCAGCAGACCAATACTTTTTTGTCGTCGCTCCAGAAGAGTTACGAGACTGAAGCGGCTTCAGATGTAGAGAAATTCAAGGACGGAAAACCCTTCTTTGATGATGTAAGGGAAGAGATGGGCAAGCTGATTAATGCAGGGCTTGCCTCTGATCTTCAGGAAGCCTACGACAAGGCGATTTATGCCAACCCTGCGATCCGGGGTAAGGTGCTTGCCGAACAGCAAGCGAAGGCAGACGCCGAACGCAGGCAAAAGGAGCAACACAAGGTCGAACAGGCGCGATCCGCCGGAGTTCAGGTCAAAGGCGCTCCCACGGGCAGTTCAAATTCCGCTGCCCTCAAAGCCAAGGACCGGCGAGCCATGCTTGAAGAGGCATGGGACCGGCACTCATGATCTGATCTAGGAGACAGCAATGGCCTTCCCAGGCTCACTGTCCTCGACCGCCATCAGCGATATCATCGCAACGACCATTCAGAGTCGAAGTGGTGATATTGCGGATAACGTCACGGACAACAACCCGCTTCTTGAGCAGTTGGGCAAGAGGGGGCGCATCAAGACGGTTTCCGGAGGTGACACGATCCTCCAGGAACTGAACTACGACGACTCGTCCACGCGCACTGTGAATTCATACAGTGGCTACGAGACGATTGCCGTTAACCAGAACTCACCGATCAGCGCGAGCCGTTTCGACTGGAAACAGTATGCGGCGAGCGTGACGATCAGCGGTCTGGAAATGCTTCAGAACAGCGGTAAGGAAGCCATCATCGACCTCATCGATTCCCGTATGGATATCGCTGAGGCACAGATGGCGAATCGCATCGATACGGACCTTTACCTCGACGGCACGGGCAACGGTAGCAAGAACCTCACGGGTCTTGCCGCCGCGGTTTCGACCACGCCGACCTCTGGAACGTATGGTTCGATTGATCGCCAAACGTGGACCTTCTGGCGGAACATCTCGTTCGATGCGACGACAGACGGCGGCGCGGCGGCGACTGCGGCGAACATTCAGGACTATATGCACCGGACGGCGCTTCAGGTCGTTCGCGGGCGTGACAAGCCTGACCTGATCGTCGCTGATAACAACTACTACCGTTTCTACCTTGAGTCGCTGACTGCGATCCAGCGGGTGACTTCCAAGGGCGATGACGGCGAAGTTGGCTCTGGCTTTACCTCGCTCAAGTACTTCGGCGCAGGCTTCAATTGCGACGTAGTGCTGGGCGGCGGTATCGGGGCGCATGAGACGGCCAACCGGATGTTCTTCCTCAACACGAAGTATCTGCATTGGCGTCCCCATGCTGACCGCAACATGGTCCCGATTGGAGGCGAGCGCATGGCTGTGAACCAGGATGCCATCGTCAAGCTGATCGGGTGGGCCGGAAACCTGACTTGCTCAGGTGCACGGTATCAAGCTGTCCTCGGTGATTAAGGAGAAATCAAATGCCTACTAATACGACGACTCCTATCGCTGGAGTGACGGTGCGCGATGGCGTTTCCGTGGCGGAATTCACTCCCGGCGCGGAAGTCCAGTTGGCTAACGGTGGAATTCTGGTCTATGTCTCGGCCACTTCCACTATCAGCCAGTACAACGCGGTTGTGATTGACAACCTCGGCGGTGCGGTTCCTGTGACCACGACCAACTCGGCTACGAGCAAGCGCATTGCGTTTGCCCAGACGTCGATTGCCTCCAGCTATTTCGGCTGGGTGCAGGTCGGTGGAAAGGTCTTGGTTGACCTCGCAGTGAACTGTGCGCCGAACGTCCCCCTCTACACCACGGCTACTGCTGGTGTTCTGGATGACGCGGTTGTTTCGACAGGCCTTGTCATTGGTCTGGTGGCTAATACCAGCATCTCCAACGCTACGGCGGTTACGTGCGTTGCGGCTGTTGGGACGGTCATCGGCTCCGGCGATATGGACTGATGCAACCACTGGCAATCAGTGTTCGGGCCGTAGGCTCGGCGGAAGAGTTGAGAGGCAATATCCGCTCAGCCTTGGCCCGTGGATTGCCGGAAGTAACACCCGCTCTCTGCGCTCACGATGGAACATTCGTGATCGTGGGGAGCGGGCCTTCCCTTCCA